>Ga0247760_1002326_pt1 | contig 14785 bp, 19 predicted proteins | sample UWRJL171409R4_FD_179936 | JGI IMG/M metagenome (GOLD analysis project Ga0247760, IMG submission 179936) | Plant litter microbial communities from Arlington Agricultural Research Station in Wisconsin, United States - UWRJ-L171-409R-4 | ecosystem: Environmental > Terrestrial > Plant litter >...
GCACTCCCTTTTCTACCAAATCAAGTCACTTTGCAACTGCACTTCCGCCGCTCCTGAGCCCCTCGTTCCTCAGTCAAAACGTTCCACATCTTTTCTTCCATCTGCTGGATTTGCTTATCAAGCTCCTCCTGCGCGGCCTTCGAATCGTCCGACACCTTCTGTTCATCGCTGCTAAGAGCCTTCTCCCCCGTGTTCTGCATCGCCTCGATGGCCTCCTTATTCTTTTCGGATTCCTCCGTGTTAGCATTCAGCTCAGCCGCGGTGTCGGAGATGGTATTGGTGAGTGACGCGCTCTGCTTTGCCAGGCCAGGCGACCGCGCGCCGCCTCATACAGGAAGCACGACGGACCGCCACCACTACCGGGTACCGCCTCCTGCGTCGTCAGCCGCTTCACCTTGTCAAACTCGGCCTACTCCGGCGCGCGCGCAACGGTCTAGTCGCGCGTGTCGGCCGTCATGAACCCGCGGTCGACAAAGTGCTTGAGGCGGTCCTCCAGCGCCGCCTTCCCCGTCGACGTGGCAAACCTGCTGACCTCGTCCTGGATGCTCTGCCGGCCAGCGCTGTCCAGGGTGCCAACCTTCTGGACTTCAAGTGGACCCGCCCAAAAACCTTCGATGTTGCTGCTACGCTAGTCACCAAAGATTTGAGTTGGTGGGACAAGCTGTGGATCTCGTGGGATAATGGCGTCCCGACTGAGCTGGCCAGCATCACGGTCGACTTGCGGCCACAGGAGACGTTGGTAAACTACCTCCTCACTACCAATATCCCGCTGCCCGGCAAGCATATATTTATGCCCGATCCCTTGCTCGCAAAAACCAAGGACGACCAGAAGGGCATTTCTGTCCCCTACGACGTGCTTGTGACGGGCACCCTTGCCTCTCAGCCAGAGCTGCCGTCCCAAGTCTTGCTGCCGTCCCAACTCCTGTTGTCCCTCCGGCGGCACTCGAACTCACATCGATACCCCAACTAGACGGACTAAATGCCTCCCTTATTACCGCAGATGTAAACCCTCCCTAGAAAACCCTCGCCGACCTTGTCAACATGTTCGTGGCCATGCCGGAGGGAACAGTTATCGGCCAGCTCTTCTCGGCCCTCAGCACGGCATCATCGCCCTCCGACGCCGCCGACAAGGTCGCAGATCTGTTGCAGGAAAACGGTTTCGGTGGAATCACGGCTGACGAATTCTTCTCCATCCTCGGAACATCAGCAGCCCAGCTTCTGGCTTCTTCCACGGACATTACCGGTGGGCCAGGAACAGCGGGCGGACCATCAACCACCCCCGTACCAGTGGCCGCTGCGACGAGTACTACGCCGGCGTACATCTTCGACCTGCGCGTATTCGGTACATCGTACACAGTCACCGACGGCCCGCCCAGATTGATGGGTGAAACGCTGGCCGTGAGCCACCAACAGCCTGCGTTTCGATTCCTGTCGCAGGTAGCAACTCCGACAACGACCACCGATACGACAACTTTGCCATACCGCACAACCGTCAGCTGGTCGAAGGACGAGGGCAGCTACAATATGGTGTTTACTGTGACGCCAGACTCTCAGAGCGTTTTGGCCCCGTCGTTCTCAGGCACCGCGACCCTCAAAGGTGACACGGCCAAGACATTTGCAGAGACGCAAGTAGTAGCGGGCGAGGAATCTCAAACCCCTACCACTACCGATGCTACCACCGATGCCTTGGAGTTGTTCCAGACCGCACCCGCTTTCCCCGGTGCATTGGAACTCTTCCAGGACGGACCCCCTATAAGCGACCTCGCCACCGACGACCCCACGGGGTTAGGTACGTTACGATTGGAACCTATCCCCACACAACTCTAGAGTGGCAGCTGACCCCTACTACCACTACCACTCACAGACATTGCCAACACCGTCATCGCCGCGATCGGCTCCCTCGTGACCGTCATCGGCTTCGTAGCAGTGTGCTGGTGGTGCCGCAGCGACAACAAGGCGTCGAAGCAAACGCAGCAGAAGCAAGAACAGCTCCTAACCGACCAATTCACACCACTAAAAAACTGCCAGGAAGCGCTCGCCATCGAGGCCGCGCACTGGGCCGCCGAGAGCATCATCAACAAGCCCCCCGGGCCGTGGACCGCGGGCGTACGCCAGCTCATCACGGGCGCGACCAACTAGGCTCTAGACGCGAACCTCAGCCCGCTATCGCCGGACTACCTCGCGCAGCGCACAGATGAGACCGGCGCCGGGTGGGCTTCGCTGGTAAGCGCTTGACACCCCCGTTCCCTGCATCTCGGCGCTGAACACCAGGTCCGTGGTCCCGTTGTCGTCGTGCTGCCCGGGAGCCGAAGTCCTTCCACTCATGGAGTACGTGGTGTACTTATGATTCCATGAAATCTTGATTGTGTCGGTGGACCGTGTGATGGAGCCGATCGGAGTGCCGTCCACGCACAGCCCCTGCGCTACGGCCATAGTGGCCGTATATGCGTCCATGTCGAAATCAATCGCATCCACATGCTTGGATGAATCAGAAAAGTTGTCTTTGTCATTCACCGCGTCTTGATGGATCCTTTGGCTCCGGGAATTTGAACGTGGCCCCGATTCCGGAGGTTGCGTCCGGGGAAAGGGTCTCCAAAACGATTGAAGTGCATTTTGCGTTGCTCAAGGGGTTCTAAACATCGGCCCGTCAACTGGAATGTGGTAGACTCGTGTAAGTGCATTTGCAATGGGAAGCATACCTAAAACAAGAGAGAGCTGATCAGGTAGTGGCTGAAGATGACCACGGCGTTGGACCCGTGGTTGATGGGAGTGGGCATGACGGGCGTGTTTTGGATGCTGAAATCGGCCGTGCACTGTTGACCTGGGGACAGCACAGCCTGCTTGGAGCCTCCCTAAACCGTGATCCACATGCAGAGGGCACTGCCGATCCGCTTGGACGGGTCGGGGCTATTGTTGCCAGCCGCAACAGAGAAGCCCACCGAGGTGGGGGACAACTGGTACGTCGCCCCGGCCTCGCCTCCGGGCTTCGAGTTGTTGTCGATGGCGAGATAGTAGTACGAGGGGAGCGCCTGCATGTGGTCCTCCATCTCCGCCGGTACCAGCGTCTGCAGGAAGGCCAGGTCCGCCTGGGGAACGCTGGGGTTGGCGGCCGTGAACCCACTTGATCACTAACGTCTAATCACGCAGGTGCAAGCAGGCAAGATGTTCTATAACACGTCGACGAACGTCAAGGGTAACACCGGCGCAACTGTCAACAAGGATTATATCATCTCGCAGCTTGGCACGGGCGGGAGACACCCTAGTCAACCTGGATCAGTCTTTCTCCAGCCGCAGTGAACACACAATCGCGACCAGTGACCCTGGCGGCATGAAGCTGCTTGCCGCAGCAGCCAGCATAGAAAGCATCTATAACGAGTTCAAGGCCAACATACCCGATGATGACGGCAAGGATCTCAAGGACAGTCTTGACGAGCTTCAGAAGGTTGCCACCACTCGCAACAACGCCGTCATTGCATACAACAGCGCTCTGGAACTTCTGCAGTAGCCTTACATCGACGAGTCCTACCAGACCAAACAAGCCGAGGCGTATGCTGACCAAGCCGCAAAGGTCATGGACCCGGCCTTGCCTTCGATCCTGTTGTGGCTGCAGCGCACTCGTGACAGCTACGCCCTTGAGATAATGCGGCTCTTTGATTGTGCAAGTCGCGCCATCAGTTACTGGGGTCTCCAGGTGCCCGCCGTTCTAAAGTCAGGACAGTCGGGTATAATGCTGCCCGTCGCCGGCCCCGGTCCACTGAAGGACTCCATCGCGCTAGCAAACGAACTGACCGTGTTGGGCGACAGCTTCGAGGCAGCACTTGATGCCTTTACGGGCTCGGCGCCGGAACACTTCCCGTCCCCCTCGGCTGAATCTCAGCGTGGAATCTCAGGGGCGTATTACCACCTCAGCACGACCGAACGACAAACGCTACAGACACAGATGCAGCCCTCAACCAATCAAACGTACTACACCGTAACCACCACCCTCCAGCCCGGCATCCTGGTCGACAAGGAAGCAACTACTGGGCCAGACAAGGGCCGGGTTGGGCCATGGCTGGAGATAGGGGACGTCTAATGATGTGGTGGAAGGGCTGGACGATTACTCGATTCTATTTGTGCGTGCGGTAGGTTCTAGCCAGAAGTAACAAAGTCAAAAGTTGCTGTTGTTAGATTGCTATTGATGTTTGCCTGGTGCTGTAGCTGGAAAGATTCCAAGGTAGCTAAGAGAGCGTAGCACACCGGTACGGTACGAATAGACGGACATTCTCGCAGAAAGAAGAGTGATCATTTCTTTCGGCCTGAGCCCTTGTAGCCACTCAGGCACCATCACCTCCTCGCTGTTTAAGACTTGCAAGCCTCCTGACTACATCTATACACTCCTCATGTTCAACGCCATATACAGCTTCATACCCTACTTGACAGCGCAGAAACTGTTCCTTGGCTTCTGACGTTCTGTTTTGGCAGGTGAATAGGTTAGCGAGGTTGTAACAGGTCTTGAGCGCGTCGACGTGCGTTTTCACAACCTCACACCCGAGCGCTGCCTCGTAGCCCTGAAGCACTTGTTTGTACATTGCTTCAGCTTCCCCAAAAGAACCCTGCATTTCATAAACGATGGCGAGGCCGCTAGCGACGGCAAGCGCTGGGAGGTACGTTTTCACGCCGTCGGCTCCCAGCACTACCTCATAGCCTTGAAGCGCACGCGCATACAACACCTCAGCTTCACTATGAAGACCTTGCCTTTCGTAAATAATGGCAAGGTTGCCGGCAGTGCGAACCGTGTCCAGATGCTCTGACCCTATTGTGTTCTCAAGACCTTGCAATGCACGCTTGTACAGAGCCTCAGCGTCGACGAAAGAGCCCTGCTCTACGAAAACGCCGGCAAGGTTGCTGGCAGCGTTAAGTGTTGACCGATGCTCTGGCCCAAGTGTGTTTTCAAGCCCCTGAAGTGCACGTCTATGCAAAGCCTCAGACTCGCTATGTCGGCCTTGCCCCTTGTACACGTTACCTAGGTTGCCCAATGTTACCACTGTTTGTGGGTGCTCTGGCCCTAATATTGTTTCGTAGCCGGAAAGCACACGCGTATACATGGCCTCGGCGTCGCTGAGCTGGCCCCGGTCATAATAGATGTTACCAAGATTCTTGATAGTATGCAGTGTCGATATATCCTCTGGCCCTAATGTTTTCTCTTTGCTTTGAAGTACACGCACATGCATGCGCTCTGCCTTGTCAAGTCGACCTTGCTTTCTGAAGACGATTGCAAGATTGTTCAAAATATCAAGTGATTTGACATCCTCTGGCCCAAAGGACCTTTCGTAGCCTTCCAGCACACGTTTGTACGTGGCCTCAGCACCCTTTAACCGTCCTTGGTCAATGAAGACGTTGGCCAGGTTGTAGAGACACTGGAGTATCAAAAATTGTCCCGGGTTCTGTGATATCTCAAGGCCTTCGAGTGCACGCTTGAACAGGACCTCAGCATCGCTAAGCTGACCCTGCGTGTGTAACAGGTAGCCAAGGTTTAACAAAGCCCACTCTCCGCCACCCGGAATCTGAATCATGTCCCGCAATATTATCGTCAAACAACGACTGGCATGTCGTAGCATCCTGTGCCGAATTTCCCAGTACCTTGTCGTTGTTTCATCTGGTGCATGCAGCGCAATGCAATATATCGGGACCCATGCTAGAGCAACATCTGGCCCTTCATTCAACACGTGAATTGTCCACGAGTGCACGCAAGCATGCATTGAATATCCGCACGACTCGGTTGCATGCTCGTCTGTTGATTTAGAGACCTCGAGCAACCCGTAGTCACACAGGACGCGCACAGCCTCATTGAAGTTGAGGACGTTGTCTGTTAGCGTAAAAAGCCATGGCATATTATCCCGCTGTATGGGGTTTGCATAGTTCGGCGCAGACTCTTCAAGGGGGGCCCATTGGGCTTTTTTAAGCAGCTCGAACCATAGATCCTCGTTGTCAAAGTAGGCCCAGAGCCGCAGAAGCATCGCAGAGCCCATGTTTCGCTGCTTGACTTGGGCGTAGGACATATTCCAAGTAGAGTACAAGGCTCGCTCTTCATATGAGAGTAGCCCGGGAGTGGTCTTTTGGAGACGAAGCCATGACTCTCTGTACATCTTTCTGTATGCGGCGAATGTGGTTGATACGTTGTCGAGATAGGCTCCGGCGGTCGCAAGGGCGAGAGGGAGACCGTCGAGTTCTTTTGCAAGCTCGATAGCATCTGGATCTAAACAGGAAGTTAACCACATAGAGCCCTGATTGCTTTCCCAGTTGGTACATACCTAGGGCTAAACTATGTCGATTTGAAGCATTGGCGAGGATCTCAAGGCTGTGTATCATCTGTCTGAGCTTCCCAAGTGGGATGCACCGGCCAATCTTGACTCTTGCTGATCGTGTCGTGATGATTATGGCGCCATGGTGGGAATCGGGAAAAAATGGCCGTATGTCATAGTATTTCAAACATTCATCCGCATCCACATCGCTCTCTGATCCATTGAGGTCCTCCCCTCTGAGATCAGGGGTGTCGTAGTTGTCATAAATCACCAGCCAGTGGCTGTTCCTTGGTTGGCTTAGCCACCGCTTCGTAGCGTGCACCACTTGATTAATATCTCCCTCTTCCACTGCGCTTTTGAGATAGGTCATTGTCGGATGTTCGTAGAGTATGCGGTTAGCAGCATTTGCGTAGGTCTGCCTCAGAGATGCTTCGTCTTTTGCGTTCATCCAGAACACAGCCGAATAGTCGTCTCGGTGGAGTTTTGCGTATGCCACCGCCAACTGAGTTTTCCCCATACCTCCTAGCCCATGTACGACGGCAGTTTTCCGGAATCGGTCGTGGCTTTCGAGCGCACTGTGTATTTGAGCGAGCTCTTCTACCCTTGCCACAAAATGCTCGACTTCCACCACCTCGGCTAGGCTGAACTCAACTGAGAACGCAGAGTTGGTGCCGTAACGAGCTAGAAGTCATGATCAACTTGTACTCACACACTAAGGCGCGTTAGGGGTACCAACCCTCATCGGTACGCCTCTCCAGGTCCCAGCGCCGCCGAATCTCCTTGGGGGCACCTCCTGCCATGATCTGCAGATGCTCTGAAATGGTGATATAGCCAACATCATTTTTGGAGGCGTATCTGACCATGTTTCTATGGTCAGCGTTAATGGCGATTGTTTCGGCATTTGCCTGGCCAGACACAGCCGCGGATGCGCGTGGAACGACCTGCTTCACGTTAGTTTGAGGCATTGGACATCTTCTCAGCGCTCTATTAAACAGAAAGTTCACCACTCACCCTGATCGAGTGGCCAAGCACTGTCGGGGTCTCATACGATTCGAATGCAAACTTGGTGACAAAGTCACCGCTGATCGGGCCGTATTGGCCGAGTTGCTGCTGAAGCCACTCCGAGTCTCGCTCAAGATGTCGCAGGAGCCGGTCATCCGCAGCCACAAAAACAGAAGCAACATTGACCAAAAGCCTTCCAAGCGCAACGCCATTGCCGCCATGATGGGGAGTGCCCATGAAGATGATTCCATACGTTGAAATTTTGATGGAACGGTGCTCGTCCAGCGCGCCCTTTCGGGCAGCGTCGGAGTGAATGAGGGCCTAGACGCACTAGTGTCAACATTTGCCTTTCTTGGATGCCAGTGGCCCTGAGGTTGACTGGAAGCCGGGCATGAGTAGGAGATAGTACGTACGCTTTTCACAACAAGTCCCCCAAGACTATGTGCAACGAATATAATCGGGCGCTCCACGGACTGAGTATGTGTTTGTCAGTTTCTGTGACCTTTCTCAGCCTGCATCGGTGCGCAACAGACATACGTCAGACAGTTTCCTCCTCCTGCATAGATCAGACACCAGTGTCCGCGCATGGTCGTATATGTATTGACAGCTGACACGGGACTTCGCGTGCGTATTGGCATCGTATCCCCAGGAGAATATGCGTGCGTTTGGGATATCGGACGGCAGGAGGTCGCGCAGCCAGAGGACGTCATTGCCTGCGGTCCAGGTCTTGGTTCGATGGCCGTTGAGGCCGTGGACAGCAACGATACTGTTTGAACGAATGGATTAGCTGAGAACACGGGCTACTTTGTGGTGGTGACGCAAGGTCGACTTACTCAACCACAGGGTCAACACCCTCGGCGAGTATCTCTAACCCTTGAGGACTTGACTCTGAGCCTGACCCGGGCTCTGCGCTGGCGGACGTGGAGGCGGCGGCATCGGCTCTAGATCCTTGGCTGCGGTGCCGCAACTGGAGCAGCCGGCGGAAGCGCGATGACGAGGACATGGTGCGCAGTAGCAATCACCTCGGCAATGTGGGGATGGTCGTGGTGCGTTGACTCGGACTCGGACAGCATGAAGTCGGGAAGACTCAGGCAGCAGTGGTGCGATCGTGCATCGTTGCCGACAACTACCCCGCCTCTCGGCTTTCGCGGTCCGCCATTGGCAGGAGGCGTCCAATGAACATATGCATCCAGAGGCAGTGCATCGTGGGGGTCATCTGTGCAGGGCCATCATTGAATCCAACCTTTTGTCGCCGTCGTGGCCGTTTTTCGCAGCGAGGTGAGGTTGTGACAGATGTTACCTAGATTTGAAGGGATCTGCAGGAGGTTGCAATTGACGGTGACGGTTGAGCGGGGCGTGACGTCGACGACGGCGACGGTGGACGTGCATTGATTGCATTGTGGGATTAGCGGTAGGTTAAGGTAGGATTTAAAGATTGAATTTTAGAAACACGAAAGATTGGCGGAGATTATGGAACGATCCCCTAGATCCCCTTTACACTCCAGAGCCACTCCGGATTTCAGACATCAGCCTCTGAGCCAGTCAAGCCCTGATCCTCCGGGCCAGCGTCCTCGAGCCTCTCTGATGCCCTGATGCCTGGAGCCCTCAGTTTGACTAGCTGGAAGGATACCTAACTATAAACTGAAGAGACAATTTCGTATACCTAGATTAGCCTTACATAACCGGGCAGGCTGTTTTTGAATTAAATCCTGACAATTCAGAGTGCAGTGTTTCTCACATGTTGTAACATACGTAACTTACCAAAGCGATAAGTGCACATATTCCAAAGTACATACAGGCTTTTCCTCGCATTATCCATGCCGACTTGCCTGCACAGCCCTTCTTACCTGTCCTTCTCTGTTAGACATAAATCAAGCATAAGTAGTGAGTCAATTCTAGAGATAGCTAGTCCCAGAGTTACCTATCTTTAGCAGAATTCCACATATCATCTGGGCGGAAGGGGCTTGAGTCAGCGGCTTCCATATAACTTTTGAGTCTCTAAAATGAGGGGTTATGCTGAGTTTTAGTGGTGCCGCAGCTCCGGGGTCAAGAGGTACAGGGGAATAATCACAATAAAGCAAGGCAGAGCTGGAGAATGAGGTAGTCTTTTCGGCTCTGGCAGCGCAACATCTCTGTCCAAATTGAATCGCGCAAATAATCCTGCACTACGCCTTGCCATCTGCTCGGCTTTCACAGATCGAGGCAGTCTTGAACGTAATTTAATTGACGTTTACTCGCAATATAGTCTTGTGTTGTCGATTTAACCGGAGTCTAACATTCCGCCAAGAGTAACACTACCCATCCATCCGCGCGCTTAGAGCAATCGCAAACGAGCCGAGTGTAACAGTCTGCTCTGAGGCAAGGCCGCGGCACGGCTAGGCGAAACTGTTCAAGAGACTCTGCATCCAGAAACCGACTTCCCAGAGTATGCCTTGGGAGTGCACCTATGACCCTGTGTTGTATAAAAACAACCCAACCATCCACCCTAGAACCCCTTTCTTCTTATCGCCAATCCACTTCCTTGCCACCCCTTCAATTATCATAGCCACCTTCAGACACCTCATCCCCAATCCTCAAAATGAAGCTCACCCTCCTCGCTTTCCTCACCGGTCCGTCCCCTTCCCACCACCACCCTTCCCAATCCAACTAACATCCCCCAGCCTCGGCCCTCCCCGCCCTCGCCGACCAATGGGTCGTCGAGTGGTGGCTGACAAACACCATCCCCGGGAAGCAGGGCATACTGACGTCCACGTGGTACTCCTCGACAAACGGCAAGCTTGGGGAGATGATCAAGTACAAAGACAACGGCTGTGTCGCGAATCCCGGGCCCAGGGGGATGAAGGAGTTCTGCATCTACGACGCCAGGCACGGGAACTTTGGCACTTTTACGTATGAGGGCCAGGCTAGGCGCTGTTTGGGGCTTAAGTCTAAGACGGGCAGTGATGATGCGGATGGGAGGGAGGTTTGGGATGAGGTGGCGTGTAAGTAGTTGGTGGTTGTTGAGGCTTTGTTGGGAGGGAAGAGGAGGGAGGGGGGCTTGTATATTGGTCGGCTAGGTGTGTGATGATTGCTAGTGGTTAATATGACGTCGATAACAATTTGCTTGTTATTCCATCTTCGTCACAGTGTCTTGTCCGCGACCTATCCCTTCGGCTTTATCATTGACTTTGAACCCGAGGATGGGTCACTGCCAGTGACAGGAGAACCAAGATGTTGTCTCAAAGTTCACCATCCGAATTGAGCTCGCGACGATTTAATTTGTCCCGTAGTTCTAATTTCGGCCGAAAGAACCCCTTGCCGCAGATCGTTGGCTTCGTTTGGTCGACCGTTGTGGTTGTGGTTGGGAATTGATGTCATAGAACTCGGGTCCAGACACGAAAAAGTCACCTCAAGCCACGATGCCTTCCCAAAGAAAAAATTTGCACTCGGACATTTATTCTACCACGCGCCTCTGCAGAACATCATCGGCCCAACTTGCATCGATCGGCTGGCTCGGCACTCGCGGTGGAGTCGCGACCGATGTGGCGGGACGGCCCCTCCTTGCTCCCGGCGCCAAGGGGCGGGCGGCAGGCGGGATCCGCTTCCGGGGCCTGTCGTGCATGCGCGCGCGCATTGACCTCGGTGAGAAGCCAAGCAGCCGGTGTGATTCGCGACCTCTCCCCCCGCTGCAGGGGCGCCCACACCGGGGACTTTTGTTTCGGGTCCGGATCCAGCAGCGGCCAATCGATAGCGCTTCCTGCAATGGTACGTCTGCAGCCAAGAAGGATCCGCCCAAGCGTTCCCTAGTGCGTCGGTCTCTGCCGCTAGCCTGCACCGGGTCGAGCTGAGATGTCCTTCCCCATCATGCCAGGTTCCCCTCGAACCGCTGCCGCGAGAAATCCTCCACAACTCCCAACGTTCGTGATGGTGCTTCCCAGCACGTCGGCGCAAGCACGCGTGGCGACCACAGTCGTCGCGAGACGTTCCCAAAGATTGAAGTGGTGATGGCCGACCGCCGAGGGCTGGTCACGGACGACCCTGCTATCAACGCGCAGTCGGAAAGCAGCACCGTCGTGGCCATTTGCGTTTCGTTTTCCGTCGCCTCGGTTTTCTTCCTCGCGTTGCGGCTCTACACCCGCCTCGGCATACTCCGCCGCACGGGACCCGACGACATCACGATAGTTGTTGCCGAGGTTTTTGCGTTGCTAACTGCCTTGGGCGCTGGAATGGGTTAGTTTCCATCCTTGCGCGTGTGTGGGACCGTGAATTGACGTGTCATTTTTCCACAGAAGCGCGACACGGCTTGGGACGACACACGTGGACGGTATCCCCCGAGGACACCATCCAGCAGCTGAAGGTATGAAGTCAAATCGCGAGCTTCCGTCGCCCTCCCTTGCTCACACTGTCCCACAGTGGCTCTACGTCGTCATCGTCGTCTACAACTTCTGCACCAACCTCATCAAGGTCTCCTTCCTGCTCCAGTACCGCCGCCTCTTTGTCGGAGAACGAACACAACTGGTTTGCAAATGGGCCCTCATCTTCATCGGCGTATGGGCCGTCGCTCAGGTGTTGATCCTCTCTCTGGCCTGTCTGCCTCTGGCCACCATCGTTCCATCGATGAAGGACCGCTGCCTCCCGGTTGACCCCACCTGGTACCTGTCCTCTGCAATGAACATCGTCACCGACTTTGCCATTTTTTTGATCCCAATTCCCTCGTTGATAACACTGCGCACGACGGGCAGGAGACAGAAGGCCCTCCTGCTAGTGGTGTTTGGGCTTGGCTTCTTGTAAGTGCCACCCCGTCGACGTGCCCTCCAGTTCTCATACGAGTTCTGCCCTGGCATCAGCTAATCAACTCCTGTCCAGCACGTGTATCATCTCCATCATCCGCATCTCATACCTCAGCCAACGCACTCAGTCCAAGGACATATTCTGGACCAGCGTCACGCCAGCCTGCTGGTCCATCGTCGAACTCCACTGCGGCATCATCTGCTCCTGTCTGGCAACGCTTCGTCCCCTGTTGCGAGTACTATTCCCGTGGCTCCATCTGGGGGTTGCTGAGGGGAGTAACGTCATGACTTTCGAACTCAAGTACAAGGGGGACAATATTGCTGGGGCGGCTGGGGCAGATGATGGGAAGAAGGGGTCCAAGGTGCAGAGTAGTTTGCACTTCTCGGAGAGTACGGAGGGACTTAGGGAGGAGGCGGAGCGTCAGGCATGGGTGGGAGGGGCTCCGGATAAGGCGAGCGAGGTGTTGGGGATAAGACTAAATACAGGGTAGGGGGATGACAACGAGTACATCTCCCTAAAATCGACATCACGAATATCCGCTTCTTTCTTCGGAACCGAGCTGCTGTTACTTTCGCCTGAACGAGGCTGAACCGGACTGAGAAATAGGATCACCGATATCGGTACTGTGTAAGCATGCGAATGAAGTAATGAATCACTTTAAACAAGGAGGCGTATCACAGAAAGCAGCTGCCTAAACATAGAGCTCGACGAGGGCGTGATGGATAGGTAGTATTATTGGGAGATGCGTAATAGACATCAATGAGAGTACCTAATCGCGAACTCGTGGACGTGTGCGAATATTGCATCGGTAACTAGGTAGGGAGGCTTGGATACAATCAACAAGGCTGAGTTACCAGGAAACGAGGGCAGGCATGTCATTGGCTTGGAGTCACTACAAAGACACAAACTACCCCCCATCACCAAGTTCAACCGTGAACTAAAACCAAGTACCTGCTCTGAGCCAATAAAATAGCGCCATAAGAAAACAAACTGGCTGTTCACCAAGTACAGGCGACTTCGTCCCAGCGCTCCGTCCAACAATCTTTCGCAGGTACCAAACAATGGCCAATGCTAACACTATGAGTCATGCGCAAACACCGCTTAGGCTGGCCCTTGAAGTAGAAATGGGCTCGATTGTTGCCCCAATTCACGCAAAGCTGCTAGAGGAAATACATGTCAGTTTTAGCTAGGGGGGTAGTACTGGTAATAAATGGAAGCGGAAAGTATTCTCAACTCACCTCCCGTAAGGCTGTGCCATCCTTGCCTCGACACCCTGTGTTCGCGTCGATGCCGAAAACGGTGTTTGTTCCTGTCCATAAACCACCCGAGTCACATCGCCCATTTGAGTACTGGGTTATGGTGTTCATGTAGTCCCCCGCAGCGGCGGCGGTGACCATTATGGGAAGCAAGATGTTTCCGAGACGCATGGTGTGCTGAAGTGGTTGTTGGCGTGGTTGTGATGGGTGTGATTGAGATGGGGCAGGGAGGAGAAGGGGGGCGACGGAGACCCTGAGACCACCAGGGCAGCCTTGCTATTTGGGGTCGCGGCAGTTGAAGTCCTATAGATATTCGGAGATTTCGTTTTGAACTTGACGGCACCTTGGAGAACCCCCACCCCGCGCGATTCTAATTCCATCGAAGCTTTACACCGCATTACCGTATCAGGCCGCCACCGCCTGATACAGTGACCCGAATTGCGCAAGTTTTGTTGACGAATTGAGGAGCATGAAGATGCTGAGAGGAAATGTAATGATATATCGAAAGCCAAAACGATAGACTGAGCTGTTGGTGCTGTTGGTGGACTAACGATCCTTTGATACAATGTGAACTTGGCCCCTTTTATATGTTGGCCAATTATAACAAAGGGTCTATGTGCGGAAGACGCTGGTGTAACCCCAAAAGTGACCCCAACAGCGCGGGTTGGGTGCACTGTTGAAGAACCACGCATCATATCAAGCCTCGCGCAAGCCACAAGTGCGACGCGGAAATTGACCGCGCTCAATTCCGCACGCGGAACGGCCATATTCAGCCCAACAAGAACTAGGGGATATCCAGAGTACTCAGAGTCTGAGGTTATCAGATGCTGCTGTCACAGCAAGCCGTCTCATTTAAGACATGTGCCCGCTGCCCACTATCAGCATTCAATGCGCGAAGACAGCCCCTCTCAAGTCCCTTCTCAACTACCAGCCCACCATGCGTTTCGTCAAACTGATGGTCGCCGCTGCCAGCGTGCTGGTCTGCAGCACCAATGCACTCGACTACATGGCCGTCCTCACACATTGCACCCGCATCCTCACACCTTGGGGCCCGTACATCTGCCACGTACAAAAGGCCTCATATTACAAGACCAGCACCGGGCATTACTTCAACAATGCGGGATCAGGTTGCTACAACACTGGCGTTCCCAACAGCAAGTTCCTCCCTTCTCTCCCCTACCTCATCTACCTGACCATGAGGCAACTTTGTCTAACATCACATCCCACAGTGGTCGAATTCTGCCTAGACTGGGGCAACTCGCGAGCCCACTTCCGCTTCAACAACCAGAACAAGCGCTGCATGAAACTAATCAGCCAGCTGGAGATGCGGTGGAGTTGTGTAAATCCTGACACGGCATGCTTGTTCCACAAGTTTGCTGAGGTTCCCTGCACGTGGGCAACGGCCAACTCCATTCCAACAGAGAACGTGGCGGCGGAGATTGGGCCGGATGATTGGCGTGTTTCGGGTGCTGG
>Ga0247760_1002327_pt1 | contig 14785 bp, 17 predicted proteins | sample UWRJL171409R4_FD_179936 | JGI IMG/M metagenome (GOLD analysis project Ga0247760, IMG submission 179936) | Plant litter microbial communities from Arlington Agricultural Research Station in Wisconsin, United States - UWRJ-L171-409R-4 | ecosystem: Environmental > Terrestrial > Plant litter >...
GGGAGAGGAGAGTCCTCATGTGACAATGGGCGGGGATGGGATGGGGAGGAGCTACGGAGTGATGGCGGATGTCGGGATTACAGTGTCAAGAGAGGATATAGGCGTTGCGATCCCGAGAATGGAGTCTGCGGTCACAGTGGCAAGGGAGGAAGTCGGGGTTACGGTGTCAAAAGAGGATGTCGTGAGCAAACCAACTGCCAGGCTTGGTAAAGAACCTACGGTAGTGAAGCTAGCTCGCCATTTGAAAGATGAGGCCCGAGGGGCAGCAGGAAAGGAGCTGCCAGTAGTTGAAGATCAAGTTAAGGCCCGGACGAAACGGAAGAAGGGCAAGGTCGATGAGTTTGATGGCATTTTCGACTCCCTAGAGAAGTCGATCAAGCGACCCAAGAAAAAGAAGAGGAAAGAGGATGAATTTGATAAGCTGTTTGCTGGTCTCTAGAGCATTAGAACTAGTTTGAGATTTACCAGTCAAAAAAGTCCAAGCAAACTTGTCCACAGCAGCACTGAAAGAAACAAGGACTACTATCAAACCGACCGATTCAAAGCCTTAGACTACCGCATCCCAACAGGTGGGCTGAAGTCCCATGCGTTCTCCGGCCTTATTATGTTAAATATCCGGCGTCTCAGCCAAAATGGCCGATATGTGATGGCTTCTTCGTAAAAGACAGAATATGACCTCCGGAACCCGGTAAATACCCTAGGAGCAGGGAAGACCCTTTGCGCCACGCCCCACCCAGATGCTTCTACGTCTTCATGGTTTCACTGCGACACTTTTGACTAACATGGGTTTTATCGATCGTGCACCACGAAGGGTCATGAGGCCTTCGCCCCCTGATGAAGGACTGGAACCGGCCCTTCCGTCTAATGTTTAGCCACCATCAGTATCAGTCCCTCTATCATACCGCCTTTGGTAGGCATTTTGGCTGATAAAATTTTCTCAAGAAAACAGCGAAACAAATAGGAACTCTAGATGGAAGGAACCCTTCCAAAAGATATGAAGTTGATCCCTTCAAGTATCATCATGACTTACAATACCAATAGCCCCCCGTCATGTGTCGTCGTCACAACCACACCAACACCAACACCACCCAAATTTACTCGTCTTGGCCACGAAGCCCACCCGCAGAGCAAGAAAGACAAAAAAAACCACCAAATCGAGTCATTTCACTCCTCTCCCCCTCAGCCTCTTCACATCCCCTGCAGACTAATCCCACTCACCCTACTCCATGCCCCCTGACTGCCCGCCCTGTCCCGGCCCCTCTCTCAAGTCTAATCCGTCCAAATCTCCTGCTGCTTCAAATTCGTCTCCGTCAATTCCCTCTCCCCGCGGTTTGTCCTCCGCGAATTGTCACGCGCACAATCGAGACTCGGTCCATGACTGGAATCCGCTTCCACAGCAGGAGCCTTCCCTTTCGCCTCGGACGGGAGATGTTCCAGACCACTGGCGGAACGGAAGGGTTTGAGTTTTGCGAGCCGCGAGGATAGACTTCGGAAAAGGTCTTTACGCGGTTTAGCTGGAGCTGGAGCTGGAACCGAGATCGAATTGGGATTAGCGGCAGTGGTGCTGCCGGAGACGGTCATGTCAGCAGGCGTGAATTTTGTGCCGGTCGTGCGAGGTGTAGAGGAGCAGGATGCGGATGATGCCGACGAAATAGAAAAGGTGCTGACGGCGGTGGCATTGGTCGCGGCGGTCGTAGTGGTGGTGGTGGTGGACGGAGAGGGCGAGGATGCCTGCGCTGGTGTTGGGATTGATGATTTGGCGTTGTAGTGGCGAGAGAGCATGCGCCGCAAGCGTTGTCGTATTTGCATGTTGGATAATGTGGGCGGATGGTGTGTGATTGCGGGTTTTCAAGGTCTAGATCCAAAGGGGAGTGGGAAGATGATGATGACGCGAACAAGAGATTATATAACAGAATTGTTGGTGACAGACGCCTTCAGTTTCGACTGTTTTTAACTGGTGTCGCTGAATAGGACTGCCATGTTCGGGGGCTGGAGGAAGAAAAAGCAAGGGAACACGGCAACCTTGTCTGTTCATAAAAATGGCCCACGGGGTGAAAGAAACATCCCACGGGGCACTGGAACTACGGAGATCGCGAAGCCAAACCTCAACACTACGAACTATTTTACCGGCAACCCCGAGACCTTGGACGACCGTTCTCGTCATCATCATTGGGGTTGGGCGGACTACGTCATTTCTCCCCACTGTGGAATTCAACAAGGCCTCTGTTTATGCAGGGCCAGTGAGCCCCGAAAGATAGCAGCGGCCCTGGGCTGAAGTCAGTCTAGTCAGGGTCCAACTAAACGAAAACCGAACTTGAGATTTGTCGAGCACTGTTAGAAACACACTCCCTCTCGGGTTCACGCTTCCCTGGGGGTTCCATAGTCTAAAGCTGAATGACCGAGTCCGTTTGCTCTATGCTTGCTTCCAATGCCATGCATAACACTAGTCTTGTTCATAACTCGCCCATTATCGTGCGATGCACTCAGCACCAAAAACTGCGGCGCTTCCCATCCCGAGCCCTCCCAGAGCTGTCAGCCCCCATGCGAGAGCCGTTGATTCCCAGTCGGAGTCATCTTCCGTTACAACATCTCCAACCACGCTGGCCTTCTCACTTGCAGTCGGCTCATAAGTTGTGTCCCCGGGAACCTCTTCCGGGTCCGGAGTCGGTTCATGTCTGGCTTTTCGTGGTCGACCCCTCCGTCTCGGAGCTGGTGTTGGGGTCCCCTCTTCGCCGAATTCATTAAAGTTGCTAATGTTGGGGAATCTTGACCTGATTCCTAGGTCCCTGCGACGGAGTGTCCTCGACGGCTGTGACGCCAAGTCTTGAGAATCCGACTCCCTCGGATGCGTGGTGTCGGAATGGGTAGACTTGAAACCATAGAACGGCACCGCAGACTTCAGAATCTCGTCCGCGTTGATTGCACGAACTGCTGCCCAGAGCCCGAGGCTCAACGCGGAAACAAGTGTGTCTCTGCCAGCAGCGCCCATCACCGGGTGGTCGTTTGTTGCGTCCAATATTCTCTCCACGGCTGTTGCGCTCCGCTCCCACGCTGACCGCTTCTCAGTATCGAACGGTATAGGGATGCTGTGACGGTGTTTATATGCCCCGGGCAGATCATATAAGAAACTAGCCAGGGTCGTCTTGGCGTGCAGAAGAGCACTTGCGACAGACATGAACCTGAACAACTTGCTAATGTCCACATACGGGTCGTGGTGATCCTCAACGATGGTACCCCACGCCCCCGGAGCTATGGTTGGCGCGATCAACGGCATTAATGAGAGACTCCGGGCGCACCAAGCAGCGTACGGGAACCACGTCGTCCCTGCTGCATGTGGCAGGCTGAAGACGGCCGCGTAGTTGAGTGCCAACACTGCTATGTTAAAAGATGGCTTAAGCAACCAGTTTGCGGGCTTCGGCGGAAACGCCTTGTCGAAGAACCTCGCGATACTGCAATATATGTCAACCGACACTCGCTAGTCTGCGGCACTGCACGTACCCCGAAGTTGGAATCGCAACGGGCGACGGCGTCATCAGTAAGGCGAGGTAAAAGAGGTTCTGGGCAAACGACAAACTGACAAGTTGTGCCAAGAGTGCGTATGCCAAAAGGAAAGGAATCTGCCGTCGCCTGCCCTCGATCGATAGCAGCATGGTCCAAGAGACTGTCGAGAGGTCAAGTTGGCTACCCCACCACAGCCTACGAGGCATCTCGGCAATAATCTCTTGAGCGTCGAGGTAGACTGGGGTGTCGCTCAACCATTTTGCTAGGTACAGGCTGGTGCGGTTCTTGCTGCCAAAGGCAGAAGATGAGTCTCCAAAGAAACTGGGTTGATCGTCAGTATCACAAGTACCTAATCTGACATGGGAATACATACGAAGTAGGGAGACCTATGCCCCTTTCCGACGCCCAGACTCGGTATGAGAGACCGAAGTAACTGGAAGTTGAAGCTACGGAGAGAACTAGACTCAGTGCCGCTAGGATCCCGAAGATAGCGGTGAGCCTAGTGCGTCGCGCGGTTCGCTGCCGAGTCTCCTGGCTCGGGCCGAGTGCCTGGTGTGAGCGATAGAGGCCCAGCCCGATTACCCATGAGAGAATTAAGGACACAAAGCCATGGGAAATGACCACGGCTAGCGGGACGAAGCTGCTCACAGAGATTTTAGCGCCATGATTCTTCATTGTTGGCGCAGCATACTCCGGACACACCTTGGGTTCGGATCTAGCGCAACAGGCGCCATCTTGAGCACTGGCTGGTTCAGTTCTGCGGTCTCATCGAGTTCCTCGATGAAGCCATTGAACGCGACGCTTGGGCAGGAACGCCGCACAAGTTTTGGTACGTTGGCCTCCGGAGCCAATCGTGAGCTGCCTGAGCTATCGCCTATGACGACATAGCGTGCGACACGGACGAGCTTATCTTATCAGCGTGGTAAAGAAAAGACTATGTGTATAACGGAGCCGGGGGTGGCTCACTAACAATTAGCCCCTTCCAGAAGTGCCCCGAGAACATGCGGCGCGGTAACTCGGGGTTCCCATCCTCTGAATGTTCGACAACGCACCCCGATCCCGCGGTGCGTTCTGGACCCGGTAATCCGAGCAACAGGAAGGGTAAACCTATGCGCGACAAGATGTACCATCTGGCCAAGGGGCTCTACCGACTAGCGACGAGCAAAGAGGGTGCGCGCATCACTCTTTTCAACTGTTCTGCTCAGCTGCTAACATTTCAACCCCAGAATACTCAGTCATCCTCCTGGGCCTCGACAATGCTGGCAAGACCACATTCCACGAGCAAGTCAAATCGCTCTTTCACCCCGACAAGCCCGAGCCCAAGCTCAAAACGGTGCCCACGGTCGGACAAAATGTATCAACCATTACGCTCCCCGACATGTACCTCAAACTGTGGGATGTAGGCGGCCAGATGAGCCTACGCAAGCTGTGGCAGAGTTACTACGCAAGCTGCCACGCTATCGTCTTCATCATTGACAGCACCGACATTGGCGATGGCTCCCTCGAGCACGACAGCACGGGGCGGCTGGACGAATGCCGTCTCGTACTGGAAGATGTGCTGCAAAATTCCGAGACGGAAGGGGTGCCATTATTGATTTTGGCCAACAAGCAAGACCGCGAAGACTGCGTTGAGGTAGTTCGCATCAAGGAGGGGCTGGTCAAGCGCGTGTTCGAGGGAGAAAAGGCCAGCAGTATCAGAGATTCGCGCGTTCTGCCCGTGTCGGCCCTGACTGGGACGGGCGTCCGGGAAGCGGTCGACTGGTTGAGATCGAGAGTAAAGTGGAATAAGGAGTCCCGACCGCCGGTGATGAGATGAGATGACAGCCTGGAACTTCTTTGGGCGACGGCGCGACAGGCCCTGGCTAGATCCAGGTTATGGGCGACTATCGATTTGAACCCTCGAGCTTTGGCGGATTATGCAAGGTTTCTGTCTTCTGGGAAAGCCGCCCTTGTAGACACTGGCATCATATGTCAGCAGGCCAGTTTCATGACCGGGGAGCCGATACCCTCCAATCCCACCAGTCGCGTCAGGGTCAGCAGTTCGAGCCGATTGTTCGAAAGTGTCCTATCTAACGATGTGGAAGACTCGCGGTCGTGGCATCCGGCCACATGTTGGGGAAGGACTCCGGCCCATCCCATTCCCATGTCCTTGCTGAAAACAACAGGTACGTCGCCGCTGCATAGCCAGTTACCTAGCTCTTAGCCAAATTGCCCGAGACAAGCTCTATAAGAGTAATGAGACCTCTGGCAGTTCTTGGAGATGTGATCATCCATAATAATTGTTGGGTATCTCATTTTCCCGAATCCTGAACCGCTCCAGACACGCGACAACCAAACCCCGATTTTTTTTATCTAGCATTCTCAGCCCGCAGCTCCGCCATGAGCCCGCCTTTGTCCCTCCTCTTGTAATCCTCCGCCAACCTGGTATCTAACAGCGCCGAAAACTCCTTCACTTTTGTCAGCGCTGAACCTGCGCACTTCAACAACAACACAGCCTCCACTGGCGTCCCTCCCAGCTTTGCAATCTGACAAATCTCACCATGCCGGTTCAAACTGATTGTACAACTCCCAACCCGAACCTGCTCCTCACTCCACGTAGCGTCGAGCAGCACAATCTCACCCTCCTCTCCGTAAAAGGTCCATGTTACGCAGAACGGTGAGTGCAGCCAACTGAGCGGCACGGGCTCCCTCTCCGCAGGCGTATAAACAGTCAGGACCCCCCCCTCCATGCTAGTATCCGGTTTCCGGAAGTGCCGCAGCGCCGCCACGACGGCAAAGCATGCCGCATCCGTAAGGTTGCCGTCGTGCGACAGGATGTGGACATCAACACGGACGGACCAGCACTTTTGTCCCGCGACCAAACAGAGGGACTCGGTATCTAGTGCACCTGAGCGCCGCACTGTCTTTTCCAATAGCCGTGCTAGGATCACCTCAGTCTCGGTTGGTCGGCCAACCTCAAAGTTGGGGGCGGTCATAGGACTGAGCTCGGCGGCAATGGTAAAAATGCCATCGAGAGGGCGGTCAGCGTAGGGAACGGTTACCTCGGCGGAGGTTTTGGCTAGAATTCTATGCAGGCGAGAAGGTTAGTAACTTGGAGAGAAAGAGAAAGAAAAAGCCTTGGGGAGAGTGTACTTTGTCTTGCCCAGCGAGACTTCGACAACACCATATTGGTCGCCGAAGGTGAGCTCCAACTTTCGGTACTGGTCAAGTTGGCGCCCGTCCAGCCGGAGGCCTTCTTTCAGCGCTTGTGTGACAAACTGCCGCTCATTGAGCGACGGTTCTGCTTCTCGTGGCATCTTGGAACCTCTTGTGTCGTTAAGGCAGTTGAGTGATTGGGGGCTAACGGGTAGCGAGGTGCGATTGGATGGGTTGGCAATTCGGGGCGTTTGGAGGGGCAATAATTATTTTCTGCCGCTAAACACCGCCAAATATTGAGCTGGTTCTGCCGCCTTGCCGCAGGCGGTGTGGCGAGATTTGTGCTAAACGCTGCCTTCCCATCCGCCGCCTTGCCAGCATCCCTGCTGCAAAACCATCATCTTGCATCTCGAAGTTGTCGCGTTCGCCTTACGGTTTTTCTCGTTCCTCTGTATATTACATCGCCACAATGACTACAGCGCATAGACCAACCTTTGACCCGGTATGGCGCATCTCAATTTCCACCAGGTATTACAACTAACCCTTTCAGGCCCGCGGCAAAGAAGCACTCCGAGGTCCCGCATACCATCAACGCCTGCTCCCGGCCTATACACAGCTCAAGTTTCGCCAGCGAGGGCAAGGTGGTGACGCCGACCGCGACACACGCGACCTTCGCGCTGAGCTCCTGGCCGCCGAGGCTGCGCACTTTGCGAAGTCCAAGGGTGGACTGGCACCGGCACTGCCTGGAACGGCGGAGGATGGGCTCGCTGGCCCGGCGAAACGCCCGCTAGAGCTGACGGGGTCCGTCCCGGACAGTGCGGAGGAAGACCCAGAAGCAAAACGGAGGAGGATATTAGAAGAGACCAGGGACATCGACGCAGACGATTCCGATGAGGAAGAAGAAGATGACGATGACAGTGATGATGATAGCGATGACGACGACGCAGAACTTCAAAGGGAGCTGGAGCGTGTTAGGAGAGAAAGAGCGGAGAAAAGAGAGAAGGAGGAACGGGAGCGTGCTGCTGCCGAGGAAGAAGCCCGCGAACGGGACATCGCGCTGGGGAATCCATTACTGAACAAGCCTGACTTCAACATCAGGCGGCGTTGGGATGACGATGTCGTCTTCAAGAACCAGGCACGCGGGACAGAGGACAAGGGCAAGAAGGAGTTCATCAATGTAAGTTGGCGCATTTCCATCACGATCTTGCCTAGGTGTTAATGTTCTGGTTTTGTAGGACCTTTTGCGCTCGGATTTCCATAAGCGATTCATGAGCAAATACGTGCGCTAAAGCAGTGCACACTGGATATGGGAAGCATAGATACCCTACTGTGTAGTTTGGGTTCGAGGTTTGGGCACCACGAACGGGGCTGGCAGTTATTTTAGATAGAGTCGAGACATGACGGCCGGGACCGATAAGCTCCGGCTTGAAATCCAGATACGTGGGTCTGATTCATCCCTTGATTGACATATCAGTGAGTGATCCGATAGCAGTCTTGGTAATTGAGGCATCTTACTCGGTCTCGGGCGTTTCATGCAGTTGCACAGAGCGCAATTCCTCCCAGGGGCACAGGGAAAGCTCGCCGGGTTTGGACTTTAACCCTTTGTCGCAGCTGCGTGAGTCACCGAAGTCGCTCCCCAACTAAGTAGCCCCGCCAACATTTATTCAAAACCCCACCATCCGAGTCGACCTCAGCAAGAACCCAACTAACTTGCCCGGCGCAACCACAATATTTTGCGATCGAGGGCTCAGCACGGCAAATTACCATGTCTGCCCCCCAGGAACTCGCTGAGCGCCCGAAGAGCGGCAACAAGGTCTACATTGACCCCACTGTTGGCAAGGACGACGAGACAGCCGACGGTTCTGCGTCAAAGCCCTATCAGTCACTCTACCACGCCCTCCTACAGTTCCTCGATAAGCCCGCACCCGAATACTTTACCCGTGTTGCCCCCAAGGAAGGCTCTACGGACAGCCCAACATGGGAAGTCCCCGCCAAGAGCGCATTGAAGAAGGCCGTCGGTCGAGTCGACGCTCATAAGAAGAAGCTGGCCAAGGAGCAACAGGCGGCCAACAAGGAGGAGGGAGAACGCCAACGCCGTATTAAGAACCTGGAAGAGTCCAAGAAGATTGTTCTCAAGGAGGACCCCTCACTACCTGCAGCCCTCCGGATCAAGCTCAACAACAAGTCAGTAGAGCTTGGAGACGAGACCAAGAAGGGCACCCGGGTCAAGGTGTACGGCCGCATTCTCAACCTCCGCGTGCAAAAGAGTGCCACCTTCATTGACCTCAAAGACGGCTACGGCGTCCTTCAATGCGTCATTCCCGCTGGCGACCTGACCAAGACCTACGATGCTCTTACCTTTGCGCTGGAAGCCGCCCTTGTGCTGTACGGGGAGCTGAAGCAGGTGCCTCATGGCAAGGGAGCGCCTGATAACCGGGAGCTTCATGTCGACTACTACCAAGTTCTGGGCACCGCACCGAGTGACTTGGATGCCATTTCCAACAAGGTTTCGAGGCAACAAGATCCCTGGGATGCCCAGATGCTGGACAACAGGCATTTGGTGCTCCGCGGCGAGAACGCTTCAGCCGTGATGAAACTCAGGGAAGCCGTTGAGTGGGCTTTCAGCGACAGCTTCCGCGAAATGGAATTCCGCAAAGTATCCCCGCCTGCCATGGTGCAGACCCAGGTTGAGGGTGGCAGCACACTTTTCAAGTATGATTACTACGGGGAGGAGGCCTACCTAACCCAGTCCAGCCAGTTGTATCTTGAGACAGTCATGCAGTCGCTCGGCAATGTTTGGTGTCTGGAGAAGTCTTTCCGTGCCGAAAAGTCGCTCACACGTCGTCACCTATCGGAATACACGCACATCGAGGCTGAGTTGGATTTCATTGAGTTTGACGATCTTCTGGAACACTTGGAAGAGATCATTTCTCAGGTAGTGGACAAGGTCTTGGAGAACCCCGTGTCAGCCGAGTATATTAAACTCCTCAACCCTGGTTTCCAGAAGCCAACAAGGCCTTTCCTGCGCATGAAATATGCGGATGCTATTGAGTGGCTCAACCAGCAAGATCCTCCCATTCTGAACGAGGAGGGCAACCCGCACGTGTTTGGTGACGACATCGCCGAAGCAGCGGAGCGCAAGATGACTGACATTATCAACCGCCCTATCTTCCTCACCCACTTCCCCGTCGAGATCAAGGCCTTTTACATGAAGAAGGACCCCAACGACCTCCGTGTCACGGAGAGTGTCGACGTCCTTATGCCGGGTGTCGGAGAGATCGTTGGCGGCTCAATGAGAATGGATGACTACGATGAGCTGATTGAAGCGTACAAAAAGAATGGTGTGTACCAAAATGGGCTGATGACGGCATGTACTAACGAGGCCCAACAGGGATTCCCCACGAGCCCTATTACTGGTACACTGACCAGCGCAAGTACGGCAGCAGCCCTCACGGTGGATATGGTTTGGGACTTGAACGTTTCCTCGCTTGGATGGCCAACCGCCATACGGTGCGCGAGACATGCTTGTACCCCCGTTTTATGGGCCGTTGCAAGCCCTGAGTGTGGTAGACAAATAGACGAAGCAAGGAGTTGGTGTGCTATTGTGGTTCAATAGCTTGCGAGCTGGTCCTCAGAGTTACCATAGACTTCCACTTTACGATGTCCTTATGAGGATACCGTTCCTCTCGGCAAAAAGCCATCTGCAACAGGTTGAGTGACACAGAAGGTGAAGAGACCCCTAACGGTTCAGCTGGCGATCACCTAAAGTGGTGAGATCCTGGCGGGTAGCTCGCCAGTAACTATGCCATCTTTGGTGTCTCATGTGGAGCTTCCCCGTTGAACAATCCGAGCGGCACGCCGCATGCCGCAGCACGGCGAGGCTGTTGGCAGACGGGGCGGAAATCTACGCTAGAATGCGAGCTGGTGGCTTGGCTTGGCGGGGTGCATCTACACTATTGCTGTACCATCCGTATGATGCCACTTTTCTGGACTCTTGCTTCGTCGACCCGCTTATCGAGGAAACAGCTTGAACGCGCCTATGGGTCTTTTGGACTTGAAACCGACATAGGGCAATGTATAAACAACCATGTGATGATTCACACATCAAAACACCCCATAGCCAGTGGACCGATGCCCCTACTGTGTATCAGGCGCCAGGCGCTTGGCCCGATGCAGCGAGGGTGAGGTTCCTGAATGCGGGCTGTTCGACGGGAGCGGGTGAGTGACACGTCAGTGAGCGGATTGCTGGAAAACTTGTAGCGTTGAGAGAGGGGGGCACTGTGTCGATGTAGCTCCATGGGAACCCCCTTTTTCTTGAGACTCTGTTTTTCTTTCCCTTTCAGGCGTAGTAGTAGCGTCGATGATGTGCATTGTTATATATAGGGTGCAATAATTGCTTGATTTTATTGTCTAGGAAGATCTCGTAGACCTCGGGCAAGGCTACCTGGAAGGTGGTTTTTTTTTTGGTCGACATCCGGGGAGCAGGCAGTAAACTCCCGTCTCAGAGCATAGCACGATACAATAGGGACGCAGAAAACGATTGTGGATGTTGCGGCCGTTTCTATGCCCGCAAAATTCAACGTTAGTGTTCCCACTACAGCGCTGTTTCATCCATCCCAAACGTCTGGACCCTGGAGAACATGACCCTATTTTTATGCTTTGGTCAGCTCAGTTTTCGCTGGCATCCGTACTGGACCCGGAACTGCAAGATGAGACGGGTGGTGGAGACCCCCTGCCGCAATCGTGCTGCGTCGGTAAAGGCTTAGAACTCGAGGTTGGGTTTGCCCTTGAAGTTGCTTGGCGATCCAGCCGAGTCTCGCCTCGAGATGCCTCCCTTTCCGCTTTTCCCTCGCGTGCAGCAGATCGTTGCCCGGGCTGTCATGTGGGGAGTCGGGACGTTGAGATAGAGAGCCGGGTATTTTAACGAAGGAAAAAGGTGGGATGGACATTGGGCGAGCGGGAGATTCTCATCCCTTCGCCCCTCTTTTCGCCTCTATCACCCCCTCTTTCTTCGGACGCAACGAGTGAGGATGGATATATGTGACGAGTAGCATGCAAATTGGGTTTTCGCATGAAATCATTAGGCCCTGCATTGGATGGCGACAATGGAAAAAATAAAAAGGTCCTGGCGGCCGAGTTTCGGCACATTAGTCGGGGTGTTCCCACATGAAAAGTCTTGTCTCCCTGCAAGGCGGAGAGGGCTGATCTGGGGAAGGGTGAGAGAATAAAAAGATTGCGATGTGAGGTTGCAATCGACCAGTGGTTGCTCACTCTCCTGTGTCACCACCTCAGCGCGGCGAATCCTTCCGCCGCGCCTAGGCGCCGCCAAAAGTCTGGATGCACGCAGGGGGAAAATGCACAGTGAGATGCGCCCAATTGAAGGGACCATGACATGCTCTCGTGTCGACGTCTCCTTATTATTCCTCGGTGTGAGGAGGTTATGGAATCGAGCGAAGGGGTTACTACTGGTCATGCCCGCAAGAAAAGATATCTATATTCCAGTTTTGTAGCGTGGAACCAACAAGATTGGGACGAGTCAATTGCTTAATTGTCGTGGTGGTGCTGAATACTGCTCTCTCTCTCTCGGGATAAATGTCGGGCGTGCCTCTGGATTATTATACCTTGTTGAATAATAATCCCGAGTTAGGTTGTTCGTGGGTTGACAGGAGCTTCAGGGCGGGGCGCAAAGAATCTGGGAGGCGACCACGACGGTAACGTTTGCTGGGTCACTTTGTGCCCCCAAAGCACCGCTTGCGGCTATTTTTGCAGCGGACTTGCGCTTCCGCAGCGTTGTGGGGACGGAAGAGGGACCTGGCTGGCGATGGGCCGCACGTACCGCGCTCCGAGCGCGTGTCACTCCTGAAAAATGCCCCTGCCCAGCAGCAATTAAACTAGCTCGACGAGCCAATCCCATTTAGGGCCACCCTGACCTCCCTTCTCTCGCGCTCCTTGTCACCGATCCCTTTCGCCTTCTTTTTTCTTTCCTCTTTTTCTACCTACTCCCTCTCGCTCATTCGACGTTTGGTTGTCGTCCGTCCTGCGATATATCCTATTCTCTTTCTCCCCTTTCTTGTCTCTCGCCGAATCCTGATCCTGCAAGCCCTCAAATTCCACTCTCTCGGTCGGCATCGCCGTCGTGCCTCGCGGCTTGCAGGCTTTGCATTATCTTTTTGACTCACACACTCGTTCAGAAGATATATTGTCATTTTAATTTTCGAACATCTGCCACCGGACCAGCCCGTTCGTCCGCCGAATTGATTTCCCTGCTGCTCGACTCTACCCGATACGCCGCCGTGTTCGAATCTTGTCCATTCTCAACGCTCGCTTCAGAGAACGGAAAAACAGAATAAAAAAACACGGTTTTGATATCTTGTTTTAATATCCTACAACACACTTCAAACCTCTTTGTTCAGGTCCTCCCGTGCCAAAGGTCGATCAGCCAATCTCTGTCCTCGAGCCGGATCCGCAACGTCCATTGATACGCTCTTCCGAGGACGCAATATTTGATTATCAAATATTTCTTTCTCTGGATTCGGCTGTTACAACTAGTCCTTGACACGATTGGACCGCGCCCCGTCTAGTTGCTGCACATACTTGGATCCGCATCTTTACTTCGTTTCCAATTTTTTTTCCGGCCCAGGGCTTTGAGCGTGTTCGCCGTGCGGGTCTCGTTCTCGGAAACCGTTGTCGGTCTTCGCCTGTACTTTGCCTGGTTCCTCGGTGTCTTGTATCCTCTGTACATCTCTCATCCCCCTGACGCAACCGTGCCTTTCACAAGGCACGTTTAAACCGTCAAAACGGCTGTCCTATCTCACGTCTCTAGGGACTCTCTGGTCCCTCCGCATCTGCTCGGGATGCAGGACTTGAACGGTCCGCAGCCGGGGCCTAGCGCCCCCGCGCGCTTCGGCCATGCCTCCAAGCCCTCCAACAGCGATACAGGCTTCTCGCATGGCGCTTTCACTTCGAACATTTCGGGCTTTGCCGATAGGCATCCTCGGCGCGGGAATATTCCGGCCATTAACACGCAGCCCATGCAGCAGGGACCTGCCAACGGCGCCGATCTGACTACCCCCGGCACGGCTTTCGACATGCAGTTCACCCCCCTGCTTCCCTCGCAGCTGCTCCTCGGCAGCCCCTTCCAGCCCGGAACACCCGCTGCTTTCGCCAGCCCGCACTTTCAGAACGTGTCCAACTTTCAGCATGCCCACCAGCAGCAGCAACAGCAGCAGCAGAATGGCGCCTCGAGCCCAGTGCAGCAGAGCATCTCTCCCCAGCTCTACCAGACCATCGTCTCGCCGTCTGCTTATGGAGCTCCCCAGTTCTACTCGCCCCAGTCGCCCACGTCGCCGTACAACGGCATGGGGGGCCAGATGCAGGTCCCAATGCAGCCCACCTCGCCAGTGAACATGGGTCCCGGTATCGTCACAGGCACTAGCCGCACTGTGTACCTTGGCAACATCCCTCCCGACACATCGGCCGAGGAGATCCTGGGCCATGTCCGTAGCGGCCAAATCGAGTCGGTCCGCCTGCTCCCTGATAAGAACTGCGCCTTCATCTCGTTCTTGGACGCGAGCTCCGCTACGCATTTCCACTCTGATGCCATCTTGAAAAAGCTCTGCATCAAGAGCCAGGATATCAAGATTGGTTGGGGCAAACCCTCTCAGGTTCCCACATCGGTTGCTCTCGCTGTCCAGCAGTCGGGCGCCTCGCGGAATGTCTACCTCGGAAACTTGCCCGAGGAGATCACTGAGGAGGAGTTGCGTGAAGATCTTGGCAAGTTTGGTGCCATTGACACAGTCAAGATCGTCCGGGAGAAAAACATTGCTTTTGTGCACTTCCTATCCATCTCGAACGCGGTCAAGGCTGTGTCTCAGCTACCGCAGGAACCCAAGTGGCAATCACGTCGCGTGTACTATGGTAAGGACCGGTGCGCCTATGTCTCGAAAACGCAGCAGCAGAACGCTGCTCAGTATCTTGGCATCGCTCCCGGTTACGCCCACATGCTGACAGGCGCCGACCGCGACCTCATCTCGAGCGCCCTGGCCCAGCAATCTGTCGCCGCCGCTGCTGTCGCCACCACCGCCGGCGGTATCAACAATTTGGGAAACAGGACTATTTATCTTGGCAACATACACCCCGAGACCACCAT
>Ga0247760_1002328_pt1 | contig 14778 bp, 4 predicted proteins | sample UWRJL171409R4_FD_179936 | JGI IMG/M metagenome (GOLD analysis project Ga0247760, IMG submission 179936) | Plant litter microbial communities from Arlington Agricultural Research Station in Wisconsin, United States - UWRJ-L171-409R-4 | ecosystem: Environmental > Terrestrial > Plant litter >...
GATGCTGCCTGCCTGTGGCTGCAACTAGATGTAGAAGGACTACGGTGCAGTGCCCTGACTGCACAACGTTCCACTTTTTGTGGTGTTTACGCATTGCGTCCTTTGGTGCCGTGACAAAAGGCGGATTTCTCCCTAATTCCTAACCAAAATATAAACCTAATAACGTTTAAAAAAACCGTAAAAATTAATTAAAAGGTAAATACTAGGGACGTTAACGTAGTAATATTAATAATACTACTAAATAAGGTACTAAAATTAAACCGTTTATTTAATAAATTATTAAAAGCTTATAACGAGAAAAAAAAACTTTTTAAAGTACTATTACTAATTATATAAGTAGGTTTTAAACTATTATACTTCCTTTAATACTTCCGCGAAGCGACTATAATAGTACTTAAAAAACCAAATAAGATACTAAAGGATTAAAAACTCCCGGGAGCCTATAAACCAATCTCCCTCCTAAATACGCTAAGTAAAATAATAAAAATATTAATAATAATACAACTTATAATTATAATTAAGGAAAACGGGATACTCCCTTACATGCAAATAGGGTTTAAGCATAAAAGGTCTACAAAAGTAACAATTAAATTAATAATAAATATAATATATATTACCTAAACGTATAATACGATAACGTCTCTATTACAACTCAACCTTACAAGCGCCTTCAACTAGGTAGATTAAATATAGCTAATATATATATTCCAGGAACTAGGCTACAAATAACGGCTTATTTGCTAATTATAATTCTACTTTAAGGATAAAACGGCCCGCCTTTACTTCAACGAAGTAACATTAAAACCTTATAAAATCACTTAAGGTATACTATAGGGCTCCCCCCTCTCCCCTATTCTCTTTATTATTTTTATATCTACCTTATACTAACAATTAAAGGAAATCCCTAACCTTATTATAATAAAATTTATAAATAATACAAACCTATTAACTTACGTACGCGATACAAAAACGGTATATAAAATGCTAAAAAGGGGATATAAAGTATATAAAAAATAGGTAAAGGAAAAAGGTATAAAATTTAACCCATCGAAAAGTAAACTTATATACTTTACAAAAACGAGGCGAATATATACTAATATATTAAACATCCTAGGAAAAGGGAACCCGAGTTTAATACTAATAAAAAGCACCCGCTTTCTAAACGTATAGCTGGATTAGAAGCTATTTTTTACTAAATATTAAAAAATTATCCTATAAAAAATAAAAACCCAGAAACTAATACTAAAACGACTAATAAGGAAAATATAGAAAATTCGCCTTAACCGCGTATAGTAAATCTATACAATAATAGTACGGAACGTAATATTATACAAAGCAAATATATAGTATATACTAATATTAAAAAAGGGAAAAGCAAAGGGAATAATACGAAAATTTTATAATTAACAAATAAAGTACTTACGCATTACTATTAAGGCGTATAAAACCATACCAGTAAGAAACATCAAGGCTAAGGCGTAGTACCTATTACTAGATCTATACCTTACAAAGTAAGTAGCAAAAGCGGAATAAAGGCTCCAAAAAACCAGTATAACAAAGCTACTACATACCGCGTACGAGGTAGTAACTAATCGACTTAAAAGGAAACAACCGCGTAAAAGGGAAGGAAAAATTAAACAACCAAATAGCGGAATCCTAAAGGCGGAATAAGCTAAATAGTAGCTATAACTACTAAGGTAGGCCCAAAATTCAGGGGGGGAAGTCAATTAAACAAAGCTCGACCCCAATAAAAAACTAAAGGCAAAATAAAAGGTACGCTAATTAAAGTAATAAACGATAATATTACGAAAAAAAACCAGCCAAGGTATAAAATCGGCGGATTTATTTAACCTCCGAGGGAAGCTACCTAAATACTTCCTACTTAACCTATATAATAGGCTTACTAAGGCAAAAAACTCGCTTTTTACCCAACTACGTACCGGGGTAATAAGGCTAAACGCGTTCCTATTTAAAATAAAGGCAAAAAACGTAAATACCCTACTATATTAATACGTAAAAGTACCAAAAACAGCAGTATATATCTTCCTAAACTACCCAAAATATACGTAAAGCCAAGAGTAAGCAGGATTACCAAGAGTACAAAACGGAAATACCTTTAAAAAGGCTCTATTTTATACCGCAATTATAACGAAATTAATAATATAATTTTATAATATAAATAGAATTAAAATATATAATTTAGCTAAGGAAATAAAGAGACTTAATAGTAAAAAAGAGGCAGCCGGGAAAAGGAAAAAAGTAATCGTTAAGAAAAAAAAAAGAAAACGCGAAAAAAAAAAACGATTAGTAAAAGGCAAAAGGAAAGGACGGATAGTACTAAAACTATAATATAATAATTATAACGAAATTATAATAAGGGTACTACAAATACTAACAAAACCCATAAACGGGTAATAAGCTACCTACAATTTGCGGAAACTACTAATCCCTCCCTAAAAAATACCTACAAACTCGTAGCGAAGTAATATTATACAAAAACAATACAAATCCCCCTATATACTACAATTAACGTACCTTTATATCCTTATCTAGTACAAACTAGCAGGAACTATTAGTAAAAGATTAAAAATATAGCAAAAATACAACGAAAACGCAATAAGGAATAACATATATCTTACTAAACCCACTTTTCAAATACCTTAGCCGGAATCCCACCAATCTTACCCGAAATTTTAAAACGCTCCTAAATAATAATAAAACGGCGCTTAAAACGGTACGCTTAGTAGGACGTTCTACTAGGGGTAGTCTAAGCCGTAGTAGCGGCGCGAAAAAGCTACGTAACCGTACCGCGAAAAAAGGTTACCGAAACAAACGAAGCAGGCCTTATAATAACCCAACCCTATTAGGCGCGGATCATTTAATCAGTAAAAATAAAATAGCGCTAAAATCCGTATTAGTATTATAATCAGTACGCGAAAGGTACTAGGAACTTACAAAATAACTAATAACAACGAAAATTAGCTCGCGGGCGGCGTAAACGATAAATACAGTAGTAACTTACTATTTAGGATCAGTAAGCTAAGAAGAATTAGTAAGTACCAAAGCCGCAACAAATACGTAAAAAGGTATATACAAAGATATACGTTTAATTAAAATCCGCATAGCGTTAGCAGCAGTAAAAGCCAAAGCTGTATGTGGGTATATACCTATAAATTTAATTAAAATGGCACCTTCAAAAGCTGCAAGGTACGATTAATCATCAGGGGTAATCAATAAAAACCAACCAGTCAAGAAACCTACGCTACAACCTTAGTAGCTAGATCCTTCCGTATCGTAATGGTTATTGCAGTTAGATTCAACTTAAAATTAAAGCAATACGACGCAATCAACGCGTTTGTTAATACCTAGTTAGAAGATACGATTTATATACGGATGCCCCCGGGCTACAAGAACCCTGGAAAGATTCTACGGCTACAAAAAGCCTTATACGGCTTACGGCAATTACTACTACTATGGCAAAAAGAACTTACCTCTACCCTACTAGCCTTAGGATTTCAAATTATTTCACACGAACCCTATATTTTAATTAAAGGTGGAATCCTTATATTCTTCTACGTCGACGATATAGTCCTAGCCTATAAAAAAGAGGATACAGCTACGGCCCAATTACTAATTACCTAGCTACAGCAAAAATACCGGCTCACAGGTGGCAACGATCTACAGTAGTTTCTAAGTATCGAGGTTATAAAAGATCGATCCCAAGGCCTAATCTGGCTATCTCAAACAGCCTACCTTGAAAAAATTGTTAACCTGGCTACTACTAGCCCAACTGCCAAGGTCCCAATAAGTACAGTCGAACTACTACTGTACGATAGTAAAGCCGAATTATAGTTAACTACAGTATACTAGTAAAAGATTGGATCTATTTTATACGTTGCTGTGATTACAAGACCAGATATAGCATTTGCAGTATCACAGCTAGTTAGATTTAACAACAATCCTAGCCTACAACACCACAAGGCTGCAGATTAAATCCTTTATTACCTACACAACACACGTACACTTGCTTTATAGTTAGGGGGTGCTGATAATTACGTTGTTACTAGTAATGCCTCCTTTGCTGATAACAGCCTTAATCGAAAAAGCTCCCAGGCTTACGCTATAAAGCTATTTAGTAGGCTTGTGGGCTGGAGAGCTAATAAGCAAGATATAGTTACTACCTTAACTACAGAGGCTGAATTATTAGCTCTGGTACAGGCTGCAAAAGAGTCTCTCTTTATGAGTCGATTATTAGCCGAACTTATAGTACGACTAGACAACCATTACATTAAGATCCAGTATAATAACAAGCAAACTATACGGCTCGTTACAGCTAAGGTAGCTACCCTACAGACCCGGCTACGGCACGTAGACATACACAACCATTGGTTACGCCAAGAAGTGGCAAACAAGAAGATCATGGTTGAATATACGCCCTCCGCTAGTATAATAGCAGACGGTCTAACCAAGGCACTCAACCACACACTACATCAAGCCTTTATTCAGCAACTGGGTCTGGCCCAACTACCTATTCGAAAAACAATCGACCCTAACGAGAGTTGAACCCACTACCTTAACCACACCAAGACCTGATTGGAACAACTACGCCATAGAGGCCTTATGCTTTTGTTGAAAAGGGTATAGGTGAAAGTTAGCTATAAGGTTCAGATTCAAGGCTCTTGAAGATGGAGGCTTGAATCTGAGGGGGTGTATCAAAAGGAAGGGGTCTTCCTTAGGGTTAAACCCATGGTATCTAATCAGCTTGTGTAAGGATGCCTAGCACAGCCAGGAATCCAACCGCTGAGCCACCGTACAATCGTAAGCTGGTTCATGCAACAGATCTATAAAGGAGGGCTTTCTGGCTCTGCCAGAAAGCCAGAGAACACACAAAAACAATCAAGCTCATTCATCACAATCACAAAAAGCCCACATAGATAAAGGTGCCGTGCTTCTGACAATTATTAGTTTGCTATAATTTCTCGACGCTTATTACCAGTAGTTTAATGCGAGGAAAATTTTATTTCGCTTTATTGTTAAGCTATATATAAATAGTTGCTGCTTATTTTCTATATCTCTCCTTAAATTAAGGGTAGGCAAATAAACTTAAAATAGAGATTTCCTTTATTTAAATATTTAAGAGATTCCGCCTTTAAATTACAGAAAATAACGTAAACTAAGGATTTTTATAAAGATATATAAAAATAGTTACTAACTATATAATAGCAAGCTATTATAATAATAACTAGTAAAAACTATAAATACACGAAAAGTTAATATATATAAAATAGATTTGGAACGTTAAATATACTAGAAATATACTAGTGCTTAATCTGCGCTATCTATACTAAAATCGATACTTTTTGCTGGCAATAATATAGCTAGGTATACTGATTTTATGTTTAGGTACTACCGTGAAATGGCGTGTATATTCGTCGTACCGCAGGTATTAGTTTTATTTCGCAATTTGGTACCCTAAAGCGAGGATTTAAATCCGAGAAGGTCTATTTCTACCGTACCTCTCGGCTATTTCTACCGTAGTACAAGCAGTTTTCCCCACTTTTCTTCACCGCCTTCCCCAGCGCAAGCGACCGCCAGCAACTCAGCGCCCTTTGCTAGGCACGCCAGGTCGCTTAATTCTTACATTTCTGCTGTTTCCGACGATCGAAACTGGTTCCCCAATTAAGTTCTACCTATAATAATCTACTCTGACTGGTCAGGACTTGCCTGGTCGTCAGCAGTACTTGCCTGCGCGCCACAACTGGCATCCAATCGGATACACGACTGGCAGCACGCCTGGCTGCTCGTCGCCATCGCTGTCGACTTCAATTGCGGTCGTAGGCGCAATTGCGCTCGTAGGTGCCATGCTTGTCTTAGACCCTGATAGCTTGCAAAATCGGTACTGGAAGATAGCGCTTACCGCAGCGGTCGCGGCACACGCTGTTGCTTGACCGTAGATGGGGTGTAGTTGTGATGGTTTCAATTGCGCAGCGACCGTGGCGACGATGGTGGTAGTGCTGCAATTGACTGACTATGGGTGGTGCGGCAGAATTCGGGATGTACCTTTTTTTCAGGGTTGGGGTTATGTATGGCACTACGGTAGAAATAGCCAAAGGGGTACGGTAGAAATAGACCTTCTCTTAAATCCGACGTTTTTCTGCTGTTAAGTGCGTTGTTATTTTATTATACTCGCTGCTGAACTAATTACTAGGAAAATAGCAATCCGCCTAATTATAGCCTTTTATCGCGTAGTTTTCGGCTAAAGGACCTAAACGCTTGCCTTTTTCTATGCTAGGAAACTTTTTAGTTTTAAAAATATACTTTAACTAATTATAAATTAGTGTATTTAAAAAACGAGATATTAGCTTTTAAGGGAAATAGTATGCTAGATATTTAAGCTTTGGGAAGGATATAACGTATCGTATAAATACTAAAGTAACGTAAATATATATAAGATTAGTAGAGTTTTTATCTCGTTTAAAAACGGTACTATAGGTTATTATTGCAAAACTAAGTGCGTTTTACTAGTTTTAAGGTACCGTACCGGAGGTTTTAACTCTCGTAATAGCGTTATCTAGCTTATAATACTCGATAGCGGCTTTATTATATTAAAAAGCCTTAGAAACAAGGTTCGTTTCGTTTCCGTACCCTAAAAGTGCGTAATAAATAGTAATTTTAATATAAAACCCGGCATTGGCAAAGTAGTTAATGTATATATTTAGGCCGCCGATAAAATCTCGCGTTATAAACTTTAAGTTTTCGAATTTAGTTTCTAAAAATAAAATGCCGTTAATTAAAATAAATAAATGCTTATAATAAGTTAGTAGGTTATTAGTATAAAGATTTATATTGCTTTTAAAAAATTTCGCTAAGTTATTACGCCTTAAATAAAAAGAAATGGGGACGTAAAGGGATTTTCCGTACTAAAAAAGCTGTTAAAAGATATAATATTACGTAAACTACTGCTAAATAATAGTAAAGTTTTTTAGTTATTAGGGCCTTATTAGCAGCTTTATTATACTAGTTGCGAGAAACTTTAATTTATATCTTATAATTTAGGTTATTAAATTTAATAGCTATACAATAACGAGATAAATCCCCAAAGTACTCCTCCTATATTTCCTAAAAAGCTGGTACTATTTTATATAGTATAGTTATTATTAAGTAGGCCAAATATATAAATAAAAGCATATATTTAAAGCTAGTAAATAGGTAGTGCCTTAAAAGCTTAAAAAGGTTATAGATGCTATATTTTTATATTTAAGCGGAAATAGTATATTTAAATACCAATTTTCGTAAAGCTATACTTGCTAATAAATGCTAAAAGGCTAAAAAAAAGTTATAATACTTGTAAAAAAGCTTTCGATATAGAGCAATAAGTAACTACTATTGCTTATTATTAAGCTTATTGTTAAGCTTTATATTGTTAAAATTGCGGGAAGTATTTTAAGTATCGATTTTAACGCACTTATTTTTAATTATAATAAAACCGGTATAAATACCTTTAACTTCCGCTACTAGCTAATCTTAGGTAATAGGTTAAACCTTAAATTACTTTATAATACGTATTGTTTTATCTTTAAATTTTAAATATTATAAAGTAGTTTCAGTATCCGTAATAAGGCGAATTTTTATTATTATAGTACTATTACTATTTATAACTTAATTTAAATTTGCAAACTTTACCGTTTTTTTCAGGTTAAAAGCTTTAGCGCTAGTTTTTAAATTAGCTTGCAATTTATTTAAAATATTAGGATTAGTTTTGTTAATTTATTGTAAGAAGCTTACCCGTTACTATAAAACTAGTTGCTTTTAAATAGCTAAAATATATATTTTATTAGCTTTAGATGTGCTCGCTTCGTGTTTTAAAAGTCCGTAATATTTGGAAGTATTATTAGTTTTATATTCTTAATAATATTTTTAAAAAGTGTTTTAGCCGTAGCCTTTCTATCTATATAGCATCCGCTACTTTACAGAGATACGAAAGCTAAAGCTTGCCGTTTACTTTTAATTATATAACCTATTTTTACCTTTTGGAGAAAACGAGATAACTTAAGGAAACCACTGTTTAAAGTTAGCACTTCTTTTAAATTAAATAGGGAAAAGGTTTTTTTACCTGTGAATTTTGTGCTGGAAATACTACTGCTTTGCGAAATATGCTTAGGTATTAATTTACTAAAATTTAGGTTGAAAATAGTAAACAGGCTTTGAAAATTTAAAGGAGCGACGGAAGGTACATTTATTAGAAAACATGCCTTAACTATATAGCCTAAAACCTTAGGAGGTAAATTAGTTATAGTTAAGTAATCGGCTTAGCTACCTGCTATAGTTACTCGCGAAATATTTTTAGCGAGGCATAAGAGCAATGTTTATAATTAACGTTATACCTTTACATTACGTAGTAACAAAGTGTAGCTTAGTTAAAGGCTAACAGGCCTAATAATTTTATGTCTGCTTGTATTTAACGGATATAAAGGCGGCAAGCGCAACAAAATCGATGCAAGGCTAAGATACCCGCTTGCTTACTATACACTAAGGGCAGATAACGTTATAAGGTACACTACTAGCCTTAGCTGGGAAACGGCGGTTCCAGTTATTACCTTAGCATTGCGGACAACTACGTTACGGCAAAAACCGCTACTAATTCGAAATGCTATTTGCGATCCGTAGCGAGCAATACACCCAACTTATAAACCGCTGCAAGCTGCGAAAGTTGTAGCGCAGATAAACTGTAACAGCACGGCTTAAATCCGCTTATACGTTAGTTTATTCCCTAAAATCTATTTAGTTTTAAACTTAATATATGTTACTGTGATTTAGCGATAAAAAAGTTTAAATTTAATCCTACTGTAAAGACTAAAACTTAAATACTAATAAGTTTTGGGTTAAGTAGGTATATTTATAATAGTAATAAATATAAACTTCGTAGAAAATATTTATTAAAGATTTTATACGTTACAGTATAATAAATTAAAGCGAGTTTAAGTATAATATAACGTATTTATAAAAGCACGTTAAATAGTTTTTAATAAAAACTAAAAAAGAAAACCTATCTAGCTATTTAAATAGAAATTAATATAACTAATTAACTATATTTTAATTGTAATATATTTTTTGAAACTTGGAACTATATTGTAATATTAGCATTATTTCCTATATATAAGATTTAAAGCAGGTAGCTTAAAATTAAAACGCAAGCTAATTATTATAGTAGCAATTACATACCTTTAAGTACCGACTACTTTTAACTATATAATTTAAAAGCGAGATTAACTTTAAAAAGTATATATAAATAATAAATAGGTAATTTTTAAATTATACTAGCAGTTAAAGAATATTTTATAAAGGTAAAACTTTACAGGTATTAGTTAATTTAATCCCTTTAAACGCAGAATTCTACAGCGTTATTTACTAAATTTAAGCTTTTTATATTACTAAATTTACTTCTATTATGCCTACAGCAACCTAAAATATACTTTTATTTACAGAAAGTAATATCTATACCGCATTTGTTAAACGCACTTTACAAGTTTAGTTTATTCATTTAATTAGCTTTTTAAACTTAAAATACCGCAGCGTAAACCTTAAAAACGTATAATAAATAAACGAGTTGGCACTTTTATAATATATATATTTTATATTAGGTAAATTGTATATACTCCAGCTCTAAATTTAAATTCCAGCTTCGCACGGAGTTTATCAAAGTTTATTTAAAACTGCGAGATTTTTTAAAAAACTAGTATTAAAAAGAAGTTTAAAAGATATTAGATAGAGGAATAAAGACGCTATATTTTGGTAAAATAACGGCGCTTTTTATAAATTTATTGCAGCTTTATTAAAGAGCCTTTTCGCTATAGTAGGTTTAAAAAGTTAACTTATATACCTTTTAAGGAGTAAAGATCCCAGAGCTTTAACTAAGGATAATTATACTTCTAAAGATAGGGCTTATTATTAGCTTTTACTTTTAATTACAATAAAGGTTTATCCTATTGCTGCGAATATTACGGCTAAATATTAAGTGTCTTAAAACTATTTTAGAAAGCCGCTGCTCGATTATAGTAAAAGATGGTGGAAATAGAATTTTGCTAGTAGCGGCTGTAAGGGCTTATAGTTTAGTTAATATTACGTTTTTATTTACGTTAGAACCGTAGCCGGCTTAGGGTGGTTATTAACATTCGCGAATTAATTTAATAATCGCAACTAATAGCAGCTATTTTTACAAACTAACTATATTAATTACACTAGCGTTAATGCACGTAATATTTTAAGGATATAGGTATTAATAATAAGCTAAAACCTTTTATAGTTATATTAAGAAAAAATTAGTTTACGCCCTTAAGCTTCTAGGGCTTCTAGTTAGCAAATATAGCCAAATAGCTGGTACTATTTAAACGTTAGTAATTATTAGCGGTAGTATTAGTAAGCTGAATTTTATAAATTGGTTTAATAAAAATAGGGCTGCTAAAAGCTAAAACCTTAATAAGTAATGCTATTAAACTATTGCAGCTTTTATTATTTTTACTAAATTTAGGGTTTAGTGTTTTTAAAAAGTATATTTTATATTATTCGTAACCTTACGGATAAAAATTACGTTTAAGCTATATGTTACAACTAAAAAAAGGGCTACCTTAAACCTAAGTCATTTACTAAGTAAGTATCCTAGAAGCATCTAATAGCAGTACAGCATAATAGGCGAATTATTATAAGGTACGGTATATTTTGCGCTATTTTATACGTTAGCTATTAATAGCTTACTTTTAAGTTTATATAGGAAGAAGGTATTATATTAAAATTTAAACACTAAATTTAACTGCCGCTATACTGTAAATCGATTTTAAATTATATAATAGCGCCCCCTTAATTTTGGGTTAGGGATTAGTTTTGGTTATTTATATTTTTTACCTACCTCTTATAAATCCTCTTAGTAATATCCCAACTATGACTCTACTTATGTGGTTAGGAACTTATTTAACAGCTTTTAGTTTAAAAAAAGGCTTTAGTCCCCTTAATTTGGCCGAGTTTCGGTTTTATCTCTACGCCTTTAAAAATGCAGTGGTATTTAAAGGCTTTAAAAATACGTAAAAAAAAGCATAAAAACTAGTTTTTACCCTTAAAGCTTTCGGACTATTATATATTAATTATTTCGTTTTAAATATATTAAATAAAAGTAAAGTTAAAGAAAAAGATCTACAACTATATAGAGCTTACGAAGCCGTAAAGTATAGTAACAACGATAAGTTAAGTAGTTAAAACTTTAATGTTAGTAAATTATATAAAGGTACTTCCGAAAACCCCTTTTATATAATCCTAACATCGAGATTTAAGCGTTATATTAACACTTTATAAGCTATTTTTAAAGGATTCGGTTACGTAATTACTTACGTATTTTGCATTCCCGTAAAAAATCTATATTTGCATCTTGTTATATATATGCGTTATAGGATTTTACTTATACGGGGCTAGGGAGCGCTTATAAGCTACTAGATAAATAGGGGGTTTAATATAGGCGAAAGCTATATACTAAGCTATATAAAGCCCTAAAAACCTATAGCGTTATATAAGATACTACTATTAAGCTTAAAGGTAATTAAAATAGTCGTATACCTTATACTTTTAACTATAAATAAGTTAAAGAGGGAGAAAAATGCTTATAAGATAGGAAGGACTAAGGAAAAACCATTTATTCGTTTAAACTAATAATTAAGGTTACGAATAAAGTTACTAAATAAGATTAAGTAATAACGAATTTATATTAGTTATAAATATGTAGCCTAATAGGATTTAAAAACTATAGCGCTAATTAAAATATATTAAGCTTATATTAATTGTTAACTATTTAATCTATTTTTCTCGCTACGTTAGAAAACTTATTTTTATTATAATAAACTAATCCTAAATATATATCGATTTTAAAGGGTTGGGATAAGTACTTTACTAATACAAATAACGTGCATGATAAGCGAACGGTACAGATAAGCGAACGGTATACTTTCTTGGTACAATACGACCTTCCTACTTCTTTTACCAATCCTACTACTAATTTACAATGGATTCGTTTCCAAAAGAATTAAGGCTTACTTTTGTAATTGAGGCTTTTAAAAACAATCTAAAGCTTACTCTTCGATGCGTAGCTACAATTTACAACGTACCTCCAATGATACTCTCCGCCTGATGCGATGGCCGGCCTGTACGACGCGATATTCCAGCCAACTCGCGCAAGCTTACGGATTTGGAAGAGAAAACGATTGTTTAATATATTATTGAGTTATGTGTACGCGTATTCCATCCTCGGCTCTCGTACGTGGAAGATATGGCTAACTGATTGCTACGCGAACGCGATGCGCCGCCTGTTGGCGTATGATGGGCTTATAACTTTGTTAAGCGCTAATTAGAACTTTGAACGCGATTTACGCGTAAATACGATTACTAGAGGGCCAAATGCGAAGATCTAATAGTTATTCGCGAGTGGTTTGTACTTGTATATAATATTAAGGTTAAATACGGTATTTTCGACGACGATTCGTATAATTTCGATGAGATTGGGTTTATGATGGGTATTATTATTGCCTTTATGGTAGTTACTACTTTAGATGGTTGTAGTAGGGTTAAATAGGCCCAGCCTGGCAATTGAGAGTGGGCTATAGTTATTTAAGGAGTTAATGCCTTAGGCTGGGCTATCTTACCATTTATTATCTTGGCTGGGTAATACTACTTCGTTAATTGGTATTAAGAGTGCAACCTTCCGGCCTCCTGGCGTATTGTAATAATTGATAACGGGTGGACTACTAATGAGAAAGGTATGGATTGGATTCGGTACTTTGATTTCTATATAGTATCTCGTACGAAGGGTAAATATCGGCTGCTCATCCTTGACGGCTACGATAGCCACTACTCCGAAGAATTCGAGACCTACTGCCAGGAGTATAATATTATTACACTTTGTATGCCTCCGCACTCCTCGCACCTACTTCAGCTATTGGATGTTGGTTGTTTTGGGCCGTTGAAGAAGGCGTATAGCCGCTAAATTGAGTAGTTGATGCGGATGAATATTATATATATTAGCAAGTTGGAATTTCTCTGTGCGTTTAGAGAGGTGTTTTTTGCTTCGATTACAGAAAAGAATATTTAGGGGGGTTTTGCCGGAGCCGGCCTTGTGCCGTACGACTTAGAGAGGGTGATATTTAAGCTGGATGTGCGTATTTGGACCCCAATACCCCCAGCCTCAAGCCCAGGTATAGTACTACCTTGGGTCTCCCAAACGCTACATAACCCTCGAGAGGCTACTTCGCAGTTAATATTTATCAAAACTCGAATTTCCAACCATTAGGGTAGCTTTTTAACTTTAATGCTAATTGTTGTGGATTGACTGGTTAAAGGTACGATGGCTGTTATGTACGAGGTGGCCCTTTTACGTACGGAGGTCTTAGTATTACGAAAGGTTAATGAGGAGCTTAGTAAGCGACGGAGAGCTAAAAAAATACGTGTGCGGCTTGGAGGGTTACTTACTGTATAAGAGGTACAGGATCTACTGGATCAGAAGGCTGTGGGTGAGTAGTTGGTCCAGGAAATACGACAAAATGGTGGTGGTGCAGGGGGGTCTCGTACGAAGATTCGGTGCTGTGGCGTGTGCGGTAAGCCTGGCCATAATGTACGTACGTGTAAGGAGGCTGCAGAATCATTTGATTCATCTGTTTCTGATTTAGTTATTGTAATTTCCTAGTGTGGTGGTTGTTTAATTGAGGATAGTTCTGGTAGGGTGGTGGAAAGTGTACCGTTCGCTTGTTTGTACCGTTCGCTTATCATGCACGTTAATATTATTAAATTTATAAAGGTAAAGCGAATTTAGTTTATATATTTTTCTAATATTTACTATATCTTTTTAAGATATTATACCTTAATTTTAGTAGCTTTGCTGTTAAGGAGTATATGTTTTTAAAAGTAGTTTTACTATAGAAAACTTTTAGAAAAGTACCCGCCCGACGCTACCTACAACCACTATTATTATAAAGTAAGAAAAGGACCCTGTACAGATATTATATATATTATTATTCTATAACTCAACTTATAACGGTAAACTTTTAAGATTCGATTTTAAATATTATAGGATAACGGTTAAAATAAAAAACGGCATATAGTAAAAAAGCCCGACGAGTAGGTATACCACAAGCTACACACCCTAGTAATATTTACCTATAAATAACGTATAAAGGCCGTATAATAAGGTTAGAAAAAAAAAAAAAAATAAGAAATACTAATATTAAACCTATTATTAAAGGGTATTAAAGATAAAGCGTTATTACTTTAGTAAGGTTAGTAGTATTAATAGTATTAATATTAGTAAACTTAAATTAAATAAACTTAACGAATTTCCGAAAAAATATATTAAATAGTATAGTTTCCTATAGGAAAATGCTAGAAAGTGTAATTAGCAGTTTATTATATAACTACCCTATTATAAACTTGATATAAAACTTCCTTATGCTAATTAAGTAAGTTTTTAGTACTAGGTTTTTAATATAGCTTTTTATTTTTCCGGAAATTTCGGAAAAGCTTATAATACCGTTAGGTAAGATAGCCTATTATTTAGCTATATTACGAATAATCTCGCGAATAAGATTACGGATATTAAACTATAAAATTAAATTATAGCTTAGGTAATACATAAATAAAATTACTTACCTATAAGGTAAGTATATTAGATTTAATATTATATATATTGTCTTACTCCGTGCGTAGGGTGGGTGCCACCCACCGGCCCTAATGGCCAAGCGGAACTTCTAA
>Ga0247760_1002330_pt1 | contig 14774 bp, 17 predicted proteins | sample UWRJL171409R4_FD_179936 | JGI IMG/M metagenome (GOLD analysis project Ga0247760, IMG submission 179936) | Plant litter microbial communities from Arlington Agricultural Research Station in Wisconsin, United States - UWRJ-L171-409R-4 | ecosystem: Environmental > Terrestrial > Plant litter >...
ACTTAGATGGAGAACGGATATCATCTGTACGATTTCAGGGGTGAGCAGCTCCGCGAGGAACCCGTCGAGAAGCTGAAGCAGCTGCTGTGGCGTCCCCGCCCGCCGACTCTGCTCTCCAAGGAGGAGCAGAAGGCCATTCGTAAGAACCTCCGTGAGTATTCGAGGATATTCGAGCAGGAAGATGCGGAACGCATCAACAGCGCCGATGTGGCAGTCGTCGAACACAGACGTCGCCTCCTCGAGGAGTGGTACGCCTGGCGCGCTGTCACTGAGGAAGAGCTTGAGGAAGAACGTGCTATTCTGGGTCTGCCAGAGGATCCTGTTGCCGACCTTCTCAAGGCACAGGCCGCCGCGGTGTCCATTGGTGAGGAGGAGAAGGTGATAGAAGAAATCATGGAAGAGGTACTGGAGGAGACGGAAGAGATTGTGAGCTAGTCTGGGGTCACGCAACCAGCAGCAGCAAGAATCTTCGTATCAAACATGACCAGCGAAAGTCCACAATCTTCAGCGTTCCATTGTATCCAAGGGATCTGTCATTTCTGGTGTGCATCGGGGTTCATAGACATTGGTAAAGTCTGAGGGCTGCGCGCACAAAATTGGAGGTCTGGTCGTTGTCATTTGTTCTTTTAGTTTCTGGCCTCGGGATTGGCCATACCGCGAGAGAATGAAGCGGAACTTGCAAATGATCTTATATACGTCAGATCTGTGACATCATTGGCATAGCAGCGTACGTGGGCTGTAGGGGACCCTCAAAACAGTGTTTTCTTCAGTTGCAAGGATGGAGAGCAGTTCTTGGTAGGTGGAAAGGGCAGATTTGCCGTTTGACCTTCATAGTATGTGCTCAACACCAACGCACACGATGTTCTACGTATGTTGATCAACACTGTCATCTCATTCATTCCTACCTCCGATGTGAACCTGTCAGCACCTTGTCATTTATGCATAAGCTTTGAGCTGCCGCTCGCAGCCAAGCTCCTCGTTCTGCATGAGAGGGAAGATCGATGGTACTTGGCGTGGCGGGGGGTTTTCTTGCCCAACGTTCAATCGCAGACGATTTACCTAGACACTCCTTGAAATAACAGACATCTGGGTAATGTGCCTTCATGTGAATGCCAACCTGATGTATCGCCAACAACACGACCCCAAATCCAAGAAGGGCGAAAAAGGTCAGGATTGTGCAAGGACCAATCGGATGTGGGTTTATTCTCGTCGTGGGTTCCCGCTCTCGGGACTTGCCCTGCTGGGTTGCAGCGCGTGGGGCTGTCACAGGAAGGAGGGGGCCCTGTGCCGAGGGGCTCAACAAAATCCAGCTTTTGTTGCCCCAACAGAAAAGTTCAGGGTCCTCGCGAGATTGATTCCCGCTGTGAAGAACATTTGACTCTGAGCCCTCATTGGTTCTCATCCCAACTGCATACAGACCACAACCGGCCACACCACACCACCCACGCCATCATAGAGTCTCGATATCGGAAATCAAATCCGGCCCTGGCTTCTTGCTCATCGTACCTGGGACGAAGACGTGATAATCTCTTCACATTTTTTTTTCGCCCAGCCCCCGCAGTAACATCCCGAAGGGATGTCAGAATCTTGGCGAACGTCGCTCCACTCCAGTTCGCAGTGCCGAGCAGATCTGACTGAACGTCTAACGTTGACGACGGTATTTGTGACCTGTTGCAAAAGCCGATCCAAACATTTCTGAGTCTCAACACTCGTTGTAAAAGCTCAGGAGGCCCGTAATGGTATAGCAATGCTAATCTGCAGATCAAAGGGAGTATGACTTATCCAATTGGTCATGGCCGAGACATGCGTGATTCCGTGACTAGTGACGATGTGAGCTGCAGGAATGGAAAGAAAACTGGACGGGCCAAGATACGCAGAGATTGTCAGCTAGCCACAGTAGCCTCAGCTCTCCAACCTACTCTAGCGGGGCGCAGTCAGGCCAATCAGTTATGCCTCGGCAAGACATCAGCCTGCCCGCTGCCGCCTCATCCAGTTCACTTGCATCAAGGCGCTATCCTCTGGCATGTGAGATCCAGAACCCATTCATCCATTCTGGAACCTGGAGGCGGTGAGCCCGCCTCCGTCTCGCCTTGGCACGGGTGTCTCCTATCAGGACCCAAGTGTTGTCAGCTACGAGTCGACACAGCGGGGCGGTGCCCAGTTAGAGAGGCACCCGATGTTCCTGGTCGGAATTCGAGGTTTAACTTGTCACTGCTGATCAATTCGTGCAGCCACGGCGAAAAGTGTATGAGCCTGTCTGATCTGGTGGTGGCGGGTGAAGACGGGACCAAGTTTTGAGTGCGAGTCGTGTTGTGTTGTTCTTCGCATTCGTGAAACAAAACTTTCGGTGCATTTTTTCTGGGTCCCTCTAAGATCCGTCCAGACCGTCTTGGGTTGCGCCCCGTTGTCGCAGCGGCAGCCCCAACAAATCAAGCGGAATCGACCCACGGAAAAGAGTGCTTTGCCAAAATTTCCGATACCCTGGGGCGACAAAACTGATTTCCCTTTTTCACCGCATACGCTCCCCAACCCCCCTTCTCCTAATCGCTCTCTTCCTTTCTTTTGGTGCAAGAGGTATTTGAGGTCGACGGGTCTCGTTTTCTTCAATCTGCACACCTAGGGCACAACGCTGGGTTCGACGGGTCCGAGTGTGTCAAGCTCCCGCACGCCCAAAGCCCCACGTCCTTGTCACCACTTATCCATTGGTGGTTCGGAGCTACCACCTGCGGCGTCAATTCTTCTTTCACCACCTCCTATACACCCAAACTGACCAAGATGGCTTCTGCGACATCAACAGGCCGCCGGGCCACCAAGCAAGCTGTCAAGCGGGTCGCCGTGGACTCGGACTCATCGCCGTCAACAACTGATGTATCACCCGTCGATTCCCCTCGCCCCTCTGCCTCCTCTACCTCGCTCTCTTCCCTAGCTTCCGACACGGCAGGCGAGCCCAGCGAGTATGGCAAGCTGCTCGACACATACGGCAACGAGTTCCACGTACCCGACTTCACCATCAAAGACATTCGCGATGCCATTCCCAAGCACTGCTTCGAGCGGTCAGCGATCCGCAGCCTAGGTTATGTCATCCGGGATATGATTTGCCTTGCCACGACTTTTTACATCTGGTACAACTTCGTCACTCCCGAGTACATTCCCTCGAAGCCCGTCCGCGTCGTCCTCTGGGGCATGTACACGTTCCTCCAAGGTCTGTTCGGCACCGGTCTCTGGGTGTTGGCTCACGAGTGCGGCCACGGAGCTTTCTCGGCGTCGCAGAAGGTCAACAATTTGGTCGGCTGGATCCTCCACTCCTCCCTGCTTGTTCCCTACTTCAGCTGGCAGATGAGCCACGGCAAGCACCACAAGGCCACCGGAAACATTGAGCGTGACATGGTCTTCGTTCCCAGGACCCGGGAACAGCAGGCCAGCCGTCTTGGTCGCCTCGCCCACGAGCTGTCTGAACTGACTGAGGAGACACCAATTGCCACCCTCATCCACCTGATCGGCCAGCAGGTCATTGGCTGGCCCAACTATCTCATGACCAACGTGACGGGCCACAACTACCACGAGAGACAAAGGGAGGGGCGCGGCAAGGGCAAGTCCAACGGCTTCGGTGGCGGTGTCAACCACTTCGACCCTCGCAGCCCACTGTACGAGAACCGCGATGCCCATCTCGTTGTCCTGAGCGACTTGGGTATCGCCATCACCGGAACTGCCCTTTACTTCCTGATCCAGAAGTTCGGCTGGTCGAACATGGCTGTCTGGTACTTCCTGCCATACATATGGGTCAACCACTGGCTCGGTAAGTCTAAAATGCCATCGCAAGTTCGAACTACACTCGGAGCCGAAACTGACAAGTAACCAACTTTAGTTGCCATCACCTTCCTGCAGCACACCGATCCTTCTCTTCCCCACTATACCGCCGACGAGTGGAACTTCGTGCGCGGCGCCGCCGCCACCATCGACCGCGAGTTTGGATTCATCGGCCGCCACCTCCTCCACGGTATTATCGAGACCCACGTCTTGCACCATTATGTCAGCACCATTCCCTTTTATAACGCTGATGAGGCTACCGAGGCTATTAAGCCGATTATGGGCAAGCACTACCGCGCAGACACCAAGGATGGCTCCATTGGCTTCATCAAGGCCATGTGGAAGAGCGCCAGGTGGTGCCAGTGGATCGAGCCAAGTGAGGGTGCCGTCGGCCGTGGCAAGGGTGTTCTGTTCTTCCGGAACCGCAACGGCCTGGGCGTCAAGCCGATGAAGGTAGCCGCGTGAGACCGCTAAATGTGCTGGCATGGTCGGTGTGTGGAAAGAGCAGTTTGGTTTGTCAACCAAACCTTGCTCAATTTCCAGCAAAGTGTGAAGTCCTCGTTGGTTGTCTGATTTTTTTTTAAAAAAAAGTGGACACCCAGCTCGAACACCTGCGAGGTCATAGGTAATGCGTTTAGTGGCGTGGAACGAGCGGAAGGGATCTTTCACTATGGATGGTCGGAAAACTAAAGTTTCGTCCTGTTTTAAAAGTTTAGGAGTAAGCATGTTTGCGGGATAAGACACGGACAGGAAATCCTCGATGAGCGATGCCACATATACCTCAGGCACTCTGGAGGCGATTGGAAACGTGAGATACTAGAAGGGAAGAAGTTGAGAGCAGATTAACGAACCAAACATTGGCTTGTTACGACCAATGATTATGCCTGGGATACAACTGCGATACTGGCCAACTCTCTCCATTCTGCTCTTTGGAATAATGCAAATCCAGGGATTGAGTGCGGGGGACCAACTTTTTGAACAAATGGAACCAAGGCGAGAACCTAGGAGGAATGGGGGGGCGGCAAGTTCTGGCCTGATGTTGTATCACGGGTGCACCTCGACATCCTGTTTTCGGCACCCTCAACCACCATCCGTTGCTTGCAAGGGTTACCATTAGAAACCTGGGAGAGAGTGGATCATCACTCCAGCCTCACCTTCTCCCTCCCTATGACACAATAAACAGTACACCAAAGCTTTCCAACACGAACCGTACCACCAAAACACATTTTGGGTAGGTTAGAGGTTTGTTTGTACCGTTTATTTTGTCATGCGGGGAGACTCCGAAGGTCATCCTCCGGGGCCAATGGGAGCCCGTTTGAACGCAACCACTCAGATAGCGGAAAGTTCCCCCGTCTGAGTGAGTCTATCGACCAGGAACGACAGAGTTCTGGTATTTGGCGAACTAATCCAACAACATCCATGACGGCTCCGTCGCACCGTCACCAGTCGTCCCTGGAGGGCTTGATTGACTTTACCACCACCGAGCCCTCGTTCGCAAACGAGCAGGAGCGCGCACAGGCAGTTGGCAGGTTTCGCCGTATCGTTGGCTACTTCGAAGCCGTTGAGCAGCCAGCTTTAAGAGACGGCGGAGGGTACAATCGTCCAGCTCTGGTTCGCTACACATTCGAATATGCGCGTTCGCAGGAGTCGAAGGACAGCTTTCTTCGAGTATTTTTCAGATCTCTCGCCATTGGAATGCTCGACGACGACGACAATGTCAACCTCAGCGACGACTGCGTAGTAGCAGATTTTCGCGAGGCGGTATTTGGTTTTGCCGAGTTCCTTATGACCAATTTCTTCCTCCCTCGTATGTCTATCTCCCAGCCTACTTACTTCTTTTTGACAATTGACAGTCCGAGCTGCTACGAACAAGACACCTCAGCCATCTCCCATCTATCACGCTGCTTTACAGCAAGCCCAGACGCAGGAGTATCAACAGTGTATACAAGACTCTGTAGGGACACCTGAACGTTTGTCAGCCCTGCGGGGCTCCTGTCTTATCCACGATCGTCATCGCTGCGTTGTTACGCGTACTTTTGATATTAGAGAGGCATTTGCACGACTGAGGCGACCTCCAGCTACAGCCGATGATGGAAATCTACTGGATATGAGCAACAACGGAGGTCTTGAGGTGGCGCACATCCTCCCCCATGCTCTAACAAGGGAGGAGAATGGTGAATTGGCTTGGAGTGCATTCCCTTTCTTCCAGAGTTATCCTAATATACAGCAGAACGATTCTAGAAAAGTCGCGATTGCCATCCTCAACATGTTCGATAGTGGTGTAATGCATATGATCGAAGGTACCGATATACACCGGCCATATAACGCCATTACTCTCAGCCTTGAGATGCATCAGCGTTTTGGGCAGTTCCATATCTTCTTCGAGCGTATAGCAGACGCAAACGCTCCTCCGCATATCTATCTTATTAATAGCTTTCTCCCTTTCTCAAACCAGTTCCCTGTTACGAGGACATTATCCACGCATCCGTCAATTAACCCTCCATCAGAACGGCTTCTCGCACTTCACTCTGCCATCGGCCATATACTCCACCTCTCGGGCGCTGGAGATTATATAGAGGTTATCCTCAGGGACATAGAGGATGGGGTGGTACGGGAGGACGGGTCGACGCAGCTAGGCGATGTCTTGCGCATGGCCTTGCAAATGAGGGGGTAGTTGTCCAGCGCGACCTGAGTGAAGCCGGGGAACTCTGCTTAATTGGCGAAATTGGTTGGGGAGCAAGTTTTCCTACATACTCGGTACACAACCCACCTGACAAATCTGATTGGATTGTCAGCTGCCCGACTGGAGCAGATGAAAGTTTTGCGACGTCGAGCCAAGGAAGCAGGGAAAATCGGCTTGGAGATCCCCGGCTCCAGTAATGGTTATCCTCAGGTGGCTCTCTTTGGACCACCGTTTCCTCGTACTCAGCGATAGATTGAGCGACAAAAACAAGATATCTTATCAGCCAACAGCCACCACTTATCAGAGGGAGGGAGGAAGATGCCAGAGCATAAACCAACGGCAATGCTACCGTTGGCCGAACGCACACCGGACCAAACCGCTAGAGGAGGTACATCAGCAGACCCTGCTTGAGCTTTGGGGTGAGGATGCTACTATACGCCTCAAGGTGTTCACTCACCGACAGCCCTTAAGGGGGCTGACCTAGTATCGGTAATCGCTAACTTCCGGTGTTCCACTGGCAGCCGTTCACACATCGGTGGTCTGGACTAGGTGATCAGGGCCTGTTTCCTAACGGCCTCGCGAGGATTGAACGCTGAATGGCGGTCAAACGACCGACATGGGGGGTCGAGTCATGATGCAGGCTGTTTCGTAGGCAAAGCCAACTTTGACTTATAATGTGAGCGTGGATACATCCACGGGCGAAGTGGCCAGGATGTGCCGGGTGCAGAGTATTCTCTATCTTGTCCCCAACAACTGACGCACTAAGGTTCTTCGACAGCCTTCCGTATACCTCGGGTGTGCAGCCGATGTGGCCGGTGGTGGTGAAATCCTTTGTCACTCCGTCGCCCTCTGAGGCTGCATCAATGGCTTCTTCCCCGTCATTTGTGCTTTCACCACGGACGCCACCAATATCAACTTGTTTGCACACTAGGTATGCCGCACATTCAGAGGATGGTACGCTGGAGTATCACCGGTATCAGTAGGCGTCGGCAAACGTGAAGGGCTCTAACCAAGAGCAGAAAGATGACCGAAGAGAGCTTAGGAACCAACAAGACCACGCCAGGGAACAGTCATATATGCGTTGAGGGACCGACTGAAGGGTCATTGGGGCAACGGTTGTGACCTTCATCCCATTATAGAAGATGCCTATATGCTCGCAGTTGACAGCACGTTCGAGGAGACCAATGAATACGAAGACGAAGCTGACTACGAAACAGCCAGCCAAGCTCCGTCTTGTCGGAGTCGCTCCCACCACTGATAACCGTGTTGACCGAACCAGCTCGACAATTCCGACCACCGTGACTTCGCGACTTGGACTCTGGGACGGCACGGCACGCCCAGCCATATTCTAGTTGGAGCAGGCGAAGAGTTACCTGCTCCCTTGGCCTGTGGGCTTGGATTGGCCGTATATTTGTATTCGACCGTAAACGCCAGTTCATGCGATGTGGGAGTTGCCAAGGCCGACACAACCCATGGCGGATGGGCCGGAAGATTGTTCACGATCTCATCAACGCATGATGGGATATGTATTTCTATATATTGGTTGGGAATGGGTCTCAGTAGGGACACTTCACCATAGGTAGTACTGGTGTTGAGACCTTTTAATGTTCATGAATGTCGGCGCAGCGGCAGCCAGCTTTGTATACCCAGCAGAGGTTGCGGATTGTAAAAGCTCATGTCTCAACAGCACCGCTTACACCTAGCCATGTCCATGTCTACGTCCACTGACTGTGACATGTAGGTATTGAGGTTTGATTTGCCCTAGGCATACAAGCTTGTGAAAGGCAGGCCTGCAGCTGTACCAACAACCAAGAAACGCAAGCGTCGGTCTTGCCCGGGTGCCCGAGGAGAACAGGGCCGCTCACGGTTCCCTCTAACCAGGTCTCCCAGGAATCTATGGCCTAAAAATGCGGGGTCCTCATTCCACTCTGGCTCGACTTCAGCTCTGGACCTGGGTACGGGTCTACTTGGCAGGGCTAACACTGGCGATTCCTCCTAGACAGGTCAAGGTACCGTTGACATTTTTGATGCGGTCGTCTAGCAGGTGGGATGGTCTTGATCAGCTCAGGTTTGGAGAATGGGTATGGACGGGTGTTGCCGTCGCCGATGGTGGTTCACTCACCGAGCCGAAGGGACGAGCCTGTCGCGGGAGCAGTGCCCGTCACTGACTGGCAGGTACAGGTGAGGATGTAACCCGGACCGCCAGTCGTTAGCGTACAGCTGGAGCAGTAGTTGGAGAGCTTGCCACTGCGTGAAGAACAGTACTCGTCAGCCTGATCCGGAGGGATCCACAAGTGACGAGATATTGACATACTAGACAGACCATGCCAATTCATTCGTGACGTGATCGAGACCGATACAGAGGTTCAGGTCAAGCTGGTTTCTGAGGGACTTGCCAGGAGCAGCGGAACAGACGGTATTGATGGAGTATTTGCCCGTGAGCTCGATGCCTGTGCAGCTCTGAGAGAGGTTGCCCTCGTCGGCGCAGGAGTAGGGGTAGAGAGCTACGAGCCAGACCAATAAGCACAGCAAGACGCTGGTCTTAGCGGCGGGGTAAGGTGAGGAAACCATTCTGAAAGTTGGTCTTGTTCAACTCGCAATGCAGATTTAGAGTACGTGGGGATCAGAGGGTCTAAGTGATTAACTACCAGCAGAAGGATTGCAATCTGGCTCGTAGCACAGGTGGGAGCGGCAAGTGAGGCAAACCACGAGTGAGTGACAAAGTGGGATGGAACTCGTTGGGTACGCCGTGCAGCATGAGATCGAGTCATCCCATCGTGCTGTTCGGTCCTGCAGCGATCCGACAACGCAATACAGAAGAGGGCAGGCACAACGTGGTACTTCTTTTTTATGGCGGCGCGCTGACACCGTTGAAGGGTCTCAACGGTGAACCTTAAGTCCGTTCACCGTTGATATGTAAGGTTCACCGTTGACCGTAGGACGTGGCGTACCAAATTGGGCATCTGCACCACTACCCAGAAAGATAGGACTTGGATTATCTTGGGCAGGCTAAATTGCCATTGCTCACTTTCCGATGTCTGACCGGATTTCCAAGCTCATGACGTCGCCGACCGGGAGACAGAAGCCGTTGCTGGGCCGCCTGTTCCTGACAGACAAATTTACCGCAATCAACCTCTTTCTCGAGATTGGGCGTTACCCCTCCATGTCACTGTCGACCGACCCCGCGCCTCTCTGCTAATTTCCCGTGCGAATGGTGCGACGTTACCTATGATTGGCCGGGGTACCCATCCAAACTTTGGCAGAAGTGAAGGAGTCCAGCCAATGCCCATCTCACGATGGCTGGGATGGCAGCTGAAAGCGCCACTTCCGCTGCCAACCCCATTGGCGCTGCATTAGGTTTGCATACATTCGCACCAGAGGCGCGCCAGCCCTCCCTTGGCAGTCTCCGCGGTCTGAAGCCACTCAGTTTTCCCTCGTTGTTTCGGATGGCCGCGAAACGTTGTTTTTTCACTGGGGACTCGACAGGCAGCCTTGTTTGGCCGAGGGCAACCCCGCGACCTAGGAAGTCGGCCTCATCGTATCTCAGTGTTGGCCAACGCACGCTTCGGTCGGCCGTCTTCATGGTCGGCCCCAGAGCTGCCCGGCGACCGGGCGGTGACCGTTCAAGCCGTTATACGAGCCATCGTTGCGGCAGTTGCAGCGTGACAAGTGGCAGACACTAACCTGTTTGACTCAACTTGCTCGCAGCTGGTCTATGTCCGGCCGGTTGACCGCCGACGCTGGTGGGGGTGGTTTGCGATTCCTGGCCTGCGAGCTGTTGATCGCTGTGCCTAGAGAAAAACACTTGGAATGCAGGGGGCAGGGAACAGCTTTGGGCGACTGTCCAACTTTTCAATGATATCAGCCGGATTCCCTGACCCGCTGATGGGAAGGCCGGGCAAATGACCGTGAAATGAGATCACAGATTTCCCTACCATCCAGTTGAGTTATCTCGTCAGCCAGGGGATCCAAGGCTTCACCTTCCACTGCCCGGCATTTTTGGCGATTTCGTCCTGTTTTTAGCTTCGCTTGCTAGGCCCCCTTTCGCGTAATTTGCTGCGACCTTGTTAGCTTCTTCCGTCATTTGCTGTCCCCAACACTGATTTTGCCGGCTTTTCTCGCTTTCAGTCTCCATCCCAAACATTCACAGATTTTTCCTCTTTTTTTTTTCAGTTCCCACGCTCGCTCAATACATCAACCCGCCATCATCGGCTCCATCAGTCACTCGTTCACGAATCGCGCTTCCCCCGTCCAGATCCCGGGTGGAATCTTACATTCGCTATACCGTACCTTCCCTGCGGCGAGATAAGCAGCTTCCCGACAAGCCCGCCCTGCCTGCATGCGCTGCGTAATCGTCGCCGACACGAACTAGAGTTCCGATCAATTTTTCGACACACCAATTGTGCAATTTTGTCAATAGCAACCTACTTAATATTGTTTTGTTTAATTGGCTTGTTTTCATGGTTCGCATACCGTTTCGTTCCAACCACAGTCGCTCAATCCCACGACAGCGCGGCATCTGAGACACTTGGGATCGCATCAGGGGCTGCCTCTCCGCCGAACACATCCCTCCCGCCATCTCCCGCCAGCCAAGCGACCGTTCGCGACTCTGTGCGTCTGCAGCGCTCTCGAATATACCCGCTCCCTTTCTCCACCCCGACCGCTGAACTGGGAGCTGGGCGCCGAGTTGACATTGATCGCGGACCGACGCCTTCGGCAACGAGAAAGCAGAGGCAGGCTCCTCTCCAGCACCTCGCGACACGATATTCTGGCCACAGCACATGAAACGCTAAGATGATGCTGTACGAGCGGCCAGTTCACGACCTACCCTCCCTTAGTCCAACCTCTCCACCGGACATGACCCATTCCAAGTCGTCCAAATCGTCGTCCTTCGGTTCGGCTGGCTCTGACGACAGCAGCGTCCTGTCCGATATTGCCCATTTTGAAGACATTGGGCTCAACGATGATTCGCAGCCGGATCCGCGACTCCGCGACCAGAGGCCAAAGGCCGCCCCGAATCCTTATGGTCCCAATCTTTCCTCTGACCTCCGGTCGATAACCAGGAGGCACGCCTCGGCGACACTGCTTCGGCAGCCATTCCCGCCGCAAGCCCCGAATCCACGCCCGAAGCGCGACTTTACTCCTCTTACTTCCAAGCCCCGACCTTCATTTCCCAGCCTACAGGCCCAAGTCAGAAGCGTCAATGGCCGTGTTGCGAGCCTGGGGCTCTTGCCTGAACCCTACTTGAATCCTCCGCCCCGCCGTTCCGTCCGCAAGCAGACCTCGCAGACTTTCCCAGGCCAAAATTGCAGCCCAAGCCCCAGTCTAAGTCTGTCACTGTCTCCCAGGGACCCGAATTTTATGATGAAGCCGCGACGGAGCAGCTGGCAGTCTGGCAGGGAGCGAAGGAAAAGCGCATATGAGCTGGAACTGGAATGTGATGAGGATGACGACGATGATATTCCAGACGGTCTCGTCCTGGATAATGTCCCAATCTCCCCTAGACCACCTTCAGAGCGAGCCAAAAGCCAGCCGTCTTCGAAAGCTCCATCCCCGGAGCGCCCTCTTAAGGAGAGGATTCGAAGCGTTGGAAATGGCACGCCCGCTGTCGCTGTTGCTCATGGGTCTCTCCGATCACCGACTTGGAAATCCGAATCGGCGATATCGAGCCTAAGTTCCACGGCCTCAAGCCACGCTACCAGCCCGATTGCGGCGAGGGCCAAGAGCTGGACTGTTGCTCTGGCTGAGCTGAATGCGGATGCAAAAGCATTGACCGAGAAATTGGAAGAGCATGCGGACGAATTGGAGCTCAAGTCTCAACGGTCCAGCACTGGCTCCATGCCCACAGCCAGGCGGTCTTCAGACCCTGACACGAAGCCGCGTGTAAAGTCAGCACTTGCCGAGCTTCCCCCATTGCGGCGGACAAACATTATGATCGACCCTCTCCCGATTTCGAAAGAGAAGGAAGCGGTACTCTCTCGGACACGGCCCTCGTGGTTACCACCGAAAGACCCGGCAGAGGAGCGACGTCACCTCAAGGAATATCAGAAGATGATGGCCCAGAGCCTTGAAGCAGAGCGACGGCGTGAGGCGGCGAAGCGGGCTCGCTCCGAGTGCCGTGACACGGCTGCAGACAGTCTTATGCAAATCTGGGAAAGCGATATTCTGCCTCGGTGGAACCAGGCGATTCGGGAGCGGCGAACCCGGGACCTCTGGTGGCGGGGCATTGCTCCGCGAAGTCGAGGAGTCGTGTGGATAAGGGCCATTGGTAACGAATTGGGACTTACTAAGGCTTCTTTCCAGGCGGCTCTTGGACGAGCCCACGACGCCAAATCCAGGGCAAAGAACGGCCAAGGGGGCGCTGAAGACCTCCGCGCAATTGGCTGGTTTGAGGCGATCAAGAAAGACGCCCAAGAGAATACCTGGCCGGACTTGCGCATCTTCCAGTCGGGCGGCCCGCTGCATCAGAGTCTAGTGGACATCCTTAGCGCATACGCCATGTACCGGAGCGACATTGGCTACGTTGCTGGATGCAATGTGAGTTTGACACTTGACAAGACCCCGATCCATCGAAGCTAATCGGATTTTAGACCATCGCAGCGCTTCTCCTCATTAATCTTCCTACACCTACTGATGCCTTTATCGCTCTGGCAAACGTCCTGAATCGCTCGTTGCCGCTGAGTTTCTACGTATCTGACGCCGGCGCCAAGTCGTCGGCCTATAATCTCTTGCTGCAGAACCTGTGCCGCAAGTCGCCGACTCTGCACGACCATTTGGTCCGACTCGAGGACCATGATCCCGATGTCTATATCGCAGAAGTCTTCACTGGGTTGTTCACCAGTCATTTGGCTCTGGACGAAGCCGCCCGCCTCTGGGACGTTTATGTCTTCGAGGGAGACTCGGTTCTGATGCGCGCCGCTGTGGCGTTGCTCCTCCAGAAGGAGATGACGCTCATGGGCACGACTAATATAGATGAGGTCAAGGCCACTCTCACGGACAAGGCGGGCGTCAAAGGCTCCCGCGTTGTGGGGGGTCAAGGCGAGGAAGATATCTGGATGAAGGCAGTGAAGGAGGCTGGCAAAGTCTAGCCGGGCTGCCATTCTTTCCGGACAAGGAAGAAACGCCATGGCCTGAGGGCCGACGTATATACCGGGATTCGATATCAACCACGGGCACCAACGCTGTCATGAACATAGCGATATTCTCTTTTAGGGGCCAGGACATTCAGGACAACCCGGACGGCGTTAAAAAATAAGTTCTTTCTTCAACTGCTGCATTTGCGGGGAATTTGGTTATGAAGAAACTCCTGGGCGGTTCTTTACAGTGTCTTCCCGCTTTCCACCACCAGATTCCGCTTGTATTCATCTTTTGCGTTTTTGGAACCTTGATGTATTGTTTATATTCTAATCTTCGTCTGTCATTGGTTGGATGTGGCAGCGTTCAGCTGATGGCAGGTTGTTAATCCGCGTAGAGGCGGTGGAAATAGGTTGTTTTTCTAGACTTCTGAGATGCATAGTTAATGATTTGACCTTGTCTGCCCTTTCATGGAGTTTGTACATGGCTGATCTGTCAAGAACATAATACCAATTGTACCTTCACTTTTTGAGCTTACTTTCCATATCTTCTCGCGTCATGACAAGTTCTGTCTCCTGTTTCATAATATCCCTGACGTTGACATCTTTGATGCTACCCAACCCCATGCACGATCAGAGATCAAAACGCGAGCTGTTGGTTTTCAGGCACCCTGTCTGTCCCCTGAGATTGTGAAATACAACGTTGTTGGTCCCCTGAACGGACGTCGCTTGGGGGAGCCCGCCGCCTGTCAGTTTTGCGCTCGCACCGGAACCGGGCAGCCTTGGCACCATCGAACAAGAGGATCTGTGCGAGGGCCGCGCCCTTCGAGCTGACCTCGCTGACGAACCAGAACCCAGATCACACAGGCCAGGGCCCCTGACCATGCAAGCATGGGAAGGATCAACAGAATTCAGACACGACGAACCTTATCGCCACGATCTTTCATCTTGCATCGGAATCTCGTACTTTGTACCTCGAATTCAACGCCTCGTCTCTTTGAGCTACAATACTAGTAGTGTACGCAGTACAGACAACAGGAACTACTACCACTGCTGCACCCGATGGGGAATGAACTAACGAAGCAAGATCCGGAACGCCCATTTTCTCGCCAAAAAATCCTATCCCGATCCAGTTTCCGTGTTGTGCTGATCTTTTTTTGAGTCCCTGTCTCGGTCGTGGAGGTGTGTGTGTCTGTTTGTTCCCACCCTGT
>Ga0247760_1002332_pt1 | contig 14769 bp, 14 predicted proteins | sample UWRJL171409R4_FD_179936 | JGI IMG/M metagenome (GOLD analysis project Ga0247760, IMG submission 179936) | Plant litter microbial communities from Arlington Agricultural Research Station in Wisconsin, United States - UWRJ-L171-409R-4 | ecosystem: Environmental > Terrestrial > Plant litter >...
CCTTAAGCGCGCCCGCCTTGACTTCGGGCCGGAAAAGAAAAACTTTAGCGCATGACCGAAGAACACCTGACCGCGCTGCTCAGCGCCGCGGACGCAAAGAAGGATGACAAAGGCTGGGTGGGCGCCGCCGATGGCCGGCTCTTTACTCTCTACGTTGCCTTCAATGGGGCCGCTCTGACCGTGGGCCGCGTCGAGGCATTGCGCATTGATGGCAAGTTGGTGCACGCGCGCACCAATCGCGGTGAGCTGTATTTGTTGTCGATGAGCGACGTCTACGCAGGGGCCATCGAGGGCCCGACTGCGACGTCTCGCAAAGCCGGTTTCGCCTGAGCGCCGGGCTGTGAGCCCTAACGCGTTGGGCAGAAAGCCCTGAGAGCGTCGGTGACCGCTTTCAGCATCCAGTCTTCGAGCTCCGGAAAAATGGGCAGCGCGAGCGATTGCCGCGCTGCCGCTTCCGCCTCGGGGAACGAGCCAACTCGATAACCCAGGTGCGCGCAAGCCGGCTGAAGGTGGATCGGGAAGGGGTAGTAATGCTCGCTCGGGACGCCGCGCGCCGACAGGTGTGCCGCGAGCGCCGCGCGCTCCGGGCTGCGCACGACGAACTGGTTGTAGACGTGCTTGCGTCCCGGCAATTCGTGGGGCACACCGAGCGTGTTCGAAGCTGCTTCCAAGTAGTGCTGCGCGTGCTTGCGACGGCGCGCATTGAAGCCTTCCAGATGGGGCAACTTCACGCGTAATATCGCGGCCTGCAGCGCGTCGAGCCGGTAGTTGCCCCCCAAACGCTGGCTGAAGTGCTTGGCGCTGAAGCCATGGCTTCTGAGCGAACGGGCAAGGTCGGCGAGACCATCGTCGTTGGTGGTGACTAGACCGCCATCGCCAAAGGCGCCCAGGTTCTTGGTCGGAAAGAAACTGAAGCAAGCGATGTCTCCGAGCACGCCGGCACGTTGCCCGTGCAGCGACGCGCCGAGCGCTTGAGCGGCGTCTTCGATCAGCGCGAGCTCATTCTCGCTGGTGAGCGCTCGCAGCGCGCGCATGTCTGCCATCTGGCCGAACAAGTGCACAGGCAAGATCGCGCGCGTGCGCGACGTCAACGCCGCGCTGACTCGCTCCGCATCGAGGTTGAAGCTATCGGGCTCGATGTCGACGAACACCGGGGTCGCCCCCACGCGTAAGATGGCTCCCGTGGTAGCAAAGAACGTGTACGGCGTGGTGATCACTTCATCGCCCTCGCCGATGCCCAGCGCAGAGAGCGAGATCGTGAGTGCGTCGGTGCCCGAGGACACTGCGACCGCGTGCTTGACGCCGATGTAGGCGGCGATCTCGCGCTCGAACGCAGCCACCTCTTCACCCAATATGAAGCGTTGTGAGTGGATCACGCGTTCCATGGCTGCCCGAATCTCTTCCATGAGCTTCGAGGTCTGGACGCTCGAATCGAAGAATGGAACGGTGGCCAAGCGCGCGCTCATCGATGGCGCGCCATCCGCGACGACCGCGCGCGCACGCTAGAAATCGGAACAGCGAAGCGGGAACCATCGGAAGACACGGATTGCATTGGCGCGACCCTTCTACCAAGATTTCATTGTGTTTTCATGCGTTCGTTTGTTTGCCCGGCGCCGTTACTTCATCCGCAAACGCTCACGGCCCAGAACCCGTGAGCAACAGCGCCGCTACGATGGGCAAGGAATTTACGCTAAAATGCAACGTCCAGTCGTCGTTTGACCCGTCGCGACACGCAAGGTAGCGTGGAAACAATATGTGTGACCATCTGTGCTTGGACTTCGTACGCAGCTCATTAACTGCCGTGGAAATTGCGGGAAAGAGTGTCATCGAGGTTGGGTCCTACGACGTAAACGGATCTGCGCGCTCGATCCTGCAACCGATGGGGCCGAGCCGCTACGTGGGCGTAGACATCGCTCCCGGGCCTGGCGTCGATGTCGTATGCAACGCGGAGAATTTGGTCGAAAAGTTTGGCCCAGCGTCGTTCGACGTCGTGGTGTCGACCGAGATGTTGGAGCACGTTCATGACTGGCGACTGATCGTCTCGACGCTCAAGACCATCCTGAAGCCGCACGGCTTGTTGGTGATCACTACCCGACGAATCGGCTTCGACTTCCACGGCTACCCGCATGACTATTGGCGTTTCGAGCGAGACGATTTCCAGCGCATCTTTTCCGACTTGGAGATTCGTCGCCTCGAGTGCGATGACACCAGCCGCGGCATTTTTCTGCTTGCTCAGCGCCCAGAGACGTTCACCGAAAACGACCTCAGGTCACACAAGCTTTTCTCGATTTTGAGTGGCAAGCGCGAGCTCGATCTCGAAAATTGGCAAATCAAGGTCTTCAGCGCGGGCCGTCATGTGGGGGACGTGATCTATCCCTACCTCGGCCGCTACGGAAAACTACTACCGCCCATCGTTCGCAAATCGGTGCGGAAGATTTTCGCCCGGCACGGCCTCGGGCTCGAATGAACCGCTGATGTTCGCGAAGGTGCTTCCGTGGGCGGCGCACGTTCGAGCTCACTCGGCAGATAATTGGCACAGAAGCCCCGCCATTCAGCCGAGCGCGACGAAGCGTGCTCGGCCACGCCGCGGGCGAGCGGCGGCGAGGCTCAAGGTAGAGGCAAATCTTCTGGGTGGTCGAGGCAAATGAGCGTGCCGCTCGCGGTTTCCCGGTAGCGAAAGCGACTCTCGGAGCATAGGAGGTTTCCATCGGCATCACGCGCTTCGAGCCGATGTCCATGGCGACTGGCCCAGCCCACCTGGCGAGCCGGAACCCCGAGCAGCAGCGCGTAGTCCGGGTGCTGCCCGCTGACCACGGAGCCCGCGCCGAGCAAACTGTAGCGTCCTAGATCGGCGCCGCAGATGACAGTCGAGTTGGCGCCGAGTGAGGCGCCGCGGCGCACCCGTGTGGCTAAGAACTCGCTTCGGCGAGACACCTCCGAGCGCGGATTCTTCACGTTCGTGAACACACACGACGGCCCACAGAAGACTTCGTCCTCCAGCTCCACCCCGTCGTACACCGAGACATTGTTCTGAATCTTGACGTGGTTGCCGATCCGCGCGCCGGCTGCCACGAACACGTTTTGGCCGATGGTGCAGTCTCGACCAATCGAGGCGCCCGCCATCACGTGCGAAAAGTGCCAGACCCGCGTGCCGCGACCAATCGAGCAACCTGGGTCGACGCACGCGCTCGGGTGAATCAATACGTCGTTCGGCCAGTCGCTCATCGCCGGGCCACTGTAGCGCGCTTTGGCGGTTGCCGCGCGCCTGGCGCGGCGCTAACGGAAGCGCATGACCGAGCAAGACGGCCTGAAAATCGGCTCGCACCTGTTCCAGTCCCGGCTCATCGTCGGTACCGGCAAGTACCAAAGCATTGAGGAAACGGAGCAGGCCCTAACGGCCTCTGGCGCCGAAGTGATCACGGTGGCCCTGCGACGAGTCGACCTCAAGGATCGCCGCTCGGGCTCCCTGATGAACCTGGTGCTCAGCAAGCGCTGGACGATCTTACCCAACACCGCTGGCTGCTACACAGCAGATGAGGCCGTGCGCACGCTGCGCCTCGCGCGTGAGTTGGGTATTGCGGACCTGGTCAAACTCGAGGTGATCGGTGATCCCAAGACCCTTTACCCGGACAACGAACAGACGCTCGAGGCCGCCAAGATCTTGGTCAAGGAGGGCTTCACCGTCTTGCCGTATTGCATCGACGATCCGATCGTCTGTCGCAAGCTGGAGGACATCGGGTGCGCCGCGGTCATGCCGTTGGCGGCTCCGATTGGCTCCGGTCTCGGCATCCGAAATCCCTATAATTTGCGGATTATTTTGGAGAACGCCAAAGTGCCTGTGATCGTCGACGCGGGCGTCGGCACAGCCAGCGACGCGGCGGTGGCGATGGAGCTTGGCTGCCACGGCATCTTGCTCAACACCGCCATCGCTCATGCCAAGAAGCCCGTGCTGATGGCCGAGGCCATGCGTGGCGCCGTCGTTGCAGGTCGCAAAGCGTTCCTGGCCGGCCGCATGCCAAAGCAGCTGTACGCCAACGCCTCCAGTCCCGAAGCCGGGCTGATCGAATGAGTGACGGTAGTGCCCCCGGCTCGAACTCGAACGCCGCAAAGTCGCCCCTGACGAGTTACCAACGGCGGCTGCTGGCGTTTTTGAGCGTGGCCAGCTTCTTCGAGGGCTATGATTTTTTCGCTCTGACGCAGATCTTGCCCAATTTGCGGGCGGATCTGCATGTCGGCATCGCCGGTGGTGGGTTGCTCGTCGGCTTCATCAACGTGGGCACGATCTTGGCGTTCATCTTGGCGCGCAAGGCCGACCGCTGGGGGCGAAAGCCCGTGCTCACCGCGACCATCGCCGGCTACACGGTATTCACGTTCCTGTCGGGGCTTTCGCCCAATGTGTACGTATTCGCCGCGCTGCAGATGATCGCGCGCATCTTTCTGATCGCCGAGTGGGCGACCAGCATGGTGATCGCCGCCGAAGAGTTCCCCGCCAAGGGGCGCGGCACGGCGCTCGGCGTGGTCAGCGCTGCAGCGGGCTTCGGTGCCATCGTCTGCGCCGGTGTGGTGCCGATGTTGCTCACCACCGCGTACGGTTGGCGGAGCGTGTACTTCGTCAGCATCGTGCCACTCTTGCTGCTGGCGATCGCGCGCACTGGGCTGAAGGAGACTAGCCGTTTCAGCCAACAAAAGCAGGAACCCGAGCAAGAAAGCCTGTTCGCAATCTGGGGTACCAGCCATCGAAAGCGCATGCTGCAGTTGGCCGTGATCTGGTTTCTGACCTACGTCTGCACGCAGAACGCGGTCACCTTTTGGAAGGAATTTGCGATCGCCGAGCGCGGTCTGAGCGACGCTCAGGTCGGCAACGCGGTCAAGCTGTCGGCCCTGGCGTCGATGCCTCTCGCGTTCGCCGCCGGGAAGCTGCTCGACGTGGTGGGCCGCAAGCTCGGCGCGACTTTGATTTATGCCTCGACGATCGTCGGAGTGATCGGTGCGTACACGGCGCACAGCATCGCTGCTCTGACGGTGTCGCTGGTGTTCGCCGTATTGGGCGTAAACACCGTACTCACCGTGCTCAACGCCTTCACCACCGAGCTGTTCCCGACCCGTTACCGCGGCTCAGCGTTCGCTTGGTCCAACAACTTGATCGGCCGTATCGGCTATTGCCTGTCACCGATCGCCGTCGGAGCGCTCATTCCGCGCTTCGGCTGGGGTACGACCTTGGCAGCGACTACCGCGTTTCCATTGCTCGCGCTGCTTCTGATCTGGCTGATGCTGCCCGAAACAAGCGGGCGGGAACTGGAGGAGACTGCGCTGCTCTAGTCGGTGTTCGCGATGGCTTCGAAAGGGGCGTACGCATCGTACGTATCGAGTGGGGACCTCACGCGAGTCGATCGAATCTCCGCTGGGCGCGCCGTTTCGTGGCGTGATTTTGCATGACGTTTCTGTGACGCTCGAGTGACAGCCGAGGAACAAGCACGCGGTTGGCACGATTCCGTCAGTGATTCCTTAGTGTTGCATCGCTGTCACTTGGCCGTAGCCGTTGCCAATACGAGTGCGATACTCAGTCCCTCGCCATGACTCTCACCGTTGAATGCGCAAAAGAGTTCGAGGGCCGTTGGTTCGCTGAAGTGCCGCAGCTTCCGGGGATCCGGGCGTACGGCGCCACGCGTGACGCCGCGACCGAGCAAGCGTTGTCGATGGTGTATCGCGTGCTCGAGAACGACCGCCGCGTTGGCGTGCAGCGCTCGGACACATTTGAGATTTACGGCCGTGAGTCGGAGCGCCGGCTGAGCATCGCTGTTAACGATCGAGCTGCGTCCTGATCAGAGCGCGGGTCGTCCGCGTCGATGTCGTGGCTGAAAGCGGCGAATCAGGAGCGCTCGGGCCGCGGTGCGTGAGTAACGGCGCGGCCAAATGTTCACGATGATACCGGGTGAAGCCTAAGGGCCCGCGAATGGCTAAGTCGATCGCCCTCGCGGCCGATGCATCCCGGCTGGCTTCGTTGCTCCTCAGTTACATACCCGCAGTATGCGCCTTCGTCGCGCCTCGCCAGCCGCGCGCCTCGACCGCGATCATCGACCGACTTAGCCATTCGCGGGCCCTAAGCTTGGCGGATTGCGCTCAGGTAAGCGCGAAGGGCATCGTCCCAGCTTCGTGGTGTCTGTGACAGTGTCTGTTCGATCTTTTGTGTGGCCAGCACTGAATACGCAGGGCGCGGCGCAGGCAGAGGGAATTCCGAAGTCGAGATGGCTTCGATCGTTCGGGTGCGAAGTTCGAAGCCCAACTCCCGCCCGAGCTCCAGGATGCGCGTCGCGAAACCGTGCCAGCTCGTCGCGTTCGCGTTAGCAAAATGGAAAACGCCGGACTCGGCTCGCTTCCGAGCCGCTCCCAGTCCGATCAGCGACAAGGCTGCATCAGCCAAGTCCCGAGTGTAAGTCGGACGTCCGAGTTGGTCGACGACTACGCGTAGCTGTTCGCGATCTGCCATGAGCGCGAGCATGGTACTGACGAAGTTCTTGCCGCCCTCTCCGAAGAGCCACGAGGTGCGGACGACTTGGACAGCGCGCTCGCGCGAAGCAGCGTCTTTGGTCGCCAAGACGCGCTGCTCGCCGTGCCACTTGCTTCGGCCGTAGGCGCTTTTTGGCGCGCAAGGTGCCTCTTCGTCGTAGGGAGCCGAGGCGCCTCCGTCGAACACGTAGTCCGTCGAGAAATGCAGGAGGTGCGCGCCGTGCAGGCTGGCCGCGGCGCCGAGGTTGCCCGGTCCGTCGCAGTTGACCCGCATCGCGAGTTTCTCATCGGCTTCGGCGTCGTCCACGCGGGTGTAGGCCGCGCAGTTGATGATGTGCGTGATGCGAGTATCGCGTGCGAAGGTCGCTACGGCGTCAGCGTCCGCGATATCGAGCTCTGAGTCCGTGGCGACGAACTCCACGCCGGTTCGCGTCAGCGTGTCGGTTAGCGCGCGGGCCAACATCCCGCGGCTGCCAGTCACCCAAACGGTCAACGATCGACTCGAGAGCGAAATGACGCGAATGACTCTGCCTGCTGATCGCGGACCGAAAGCAAAGGCTGCGTCACCGGCCATTGGATCGCCAGTTCTGGATCGGCGTAGCTGATTGAACACTCGGTCTTCGCGTCGTACGGGGCGCTCACCTTGTATTCGACCTCCGCGAACTCGCTCAGCACACAGAACCCGTGGGCGAAGCCGATGGGGATGAACAGCTGCTCGCGCACTTTGTCGTCCAGCTCCAGCGCTGTCCATTGGCCAAAGGTCCGTGAGCCCCGTCGAATATCGACCGCCACATCCCAGATGCGGCCCAAAATGACTCGCACGAGCTTGGCTTGCCCCGGCTGCGATTGATAATGAACGCCGCGCAGCGTGCCCTTCGCGGAGCGAGAGTGGTTGTCTTGGACGAAGACCGTATCAATGCCGGCTCGCGCGTATGCCGGGGCGCTGTACGACTCGAGGAAGAAGCCGCGATCATCACCGAAGACCTGTGGACGAATGATTTTTAGCCCTGACAGCTTGCCGTCGACGACTTGCACGATTTAAAGCGTCCTTATGTGACTGAAATGCGGGAGCTTTGGCTTATTCGCGGACGAAGTCTACCAGAGGTTTAGACCGCGCGTCAGATCCTCGGTGTCCGCCCGCGAGATGAGTCGCGGGGGAAGTCGTGCGGCTGCGATGGAGCGTTGCCCTGGCTGAGCACGTGCGCAATTTCGCTGTCACGACAAATATGACACGCTACCTGCGCCTCCACGTCGAGAATCCTTCGTGCCTATTCACGCCAACGAACTCACGCATCGGCCGCTCGCTTTTGCTACGCATGTGCTGCCTGCTGCGGCGTACGCGAGCGTCATCTTCTACGCTGGGTTGATACGCATCGGGGCCTTGCCCGAAGTAGGCTTCGTCGCGAGCGATAAGCTTTTGCACGCGCTGGTCTTCGGCGGGCTGGCGCTCTTGCTGGCGCGCGCGGTGCACTTTCTTCAACCGAACGCCTCACTCACGAAGAAGCTCGTGCTCGGCTGCACGGGTTCGTCGCTGCTCGGCCTGTTGCTCGAGCTGTGTCAGGCGTTGACCGTGTATCGTTCGGCTGACGTCTGGGATTGGATCGCGGACACGGTGGGGGCGCTGCTCGCGATCGGCCTCGCTGCCCTACTTTTTACCTGGATCCCTCGGCGCGCGCATGGCTAGTGCGGTCCCGCGCTTGATGGTGTTTACGGACACGACGCGCGCGTCTGCCGCGTCGATGCTCGAGCGCTTCAGCGCGCTGGCAGAACGCGCCGAGCCAGGTCGGGTTTTATTCACCCTTCGGGATTACACGCTGCCCGTGCGTGAGCGCTGGTTGTTGGGGGAGCGATTGGCTGAGCTGGTGGCCCGCACTCGGCAGCATTTCGGCGTCGCCGAGCGCGCGGATTTGGCGCGGTTCTGGGACTGTCACGCATTTCATTTGCCCGCGAACGGGCTCCGCGCGGCCGACGCGCGAGGCTATTTGGGGCCCGACGTCCTGCTCTCTCGCGGCCATCATGACCCCGCGTCCGCGATCGAGGCGGAGCTCGACGCGGTCTTGCTTTCGCCCATCTTCGAGGCCAGAAAAGGCCGAGGCGCACTGGGCATCGCAGCCCTGGAGCAGGCGTGCGCTGCGCAACCTGGACCGGCTTGGTTCGCGCTCGGGGCGGTGACAGCGGGCAACGCGGCGCCCTGCTTGAGCGCGGGCGCGGCCGGTGTGGCCGTGATTGGCGCCGCGCTTTCTGCCGATCCGGGGCCGCTGCTCGGCGCGCTGGGGATCCTGCGTCGCTAGGGCCGTCGCGGAGCGCTCCCCAGCCTCCGCTGTATGGTATACGCCCCGCAACAGGCCGATCCCGCTATGACGAAACCGCCGTTCCAAGCCGTTCCCACTGAGCTCGATTTTCCCAAATACGAGCAAAACATCCTCGATCTGTGGGGCAAGCGCGGCATTTTCGAGAAAGCGCTGGAAGCGGGCTCGCCTTCCGCGAAAAAGTACGTGTTCTACGAGGGGCCGCCGACGGCCAACGGGCTGCCTCACAACGGCCACGTGCTCACGCGTGTGATGAAGGATCTGTTCCCGCGCTATCACGCGATGCTGGGCGAGCAGGTGCTGCGCAAGGGCGGCTGGGATACGCACGGTTTGCCGGTAGAGGTCGAAGTCGAAAAGGAGCTGCGCATTCACGGCAAGGCCGCGATCGAGCAGTTCGGCGTCGAGCCGTTCGTCAAACGCTGCATCGAGAGCGTGTTCCGTTACACGAGCGAGTGGGAGCGACTCACCTCGCGGATTGGCTTTTGGGTCAGCCTCGACGACGCCTACGTCACCTACCACAAGAGCTACGTCGAGAGCGTGTGGTGGGCGCTCTCGGAGCTGTTCAACAAGGGGCTGCTCTACCAGGGGCACAAGGTCGTTTGGTGGTGGGCGCAGGGCGGTACCGCGCTGTCCGCCGCCGAAGTCGGCCTCGGCTACAAGACCGTCGATGACCCGAGCGTGTACGTCGCGTTCCCGCTGGTAGACGAGCCGGACACCGCGCTCGTGGTCTGGACGACCACGCCTTGGACTCTCCCTTCGAACGGCTACGCCGCGGTTCGACCGAACACCAGATACGACGTGGTGAAGGTCGGCCCAGCGCTGGAAATCAAGGGCAAAAAGGCTGTGGTCGCGCGTGAGCTCGAAAGCTCACAGTTGATCGTCGCGAGTGACTTACGCGCCGCGCTCTCGGAGAAGCTCGGCCATGAATTGAGCGTCGTGCGCACGCTGCAAGCGAGCGAGCTCGTCGGTAAGCGCTACCGTCCTCCGTTCGACTTTTATGCGAGCTCGCTCGGCGAAACGCGCGTCGCGCTGAAGGCCGGCGGCGACGACGCGCTTTGGTGGCGAGTGATCGCCGAAGACTTCGTGACGCTCGATACCGGCACGGGCATCGTGCACATCGCGCCCGCCTTCGGTGAGGACGATCACAACGCGCATCGCAAGCAGCTCGCGCGCTACACGGACCCGCTTTCGGTCGAGCTTTTGTGCGCGATCTTGCCGAACGGTGAATTCAAGCCTGATTTTGGCTCGCTCTCGGGTCGCTGGGTGAAGGCTTGCGATCGCGACATCATCGCCGATCTCGGGCAACGAAAGCTGCTCGTGTTCGAAGAGATCTACCGCCATGAGTACCCGTATTGCTGGCGCTCGGACGAAGATCCGTTGATCCAATTGGCGCGCCCCGCCTGGTTCATCCGCACCACTGCGCGCATCGACGACGCGCTCGGCAATAACCAAGCGGTCAACTGGCTGCCCGAGCACATCAAGGACGGGCGCTTCGGCGACTTCTTGAAGAACAACGTGGACTGGGCGCTCAGCCGTGAGCGCTATTGGGGCACGCCGCTCAATGTTTGGACGTGCAGCGCCGATCCGGAGCACAAGCACGCACCTTCAAGCATCAGCGAAATCGAGGCGCGAAATCCGCACGCGTTCGCTTATTTTCACGAAGAGCGCCGAAAAAATCCGGATTTGAGCCCGCACCTGCAGGTCCACAAACCTTGGATCGATCAGGTCACGTTCCCGTGCCCCACGTGCGGTGCGGAGATGCGTCGCGTGGGGGAAGTGATCGACTGCTGGTTCGATTCGGGCTGCATGCCGTTCGCACAGTGGGGCTTCCCACACCAGCCCAACTCCGCGGCACAGTTCGACGCGGCGTTCCCGGCCGACTTCATCAGTGAAGCGATCGATCAAACGCGCGGTTGGTTCTATTCATTGCTCATGATCTCGTCCTTGCTGTTCGACAAGGACACCCAAAAACGCCTCGGCCTGAGCCGCATGCGTGAGGTGCCGCATCCATTCCAGACTTGCATCGTGCTGGGTCACGTGTGCGATCGGGAAGGGAAGAAAGAGGCCAAGAGCAAGGGGAACTACACGCCCCCGGAAATCATCCTCGATCGCGTGCGCATGGATTTCGGGGTGCTGAGCGAAGCCTTGGGCCAAAAGGCGGCCGCGGGTGAAGCGCTGATCGCGCGTGAAGATCTGGAGGGCATGGACCTTGAGGACGGCGCGAGCGTGATCTTGTATCGCCCGGATCGCGCCGAGCACACGCGCCCCGTGAAGCTGCGCGTACTGAAGAAGCTGCCGCGCCGCGTGCTCGTGCTCTCGGATGAGGAGCAGAGCGCCCTTTCGACCGAACCGATCGTCACCGGACTCGGCACGATGCCGGCGGAGGTGCCGCGCAGCGCTTTCAATCAGCGCGTCACGTGCGAGGATCCGCACACGCCGGCGCCTGGGGCCGACGCATTCCGTTGGTTTTTCTACGCTTCTTCGCCGCCCTGGAGCAACACGCGCCACTCGCTGCGCAACGTGCGCACGCTGCAAAAGGATTTTTTGATCAAAATCCGCAACGTGTATTCGTTCTTCACCATCTACGCCAACATCGACAGCTGGAGCCCGACGAACCCGGAGCACGCCGGGCGTGCCCCCGCCGAGCGCAACCTGCTCGATCGCTGGTTGCTCAGTGAAGTCAACTTGACCACCAAGGCGGTGCGCAGCGCGCTCGATGCGTACATGAGCTACGACGCGGCGATGGCGCTGATCGAGCTCGCGGAGAGCCTGTCCAATTGGTACGTGCGCCGCAGCCGTTCGCGCTTCTGGGCGACCGGGCTCGATCAAGACAAGCGCGATGCGTTTGCCACGCTGCACGAAGCGCTGTCCACGGTCAGCCGCCTGATCGCGCCGTTCGTGCCCTTCTTGAGTGAGGAGATCTACCAGAACTTGCAGGTTTACCCGGAAGCCCCCGGGCACGCCGCGAGCGTCCACCTGGATCGCTTCCCGGAGACCAACGAGGCTGTCATCGATCAACGCTTGGTCGAAGAAACGCGCGCCGTGCGCGACATCGTGAGCCTCGGGCTCAGCGTGCGTACCGCCAACAAGCTCAAAGTGCGCCAACCGCTCGAGCGCGTGGACGTGGTCTTCAACGACGGCGAGCTGATGAAACGCCTAGGTGATTACAAGGCGCTGATCCAAGAAGAGCTGAACGTGCACGAAGTGCGCTTCATGTATCCCGGTCACGAAGACGGCGCGGTCGCGTTCCGCATCAAGCCGAATTTTCGCGCCCTGGGCCCGCGTCTCGGCAAGAACGTGCAGGCCGCCAAGAAGTTCCTCGAGGGCGCTGACGGCAGCGCGCTGTACGCGGATCTCTCGCGCACGGGCAAAGTCGCGATCACCATCGAGGGTGAGAAGTACGAACTCGGCCCGGAGGAGATCCAAGTGACTGCCGAAGCCGCCGCGGGTTTTGCGGCGGAGACCGGCCGGGTGGGCGTCGTCGTGCTGCACACCACGCTCACTGAAGCGCTCGTGGACGAAGGCTTGCTGCGCGAGGTCGCGAGCCGCGTTCAGGCGGCGCGTAAGGAGCTGGCCCTTTCGTTCACCGCCCGCGTTCGGCTGTGGATCGACGGAAGTGAGCGTCTCTTGGGAGTTGCCCAGCGCGGTGAGCAGCACCTCAGTCAGGAGTGCCTGGCCCCCGAAGTGCGCTTCACGAGGCACGATTCCGCCAAGGAGCACTCGATCGGCGAGGAGACGCTCAGGCTCTACGTAGAAGGCGTCTAGACCAGCTGGATCGCTGTCCCCAGCTTCTCCGACAAAAGCCGGGTCAGCGTGCTCCACATTTCGTCCCCGCTCTTGGCGGCGATCCAGCTCTTCGAGCTCGGCACGTAATCGAAGTGCCAGGCGGAGCGCTCCGCCGAGAGCCAGATTTGACGGGCAGCGCGGTGAGAGTTCAACACATAGCGGGTGCCGTCCGAGAACTCGATCGTCAAGATGTCGCTCGCGAGCTCGGCCTCGACAGAATCGTCGCTCAGAGAGTCGAGGCTGTCGATTAAGCGTTGGAGTTCGGGGGCCGCCAGGGCGTCGTAGTCCGATTCAGTGAGAGCCTGGGTGGTCATGGGTCGCTCGAGCTTACTGCAGCTTGGGTAGGCAAGTGGGGGCGATGCACGCGTTGCCCGGCATGCAATCGTTGTCGGTCTGGCACGGCCACGCGCATTTTTGCGCGGCGACGTTGCAGCGATGGGTCAAGCAGTTGGCATCTGCCGTGCAGGGAAGGGCGAGGGGACTGGGGGTGGACAGCGCCGCGTTCGGCGCGGCAGGAGCGGCCGCGAGCACTGGCGTTGCCGTCGCTCCGGTAGGGGGAGCTGGCGCCGGGGCGTAGCTGGCCGGCGGTTGATCGCTCGACTTTCCGCAGCTCACCGCCGCGAGCGCCAGCAAAAGCATGGCCTTACCTAGGCAAGTGGCGATATTTCGCATGATCTCGAGTTTCTCGGCGGCGCTCATTCCAGCGCGAACAGAGCGTACTACAAGTCCAAATCAGCGCGCCCCAAAAGGATGTTATCGTCGGCGGCTCGGCTCATGGTGATTCGTGGGAGTGCGCGGACGTGATCGATGAGCAGGTGGTGGCGCGCCTACGCGGGGACCTACGCGCCGCGTTGCGACGTCGCCCTGCGCAGGAAGCGCGCTTAGCGGGAGTACTGCGCGCTTTGGCGCCGCACTCCGCCGCCTTGTGTGATGGCCTGCTCGAAGCGTTCGAGGTGATGGTGAAGCGCGCCTCGTTCGAGCGCCCGTTGTACGCGGCTAGCGTGCGGGTGATGGGGGAGACTGCCGATCGGCGCGCGACACCGGCCTTCAAAAAGGCGCTGGAAGCGGAAGACTCAGGCGCGTTTGCCAGCTTGTCGGCAGCCTGTCGCACGACCGATCCAGGATTATCGGAGGCCCTCGCCAAAGTCGCGCGCAGCCGCCACGCGCACTTGGCGTTCGCCGCAGAGGTCGCGCGCATTGCCCGCGGTGAATCTGGGGGCGAGCACGTGACCTCACTGGCGCCCAAGATCAAGGAGAGCCATCGCATCGCGCTGTGCCTCGAGGTGTTCGTGCCGCTCAGCTGGGGCAGGCCACTGTCAGCCGCAATTGCGCCCGCGTTGGCCGTGCTGCGTGAGGCTGAACGCCACCTGGGGCGTTGGCTGGTGCTCGGTGAAGTCGCTGCGCGCGCGGGTGACGGCGGCCCGTTCGCGGAGGCTTCGCTGCGCGCCAGCGAGGGCCCGCTGAGCTCGCGCTCGGCCTGGGCGATGGTGGCTTGGGCGCTTTCCTTCGCGTCGCCGCCGCCTGCGATTCGCCCCACGGTCGAGCTGGTCGCACGACTCAGCGATCGCCCGAGTGCCGACCGCGATACGACCTTCTTATTTCGTTTGGCTCGTCAAAAAGCGCCCGCGGCGCGCGCCATGTTGGAGGGGCTGACCAAGGGCCCGCTGAACGACGAATCGGGAGTGCGCGCGGCCCTACACCTGATTCGGGACTACGACGATCCGCGCCCGCGCGATCTGTTGCGGGTAGCCGCGACCAGCGCCCGTCGCGAAGCGCTGCGTGGACTCGCCGTAGCCGCGCTGTTCGACGCGGGGGACCGCGAGTGGGCCTTGGATTGCGCCAAATCCCTGGTTAATTCCAGGCATTTAGCGTCGGTCGCTTGGGGCGCATTGATTCAAGCTGCGCACGAAAAGGAGGCGCTCGAGGTCACGACCGAACCGAGCGTGCGCCGCATTCAGTTCGGATGGAGCGAGTGATGACACGCTTCGGTCTGGTGCTGGCAGGCCTGTTTCTGAGTCCGCTCGCGCAGGCTGAAGGCCCGGCCCTGCACGTCTTTGCGCAAGGCGCGGACGGCCGTTGGCTGAGCACCGAGCAGGACCACGTGGCGCTCAGCCGCGAACTCCCCAGCGCCGAATCAGGACCGAGCGACGATCAGACCGTCCGCCTC
>Ga0247760_1002336_pt1 | contig 14714 bp, 15 predicted proteins | sample UWRJL171409R4_FD_179936 | JGI IMG/M metagenome (GOLD analysis project Ga0247760, IMG submission 179936) | Plant litter microbial communities from Arlington Agricultural Research Station in Wisconsin, United States - UWRJ-L171-409R-4 | ecosystem: Environmental > Terrestrial > Plant litter >...
CCGATTCGATCGGGCCAAAACTTATATGCAACATTGGAGATCAGCCTCAACAGCGGCCAGGGGCCAGATGCAAGCGGCGCGGCAGTAGTCGGGAAGGACAGATTGATCGCGGCCGCATTTATGCCCTGCAATATACGTGGGATTTAATGGCACATGAGGCTCGCAACTTGGCCATCTCGATTTCATTGTTAGGGAAGCTGGGTCGTGCCAAGAGGCTGTGTGCTGTGTGGCAAACGGCATGTGCAGTGCAGCAGGAGCGGTGGCTCCGAGCCAAGGCAGCAGTATCTCAACCTCCATCGATAAGTGCGCCTTGTGCATGAGGCTGCTACTTTGGGGCCAATATTCATATGTGAAAACCAACGGACTTCGCATCAAACTTGCACAATGATGGATATATAATGGCGGTGCTCGGTCACGTTGCAGGGACTGCGCAGATTGTGGAGAGGATACGAGTCTTTCGTATTAAAGCCTGGCCAATATTTGGTCTTGAATAAACCCGCTACGGCCAGATCTCTGGCCAGCCAAACACCGCCAAATGAGGCTCCGGGTGGGGGCTGAGTTTCAACACAGGATAGCCATCAACAGCCGCTTCGTGCCGCCATTGGTGGCCCTGTGAGGCCAGGCCAACAAACCAGACCGGCCACAGTCGCATGCCTCCACATGAGCCTCTTAGGCGGCTCCCAATAGCGTCCAGCCTCGAGAAGACCCGCGGTTGGCCTCAGACGTGGCATCTTTAGCCATGTGTTTCGCACGGCGGTCATCGGGCGGCTGCTGCGCTTCAGTTTTTGACCTTGACGGCATGCTCGTTCAACGTCTAGTCGTCTTCAGGCGGCAACTCGTCGTCAATATACCGTATCAGGCTGACACGCATCTCTGTCGTGTCGTTTCCCCGCAGAACATCGCTGATAAAATGTGCTTCGACCTGCATTTGTACCATCTCCAATGCCCCTCGCAGCACACCACACAAAATGTTGGAATACCAAAGCTCTTCCTGAGCACGGCCATCGTCGGGCAGTTCTACAAAGTCGGCGAGCGGGTTCTCGTCAAAGACAAGGGAAAATTGTTTGCTGTCGCTGGTCCAATTCGTAATGGTCGGTGTTATGTTGAGGAATATCTTGAAGCCCACCTGTCCATATCCAGTGTCAGCTATCCGTGTCCCCCGGAAGGCACTCGTTACTCCCTACCTTGGCAATCATCTCTGCCGTTTCCTTAAAATTGGAACATCGACGCATGGTGTTTGACTTTGCCAGGTAGTCCTCGATAAGCCGTAGCCCGATGTTGTAACCCATCTTATCCAGTTGTTTGTTGACCTCGACATAGTCGCTGTCGAAGTCTTTGCAAAGTTGCGCAACGATGGTGCCGTAAGTGAGGACCACCAGTTCCGAGTTGACCTTGTCTATCCTTGTTCTGTCGGGAATTAGCTCGGGCGCGGGATGCGTGAGTGGGTGTGGTCGCCATACTTCCAGATCCTGTAGAGGCAAAGGGGTCAGCTTCAGTGCGTGTTGTGGGGGAGAGGACACACGTACTCCTCCCCTAACCTCGACGCCTTACTCGCAGCCATGGTCAGGTGCACTGCTGCTTGGAACTAACAGGAATAAGTGGCCGCTGAGCTGCTGATTAAACGGCCGACTCGTCTGCAAAATTTGGGTATTGATGTGACTGCGTGTCGGCGCGTGTTTGGATGGATTACAATGTCGTGGTGAAAAGCGGTGGGGTTGTGTCGGCTTCAAGGATGTCCCGCATGGAAGCTCAACGACAGCCCCACCGATCAGTGATGCCAAGGTCAGCGTGTTTTTAGTGGGGACTCTTCCCCAAAATGTGACGGAAGGCGGGGAATCTAAAATCCATCTGTCGCAGGGGAATTTTTGGGAGCTTGGTTGACCTCCCGATCCATCAAACCTCGGCGTAGGTATTTCTTGGCCAATTTCCCCCACGAGGCGTCGAACCGTCAAGAATAATGTCAGCAGAAAAGAGGCCGGCTTCCAGCGACCCCAACGGTGGTCAGCTGGTCAAGCGACAGAATGTGGGCTCTAGTCGCGCCCTCACTCGGTCGAGCGCGTCGGGGAGCAGCGGCGCCTTGATACAAGCGGTACGTCCACCACCCGACAGATGGAGTAATGTCATACTAACATTGTCTTTGCTGTAGGCCCCCCGGACGAGCAGTCTTCAGGCCCCAGTGATGGAACTATCTGGACACAGCGGGGAGATCTTCACAGCCAAATTCGACAGGTCCGGGAATCTCATTGCGTCGGGGTCCATGGACCGCACCATCAGTGCGTCCTCTGGGGAAACACGTCTTTGTGACTTGCTAACTGTGTGTCTAGTGCTCTGGAGGACATACGGCGACTGCGAAAACTACGGCGTTCTGAACGGCCACCGCGGCGCGATTCTCGATCTACAATGGTCTCGCGATTCCGATATTCTCTTCTCTGCCTCCGCTGACATGCATCTTGCGAGCTGGGATTTAACCTCAGGGGAGAGGATACGGCGGTATGTGGGACATGAAGAAATTGTCAACACTTTGGATATCAGCAAGCGTGGTGAGGAGATGCTTGTCAGCGGTAGCGATGACGGCACCATTGGCATTTGGGACCCGAGGAAAAAGAATGCGGCAGATTACATTGAGACGGAATTCCCAATCACAGCCATCGCGATATCCGAGGCCGGCAACGAGATCTACTCGGGTGGAATCGACAATGACATCAAGGTCTGGGATGTCCGGAAGAAAGCGGTTGTCTATACAATGCTGGGGCACAATGACACAATCACGAGTCTGCGGGTGTCGCCGGATTCCCAGCAATTACTCTCGTATGCGATGGACTCGACGGCAAGGACGTGGGATATCCGGCCCTTTGCGCCAGCCGAGCGTCACATCCGAACCTTTGATGGCGCCCCGCTTGGGTTGGAGAAAAACCTAATCCATGGCAGCTGGGACACAGATGGCAAGAAGATTGCGGTGGGAGCTGGGGACGGCACTGTTGTTGTCTGGGGAAGCGATTCAGGAAAACTGCTTTACAAGCTTCCGGGCCACAAGGGAACGGTCAACTGCGCCGAGTTTGGTCCGGGATCGGACCCGATCAGTGAGTGCGCCTGTTAGCCTACGTCTGGCAACTTTGCTAACTCATCTTTAGTTCTGTCGGCCTCGTCTGATCGTACGATGCTACTTGGCGAATTGAAGTGAGTGGGGAGCTCAATCAACAACCCGTCCCGCGCCGAAGGGACAACAGGGCGAAACCCGAGGGATGAACCGAGGAGACCGCACCATGATCAAAAGGCGTATTGAGATGCAGCGTTGGGACAATTACGTGTGCTTTTCTCGGTCCCTGGTCCTGGACACTTGAGTGTTTCCAGGGATGTTGGATACCCCGCAACCAGAGCCACGTTGCTGGCAGTCTCGGGGCAAAATGCCCGCGGCCACAGTCTTTTGGCCGAGAAGGTGGGAAATCCTGGCTGAACTCGACGTAAAGGTTGGGTGGGATAGATGACCGCCAAGGCGTAGATGATTCGGCCGTTCCGAGATTTTCCAACGAAATCAGGCACAGGATGGCCGGTCGATGAAGGATTCACCGTGTCAAGTATTCCTGGAAGCCGGGCCTGTAAATAGGATACCACGAGCTTGGGTACTGGGAACGGCGAGACTGGTGAAAGTTGCAGACAATTGAGTCATTCTTGTTTGCAGTGTATGCCTACATACAGGTGGTCTGGTCTATTGGAAGTCAAGTGAGCAAACCCAGGTGAAGGTGATGTCTGAGAATTCCACCTTGAGCGCCAAGAGTTGTCGTCGCTCTCGTCACAAAATGGGAAACTATGCCGCTTTCCATGACAATGCCAGATTGATGACCTCGCGCCGCGTCCACGCCGCATTGCATTTCATCTGACCTAACAAGAGGGCATTTATCACACTTTCTTACCTCACCAGTTCTCACCACCAATGTCCAACCCCACTAGAGCGTAAAAACTTTACACCTATTACGAAATTCCCCTACAGTGAGTGAGCACTCTCTCTTTTCCTTGCAGCCTTTGCAGCCAGCTCTTGGCCGTTCCGACCGCGCGCCTCGGCTATCTGGTAAACTGGGGCCCTTTGGGGCCTTGGGATGAGATGAAGCGGCGGGACGGGAGAGAGCTGTCTTGAAACGTCTTGGCGGTAAAGCCCGGACCCAGCGGACCACATCACAAACCCACCCCTGCTTTTTGCTTTTGGGAGCCTGCGACGTGCCAGGAGCCAATCAATCTGGGGAATGGCACCCCTTCTGCGGCTCAGGGAGGGGGGTGTTTTGCTCAGTGCCCACTCGTTCACTCGCTGAAAAAGGTTGCTTTTGCTGCGGGCTGGGTTGGCTGGCTGTGGGCGAATGGATTTCTTTGGATACATTCTTTTGGGGGGTATGGACTGTTTCCCGTCTGCGTGTGAATGTGCAACATGTGTGTGTGCATGTGCGCGCAGCCAATATATTGGGGACAATCTGGCTGGGAATGCAAGGTACAGTACAGTAGAATACAGGAGGACGGGAGAAAAGGCTTGCCCTTTTTTTTTTTGCCATGTGCAATATTGGACAGCATTGCATCCCTCGATTGCTTATCCCTTCTTTCCGGGTGTGGTTGGTTGGCTGGCTGGCGATGTCTCTCCAACCAGGTTTGGGCAGTGGTTGTCTTCCCCCCACCCTCCACCCCTTTTCAGAATGAATCCACGGTTGCTTCCCAATGCGGGCGGACTCGCCTGGGCGAGGATACGAAGTTGTATGGATTGAAACATTGCGACATCCTGCATCGTTTGGATGAGCGAGCCAGTAGGAGTTCCCAGGCCAAGGGGAGTGGCCCTGTTACCTGCCCGGGTCTCGGCAGGGTTGTGTGACAGGGACTGTGCACACACACCCTGGATGCACACTGCACACACTTCAACGGCTTTCCCGTTCTCTCCTTCCCCCCTTCAGCCTTTTCGTTCTTGTGCGGATTGTTTGGCCTGGATTTGCCGGTGGGGGAAGTCCAAGAGTGTGCGTCTGTGTGTTGCCCTTCCTGTTCGGGATCTCGTCACAGGTACAGGCTCCATCTGTGGCTGTAGTGTTGCCATCGCTCCTTTCACCCTGCATTCACGGTGTCACCCACGACACAACGTCGTCGATACGAACCGAAGCATTCCCTTGCACCTGCCGACAAGATTCGGCGTCGCACTTCTCCCCACAGCCACTCATTCGCTACGCGAGCTCGAGCCTATCGATGTGACATCTTTCGGGTGGCCTTGTCAACCACTCGATGCTCTTCTTGCCCATCGTAACACAAGCACCACCATCGCTACAGAGCTGACCATGCTATTCTCCGCTTGACCAAAACATTTTCGTTTCGCTGTCTTATTTCACCCTCTCATTCTCACCTGGCTTTCGCCTCTTCTCCAACCTCTGTCTTGAAGACATTGCAGGCAAACCGACCATTCTAGCTGCTCGCTGGCATTGATTCGAGCTGCAACACACTGACCACTCCTCGAAGCCCGCTGGCAAACATCGACGATCCGAACATTGGCGATTTGGGATAGCATTGGCATCCCGCTAGGCTCCGGAAGCTGAGCCGGAACAAGAGGCCGGAACTTGAATGGCGTTGATTTGATCCCGCCTTTTTTTTTTGTTTGCGAACGATACCCATTTATTTTTCACCGGGGAGAAACCGCAGGAGTATGAAGATACCAACTCACCGGTAACACCGACTACGATCATGAATCTCTCGTTTACTGTCGGCCGGGGTAACGGGGACCGGTTTGCCTTCGTCACACGGCCCCGCGACGTTACCGGAAACACCCGCAGCCCGCCGGCGCCGCATGTCGAAGACGACTATGATGACCGAACCCCGCTCTCGCCTCGCAGCGTCGTGGATCTTGAAGCGCAGAGGACTGGCCCGCACGCTGAAATGGCGGAGCGCTCTACGCCCACCTCTCGATTTATCCACCGCTTTCGACCCGCGATACCTAGCTTCTTTAGCACAGCGAGCTCGCGCCTTACAAGGCCGACCAGCAGTCGATATTCGGGCGATGGGCTGCCGCCGGATACTGTGGTGAACGGGGACGAAAGTCCCAAAACCCCGCAGTTCCGGATCGCAGTGCAGGACTTGCCGAGCACAAGGTTATACCTGCCCAATCTTACGCGGACCTGGACACAAGGCTCTAATGGGCCACCGTCAAGACCGGCTACATCAGCGGAGGGTGGCGCGCGATCACCCGAGATTCGTAATACTGCAGCCGGGGGAATAGCCCAGCCATCTCCCGCTGTATTGGCTTCGCGGGGACTGCGCATCGGATCGAGGAGTCGGAGACGACATGGGAACGGCGAAGTCGCAGATGCACCGCGGGACCGCCATGGAAGAAGTAGGAGACATCGGCGAGAGGGCAGTGACAGGTCGCACCGATCGAACAGGTCCGGGCGACCGAATCGGTCAGGCAACCAGTCACAACAGCAGTCTGGTGAAGCAAACAACGATGATCGAGAAGAGAGAAGGCGACAACGGCGGAGGAGGCGGGAGGCGAGGGAGGCGAGTCAAACCGAGAGCAGTGGCAGCGGAAGCGGAGCTCGACGGAGTAATCGCCCTCCACCGAAGAAATTTCTGTTCTGCTTCCCGTGGGTCAAATCGAGACGGATACGATCGCAAATCCTGCGCTGTTTCGTCTCTGGGCTGTTCTTGGCCCTGATTCTGACAGTCTGTAAGTGTCTTCGCACTTCCTTTGTAGCGTCGATTTGCAAGCTGACCCTCGCGCCAGACTTGTCGCTGTCCATCACGAAGAACATCAATAGCAGCGAGTTCACCGTGCTCCTTATCCTCATCATTCTATTCGTCACCATCTTCTTCTGTCACGGACTGATCCGGCTCTGCATGTTGGTGGTGCGGAGACGTAACGGCAATGCAGAGCGTGAGCGCCTCCCCGAGATGATGGGACCGGGCGGTTATGCCATCCCCCGACGACCCATAAGGGTGGTGTTGGCGCGTGACGAGGAGGCTGCTGGCATCGAGAGCGAAGCTACCAAGACAAACCCTCCCGCTTATGGACTGTGGCGAGAGAGTGTGGTATGTATCACTGAGAAAGCCCCACAATGCCAACAAAGTTACTTATCATCGTGCAGCGAGTCGACCCAGACCGAATCTATTGGCAGCGCAACGAGGCAGCGGAGCCAGTGGCGGAGGATGACCGTTTATCCGACGGTGGCCGAAACGCATCGACACATGACGGAAACGGTGAGGCAAGCCGGGGGCAGAGAACAGCGCCTCGTCCCCCGTCGTATGCATCGGATGATGGCGTGAGCTACGTCGTTGAGGCGCAGCCGCGGTCGATAGCGCCCACCACAGATGTGACGATGAGAACGAGTTTGCATCCAGCGGAGGCGGGAAGGGCGGGACAGCCAGCAGCGTGGTAGATTGAGAGCGTGCGGCTCGGTTGGTTGGGTCTGGGTCATGTTACGGGGCTGTAGTTCTCACTTTCCTTAGTTGCACAGCATTGGCGTCTGGCGGCAAGGTGGTTTTGCGAGGAAGAAACTCGAATTCTGGGAATCATTGTCTGTATCACACGCAGTCGCTGGAGGATTGGTGAGGGTGGGTTGATCGCCCGGACGCGGCGAGCAACAGTTGGTGGCAACAGTAGTTCTAATGGAGGAACGGCCAAAATCGCCAATTGAAAGGCGGCGTGATCGTCAAATCTTGCATTGCTTCTGCAGATATTTTTGCCCAGTGGGGGAAGGAGCTCTCCTCTCTCGTCATCGGATGTCATGATATGCAGTGCCCAGTCTGAGGCGGTGAGGGTTGGTCCCAGCACTCAACCAGGCAGAAAAGCGCTTGTGGCGTGCGGGCGCAGCCCACTCCCCCACAACCTGACCGCTCTCACCCATCCTGTCGAATAAGGTCATACAATGCCCAACGACTCATCACACAGCGGCAGTCTACAGATAAAAAATTGAGCCTGTGTAACGCGGCGACGTCAACCCACGAGCGAATTGCCTTGCTGTGCTCGTTTTGGCGCAGTTTGTTGAAGGTGGTGGTTTCGCGGATTTCAATCGCCGTTCAACCCCTCTCCACTCCCCACCGCTCCATTGACAGCAGCATCAGACGTCCACTGGCACCATTTCCAGCCCTTGCCCCTGCAGCACGCCATGCCTGATAGGTAACGATGCCACCTTGCCAACAGTCACGAGCCACGAACGCCAGCAGGCATTCGAGCCCCATCGCCGACATTCTCGCTCCAAGGCGCGTCGGTCACTCCAAGCTTGGATCCCCCATAACAGAAAACGGAGAGTAACGGTGGGCGTGACTGCAGGGTGCTGCATCCTCGCAACGGGACAGATTTGTCGGTGCCAGGTTCTCCAGCCGTCCACGAGGCTCGGGACATCCCTTTGCGGATGGCAGATCGCATCCTCCCATCCCGTTTGGGGCTTCCGGACGCAATCCCTCCTTCGGCGCCTACCAGCAAGACCCCCCTGCGGGATATGTTATATATAGTTGGGCATGATTGGGCAGTGAGGGGCGCCATCCGCCCAGCGGGGTGTACGCTCGCTGCTCGAAAGCTTCCGACGTAACCATGCGTGCAGGAGCCGCAGTGGACGACCCAGGCAGAGCAGTCGCTGGTGGTGAGCACCGACCTGTTTTCCTTGTTCGTCCCGCATGCGCAGATCCAAGGTCCTGGTGCTGCCCGTTCCTGTCATCATCACTGATCAAAGCTCAGCTCATGTGGGGGAAGCGAACACGGACAGCCTGTTCTGCGTTGTCAGACGGGACTGCCCCGCAATCCGCAGCGTCAGGTCCAGCGCTGGACGAGGTCCGGGATAGCGTTAGCTGAACGCCAGAGACCCTGAGCGCGGCAAGCGACGATGTTCCTGGCTAGCAGCTCTGGGACTGACTGGGCTGGTGATGTGAGAATGTTGAGCCTTCGAATTCGGATCCCTCGAGGGAAGACGTCATTTATCAACTCGCCGTTACCGTCTAAATCATTTGACGCCGCTTTTGGCAACGTTGAGACGGTGCAAACTCTAGCTAGAGCTTAGCTTGCCATACAAATCCGCCACATACCGCCACCGTTTTCTCTGCCGTCCCCGAAACCATCAGGCTTCTTCGAGTCAGCGGGAAGCCGCCGCCCTTCACCCCTGGACTCGGATTTGTGACGGTTCGCCAAAATGGAGTGTGCGGTGGGTGACAGTCAGCCCGTCAGTGTGGACACCAAGAGAACTCGCCAAGCCCCAAGATTTTTTTTTTTTTTAGCGCGCCTGAGAGCTGAGGAGAAGTTCCGTAAGATGCGTGGTGAGAAAGAGAGGTGAGAGCTGGTCTTTGTTCAGAGGCATCCCACCATTCAGCGCCCAGGCCCTAAGATGGGAGAGCAAGGACTGCCACCAATCCAGTCCGTCTAACCGAAAAATGGAAGCCGCCGTGATCGAGGAGTACATGGAAGGTACTTCGCCCTCGCTAAGCAGGCTTGCCGAGGCCACGCATTTTCGCCGCTCCAGTGCAGGAGCCGGGGCAGGCACAAGGGCAGGGAGGGAGGTCCCTCTCATGTCGCCCTGTCCGTTTTTTCCCTCGCCCGTGCGGCATTCGGTCGTCGCTGGCGCTATCCCTACCCTCCCCCGTCCTACTTTGTTCCGTCCCTTCCGTCTCCTCTCTTCTCTCCCCTCTCTCACCAGCACCGCTCCTTGATTCGCCTCCTCAGGTAAACCACTTTTTGGTCGTTGTCGGTGTGCAGTAGTTGGAAGACGAAGTCGCGCAGGCTGTTGCTGGTTGCCGGACGAGGTTGTCCCTGTTGGAAAGAAGCGCAAAGTTTCTCCGAAGACGTTTTTGTTCAAGTCATCAAAAGGTCAGTGAGAGTCCACTTCCACAAGCCCCAGATCCCCCATCCTCGGGTCCTCAAAAGCAACTCTCGACGCCGCGGCTTGCGCATCTGGCCGCCGCCGGATTCTCTATGCGGAATGTGACGGAACAACAACCGCGTCAGACATCACACCGTGCCCCTGAACTTTACCCCGCTGGACAACGCGCGCCGATATGGGAGCCGACGAAGTTGCGCGAAGGCCGTGATGCGCGGATGCCGTCTACCCCGTCGGGGAAAAGATGAGGGCGACCACGCTCTTCGCCAATCCGACCCGCTGCAGTTCGATCAAACTAGCCAGAATCTCTGCTGGCCGGACCCCGGTATCGGTTGTCCGGTTCCAGCCCTGGAACCAGGAACGCAAGATGGGAACGCCAGTTCTCACCTTGATCCTTTGGATGCGTCACACGTCAGCAGCCCTTGATCCCACCACACGAGGTTTTCGACAAGATTTGCGCGTGTCGGTTGCGGAGTGTCGGTCAGCACTGGCGTTCGGTATCCAATGTCGACCCACACAACCACGAATAGTTATCGCTACATTTACCTAGGTCTTGTTGGGCGAGTTTCCTTCTCACTGACATTCCGACACTGGACCTTCTTTCGGGATCACCTGTGAATCCGCGATGCTTGTTACCCCTACCTACAGGACCTGGGAGGAGATTGGGAGCTGTTGTTTGGGGAGAAATATTCGATAATCGCATTGTTGATCGGTGCAGCGCAGCGTCAACTAACATTTGAACTCCAGTAACCGGCTCCATGGCGTCCCTCTCCCGTCGTGCTTGCTACAAGTGTGGTGAGCTCGGCCACCACGCTGAGAACTGCTCTTCTCCTGATCGTCTCTGCTATAACTGTAAGTTCTCTTGCCGCCATGGATTCGATCAGCTCTGACATGACGCTAGGCAAGCAACCGAGTCAGCAATGCCCTACGTGCTTGGCCTCCTGTCGAGATGCTAACAACAGCTTGTGCAGACCACGAGTCAAGCGATTGTCCTCTTCCCCGGACCACAGAGTCGAAGCAATGCTACCACTGCCAGGGCCTCGGACACGTCCAGGCTGACTGTCCAACTCTCCGCCTCAACGGTGCTGGCTCAACTGGTCGGTGCCACAACTGCCATCAGTTTGGCCACTTCATTGTATGGCGATCTTGCCTTTCAGTACCTCGAAGTTTCTGACTCATCTTCAAGCGCAACTGCCCCAACCCCCCGAACGCTGCCGGTCTCGGTAGGGGCGCTCCGGGCGTCCGTGGTGGTTATGGCGGCTACCCTAGAGGGGGATTCAGTGGACCTGCTCGCCCGGCTACCTGCTACAAGTGCGGAGGCCCCAATCACTACGCCCGCGATTGCCAGTCCCAGGCCATGAAGTGCTACGCCTGTGGCAAGCTCGGTCACATCTCGCGCGATTGTACCTCGCCCAACGGCGGACCGTTGAACACGGCGGGTAAGACTTGCTACGGCTGCGGCAACCCTGGCCACATTTCGCGCGAGTGCCCCAACAAAGGTGCCCCTGTCAATGGGGACCACAAGCCCGAGGGAGACTTGAACGGTGGTGGCGCGCCCAGTAGTGGCACACCTGCGCCAGCTGCTTAGAAAGTGCCGGCCAGACTGTGATAATTTGATCCGAGCCGATTTCGCGATTCCCGTAACTTCAGCAACATGTTCATTCCTTTTATCCTTTCTTTGTCATGTCCTTATCACGATCGCGACCTGTCTCCTTACACGACCGGGGTTTAAGACTATTCGGCTTGAGAACGGCGTCCCGGGGGTCTTTTTCTCTATGTCGGCTTTTCATTTTCGAGTTACCTCATCTCTGGACAAAACGACGGCATGGAAAAATAGTCACGTTCACCTTGGGAATACGGATATTTTATCTCGCGGCATATACAAACTGGCTTCAGAATGACACATCGGCGCGGTTGCCTTCTCCATGTGGAGAGCCGGGATCCGACAAACCCGAGAATGAGTCCACTTTTCTCTGGACATTTTCTCCTGGCCACCCCTGCCTATTTGCAAAATTTCTGTTTGGAAAGAGGGAGAAGAGCCTTAACGATACCCCCGCCTTGTCACGTACGATACAGTATGAAAGTTGAAGGCCGGTGGACACGCGGATTTTTTGTTTCACGGCTCAGACTTTTTTCTTTTCGAAGGGGCCCAGAGCTACATGGCGGAGGAGCAACAATGGCCGGAGTCAAAATCGTTTTTTGAGGGGACGAGAGAAGAGAAATCAGAAAATAGGTGACAAAAGAAGAGAGCGTGTTTTGGTGCCTGCGCTAGTTGCGAGTGTTCGTCCGTATACTAGGCCTTGTGCTGGCTTTGGTTGGGGAAGCGGGAAAAACGTTCGAATCAACGTCTGATGCTGCTTCCGTTTCTCACTTTTCTCGTGGTGCTTTTATTTGTTTCGGAGTGGTACTGGCGTGTAGTTGAGGTATCGAGCTGTTGCTGTGTTGCTTTGGACGTCCTTTTATCGCGAGCACGGTGGTGATGATCATTGTGAAAGGCGTAGCAGAAGAAAAGCCAGAGGTGAGAAGATGTCGGACGACAAGACACAGACGGGCTTACGGCGCGCGGACGTAGTCTAAGCGGGACGGATGCAAAAAAGGGAAAATGCCGCGCGCGGGTTGGACGGTCCCGATTCTGGGCGCCGAAAGTTCGCAGATCAGCCAGCTGTGGGAGCGTTTTTGTTGGCGGCCCAAGTTTGGTAGGAGAAAGGGAAGCTGTTGTTTGCGGTAACCCCCAACCCCCCTTATCAACACAGCCGTGGGGGGTCTTTTACGGGATCTCCCCTCTTTGAGCCTGGAAGGGCATGGGGTTTGGAATGAGAGCGGGAGCGGGCGGGGAAGTTGAGAGCCAGAAATCAGATCGTTTTTGGTTTCTGTTGTGAGTGATACCCCATACAAATACGCTTTTTGTAAGATACCCAGCATGTGTTTTTTTTTTCTTTCCTTGCTTTCTCTATGCATACATACACATGGAAGAAATCGGGATGCACACATACATACATGGACCTGACCAATTGTCGAGCCAATATCCAATTGTGGTCGGTTTGCGGGGACGCTACAGCGTCTCTGTCTGGCGAACGCGACGCACACGCGCCAAGTACCATGTGGTTGGTGGTTCAGGGCTTGGGGACTATCTACCGCCTCCATTGGTTCGACGTCATGTGTAAAAATGCCGATGGAGAGAGAATTGCATTTCCAGCACTAACTACCGGAGTTGGGACACGCCAACATGCCCAGGTAATTAAGCCTTTTTTTTTTTACCTTTACCGTCTGGTGTCTCCGGTCTCACGACAACCGTGCCAGCTAAGTAAGGTCAAAAGGTTGGACCCCGAGTAGAAACCACCCGGATCAAATGGCCGGCTTCCTTTAGTCTGGCTTGACAGGCAGAGTCACAGACAGCCTGCTAGATAGACAGACCTAGATGGACGGGTCGGGTCGGGTCGGGTCGGGAAAAATCCAGACCGCCAGGGACTGGAGTCAGGGATGGACGGCTTGACTTGACTTGACTTGTGATCACCAAACCGGACACCCCGTGCGCCGTGCGCCGTGCGCCGTGCGCCGTCAGTCATGACCAAAATCTACCCATCCGCAAAGCATCGGCAAGAGGTTAAAGAGGTCATGTCGGCATTGAGAGAGGTTGGCAAGAGGTCGTATCAAACCTTGAACCTTAGGTAGGTAGTTATGTGGTTACACAAGTCCGTCCCGACTCCCAAGCCCTCGGGCCAACTACCAGGTAACTAAATTGGATGAAAAACTGCCGGTCGGTGGGTTGGCTACCTAGACCCAGGCGGAGGGAGACGATGGTGGTACGAACCAGAGTTGTTGGGCCCGAGAGAGGTAGTTGGATGTGGCTCGGGCCGGGTGATTTTTGGATTTCCGGCACTTGGGGGGGGGCTCTCAAAGAATGGGTTTTACCCGACATGACTCAGAGAGAGAGAGAGAGACTCGAAGAAAATTGAAAAATGGGAAATTAGGAGCGTAAATGGGTCAGGTAGGTAGTTAGTAGCCAGGACAAGGCCATTGTTGTACCTCGACATTTTAACAATAACTGCTAGATGCCCATTTGATCGCTGCGAGGAGGATTCATCTGCCCAGCCCAGGTCCTCGATGGCGGGGCAGTGGCGCGGGGCAGATCGCGGGGCAAAGCAAGCCTTTCTCTGCTGAGTCATCATTCTGAACTAGGATCAACCATCTGTCTCTCTGCTCTGCTCTTCTTTCTCTTCTTCTCCATCTTTTTTTTTATTTGGATCGACAGAATAAGGCAACCATCGTGACCGTTCACAAGAATAGTACAAGCCGGCGATCGCGGATGGGAATGGAAATGGAAATGCAACGCGATTTGATCCTGCAATGCAATGCGGAAAACCACAGAAATTTCGCTGTTTTTTGCATCCGCATCCCAGCCATAGAACTCGATCTCTCGATTCGATTCTGCAATCATGCGACACCTTTTGAGCTTCGTTGCATGTTCTCCCATGTGTATGTGTGTCCGTGGGACAGCTCAACGGCCTGCTCGTGCATGGCCGATCAGCAGCGGCACTGCCCTCTCTCTTTCCACGCCTCTTTCGTTCGTTGCAGTGGTTGGTTGTTGGTTGGTTTGCCCGATTTGGAAGGAACACCTGTGTTGTTGCACCTGTTGCACGTGTCCCTCGCAAACGCGGGTCCCCGCTCTGGTCTGAACGACTTGTCTGCTTCAACTAAATGGCTTGCGCGCTGCCTTGTCCTACCGGGAGTATCGCCGCCTTCTTCTCCGGCCGCTAGTTCTGATTCTGCGTCTGGTGCGTCCATTATCTGGCGGATGGCTACTTTTCTGGTTGAGGTTACTACATCTCCTCGTCGTGTCACCCGATCGAATAAATCGCCCCACGTTGATCGTAATCGGAGTGGAATTTCTCGGTGAAG
>Ga0247760_1002337_pt1 | contig 14705 bp, 9 predicted proteins | sample UWRJL171409R4_FD_179936 | JGI IMG/M metagenome (GOLD analysis project Ga0247760, IMG submission 179936) | Plant litter microbial communities from Arlington Agricultural Research Station in Wisconsin, United States - UWRJ-L171-409R-4 | ecosystem: Environmental > Terrestrial > Plant litter >...
GAGACCGCCCTTGCGCTTTAGGAAGGTGCTGTCGCGGGCAAGAGCAGTTAGCGACCGTGGCCAAATCGAAACACAGGTTCAGCAATCATGATTACTTACACGGAGCGATTCCGGTCATCCTTGATAGCCTTGATTTCGATCTTTCTTCGGCCCATCTTGTCGGATATGCGACGGATGGAGATGGCGGATCAGGACTCGGGTTTGTGGCGTTGGCTAGTGGCCTCAGTTCAATCGGCGACACACAAGGCGATTACACTTCCCCGTGGGCGTCACTGGGCGTCGTCGAAGCTTTCGAGATGGCGCTTTTGTAGGTACTATACACTGCGTCACCGACCACAGGAAAAGTTGCGATGCCTTTGCGGGGACCTTGGCTCGAGACCTAGGAGGGTCGCAACTGCTTTGTCGGTGGTGGCCGTGATGCCTGGACCCACCGATTTGGCGACAGCGATGACAGGGCGAAGGCCTCTTTTTGTGCCTTTTTGCACAAGGTAGAGAATGTCGTCAATTCCTCTGGCCGATATCCAGGGTAGGAAAGGTACAGAGATACTTTGCTGCAGTTCACACAGATGGAGGCTGGATTCGTGATCTAATTATAGGAAGGAGCGAGGGGTGGGAGTTCGAAAACCGTGGGCCCCCTCTGGGGGTTAGGAAGGACTGGCGTCGACCAAGGGGTCCGCTGCGGGAATTGACTGGCCGCAAAAGAAAAAGAACCCTGTCCGGGACCCACATATGACCCGTGCGACGAACCAACGCCCTTCTGGAACGTGATGCCCGTACAGGAAAGTCATTCCCCCTGAGAATGCGGGCAAGCTCTCCTCCCAATCGATGTTCCGCGACCCTGAAACTGGTACAGGCCAGTGTCGACTCCGCGTTGCGATCCTGCAACAGAGTGACCAACAGATGGCGACGGAAGTATTTTTCATTGCGACTGGGACCAGCCCGTGGTGCGTTTCCGGTGTTCCGCTAACAGGACCGGCTCGCAGAATCGCAATGACTGTTCGGGCTGTTCGGATCTGAGGCTGGCAGCTCAGCAGACCGACATTCAACGTTTCGCACTACGTGCACTGGACGGAAGCTGTAACCTGGAGCTGAAAATGCACTGGAAAAGTTGCCCTGGACGGGATAACTCCCCGCCAGGCAGCGACAGGCCGTCCTCGGGGTCGCTGACGGACCCAACGGTCGGATAACAAAGGATGGGGTCGAGTACTGGATTTTCTGTAGACATGGTTCCGGACAGTGGAACTGGCAAATCTCGCCCCAGCAATATAACCGGGAAAGAGCTTTCAGACTTTCCACATCATCCACGTTCCGAATTCATTTACGGATAACGGCGGCGGGCTCGGTGCAGCGTTGCGGTTCGATTGAATTTCCGCTCTGCAACGGTTCGGTGGCATTTGAAATTTTCTGGCGGAGAGGACCGTATAGCCTCCCACAAACAGGACAGCCTTGCGTATGGGCATAGTCAAACTACCCCTCCCATCACGGTGCAGCGATGGTGTTGGTAGCTAGAGAGATTGCATTCACATGGGAAGGCTAGGACGTTGATTGGCCTAACGAGTCGGCCAACAAAAACACAAATCACCTGCTTTTTATGGTTGAGGCCAGCCACGCCACGGTGCCATTATCGAGCAACCAGTGTAGTATCAGATTCATGGTGCTTGACATTGAGACAGATAAATGTAGACAGCCTCACGGCGGCACCTTGCCCGGACAATTTCATCAACGTAATCCCCTGCACAAGGATATCGCTAGAATAACGGAAGGAGTTATGATGTAGCGATGCAACATCCCATCTGCAATCCGTCATAGTGGGCCAGCCATTTTGCGCAAGCAGCAAGCTACACAACAACAAAAATCGATTTCGTGGAGGGATGAATGCCTGCCGCCAGAGACCCAACAAACGGTGCGGCCAGCAGTGCACCAGCTGGGTAAAATTCACGAGGCTGCGCCAAGCCACAGGCAAAACTGGGCAATATTCTCGATGGAGGGTGGGATGGAAATTCCACGAAAGCTGCGCGACTGGATCAAGTGATTTGATGGTTTCATCTGTTTCGATCCTGACCCGCTACGCCTTTCCCATACCTCACGCCGACACGCAAGCAGCATCTGAGCCCGTTCATGAGTCCCTGCAATAATGTCGCCGTGCTGCAGCTAACTGGCACGAGAAGTCTGGGAAACAGAGGAAAGTTGGTGAGTAACATGCGTCAATCTGCGCATTTTGTCGACTCCTTGCAGGAAGAAGACCGGTCCGCGGACGGCCATTGGCTAGTATTGTGACCATAATTTACCCGTTTTCGTCTGCTATTTTTAGGAATTTGCCCAGTTTTAATGTACCCCCAACCCTGGCGTCCCTGGTGAGCTGGCCAGTGATTGGCCGACCCGGCCTGCTAAACGCGGGCTCTTCCCGACTTGAGGGTGTCACGGACCGCTGTGCTCCCCACGATACGCACGGCAGTCTATTCTGAGAACCCACGCGCCGGCTGCATCTGCGGCTCGCGGGCCAATGGCGGGCCTGTCTCTCCCTCCAGGGGTGAGACTGAGAAGCATCTGAAAATTAACCCACACTGGACTTGGCCTTGTTCATCACGCTCTTTTTGCCCTTTTCTGACTGGCAGTGTCACAGTATGTCAGCCTCCCACGACGACCCAGAAATTTGGTCATGTTTGTAGAGACAGCTGCTAAACGAAAATGCTCCACGGCTCTTGGTCACCATACCGAATGAATGTCGACCCCTGTTCCCGCACCATGTGCCAAGATATCACCAGAACCTGCACGTCTACTCAAACTAAACTCGGCGGTTAAGCAAGGTACGCGTCGATAAACTTAGAAACAGCAATTCTTGTTTCTCGAGGGTTTCCATCGATCAGTCTCTTCCCTACCGAGATCTGCATGCGTGCAGAACCAATCATCACGAGCCCAACGTAGTGTGGAAGTGTAGACAAGAATGACGTTTTTTTTTTTGGGCGGGGTTTTGGGAGGGGGGTGGGGTATGGCCGGGTCGAGGGCCATAAGGCTGATGAAACTGCCTGCGTCGTCGTCTGGTTCTAGACTTCAACTCCACTTGTTGGATTTGAGTTTTGTTCTCTCCGCAGCTCCGCAGGCGCAGGTGTTGTTTGCTGACCATGGTTTGACACTGCTCTTCGGATAATGCCATGCAGCTGTGGAGCCGACGGATGGAGGAGGTTCTGACTGCCGCAAGGCTGTGCAGTGTCACTTGTGCTTGTTTTCCGGGTTCCCTAATATTGCGTTTCCCGTCGGTAGCTCGTGTACCCGCAACGCCCCTTGTGGCTTCGAAGACTGCCCTATGTCATTTTCCCCATGTCGCAGATCACGTCAACAGTTGAGTTTCTTTCCACTCCCCAAAACTCAGAACATCGGGCGGAGTTATCAGTTCGATTCCATTGCTCAACGGTTTGGATAAGAGATAGATAAAGCAAAATCACGAGCATCTTCAGTCCAATCTTCTGGGCATCTTACGACGGTGTTCGGGTCTCTGTCCCTCCATCGCATTAAACTATCGCATTAGCAACATCTCAGCACCTGCGTGACCCCGACCGTGGGGCAGTATTTCAACTTGAAATGTTGCGCAATAGACTGCGGACGAACAGCGCACGCACAATCTGCGGCTGGTGGCAATGGGGAAATTCCAATTCGTCTTGTACGAATAGCCTCACCCGAATTTGATCCATTGCACGACACGCTGAGGCGTTTCGTGCCGGGTTATGATCGCATCTGCCCCGAGCCCTTCAATAGGCAAGGGGAACCGGACTGGCCGTGCAACCACCCTACATTGCAGGTCACCATGGATTGGATTGGAGGCACGACGCAATCAGTCTAGAAAGCAATCTCACGCCAGATGCCCCTCATCCTTCTAGAGCATCCCCGCCATGCTTTTCGTCCCCCACGATGACAGTGCCTGCGACGGAGACGCCGACCACGCCAAAGCCGGCTACGTTGGTCCCTGACTGTGCCACGCTGTAACACTTTCATACACAGTCAAGTCTAAGTGGGAAGTCCCCAACGACTGGAAGTGTGCGGTGAAGGGAGAGGTGGTTCGCAACGGTTATCGGTATTGCATTGCTACGATGCGCTGCACTGCACACCACCACGCTGCGTGGCCGATCGCACCAACCCTCGTACCGTTCGACTGTCTGCCGCGTGCCGCCTACTACCCACCCATCCAGCCCAACTCCATTCAGCTCAGCTGTGCTGCAAGTCAGTACTGGTGATATTTCCCCGACTCCCAGCAACCAGAATCCTTCCCGCAGGTGGTGGATAGATGAAGTGGGTGTGCTGCTTCCAAAAATGGAACCATGTGCCTCTGCTCTCTGAATCTAAACCAACCAACCAACCCCCACCCATCCATCCTCTCTTTTCCTGGAGAAGGTCTATGTAAACATCACATAACCATCACGGTAAGATCGCCAAGCCTTCTAACCCGCCTTCTAGAAACAACATGAACGTTTATAGAAAAAGGAAAAAAACAGTTAGACTGTGATGCGATGCTGTGCTCTGCTGTGAAACCAGTCCATGACTTCCTTCCCCTCGTTTCCTCCCCCTCCCTCCTTCTTTGCCTCCTTGCCCCTCACATACACTTATGCAGTTACACATTCTCACGCACATACAGCTCACCGCCGGGGGCCCAAAACACAACGTTCGAGGTTGAACATTTCATCCTCTCGCACAGTGTCACGATCTCCATCCGATGGATCTGCGCAGGAAATGGAGCACTCCCCACTACCGCCTAAGCTCCGCTCTGCTTCATTAACAAGAACGGTTTTTAGTTCTAGTCCCTCCGTGAAACCTTCCTCCTGCACTCGCCGCCACATAGCAAGCACAATTAAAACAAGCACACGCTGCACGCTGCGGCAGGCGGGCGTATCTTGTCCCACGGACCTAAATAGACAAACAAGGTGACACCGCAACGTGATATGTCATGTCATGTTATTTGTCGTTGCCACCGCATGCTGGAAGTCCACCGTCGGAGTTTACCGCGGGTGGCACTATTCCCCACCGAGCATGTAATGATTACCGTGGTGATCTGGTCTGGTCCCGATCTGGAATGGCTTGTCCTATTCGATCTCATCCAGAATTTCGGTTTGTATGCGCTCTCAACTTTGTGTGTCAGAATAACCTATCTTCAGACTACCTTGGCATCTTTCATCAGAGCCCCCTTGCTGCCCAAATCTGGTTAATCCACCGTGGTATATCGAGTCCATCACTAAACAAGCCATGTGCACTCGGCCTTTTACCTTGTCTTGACTGATTATGCTATGCCCATGATCGCTATCCCTGATTCCTGAACTCAAACCAGACTAGATATAACCCCCGCCAGAACCCAAACTCCTTTTCCGTTACCAAACACCTCGGAAGACAGACTATGCATAGTAATCTTGAATATTTAGAAAAGGAAAGAAAAAGAAGAAGAAAAAAACCTAGCCAGTGCTGATGAAACTGGCGGCGACGGGGGCGCTGATGGAGCCTAGGCTAGCGAGGTCGTCGTGATTCTGGTCACGAGGCATGGATCCGTTGAGCATCGGGCACAACCTTGAGGTTGCTGGTTAGCGGAGAACATCACATGTCGGAATGAAAAATAAAAGCAAAAAGATGCCTCAGGGGAAAGATCGCAAGTCTCGAAACTTTCGAGGCACAAGGCAAGAGTCTGCTACTTGCAAGACTCGGGCCATTCATGGCTCAAGGCCGAATACTGCATCTGCAAATACTGCATTGAAGCGCGGCATACTTTTTGTTGGTCTTGATATGTCCGACCTGACCACAGTTTGCGCATTTCCGCGTCGTGCCCGTTGCCTTCTCGGTCGTAGGCTCTGGTGAACCTTCCTCGGGTATGTCGCCGGCGCCCGAAATCTTTGCCTGAAGCTTCTTCTGCTTCTCACGTTTCTTGCGGCGTTCCTTGTTTTTCTCTAGGCGCTCCTGTTCCTTGCGTGCTCTGTTCCACCATGTTAGCTCTAGCAATCAGCTCGAGGCATAATGAAGCCTACATTTCCAGGATGAGATTATCCCTCTCGTGGTTACCCGTGAGCTGTGCGATCGAATAAATACTGCGTGACAGGTTAGCACTTTCATCCTCAATTGAACACGGGCTAGGCGATACGTACTCGATCTTCTCGAGATCTAGCTGCCTCCGCTTCTTGATGTATTGGGCGATAACAACTGGGTCATGCACAATTTCGGTGACGGTATGGGTAGATCCGTCCTCCCGTCTCACCTCGCGGGTGATTTTGAGCTTTCGCTTGTTCATGGTACTGGCCACGCTCTGCGAGATTTGACTCATGCCTTCAACGGCCGCCGGAGTTGGCGCAACTTGGCTCGGGTTCTGCACATTGAAGCGATCGTCTTCATCCTCTTGGGCGAGGACGTCGTCGTCATCGTGTTCTTGTGCATCTTGCAGACTCTCGCGCTGTCGGTTCCAAATGTCGTTGATCGCTTCCGTATAGAGATTGTCCTGATTCTTGACGTTGTACATATGGCCACCGTTAGCCTTTCGCTGCCGTTCGATGGCATCCGCCGACGTCGCCAATGGTCCCTGTAGCTGTTCGAGGTAGCCGCCCTTCATTGAAGTCCTTAGGAAGCTGATGCCTAATCCTTTTCCGGTTGGGTCGCCGGCACCGTGGACGGCGAGCATGGCCTTGCCGTGGCTAGCGTCAATAAATGCCTTGGTCGTCCTCCATGGTGCCATTTTACTTGCGAGTGCATCCGGCTGCAGTTCTTCGGCATCCATAATGTCATCCTTGTCGCCGTCATTGATCTCATAGCCACCGTTTTCGAGTTCATGGGCACCGACTTGCATTGCGTCCAAGAGACAGACTTCTTCTGGCCTGACAAGAGCGCGTATCCCTGCCTCTGACATCATTTCTTCTCCTTCGGGAAGTGCCCAGTCCTTGGTGTCCTTGCGGAAGCGAAGGAACTCCTTGAGCTTCTGCCGGTTTTGAGATTCATTCGATTCTGCGACGTGCTGAGTGATATCGTGCAGCGTGACGTGCTCGCTGCGGCGAAGAAGCCTGTAGGAAACCATCTTGAGACGATTCTTGGCGATGTTGGTAACACGTCGCGAATGCGGCCCAGGGACTTCCATGGACGGAAGCGTCTGCCCGACGACGTACAAGTGGTCGATATTACGGATGTACCAAGTCGAGCCGTGCTGACCCGTGCTACTCCGGCCGATGAGGAAATCGGTCTTCCTCGGGCTATGCTTGAAGATTGGGGCGCGGAACATTTGGTTGTGAAGGGTAGGCACAACCTCGCCTGGATGAACGTGACCGAAGATGGCGAAAGGAGATCGATCTTCCGGCATCAGAATACAAAGCTCACCGAGTTCGCGCTTCTCAGGCCGGGTATCACCACCCTTGTTGCGACGATAGTAGTTTATAATCTTCTGGCCCATGCCGAAGTTGGAAAGGACAGTTGGAATTTCCTCACAGTACTCAAAGAGAATGGCTGTCGAGTTGTCGTTCATGGTGAGATCTTGAGACTGCCTGAATATCTCACTGACCCGCTTGCCCTTCAGAAGCTTTCTCTTGACAACATTTGGCCTAGAAAACTTGATCTGCGTGAAAGCCTCTTTCCGAGGATTGAGCTGCGGTCGGTGGTAGCTGTGAGGATCACTGGCTGTCAGTTTGACCCTGTAGTATGGCCATGAGAGTCTCTGAGCCGTCATGCTGTGCTCAACCGGAATACTCGCCAATGTCGCGCGAACCCTATTCTGGTTATTCTCCTTTAGGGCGTCGTACGCGGGATCAGACGAGAAATCGAATCGCTCGGATAGAGCTATGCGAGTTTTCCCATTTGCCATGCGAACCATCTTGGGCTGCGTCTTTCTCCTCTTGGTTGTGCGCTCCAAATCCACGTCATCAATAAGAAGATAGGGGTCGTTCATGTCAAGAATGACACGCTTCCCAAGCTTTGCGGTAGCTTCCTCGAAATTGTCAAAATTGGGCGCCATGTAGCGCGGGATCGGTGGCAAGCCAGTCGGGATCTCCACCTTCCTTCTCTTAGCAGCAGGTTCCTCCCAGAAGGCATCGTCCAGTTCTCCATCCTCGTCAAACTCGCCCTTGATGAGCTTGTCGGGCTTCGACTCGACCTGCGCGGGGATAGCATCGCCAAGAACGATCATGGAATCCCAGTCGTCACAGATGGTGGCAATGTCTCTCAGCGAGAATCCGCCCATGTGTTCAGAATCCGTCTCATCCTCCTCCTCAATTGTGAAAACTTCGAGATCCGCCTGCTCCAGAGGCTCAGGATCCTCAAGGCATACAAGCTCTTGGGCCTCAGCAAGTTTGATCCTCTGGTAAACAGAAGACGAAGCAAGACCGGGGATTCGAAACTGCTTCTCATGGTCCACATCCAGCTCCAAGCTGAGCTTGGTAGGAACCAGGGGCTTGGGGGGTCTCACTGGCTTCTTCGAGAGCCACTGCATCGGCTTCACACGGAATATTTCGCCCCAGTTAATGACGATATTCTCTTCGAAACCTGGCCATGCCTGCTTGACCGCCTCAATCAAGTTATCGGCTGGAGGGGGGATATTGGGATCCTGGTTGCCCTCGCCTGGACCGTCGTCGAGATCGAAGTTCAGCTGGCGGAGTTCTTCAAGCGATTCACCGCCAGGTAAGGCCAAGTGAATTCGGTCGTCGGCATCGGGATCGAGGGGGTGCGGCGACGAGCGGAGGTCGGCGTGGCCGAGGTCCATAGGCGAGGAAGGCATATCTCCCCCGAACAGGTCGTCCGTGTCGTTGCTAGTGCCGCCGTCATCGGTAAGTCCAGGAACGTCGCCGGTGGCACCAGAGGTGCCGGGTTCCTCGTCAGGCAGGTCATCTTCGTCGCTCAAGTCGATATCCTCGTAGTCAATGGCGTCATCGGCTTTGCCCGCCTGGTCGATTGTGCCTTCGGCGACCTTGCTGAGGAGGTCAGTGAGATCGTTGCCTTCGCTGAAGCTTGCGTTGATGTGGGCGATTGCGGCTTCGTCGCGAGCTTCTTGGGCCCTCCAGCCTTCATCGCTGAGCGAGGCGAAATCGAGTTCGGTGTTTATGGCTGCCATGTTTGCGTGTGAATCGCGCGGGTTCTCGATCGTCCCCTGGAACTCCTCCCAATCTGCGCGAGCGAACAGCAGATTAGATCATGACTTGCGTGCTCCTCTGGTGAGATTCGGAGCAGGGGGGTTGATCGGAATATTCCGTGGGAAACGCGGGGTCTGCTGCTTTGTTGAGATTGAATTTCGCGGGTTGTTAAAAGTGATGGCGTGAAAAGAGAGAGCTCGTCAATTTGAATTTCAATGATGCCCGGCTCTAGAAGCAGCGCCATCTGCCTGTTCTTGGTTCACGCGCGGCTTAAAGTGGGCCCACTGCGATTGATACCGTTGCGGCCTGTGCATTTGGCTACAGTCAGATCTGCCCAGTCGTACAAGCCAGATCAGGTAGCGTTAATGTCAATGTGGGGCTTGTGTGGTAAACCCAGCCCTGAGGCCCCTAGAATTGCCTACGAATACAGTGCCCTGAGACCTAATTTCCATATAGCGATTTAGTTGGTGGCTATCGTTGACGGCCACATAAAAAATACGGGCGGACGGATTTCTACAGTCAAGCCGGATTTATTATAGCTCTAATGCTTGTGTACAGATCTGACTGTAGAAGTTGTTGGTGGCTTCGTTGCCTCAACTGGTGTTAGTCATTGCCGCTCCACCTTTCTCCCATCCTGGTAGTTTTGGATCCATTCATGTTCGCATCCCAACTTTGTGGCCTGGTGAGAAAAGCCTGTTTCGATTGCGAAATGAAGATGGCGACCGCAGCAGACCTCCCCCTTAAAGAGCAGCTCCGTGCTCAGTTTGTGGGCAAGACACTGCATCAAGTACCCACGCCCTGCGCTGTCCTCGATGTGGCCAAAGTCGTGGTGAACTGTGAGCGAATGCTCGAAGCGACAACGAGACTCGGGCTGTTGTGGCGCGCCCACACCAAAACCCACAAGGCGAGACAACCCGACACGGCTATCTTGTTTCCCCCCCCTTTTTTTTCTTCGTGTTTGCTTAGCTTTGCTGGGAAAGCCCTGACTCCCTGCCTACGACCCAGTTCCTCAACTGTAAAGCCACCGACTAACAGAGGGGGGGGGGGGCACAAGACCACCGAGCTTACCCGGCTCCAAGTGGGTGATAACTCACGAGAGGTCTCGCTGGTAGTATCCACCATCCTCGAAGCCGAAAATCTCCTCCCTCTGGTCCAGGAATTTCAATCCAAAGGACGAAATGTGAATGTACGTGTTCTACTGCGTTCATGTAATCTCGGCCGACTTCTAAAAACCTACCAGGTCCTCCTCGGCTTCCCGTTATTTCCATCCGCTGTCTCCCGCCTCCGTTCCTTTCTTTCATCCACCGGCCCAAACACCTTGTCTGTCCTAATCGACCACCCACACCAACTTACATCCGTCTCAGCCCTCTCATCCAACCTCTCACCAGTCTCAGTCTTTCTCAAAATCGACGCCGGCTACGGCCGTTCTGGCGTAGTTCCCGCCTCCTCCACTTGCGCCGACCTGATTTGCTCCATTCTCTCCCTCGAAGCCTCCGGGGCATGTATCCTCCGCGGCCTCTACAGTCATGCCGGGCACAGCTACGGAGCGCGCCAGAACTGGGCCGCCATGCACTACCTCGCCGACGAGATATCTGGCCTGCAGATCGTAGCCAGACTTGTCCGCGAAATCAGCCCCGCCCATCCCCTCATTCTCTCTTTCGGCGCTACCCCCACAGCAACAACGATCCAGCACCCCTCTCTGGGCTTTTCGGGGGAAACGGAAGGAGACACAGCAGCGGATGACCGGGTTCACCAAGTTCAACACTTCCTCACCACCCTCCACGCCCAAGATCTCAAACTCGAAGTCCACGCTGGAGTATACCCCACTCTAGACTTACAGCAGCTGGCCACGCACGCGCGGGACCCTTCGCTCATGACGACGGCCGACATAGCCATCACCATCGTCGCCGAGGTTGCATCCGTATACCCCGGACGAGGTCGCAATGGCACGGCCGAAGCGCTCATCACTGCGGGGAACCTCGCGCTGGGGCGGGAGCCAGTGTTGGATCAGGGATCCGTCCCAGGACAGCACTATTCCGGCTGGGGGGTTCTAATGCCATGGGGCGGTGCCATGAAGAACCCCGCCCCGGGTGCGGAGTTCCCGCGTGTCCATGAGGGGTGGGAGGTTGGGCGGATTAGCCAGGAGCATGGTATTTTGACGTGGAATGGGTCGAGGGAGGACCAGGAACGGGTACCATTGAGAGTGGGAGATAAAGTGCGGGTTTGGCCGAATCATAGCTGCATTGCGGGAGCGTGCTATGACTATTATCTGGTTGTGGATAGCAGGAACAAGGGGCGTGAGGACGAGGTGGTGGATATTTGGCCCAGGTGGCGGGGGTGGTAGGGCTTCATGATTGCTAGTCGAGCTGCAAAGTACCACGCGAACAAGGCTTCGGGGGTCGAACTGTAGACACTAGACGATGAGCTTACAACGAAGCCGTGCTTCTCTCCATAGACTTTGATAAAACTTGGCATTTTACGTACCAAAAGCTGGACTTTCTCTTAAGAGCTGGCTGTCAACAACTCTGATCTGATCTCTGAAAACGCTACACCTGAAATCTTCCCCTTGGTTTTGGTTCACCGCCGAGACCTAGACGCCCGTCAAACTTCCATGGAACTCCAAACGCCTTAGACAAAACCCCTAGTTCTACCAGGGTGACCATAAACAAAATCCCTCAATGGCCTGTTTTACTCACTTGCACCGCTTCTCAACGATGCCAGCGCCGTTTTCTTCATACTCCTTCTTTGAGATCCACATCTGATGGAAGGTTCCGAGACTAGCTAGAATGCTTCCCCCGATCCAAGCACCGAAGCGTCTCTCGCTCGTTAGGCCGGCCGCATGGATTTTGATCTTAAGCCCGGGAAACATGGCCGTGAGTTCAAGGTTGAGCCGGTCGTTGAAGCCGTTGAGCAAGCTGGTGCCACCCGTTACGACAATATTACCGAGCAGATTGGGGCGGAGATCAACATCGACACCCTCAAGGGACTGGCGAATCAGCGCAGGGATGGTCTGCTGCTTCGTGATGCGGCCTTCGTCGCTTGCGGCGCCATAGGCGGCCGTGTCGTCCCACATACCCTCAGCGACCTTGTATCGCTGCTCGCGCCACATCTGATTGCTGCCATCGGGCATCTCAAAGACGCGACCGGGCTGGGACCTAGCAAAGTCCTCGTTGTTCTGTGCCTGATATCGACCCGGGCCACGCCACACCTCAACCACCGACTCCTTAAACTCGGTCAGCACACGCTCCTCCTCGAAGGCGCGGAACGAATCAGAAATCGTAAAGTTGAACTTCCGAGGGCGGTAGTCAGCCGGGGCATTAGCCTCAACGGGCTTCTTGGATTCGACCATGAATGTAGGGACCAAGTCCACCTTGGGATCACACTCGCCCCACATTGCCCGGATCTGGCTGCTCAGCCAAATTCCACCAACCTGCGACCGCTGGATGGACCGCTTAAGGACCATGCCGTCGTGAATAGCCGTGATGCTTGTGTTGGCACCCCCAACGTCAATCACCAGGGCCGTAGCCTTGCCAGCTGCAAAGGCAGCCAGCACCGGCGTCCTACTGTGCCAAAAGGCCGGGCATCCCCAATTCTCCATGGCAATCTCAATAGCCTTCTCGCGAGCCTTGGGTGCGTTCCACGGGGCTTCCGTCATGAGCAGTGGATTTTCTGCGAGCGGCTTCTCTTGCGCGTCGAGCTCCTCGGTCGCATCGCCTGCGTCGTCCATAGCCACGTCGCCATCGTCGGCGACATTTAAGCCGTTCTTGCTCGGGGGCGTCGGTCGGTCAGGCTGCAGACGCTTAATGAGCATGTGCTCCCACAGCCTGGTGGCAGCGTCCCAGTCCTCGACGACGCTGTCCTTATTCATATAGTTGCGCACCTCCATACCCTCGCGCGGTATGAGGACCTCATCGCCGAAGATGTCGAGGCCGTTGACATGCACGTACGATGAAGGGATCAGCTGCTTTGGAATCTCCTCGCCTGCGAAGCCAGCTCGGGTGTTACAGTAGCCAGGGTCTAGTACGAGCGCTGAGACCTCATCTGAACGGAGGAGAACAAGTTAGTAGCCGCCAATTGGTATATATAGAGGGAAAGTAATCGATTGCGCACCTCCGCCGTAAATGTCAGTCGGCTGAAACGACGACGAGAGGGGTTGCTGCTGTGCCATGGTGAGCTCTAGCTCCGGTCGTAAAACTGATGGCGGATGGGACGCGTGGATTAGGAAGAGGTATCGCTTCGATGCTAAATGGGGTTAAACGGTTGCGAGAAAACTGTTGAACTATCAGTGCAGCGTGGTGCAGGAGCAGCAAAGCAATGCGTGTTGATACAGCTCCCCGAATTCGCGTGCGCCATACCTATTCTTGGCACTAGTCTAAAAAATGTGGACGGGCATTGCGTTGGGTTAGGGTTAGCCGTGTCGTTGTTTTATATGTTGATTTATTTCACAACGCAAGCCTCATCAAAAAGCCACGGACTGGCGATGAGGATGAATAAAGCCAAAGCAAGTAGGGTATCTAAACGCCAATCTTATGCCCCCTCCCCAAGCTCAGCTCACAATAACAATATCCCCCTCGCCCATCTCCACCTCCTCATCATAATCCCTCCCCTCCCCATACAACACCTCACAAACTCCCGCCAGCGGCACATCCATAACCGCATCCGTCCCCTCATTCCACACCGCCCTCCAATTCAACCCCCCTCCTGGCGTCAGTAGACTATTCCCCTCGTGCCCATCCTTCCAATACCTCTCCCTCTCCCTCCTGCCACGTCCATCCGCGCGTATCCGTCCCTTGGAGTCCACCACCGCCACCTTAGCCGCCTCATCGACAATCGTCTCGATGCTCCCCAACGGAAGGGTCAGTATCTCGGTATTGTACGCCGCGAGCGCCACATATATGTACACATAGGTCATGACGAGGAAACTCGGAATGGCCAGCGACCACCACCTGTTGGGGTAGTAGTATATACCGAGGGCATGGAGGAAGGGGGAGGGCAGGTAGCTCCACAGCAAGTAGATGAGGAAGGAGAGACTACTAAAGAGGTAGAGCACGAAGCCGTAATATTCGTAGGTGGGCACTTTTGGGCTGGCGCGCGGGACAGGCTCGGCGGGGTTATCGTCGTCGGATTGGTCTGGCGTCGTCGGCCGTGACGGACGCAGGAGGGAGGTTAGGGATGGGGAGGGCGGCAGCGGCGTGGGTGGGCGACCATAAAATGGTGGCGCAAAGGTGTGTTGGGAAAAGGGTTGCGGGGGCGGCAGCGGCTCGTCGTCGTCGTCTTCTTCTTCATCGTCGCCTGATGTTGAGACCTCGTTATCGGAAATATTATTGCCTTCGGAGAGGATGAGGCCTTCCTCCTCCTCTTCAGATGTAGCCAGCATGATGGACTAACATGTCAAGGGAAGGGAATTTGATGCTTCTGGCAAACGAGGGCGTTGGGATTTGCTAAATGCAGTGGCCCTGCAGTGGCATCACCCGCAGATCTGCATGGTCCAAGCTTCAACAAACACGGATTGATGGAGCATCTCACGTGCCCTTTTATCCCCCTGTGACTTCCAAGTCGAGATGGATACAATTGCACATGATTTTTGACAATCCAAAAATGTACCCAAGTGGTTCCACAGCTAGGGGCCTGGCG
>Ga0247760_1002339_pt1 | contig 14693 bp, 10 predicted proteins | sample UWRJL171409R4_FD_179936 | JGI IMG/M metagenome (GOLD analysis project Ga0247760, IMG submission 179936) | Plant litter microbial communities from Arlington Agricultural Research Station in Wisconsin, United States - UWRJ-L171-409R-4 | ecosystem: Environmental > Terrestrial > Plant litter >...
AACCTTCCCGATACCCAGTAGTTGCCGTCAGCATCTTTTCCTATGATCTCAAACACATCTGACGTAGAGAAATGATGGTTTTCCTGGATGTACGAGGACCGACACGGTTCGTTGGTGTTGGATGGGCCTTTGCGAGCTGGGGCAAAATCCAACCGGTAGAGTCCCACCTTTGTCCAGTTGGTGAAATACACCATCCGCGTGGTCTTATCGCCAAAGGCAACAATGGGCAAACCAATTTTTGAAGCGCGCACCATGGAGAAGTAGGCATCGTGTTGGGCTCGGGTCCCTTGTTCGTTGATGGATGCCCGAATCTGCTGAGCGAGCCAGCTCAACGGCTTGGACGCCAGGTCGCCTGCTCGTGCGAGAGCATTGCCGAAGCCGAAGGAGTTGCCATAGAAGACTTTCTTGTCTGCGGCACGGGGGAGTACATCCCCTTCGAAGGCCTTACGAAGAGACATGAGAGTAGTTGTTTGGACCTATCGATCATAAGCAGATGCATCCCTAGTCTCGGGTGGCCGCTTTCCGTACGTACCATCCAGTTGGGATTCATATACTCGACCGTATGCTTCAATAGCCACGCCGACACAATGTCATTCTCGGTAAGGAACACGCTGGACGGATCTGCTCCTTTCGCAACCGCTTCTGCGCGGAGTTCCTCCAAGGCCTTGTCCAACCAGCCTCGCCAGGATGCCTCGGGAATACAAACAATACGGATTTCCGACTTTCTCGCGTAGTTATCAACAAAGTATCTCAACACCCACCTCAGCAGACTAGCCATTCTCAGCTGCCGATCAGCCAGAACATGTTTCTGCCCCGCCGACCACGTCCCTTGACCAAGGGTAGCAAAGGGATCCGAATCTTTGTCGAACGGCGTCGGGATCTCGTCATCGCGGCCCCAGAGCATGCTCTGCCAACCTTCAAAGACGTACTGCATCCCAATCGCGTCAAACACAGTGTGGTGCCATTCCAATGCCACAATGGTCTTATCGGTAAAGGAATTGACCCGCAGGCTCGTCACGGGCAGGTCAGATGTGAGATAGTCGTCAAGTGTACGTGACTTGGCGCGTGGTCCCCAGACTAACGGGGCCAAGGCACTGGGAAACCCAACCACGGCTGGCTGTCCGTTGCTGCTGGCTTTCGGTATGTTGGACGCGACTGGGTGCGCTGAGCTGGACATGCCGTGATCAACATGGACAAAATGAATCGCAGGGCGGGAGGTCGTAAATTCAACGGGGATATGCCATTCCAGCCCGTTGGTAGACTATCTTACGATCAGGTGACGAACCCCTTCCACAATGATCCGGTCAGGTAGGTAGATACTCACACTCTCCCGGATACGAGCCCCCAGCCGTTCCCATCCCTTGCGCTTCACCAACCCTTCCAGCGAGGTTCGCAACTTCTCGGGGTCGAGAACCTCGTCAAACACCAGCACCGCCGCCGTGTTCATGTTCGTGACGAACGCGCTCCGGTCCAAGAAATAGAGGGGAAGAACTCTATCTGTCGATGCGCGTTTCGGCGCACGGCGGATTCCAAGCAATGCCTTCATCTTGATCGAGTACCTGCTGTTGAGACTAGAACCATTGTCGTCCTCAGGGATCCCCAATCTCGACTATATACGACAATGGGGGATCTCAGACAAATATATTTCATTTCTTAATCTCATCTTCATAGTTCAATCACCCTGTCTGCGCGCGCGTTCCAATCCCGGGAAGGATCCCCTTTGTGCTGCGGGATGGAGGAGCGCATCCTTCTAATTCTCCTTCGCACCGAGAAGATTAGGGCGGACCAGTTAGTTAGGTAGCTCCCAAAAGTATCAACCATCCAACCACGATGCGAGGCACCAATATCCTTCGACCCCGTGCGTTCCAGCCAGCAGGGGTTGCGAGATGTAAGCTGCAACATCGAGCACATTTTCTGCGCCTCCGCAAATTACACATTTAAGAAAAAAAAAGACAACAAGTCATTTCGTGAAGTCCAAAAGGGTATTACATTCGAGTATGCTGAATAGAGCCAGGACATGGACTATTCCTTCAAGTGCTACAACAGGCACCGGTAATGGCCCGTCCTCGATATTCATACGAACTGGGTATAAAACCCAAGATTTCACCTGGCTTGATCGAGCCAAGTAAACACCGAGGTCAGTCTACGTAAACCAGACCTAGGTTCTACAGGACGACCTATAGCCCCAAAAAAAAGTCTCCGGTGCCACCGTAGTAGGTCTGCCCATTCTCGTCCGAATGCTTGGTTTTCCAGACGGGGGGCGTCGATTTTTAGGTGATGTGATGGGCACCGTGGCAAGGCAGTCTAGCCCTAGAGCGCCCACCAGGGGGTCCGCCATACCACGCCGTTCTCACCAGGCGGCCCGACGCCGTTGCCTATAGGTCCTCTGTTGACCTACGGTGGTCCATCGTAAAATGCGTATCGGAGTTTCGAGGTGGCAGCAGCTGGTGATATGGCTACCGTGAGTGTTGACGCCATGTTGTTGTGCTGTCGCATTCATGTCCCACAAGCGTTTTGCTATGGTGGCGGCGTGATGATATGATCTGCAACCACACACGACCACTACTAGGGAAGCACTTTCCGGATATATTCTCTCGCCACCCTCAGCGCACCCCTGACATGCTCTTCGATCCTCCTGTCCTTCTTTTGCCGCATCCAAAGCAGCACAAGAATGAGGACTACAAGATCCACGGCGAAGTGTTTCACGATGAGCAGAAACAGCCACCCCAGCCACGCGCTTACGCTCTTCTCCTTGCGTGACCTCCATTCCCTCCCTGTGGCGATTTGCTCCCTGAGAGCCGCAATCTCGGCCGACAGCCTCACAATCGCGCGCTCCATCCGCTTGGTTCGCTTGTCGTTCCGCTTCGTGTACTCACCATGGCTACTCTCTTCGTCACCCTCGCCCTCCTCGACTAATCGCCGCTCGGATTCATCTTCTTCACTCATCGGGCTCAGCACCTTCATTGGACCGTCCGTTCCACTCAGGGGTGTCATAAACCTCCTTGGCGGTCCGGTCCTCCCGGCGCTACCACTGCCGCTCCCACTCTCTGTCTGGCTCCTCGCCTCGGAACCCTCGGAGCCGCCACCCCTACCACCGCTACTCTCGCTATTATTTTTTACTTGTGCCCATACAAATTCGAGCTCAGCGACGAGTTCCAGCGCGTTTGGTGTGTTCGCATACTTGTGCATTGTCTCGATTAGAGCTTCGACATAGCGGCGCTTGGCCTCGGTGCGGCTGAGACCCTTTTGTGAATTCCACGCGTCCCACTTGTCCTGCTCACGCATGAGATCGTCGGTGCTCGCCGAGGTGGACGATGCGGTCGACGATGAGGCAAAGGTTGCAGCCGTTGGGCGCTCCATGACGCCATCGACGTCACCCTCCATGGCTTGCTTGTAGAGTCCATACAGGCGCATGCGGTCCGAGGGCGGCGGTCGCGTGGCGCCTGTTTTGGGAATTTTTTTGACCGTGTTAAGGGCGTGAACGAACACCCGATCTGGAGTGGCGCTTGTTAGATGGTCCTTCATATTAGTGGGGGTAAACAACATGGAGTGTCGCACCTATTGAGTCGGCCATCTTGAGCAGAACCGTGGGTGCAATCAAATGCCCCCGAGACAACAATAGGCAATTGTTGTGTACAAGAGGCGCCGTCGAGCGAGGTTCGTCGTCGACCCGCGCCAGCAGTAAACAAATCGCTGGAGGCTCAGTCTTATCGGTTTATCTCCAAGGAGCTCTGTCGGGCGCACCCGGGTTTTTGTTGAGGAGCGACTGCGTCAACACCGACAAGGACAAAACGGCCAGCCAGCAGTCCAGACTGTCGGTAAGGGATCCGCTGGGGGCATTATTAGTCGGGGCACGTCGTGAATTCCAGGAAAAGACGGTCCATGGCGTTCCGATGGAATGGGGAAGCTCTAGAAGATGATGTGATGGTCAGCGCGGGACCTGGGCGGCACAGGCTTTGCCTCGGCACGCGAGTCACTGTAGCCCCACATACCCCATGCTGAGCCAAACCTGGGGAGATCATCTGCAGGGGTTCATCAGCTTGTGAGCACCAACACGTGAACGCCGGGAGCCCGATGTTTCATTGGCGATGCCAAGTGCAAAGCCATCTCCGAAGCCGTTTTATAAGTGAGTGGATCTCAACGTTGCAATCGGACGTTGCGAGAATGACACTGGACCCAGCTAATTTTCACGTCGTAATGTTCCAATTCCATGTATTTTCTGTCTTCATACGATGTGTGCCCTATGCAAATTCCTGCCGAACTCAACTTGAACTATCAACTTCGTGAAGCTTCACATTGTCTAGGGGGCAGTACATTACAGCGCTCCGAAGCTACAAGAGGTATAAATTCAATAACTCTTGGCTATTGTCGCATGCGAATTAGCTTTGGGTTTCTTGCCCCTGCTGAGCCGGCGCTTGTTGTGCTGCTTCTTGCTCCTGTTGCGCTCGTTGCGCCGCGAGATAGACGGCCCTCTTCTCAATGTAGGGCTTGAGCAGCTTCTTGTTTGCCATTGCATTCTGTGCTGCCTTATTGCCAGCTTCTTTCTTGTTTAACCCCGTGCCGAATCCAAGTTCCTTTCCCGATTCGCCCCAACCGTGGAGGATGCAACTGACTGCGAACAATGCCTTGCCGAATGCCTTGTCCTTTTTCTGCACTGGCCTGTCTCTGTATTCAATCTTGATATGCCGTCCGCCAATGAGTTGGTCAAGCTTGGTTTTTTCGTTGATCTCGCTAGGTGGTCCGCCTCGATGATGCTTGGTCTGTTGCTCTAAGATTGGGCTCCAGAGCGCCTTGAGCCAGTCCGAGACTCGTTTAAGGCCGGTCTGGGGATCCGAAAGGATGACAGCGCCCACATAGGCTTCAAACAAGTCGCCCAGGGCCTTAACTCTTCCCTTCTCGCTCGCTGTAGTACCACCCTGTCGTCCGCCTTCACTAAACTCCTCTGGCAGGCTGGCACGTTTGTCCAAGCCGCACGCGACGGTGAATTCGCTCAGTGTCAAATTCCGAACCATGAGTTCACGCATTTGGGCACACCTGCCCTCGGGAAGATGAGGAAAGGTATAGTGAATGATGGCGGTGGCGATGACCTCAAGATAAGCGTCACCGAGCCACTCCAGTCGCTCGTAGTTGATTCCCAGCAGGTGTTGGCCCATGTGAGTCAAGGCTGCCTTCTCGATCTGCGGATCAAGGACCTTGGGAACAGGCGGTGGTAACTTGGGAATATCTGCCGGGGTCCATTTGGTGACGATGGTAGGGGGCGGAAGTGCCAGACCGCTCTGGATCTGTGGCCCCGATACTGCTACTGGTGTTTTCTCTGAGGTCTTGCTAGCTATTGCCTGGAACGCTGGGAGTAGCGTGGCGCTGAGTTTGACAAGACGCTCACGTGACGAAGCTGCTCCTAAGGCTATTGCTGCATCTGACTGTCCGCCCCGCTGCGAGCCCTCAGACTTGAGACAGCGCAGGCAGTCAACCAGCTCATCAGCATGTTCTAGGAGGAGATCAATGGCTGGGTCGGCTGTCTGCTTCTTTGTGTCCAACTTCACTATGAGAAGGTCAACAAAAATTATCCAATTGGAGTTTGGTGTCTCGAAACGTCGTGTTCCGCCTTTGAGAACATTATCGCCGCATCAACAAGTATACATACCTCTCTTTGGGGCTGGTGAAGAAGTGTCCGAGGCGATTTCGCCTGCTATCGCCTCTTTGCGAGAACGTTTTCCCATTTTCGTTGTTTGAAGGAGGGCGAACGGCGAGGAGGGGTAAACGAAGCTGAAGGAGAATCCCGTAAATTGGTGAGAGAGATGGACCGAGCGCCTTCAGCGATCCACAGCGCTAGGACGTGCCGGCTTGGCCTGCGAAGCGCACGGATCAACTGTGAGGTCTTTCAACTTCAGGTGTCACGATCACCATCACCTCCGATTTTCTGGCGATATAGGACGGGAATGTCATGATGTCGGTCCCACGCGCGCGTATTCTCGACCTCTTGAAGGTATGTAAAGGGTTGAAAGGCACTCTATGTGTCGATTTGGTGAAGCTAACTGTCGTTTAGGCTCGGTGCCAACTCTTCTCGACGACTTTCAATCCCAACGGCATCAGAACCGGCAACAAGATCCTGCGTCAAAGATTACGAGGTCCTGCGCTCGCGTCGTACTATCCGGGGCGGTTACCGGGAATTAGAGATCTCCAGGCTTCATTTGCAAGCTTGAATCTACAATGTGTTGATGAAAAGGAGGAGGATCGTTTGGAGCACATCGAGGGGTTCGTTTTCATCCTCGCCCCCGGCAGACTCACTTGGGCTCGGCCTAACCTGTCGCAGATTGAAAGCTCGCGGAAAGGGAGCGCCGAAGAAGCTGAAGGGGCCTCCCGCGCCGAGTAAGTCGACAGCCTCACGTGACACGTCTATGTCAACGTCCATGGGTACTGACCTTTCCCAGAGAAGAAGAAATAGATGCTGTGAATGTCTTGTACTACTACTGTATAGGTCTTGGGCTAGAATATACCCTATTTTGTTTACCAATTGTCTATTTTTCGTCGTGTCTCATTAGAGGGATCTTGTCGTCGCCAGACTTTCCCAGTGATGAAGTGTTGCTCCTCAGCCCAGGGCAAAGTCTAGATGGCGGATTGTTGGACGCAATGTTGACGTGCTCAGCAAGGTACATTGATCCCACGAGCGGCAGACTAGCTTTGTGATCGATATCGGTGGCCGCTCCTGCCCAAACCTTCGATGAGTTTGCGAACCTCAGGCCCTGGACGAATCACCTCCTGTCGACGACTTCTCCGCGAACAGAGGGCCTATCGGATCCCGACGTCGCTCTCAGCAATTACCGACATTATCAGTCATGCCAGGAGCCTCCGAGCCGGAGAAAAGAGGTCTGCCGATGGAGAAGAAGGGGGGACATCACCTGAATCTGACGTCAAAGCTAGCTCCTGAGGGAAACTGCGTCCCCCTCAGGCCCTGGGTGACTCCTCCGATGGCGCTATCTTAGCGTTTCCCGCACGGATCCCAGGCGAAGTACTCTGAGACGCTGACAGCTGAGAGGTGGAAGGACGGGACGAGGGGGGCACGCGGCAGACGGTTGCTCAGAGGGAGGCACGCGCCTTCCTTTTATACTTGTATCTGAAGAGACTCCACACAGTCATGTCTCTTGAGCAGAGATAAGGGGGCACTCTTCAGCGTGGTTGGATGTTGGTGAGGGCAGCCAATTTCCGGAGGCAGACACGCCTGCCTTAACCTGCCTTCAGCCCGACCTCCCTTTTTCTTTCTGCCCACCGACACCTCGAACACACTCCTGCTCTGTCCTGCCTCTATTCTCTCCCCACACTCGGCCCCTCTCATCTGACCTCGGAGCCGAAGCTGCACCCTCTGGGAGTTGACTGCCTCTGATAATCTCGCAGGGGCCCGCTAGTTTTCAAACACCACCTCGCCGTGTGGCTGTCTCTTAATTCCTTTCTTCTACCGTCACATTTGAACAATCCCATCTGCCATCTGCCACACATTTACCCACCATCGCCTCGCCTTTCTTCGAAGTTTTCGCTTCTTTATTGTCAACATCTCGACCAGCCACCCACTTGCCAGCACCTTCTGTGACGGAAGCCGTCCCGGACTCCACCATCAGAAGCACTGGCCGTCACCATGTCTGCCACGTCGTCTTCTGGATCTCCGACCGACCACCGGTCCTCGCCGTCCGTGGGATTCTCCGCCGATGAGGACATGAAGGCGGAGGAACTCACCCATGCGTCTACTGTAAGTCATATTGCTCATTTCGTCCCATGATGACCGGGGCCGAGAGCTCTGGTTCTATCCGCACACCTTCTTGCCCCATTGTTTTCGAAGCACTTCTCTCCGCAACATCGCAAATTGCAACACCCTTCTCGCAACTCCCACCACCACAAGCCAAACTTGCCACAGACCATCGGCAACCCGTGGCATGTCCCTCCCCAATCACCGTTTTTGAGCTGACGTGGGCTCTTGTCAGCATACCACTGCAAGTGCCTCTCTCAAGAAAGCCGCTGTCGCACTCTCGACTTCGAAGCTCGCCAATCAGAATTATTCTAAGGTGAGTGAACAGAGCCACAATGCCTCCTCCTACACGCCCGTTTTCAAACTAACAACGCTAGAAGTTGAAGACGACCCACGAGCCTTCGCTGCCCGCGGACGCGGACGCGGACATCATGGACAAGCTCTACGCCAAGTTGACGGAGCAGCAAGCACTACTACTTCAGCAGAAGGAGGCCTCACAGAACAAGTTGAATTTGGAGACCGACGACGATCAGGTCTTCCGTAGCGTCCTCGAGCGTCATCCCATTTCGTCGGCCATGACCACAGGCCAATCAGCTGTTCCGACGGCAATGACCTCCGGTCTCATGTCTCAGAGCGACAGTGTGGTTACTGCCGAAGAGCTCCTGCGCATGAAAATCGAACTTGCCAAAACAAATAGCAAGGTCTCGATGTTGGGCCAAGAGGTCCAACAGGCTCGCCTCTTTGGCAGCGGCTGTGTCACTCCTGGCTTTGGCCCTGAGACGGACTTCACCGATGTCCTTCCCAAGTCGGTGTCTCCTGTCATCAACCGCGCTCCCGGCGGCCCGGCATTCAGCATCCCAAACAAAGCGTCATTCTCCCGCGAGCACTCCTGGATGATTCAGGAGGATGCCCGCTCTGACACTACTGACGGCTTGTCGGCGGGACCGTTCGGTCGTAGCAAAGGTATATGGGGCAACAATAGCAAGGCCCCGATCTTCAGTGGCTCGTACTCTCAGGTCCCGCTTGTTGTGGCTGACGATACCCGCTCAGTGTCATGGGCTGCCAGCCGCCCGACGCACCAGACGCCGTTTGATCAGTCGTTCGCTTCGACGATGGACAACTTCCGTTCTGATCGCATGCCTGGTGATCATAAGATGATGCGTCCCGCTGGCCGCCGTGGAAACAGATATGACAAGTATGACAACCGCTTCGGCCCGTCGAACTCGTTTGGAAGCGGTTATGGCTCGTACAATATGAGTCATGCTGCTTTTGAGTCCGCTACTGGATACTCCAGTGCCTCGCAGAATGGCTTCTCTGGCGGCATAGGCTCAGGAATGGGAATATACTCGTCCTACCAGCAGCAGTCGCTCGGCACTACTCTTTCTCCTCACGCCACCGAGTTCACGTCCGGCGGTTCTCCGTGGAAGACGGAAGTAAGTCACCTACTCTTGCTACTCTTGCTCGACTGCCGGACCAACCAAGTTGACCATGTCTTACTGCAGCCTTTGACCGAGGGTCAGACCTACTTGCCTGCCACTGAGCCCCTCAACTACCGCCGTCTTTTGGACCGCAACGTCACTTGCGACTGGAAGTACATTGTCGACAAGATTGTGTGCAACAATGATCAACAGGCGTCCATCTTCCTGCAGCAGAAGCTCAAGGTCGGCACCCCGGAGCAGAAGTACGACATCGTCGAGGCCATTGTTGCCCAGGCTTACCCTCTAATGGTCAACCGTTTCGGCAACTTTCTGGTGCAGCGCTGCTTTGAGCACGGCACGCCGGAGCAGGTGATCAAGATTGCTGACGCCATCCGCGGTAACACTCTCAACCTGTCCATGGACCCCTTCGGGTGCCATGTCGTTCAAAAGGCATTTGATTCTGTCCCAGAAGACTACAAGGCTATCATGGTTCATGAGCTGCTCCGGCGTATTCCCGAGACCGTGATTCACCGCTATGCCTGCCACGTCTGGCAGAAGCTGTTCGAGCTGAGATGGACCGAGTCGCCCCCCCAGATCATGAAGTATGTCAACGAAGCTCTGCGCGGCATGTGGCACGAGGTTGCCCTGGGTGAGACGGGCAGTTTGGTTGTGCAGAACATTTTTGAGAATTGTCTGGAGGAGGACAAGGCAAGTAACCTAACCCCCTTGGTTGCACCTGCCACGGGAGATGTCACGCTAACGTCAATTTCACAGCGCCCCTGCATCGAGGAAGTCCTTGCTAACATTGACATTGTAGCTCATGGCCAATTTGGAAACTGGTGCATTCAGCACATCTGCGAGCACGGTGCTCCCGCCGACCGCAGTCGGGCTATTGACCACGTCATCCGCTATGCCGCCGAGTACAGCATGGACCAGTTCGCCTCGAAGGTTGTCGAGAAGTGTCTGAAGATTAGTGGGTCCGAGTTCCTTACTCGCTACCTCGACCGTGTCTGTGAGGGCCGTGTCGACCGTCCACGCATTCCTCTCATTGACATTGCCAGCGACCAGTACGGCAACTACCTCATTCAGTACATTCTGACGCACGCTGGCCCCCAGCACCGCGAGGTCGTGGCGGCCCACATTCGCAAGCACATGGTTTCTCTCCGCGGCTCCAAGTTCGGTTCCCGCGTCGGCATGCTCTGCACCAACCACGCTGTCGCAACTCGCCCCGGCCCCGGTGTCGGCCCGTCGATCGGTAGCCGCATGGGACCTGCTGGTGGTCGTTACGGCGGCCCCTACCGTTGAAATGGTCGCCGCATCCTACCCCTGACAGCGGATTTCGTCTCGAAGGGTATCTACCCTAAGCGAAAGAGTATTTCTTGTCTCTACCTCCGCCTGATTTTGTTTCCTTGGCCCTTGTCAGATTCTATTCGCCCACGTTCTTTCACCGGCAATAATTTCACGATCGGTTCTCAAACCGGGAGTTCACCAAGACTATATGAGGCTCGTTCTTCCGAACATCTCCGTCAGCAGCTAACGCCACCATTGACCCGTCATCCTACACTCGGGAGGCTACTGCCCATTCGGGTGCATTGGACAGTTTATATTTACCGATTTTGCGATATCAAGCGGTTGCCTTGCGCGACCTGCTGTGGATGGATGGACCCGAGGCGTGATCTCTCTTGTCCGGATCTAATGGGGACATGGACTCTGAACCTCACCCAGTGGTGGACCCGTCGGCGAGCCGCTCTGCCGTAATATATCTGTGAGGAATCAGTTTTTTTGGTGAGTGTCAATCCGGTTATGTCAGGTTAGAAGAGTGGAGTGGTGAGAGAAAAAAGTAAGGAACAAGTTGTTCGACACTTAGGTTTTGTGCTTAGGGGAGGAGAGAGGACGGAAAAAAAACAGAAAATGCATGGTCGTAAATTGTTGCCGGCCTTGGTCATGTACCAGAGAACTTACCGCGTTGATAGTCACCCTCATTCGCTTAATAGACGACTAGTCGCGTGTACACGTTCTGGTCTATGACCATGTCGTGTGTGTTAGACTCGGGGATCTCACCTCAAAACGGTCGAGTGATGCGGGGCTGAATGGGTTGAATGGGCGGGTGGTGGCCGAGATACCCAGACCCAGTCAGAATGCTCTATGAGAGAGCATGGGTATATCTCGGGCAACTTCTCTGAAGGAAGATCAAATGCTGGTCAATACATTCGTATTATCAACGTGATTTGTTCTACTAACACAGCCACGCAAGCCAACCTGCGCAAACCATGCCTGTCGTAGCAGGTCTATGAACTACAACTGCATTGCATGGCCCGATCTTTTTTCGGTACATCACCCGTCCATCTCCTCTCCTCATCTCCATCCCCTTTATACACACCATCGTCAAACTCCCTTCCATCCCAGGCATCCTCAAACGGATGTAACGCCATTTGCATCACCCTCCTCAACACGTCCCTCTCCCCTTCCTTCTCAACTCGCCGGATCAGTTCATCCAACACCCACCCACGTGGTACAAAGTTGGGATTCACACTCTTCATAGCCGCCATGCGTTCAACATCCCGCGCCTCTGTCACAGCCCCACTACTTCCCGGCGAAGATCCATCACTGCTCCCCCAGTCAGTGAGGGTGCCCCAGTCGTGGATGAGGCGTTCTCGCCACAGGGCAAGCCAGTCAGCGACGCGACGGAGCGATGATTCTGGAATCACGGGGGAAGTAGAGGAGGAGGGGCCGTCAGAAGGGAAGAACCGTGCGGCGTGCTGGAGGCGGGATCCATCTGACGATATCTCGGAGACGGAAAGTGAGGATAAGCGGCGGAAGAAGTGGTTGTAATCAAGCTCGAGGGCTTCGAGTGTGTCAAGGAGGGGAGAGAATAGACCATCGAAATCGGTGGGGCGCGGAGTACGCAGACCGAGGCGTGATGTCATGAGGCGTTTGTAGGTGGCCATGAATACGGACTTGTACTCGTCGGCGCCTTGGGCGATTAGAGTCTCGGCACGGGCAATGAGGGGCTCGGCGTCAGCTTCGGTGGCGACGCCGGAGGCGATGAAGATGGGGTCGTCGACGGTAGGGCCGGCGCCTAGGAGCTCGCCAAGGGCCTCTGCGAGTCGGACGAGGTTCCACCAGATGATGGTGGGCTGGTTGCGGTATGAGTAGCGTAGGAAATGGTCGTCGTGATTGGGTGTGTAAGCTGGGTCGAAGTTGTCCATGAAGGCAAAGGGGCCAAAGTCGATAGACAGACCAAGGATGGAGGTGTTGTCCGTGTTGAGCACGCCGTTCATGAATCCGTAAGCTTGCCAGTGCGCTACGGTGGCGGCGTTGCGCCGGACAATCTCGCGGAAGAGCCGCGCAAAACGGTTTTCCTCGGCGCCAGCCGGGCCTTGGGTTTCGTTTCGTGGGATGCCTCGGAGAGGCTCGGAGCAGTTATCGGGGGTGTCTGGGCTTTCAAGACGGCCAGGGAGCTTATCCCAGCCGCCGAAGACGTCCTCGGCAACGTAGGTAGCCAACTGTCGGATGAGAGCACGGTCTCCCCGGGCCCGGAGGATGTCAAAGTTGCCAAAGCGTAGCCAGCTTTGGGCGAACCTCACGACAATGGCCCCGGGTTCCATAGTCTCTCGGCGTACCCGGCTGTGTGGTAGCAGGCTAAGGGCAAGGGCCCGAGTAGTGGGAATGCCGAGGGCATTCAGCGCTTCGCTTACTACAAACTCCCGAATGCTACTCCGTAGGACAGCTTTACCATCGGCGAAGCGGCTGTAGGGGGTGAGTCCAGCACCCTTGAGTTGTACCTCGTACCGTACCCCGGTCCGAGGGTTTGTAGCCTCGAAAAGGCTGATGGCACGCCCATCGCCGAGCTGGCCGGCCCAATCACCAAACTGGTAACCGCCATAGCATTGCGCCCAAGGGTATCCCGGCCCGGAGAGTGCTTCCTCGTCCCAACCCTGAATCTTGTTGCCGACCACCGTTTGTTTGAACTCCCCCGTCTCCGCCTCGGACCTTGCAAGGCCAATATCGCGCATGGCTGCTGGAGAAACAGCCAGCAGCTCCGGATCCTGCTGCTTCTCTGGACGCACCCAGGTAAAGAGCGCCCCACGCACCTGGCGGGGACCGATCTGGTCGCGGGGAGTCTTGTGGCTTTCGGCAGGGGTCGGGAACAGCGAATCGGCGGGGAGGGACGAGGTAAAGTGCCATGACTTGGGTAAGTCGGCGAGGGTGACGCCCTCAGCGGGCGGCGCGGAGCCGTTGGCAGCGGCAGCCATGGCGGGGGTCACGTTAGTCGTAAAGGGTGATGAAATGAACGAATGGTAATGCTGGGTCGCGAGGGCTGGTCGCAAGCGATGGGTTAGGGTGAGGCACCGGGCCGCTTGTTGGAAACGCATGGGGCCGACCAGGCGGTCTCTAAGACTGTTTCGGGTCAGCACCGAGGCCGATGTGGTGCGATGCGATGCGATGCGGAGTCACAAGCTCAGCGGGGAACTCAGAGCTTCTGGTCTTGGCAGAAAGGTTCACAGACGAAACGATCCAGGGAGGAGGACGAAAAAAAAAAGAGGGATATCGAAAACTTCCGTTATTGTCGCATGTCATCCTAATGTCGCCCAGAATATGCTCTACCGTCGTGGCGATTGAGTATACGGATGACGATGGGAGATGAACGTTTTGCGGCGATAAAGAATGTTGGACGTCATCAAGCGGGACCGCTGCACGCCATCGCAACCCTTGCCTCCCTCACTAGGTGTACACAAGTGTGTTATAGTTGAGTTCCGTTCCTTCAGACGAACTCGGGACATCAGATCAGGGGCAAGGTGAAATGTCACTTTCATTTGTGTGCGAATCAGAAGAAATTCCCCCCCCCAAAAAAAAAACAAGTGCACCGCGACCAGACTAGATGAATGACACCGCAGTTCAACACTCCCAACTAAGGTATCTTCAGCATTGACAGTCAGGACATGGCGTCATAGCGGTGCTTGATGATGCTCCGCCACTCCAGCCCACACTAGTCGTGGGGTCGCCTTGCGGCGGGGTGGTGCTTGAACCCCGGTCAACAGAGAGCAGTGCATATCAGAAGCATTTCGGAGGGGCCCATTCTCTATCTCCGATGATTCCAGCCCGAACTTGGCGGATATAAATCAACGCATGGCTGATTCGTGGGACTTGGACACTCACAAGACCCCGTACCTTCCCATAATACTAATTGTGTCTTACTCCTTACTCCTGGAAGTCCTTCTAAAATGGCCTCCCGTATCCCCAGCTTCAAGCTTAGTGACGGCAACTCTATTCCACTAGTTGGTTACCCCCCCCCCAATCACACACACACGCACTCCCATAACTAACATACCCAGGTCGGCTACGGCCTCGGCACCGCCAACTTCAAACGCAAAAACTCCCCCCACTTTGATGAGAAAATCGTCACTGACACCATCACCGCCCTCCGCAACGGCTACTACCACCTCGACGGCGCCGAAGCCTACGGCAACGAACGGGAGCTCGGCGCTGCCATTGCGCGCGCCGGCATCCCCCGGGAGTCCCTCTTTGTGACAACA
>Ga0247760_1002340_pt1 | contig 14686 bp, 6 predicted proteins | sample UWRJL171409R4_FD_179936 | JGI IMG/M metagenome (GOLD analysis project Ga0247760, IMG submission 179936) | Plant litter microbial communities from Arlington Agricultural Research Station in Wisconsin, United States - UWRJ-L171-409R-4 | ecosystem: Environmental > Terrestrial > Plant litter >...
TGGTCAGACCAGGGCGTTGTCTGGATACTTGGTAATAATTATTTCTATTTTGGGGGATGCGCGAATAGCAAAAATGGGGATGCGCGACTAGCAAATGCCAAAAAAAAACAGCGTAACCTGCACACCGTCACACACCTGCCAGGTGTTGGGAGGATCCGGTGGTCGTGGCAGACAAATCCAGTCCGGCTCCAGCTCTGCGTCATCTCCATTCAACAATCACACCTGAGGGTCAAAGGGTGATAGAATTTGGCTGCCCTAAACACTGGCCTAAATACTGGTAGGTGGGGTCTTGACTGGGTTGCAGCTGCGTTATAAGATGATTCTTCCAGGGCTGCTCGTTCTACGAGCCCAACACACCCAGCACAAAAAAAAAGAAAAATCAGAAAAGGCATCCTGTTATCCAACTACATCCCACTCCATTCCCAACCTGGTGCAGACGCAAACAAGAACCGATTTCAATAGTTAAACGGATTCGACGCTAAGAGCGAGAGCCTGATGGCCTTTATAATAACTGCGCTGTGTTCCCTTTACGGTGTATACATAATATATGCGAGTTGTGTGGCTGGTTGAGGTGATATCTATTTCGTATTCGCGGTGCGTGACTCGGTATTAAATATCTTACTGAGGGCAGTAATGCACCAAACTCTGCGCTAAATAGCAGAGTTCCGGCAATGACTATTACATATGACGGCCCAAAGATATACAGACACACGTAGGCAGGTACGCAGTATGCATGAATTGGTAGATAGTGTAGATGCTGGGATGGATTTAGCAGTCAGTTAGGGCGGTTTATGCAAAAGTAAAGAAAGCCACTCTCAATGATAGTACACCCGCTGTATAAGCTAGCACAAGTTAAGGCTAGAATCACAGCTGCAAGTTGCAAGGATGGTTAATACGTTAGTATAAAGTCTATTTTCCTGTATTTGCTATACCCAAATAGGCATTTTCCAACATGAAGGTTTCCCGAAGAGTGGAGAAGAGGGCGAAAAGATACTCAGATGTTAAGTTACATTGCGAAAGCATATGTATGTCTGGTCTGGTACGGGAAGATGGCACGGGTTGAGAATAAAGGTAGGTCCATGTCTGTGAAAAGGAAGAGGGAGCATGTCCCGGAGCCACACAGCTGAAAGAGAAGAAAAGAAAAGCGAGGTAGCAAGAAGTGCTAATGATTGGGGTGTGCCGCTATCAGTATCGTGATATCTTGGTGCTTCGAGTGCCTGTATATATATAGAGTAGTTGAGCCCGATACGGAGATCAAAATGTCTTCTTCTCACAGCCAGCCGGGCAGCCGGCTGAATGCTTACACCACGGACTGCCCAAATAGATGATTTACCCTTCAGCCCCATCCATTCCATCCCATTCCACCTGTTTTCTGCGCATTCTTTACGGAGGTTACGTTGTCCGGTTTCAAATTAGCATTCAATCCTCCAGCCGGCAAGAGCTAGAATAGTCTATTCTTGCTGGAGCTACAAGTTGGATTTGAACTCGAAACCAAACCCCCATCCACCCATACACAAACAAGTCATGCACCTACGCTTAGAATAGTAGCTGGAGAGCACTACCTGACAACCGGATCATTCAGACACATAAAGAGAAGCTCCAGTCTCGGATACCTGCTAGCTGCCAAGAAGAGGAGATTAATGACCGAATGCATAACCTTGAAAAGAAATGAATCAAGGCAGCTAAAGGTAGGATACATGTCAAGTACCTGCTTTTATATCGGCTACTTTTCAGTGATTGCTTTGCTGTATGTTTCTTTAGCTGTACTGCTGGTTTTTCAGTGGCTGTTTGTTGTTGATACTTTCTCTGGCTATTTGCTATCTTGTGGCTCTCTTTTGTTGCTTGCTGTCTCACCTTTGACTGTGTGCACATCAATGTCGACAAGCATAAAACATCCTTACAAGTCCCCTAAAGATTCATGCAATCCCGCCATGTTTATAAAAAGCATCTCTCTACCATCTCTCCCATGCGATTTCCTCCAAACACCATCTCATCACCACAATGCCTCCTGCTGCCCATTCCGATGCCAAAACAGGTATGACAGGAAAGACAGGCAAGCCGTTGCTGTCCAAAATACTTGACTCACTTGAGATGCAGACACCCGGGACACAAACGGGCGAGACAGTTGAGTTGTCCGAGGCAGTTGAAGCATCCGAGATGGCCGACACAGTCCAGACATCCGAGACAATTGAGACGACCTTGACATCACCCAAAGGAGCCAAAAAAGGGCAAGGGCGTACCAACACCATGCCGCCACGACGCCACTCCAACCCTAATTCCAAACCCCGGAAGAATTCCCGCCCTACTACTACTGCTGCTGCTGCGGCTGCTGCTGAAGCTCAAGAACGGAAACGCAAATACCACTTGCTTCTGCTTTGCCTTGTCGGGTTGATAATCATAACGGCGCTTATTGCCGCTGCTTACATGGACCAATTTGGTTTTGGTTTTGGGGTACATGTTGTGCACAGGGGACATGGAGGAGGAGGAGAAGCTGCTGCCTCTTTTCCTTCTTTGCTTCCTTCTTCTTCTTCCTCACAAAACAGCGGAGGTGACGGCAATACTCTAGACAAGGAGAAGGACAGGCGAGAGAAGAACAAAGACAAGCATCTAATGACAGAACCCTGCCTGATCCTCACGCAATGGTCATCCCAGCTGAACTTTCCTGAGAAAACCCTCTACGATATCATGGGAGTTCCCTGGAATGCGTCGGATGCCGAACTCGAAAGGGCTTATCATACTCGCACTAGCACGGCATGTCGCTACCACCAAAACTGCGTGGAATTGGCCCTGGTCGGCCGGGGGTGGACGTTTTTGACAAATGGTCAGGGTCAGGGTACAAGAGAATGGTATAATGGGGAATTCCAAAAGCGGATTCATGAGGCCAGAAGAACCTTGCAGAAGCAGAAACAAAAACAAGCAGAACATGGACATGGACATGGACAGGGAGAAGAAGAAGAGGCCTGGGGGGACATTTTGAAAGAGGCTTGTGGATTCGGGGTGGAGGCTTTGTATTGAGACCCATATGCAGTACAAGTGAGAGGCATGATTGGGGCATATTCGTAGTAAGTAAGGTACTTGGTCATTTGGAGTAATTTGATCCTGGTGGGATGGATACATTCACTAGGGAGGGCGGCGAGTCAAGCTGTTGGACATGGGCGCGGGATAGATGGACATCAATACGATGATTGCATGTGTGCTTCTGGCATTGTAGTTTGGGCTGATTCCATAGGCATCTTAGATACTTGGGGGCAATGAAACGTATTCATTAGACTCATCCCGTCCCCCGTCCCCCCGTCACAACTAGCTACTGCGACAATATGGTTGATAGGGCGTAATTTCTGCGTAATTATCATGAGGAGCTGCGTTGATTTGACCCCATTAATTACAAAGCGACCAAATTCGGCATCATTCCTATACTAATCATGATTGGCACGTAAGATAGGAAGCAAGCCCGCAAATCTCTATCCCTCTCCTGGGGGGTCTCATCGAAACTCCTGACAGAGAGAAATGAACATATCCGAGGCCCGTTTCGGTATGTCTGGGCCGTCCACCTGTATCTTACTTTAGTAGAAACAGAACTCTCCCAGTGAATCCAGGCTATCCACTGTTGTGTTTGACTCTTGCATGTGTGCGAATTGCCACCATTTCATTCCGCAGACCCAACAGATATTGAGGTCCTGTCCAGTCCCGTAGACGCCCCGATAGGGAGATGATCTGTAATCATATAATTTTTATGTCTCGAGGAGTGCTGGCTGCGAAATCATATCTTGGGTTGAATGAATTGGAAGCGGAGTCTCAGCCATGCGGAGCTGACATTAAACTCTACATCCGGACTGGATATCGCTCAGTCTAGGGCTGGTAGGTTGAAAGTTGCCCTTGTAGTTACCAAGTTAGATTCTCCTAAGCTGATGGCAGCTCATAATTTCAAAACTACCACTATAAATAACCCACTGTATCACATCATCTATATCTTCTGATCTTTAACATCTCCCACTTTAGAGGCTTACTGCCGCGACCACCGCCCCCCCACAGTAATACCGTCCTACCAGCTACATTAAAATTTCCACATTTTCCATACAAAACAGCACTTAGCCGATGCCATCGCCGGGACAAGGCGTCATAAATCCAAGGCCCGGATCCAAGGCACCGCCGCACCGTCAACCCAGGGCGCCATCAATCCAGGGCGCCATCAATCCAGGGCGCCGTCAATCCACACCGCCCAATCGACTTGAAACTGGCCCACCAAAAGTCGAAAACCGGTAAAAAATCTTAATGCACGGGCTACAGATAACCCGCAGTCCCCCCTCGGTGAGTGTGTGTTACGTTTTGGGAGCTGGGACTGCAAGAGACCGAAAAGGGGTTGGGGGCCGAGACCTCTATTCCAAATAACTGCCAACGACCATCCCATTGCAACACTCCTCGCTGCAAGACGAAGATCACAATAGGTGGGGGCCGGTAATTTACCACAGCCTAATGCCTCAACCAGCGGAAGGTCCCTCCGGAACAGCGAAGAGCCTTGCGACGCACCTTTCAGTTTTCTGAGTATAAAAGAGGGGCGATCCTGGAGCTTCCTGTTCATCATTCTACGTATTATCCCCTCTATTATTGCAGCCTATTCCCGCAACAAGGCTCCCGTCTCTAACTACAACTTACATGATATATCCCTGTTAGGAACCCGCCATTTCAGCACCACTTCGTGACAATGTCGGACGCATCCGCCGTCCGGGACAGACAGCCGGGTGACCTCGAAGTAGCTAGCAAGTCCATTTCGCAGCAGAATGATGAGAGAGTCGTCCTGCAGGTCATCGACGCGCAATATGACGGGGCGAGACCGCAGGCACTCAAGACGTTCCGCTCAGGCGAAAACATTGACGAGGGGATGAAGGCTCTTCCACCGCATAACAGCGGGACGGCGAGAATCCTGGATATCACGGTCCATTCCGACTTCGTCATTACTGGCCTCCGAGACACCAAGGGCCCCGAGGCCACACGGCCGGTCAGAGACTTTCTGATCAATTTCCTGAAGCAGAGACACCCGCGGCCGTTTGAGGAGCGGCGAATCTTTAGGTGGCTCAACGATCCGCTCCTTGTGAACGACATTGGCAGCATATCCTCGCAGTGGTCTCAGAGCTTGGGCGGAGATAGCACCAATTTCTATCGCTTGGTCAATCGCACAAGCCTGCAGCAGGATCCCCTGGACTTTGATCTTCACCCGAGGGACTCCTACCTGACCTGCCTGCAAGGTGACGATGACCGGCTGATCGGTAGGTGTCTTTGCTTCCTCAATCAGTAGATATGCCTAGGTAGGTAAGTACATGTATTTGCTAACAGTGTTCGTCAAGTTATTATAATCAACGACGTCTGGTCCAAGCAGACGTTTCGCGTGAACGAGTCTCACGACCCCGGCATCTCATTTCACAATCCGCGCAGCATCTCGGGCATGCTAGCCGGCACCGGTTGGACCTCCCTCTCGGACGGGTCGATCGACACCTTTACCAAGCTCCTGATTCTCGACTTCTTCCTCGCGTCTATCTACCTGCAGCGTGTCGATTACTACGGAGACCTCATCTACCCGAAGCTGGATGAGAGGGATACCCTCAAGTTCTCGCTCGCCAAGAACCCCCATCTGCAAGTCCCGCTAGGCCTCTTCGAACCCCGTCTGTCCGCCAAGAGCAGGGAGGCGTTCAAGGAGATACAGGACGCCGAGGGCATTCTGAGGAGCGTCAACAACCTAGTCGACTCCATCGATTTCGTGATCAAGGCTCTGAAGCCGAAGGACACGACAGACTCCTCCACCCAGCAGGATCGCCGCGGCGACTACGAGGAGCGTATGCGGGGGCTGGATGGGTTGTGCTCGGAGCGCCGCAGCAACGCCCAAAGGGCCCTGGAGGCCCTCAACCGCCAGCTGGACTACCTAACGAAGAGGCACGCTATCCGCGAGGCCAAGGCGATCAAGATCCTGACGATACTGGCATCCCTGTACCTGCCCCTGTCGCTCTCGGCAGCCCTGCTGGGCATGCAGACTCCGTTCCGGCAGGTGGCTCACGACAGGACGGCAGACAAGACTAGCGAGGAGGAGAGGCTGGTCGGGACGAACCTGATGTTTGACTTCTTTGGCGTCTTCATCTGGCTCGCCACCACCACCGTCTTCATCCTGCAAGCTATCCGGCTCGGGCTCTGGGTCCGGTCCAACGGCTTGGGGATGCTGTCGCGCTTATTTAGCGGGCCCTTCTCCATCTTCTACTACGGCAGGCGGTGGCGCTTTGGCGGCAGCGGCGGCAGGGCCTTCGAGATCCTCCGCGGCGTGACGGCGTGGTGGGTCAGCCTCGGGTTCTTCATCACCCTCCTCGTCATCTTCTTCATCGGCATGCTGCGGACGGCCCAGAACGCGTGGGATACGGCCAAGTGGATGTTCACCACGTATATCGCGGTCAGCGGGCTTCTCTTGGGGAGCTACTTTGTCTCTTACAGCTACTTGCACCGCAGAAAGGTTCGGGGACAGTAATGTAGGATCTCGTTAAAAAATACGGCACAATGGGTCGGGTAGGGTTGATGGGGTTGTGTTCCGCACTCTTGCTTTCTAACAGCTCTCGTGCTCCCCTCTCCTTACCTGGGCTTATCTTACAAGAGCGAGTTTGGAGCTACAAGTTGGTACAGTTTTATTTGAAGTGTAGTCATCTGTGGCTCAGCGGTCGTTGCTGGTAGCAGTGGTCCAGACCCCTTCCCAGCCACCGGAACCTTTCGACAAGTGAGGGTCCGTTACCCTAGTAGAGCGTCTCCGCCCCAAGTCGGATTGGGTGGTATGTGGTAAATACAACGGCCAGGCTGCTGTTACTAAAGATATTATATAAATTAAGGACGCTAGTTGGGAACCCTTTAACTGTTAAAGCAAGGTGCCCTAATAGAAAGCTAAGTTAGTAGTTAAATAAGTTTAAAAAATTATTTATAGGTTAAATTAGCTTTTGCGGCTCAGGAAATACTGTAAACTTTCTTTTATATATAAATTACTAGGAAACACGAGGCATACTATATTTATTATCCCCTTTATTAGTATGCGGGAATGTCCGGAATATGGGTCATCTGGTTTGGGGGTCGTGTCCTCTATAGCCGAGGTTGCACAGAATAGTAACCGCCTCGCTTAGTCTGGCTCAGCCTAAAGTAGCAACTGCTCAGTTCCGGAGAAGGAAAGGGAAATTCGTGCTGTCGATTTTAGGGTGGTGTAATGCGTGTTTCCCGTCCACACTCTGCACTGCACACTGCACTGTACTGTAAACAAGAAAGACACTCAGTGCAACTAGCGAAAGCCCGACCCAGCCCAACGCCTGAGTAAACAGCAGATCACCTCACGGAATGCCTACGCCATGTCTATCTGCAAATGGAACTTGAATGGAATGTGCTCTGCAACCAACCACCTGTCTGTCTCTCCCTGCCCCCCTTTTTGGGGAACAAAGCAACGCGACCCACTCAGCCAGTTCGCCAGTCGATCGATCAGTCAGACATTGCTATTGCCATCGTAATTGCCTGTGTTTGCCTGCCCTGCCTGCCCTGCCTGCCTCCGGTTATCCTGTCGCCGTCCCTGTCATCGTCATAGTCGTCGTCGTCATCATCACCGTCGTCCTTGTCGTCATATTCGTCCTTGCACTTATCGTTATGCTTGTCTTCTTTATCGTCGTCGACGTCGTTGGATATGTTGCCAGATCTGCCCGCACAGATTTAGACTCGAATTTGTCGAATTTGTCGGATTTCTTTCTCAAATCGGATATGGATCTGCGCTTGCCGTCGCCTTTAAACCCGGACTTGTCATAGCCGTTGCTGTTGTTATCAACTAAGTTGCTACAGCAGAAGCACCAACACCGGCAGCAGGAGTACCAGCAGTACTGGCGGCACCAGCACCACCGGCAGGAGAACCACCACCAACACCAGGAGGAAGCCGAAAATGCCCGGCCCGCTTCCGCTCCCTGCGCCATAAATGGCGTCTCTGCTTGCGATTGGGACTGGGAGTAGGACTGCTCGTGTTGGATGCGGATGTAGATGCGGATACAGGATGTGAAAAAGGCTGGGCCTGACCCGGGCTCTGACCGTACGTAGTGCCGGGGCTGCTGCTGTGAGGCGGAGACTGATGCCGGGGCTGGAGCTGAGACTGGTGCTGAAACTCATGCTGAGACTGATGCTGAGGGTGGTGCTGATGTATGTGCATGTGCTGGGGCTGATGTTCTGGCACAGGTTGGGGTTGGTGCTGAGACTGATGCTGATTCGGCCGATGCTCTCGCAGAGGTTGGGGCTGAGGCGGATGCTCACTAGGGACTGGCCCAGGACCCACGTCCAGGTCTAGGTCCATGTCCATCTGCTCCATGTACTGACTCTGGTTCTGGTGCTGGGACTGTTCCTGGTACTGCCGCCGCCGCGCCTGCACCCATGCAACTGAGCTCGCCGAGGTAGATAGCGTCGATACAGCATCGCTCGCCCACGAGGGGGCTGTGATACGCCCGTTGTTGTTGATGTTGCCTGCCAGTGTGCTGCCATTGACGTGTGTGCAGGCCATGCCTGCCTGGTCCATGGGAAGCGAGAGATGAAAGCCACTGCCGCCGACATGGCCGACATGGTCGACATCCCCTACATGGTCAACATCACCGCCGCCGCCATATCTAACCAAAACTGCCTCCATCAACCGATGCGGCCCAACCACCCGATACGTAACCTCAGGAAGCAACTCTCCATGCTGCACGGCAAGCAAGCTCGCGCGTACTTGGTCGCTGACCTTCCCCCCCCATTGGCCATCCCAGTTCTCCTTGGCCCATTCGCGCGTATACTCGGGCCAATACGCCAGGGTTTTCCCACCGGCCGCCTTGTACAGCACAATAACATTCTTCTTGTCGAGCACCTTAAGGAGATGCAAGAGGTGGGATTCCACCTTGGGATGGACCAGCGCGTTGAAGAGGCTGTCGCCGGGGAAAAAGCAGTAAATTGCTTTGCAGATGGTGGTGAAAATGTTGACGGGAATGCCCTCGTTGCCGGTGTAGGATAATTTGGAGAAGTTGCTGGGGTTGAGTCGGTGGCGGCTGGCGAGCTGGAGCATGGCCCGGTCGGTGCCATGACACCAGGGGATCATGGTGCTTCGTCCCGACCCGTTGGCGATAAGGGCAAGGGCGGTGTCGCAAACGCGCTGCATTTGTTAATGTGTGTCGATGTGTGGGTGTTCTGTGTTGGATGACTTACAGTTGGCGAATTTGATATGCACATTGGATACGAGATATCTTGGCAAATACTCAGGAACGGGAGGTCTTGGGATGTCGATCAGGAGGACAAGATTGCGGAGAAACGCTAGGGCGGAAGTGCTGATTTATTTTGGAGCGGAGCAGACTCCAGCGTGTTTGGCCTCGCTGCAGTTTCCATCAGTGATGCAGTTTCCACGTCAGGCTACAGTTTGCCTTGTTGCCCTCATCACAAGGCAGCTTGTTGTCGCAACGCATCGTTAAGCCGTATCATCCGTAATTGCTGTGCAAACCGCAGGCAGGTAGTGGAGAATTGCAGTGTGTGCTGTGCACCGCCAGTTGCAATGACTAGCGATGGAGAGTTGTGCGCTGAGCAATGTGCAGAGCTTCAGTGCCGTGTACACTGCAATTGTCACATGCAAAAAGTGGACGAGAGCAGTGTATGCTGCACATTGTTGCGTTGCACCATCCGGCGGAGGATTGTTGAGCTTAGCAGTGGTGCTTGCTGGCTGTTGCACTGTTGCCCAGGATGTCAGCTCTGCACTTAGCGCCGGGAGAAAATGTTTGAAGTGACATGGGATTCTGCCAGGTACCCCGCCATTCACCGCTCTCCCAGTGCTTCCAGCCCTTCAACCTCACTGAATTCTGTCGCTGCACACCCCACCAGGATACTGCCACCGCCCCACATTCAGGACTCCCCACCACCCAGAATTCTGCCACTACCCTCGCCATTTACCACCCTTTTGACGACGACAACTGCGTCGACAGTTGAACCACGCAATTTGCAACTTCCTCCGCCTGTAAAAATAAGCTGGATCAATCGTCCTGGTGCGCGCCAGCCCTGCAAAGTAAGAAGTGGCTTACTTCTTTTTTCTCATGACTAATGGCCGAATTCCAGATCGGCGAAAGATGAGCGACAGCAACAGCACCGGCGCCACATGCAGCCATTCGAAGCCATGATGCCAGCGACGCGAACTATTGATTCAGAGCCATAGTTACAGCGGGCCACTACAGCAGTAAGATAGACGGCAGCATGTCTAGCACACCCGAGGCAGAGGCAGAGGGCAGGGCTCCGCGATGCGGAGAGCCAGGGCGGCTTCCAGTCGGAAATCGGCGTCCACGCACAGCGCTCTCAACACCAGGGCAACACCTAGCAGTCAACACCCGGAAGTCAATACCAGCGCAGCCAACACTAGGGCCGTCAACACGGGCCGTTGACACGGGGCAGTCAACACGGGGCGGTCAAGACCAGAGTAGGCAACACAGGCTGAAGAGCGGTCGATTTGTAATAGCCATTACCATAGCAGTGGTGGATTACGGGCAGGGCAGAAAAGAGTGAGGGCTTTGCATCTCCGTCGACGGCTGGCGAATCACCTGGGCTCATTAACCTTGTGCAAGTTGATCATCTCAGTTCAGTACATGGTCTAGCAGGATGTATTGCGCAGGCGGATTGTTCACGCAGCTACACTCATGGAGTTGGATTGATGGCAGCCGAATCAGTGCCGTGGAAGGGGGGTGCGGGCCCTGTGGGGGTCCAGCGAAGATGTGAAATCAGTGGCTGGCTAGGAATCGGGAATGTTAGACATTTCTAGCCGCGGGGCTGATCCACCACCACAGTGGCTTCCAGCCCCGTGACAGGGGGCTCAGCGAGCGCTTCATCAGCACTGCGGACTCAGATCCCCCGCGTCAAGGCCTCAGTCCCGTGCCTTCAAATAGCTCATGTACATCCACTCAAATAAATCCGGGAGTCGCTCACTCGGCAGCACACGGCCAATCCAGAGCATTTACGCCTGCAATATTACATGGCCGGGCCAGCAACGCCATCGCCATCGCTACGGCACACGCAACGCAACGCGGCGAGAGCAGTGGGCAGCGGGCTGTGGACAGTGGGTTAGAATTTCCAACTCGAAGTCGCTCGCTATCGGACCAAGGCATCCGTGAGGGTCGCATAGCAGGTCGCGGCACTCATTGAGCCCGGAAATGGACGGTACTGATTCATCCCATGTACATAATGGACTGCAACTGTGTGGCTGTCTAATATCGCCAATTACATCACACTATACAAGCGGCAAACACGCCGGCGTTGGAACCCACATTGTTGCATCTGGAGAGATTGAACTCTATGTGTTCATCAGGAGGGACCCGTTGTGAAATTACATGAGCACCACTCCATACCTTTTCTGACCTTTTAAAAGAATTGGGACATGCTCCGCCTATCGTGGATTGGTGTTTGCGGCCCACGATCCAAGACTCCAGTCCTTACTCCAGTCCTTATTCCAGCTCAAACTCCCTATCCCCGTCTCTCCCTGTCTCTCTCCCTGTCTCTCTCTCCCTATCTCTCCCTGTCAAAGCTGGATACCTGAAAAGTTTTCCGGGCAGGCGACCTAGGTAGGCAGGCTAGGTAGGCAACACACCCCCTCGGATATTGTTTTTGCGAGATAAGACCATAGAGAACCTCCGACGAACTGACGAGTACCTACCTACTCTACTCTACCGAGAGAGAAAAGAGACAGGGGGATGAAAGAAAAAAAAGAGAAAAAAATACGGCTACGCCTACGTCAGACATGTCATGACTTGACTTGATACGACACATTTACTCCCCCGTTCCTGGCGCTAGCAACCAGAAGGGGAAGGAATGTCAGACAAGGCAGTCAGAAAGTCCTCGCCGGCCGACTAACGTATTCATTTTTTTTTCTTCTTCGAAAATACCGTACCTAGTCAACAGAACAAACTCCCGATACCACAAGACAAGACCTGGTCTAGTTTTGGTCTGGTCTGGTCTGGGCATGGTCTCTGGGTCTGATCTGGCACCAGAGGCAACCCTCTCTCCTTCTCCTTCTCCTGTAGGTAGGTAAAGACGTCCTCGTTCAGTCGAGGGACCAATTTGATCCGTCACACACAAAAGATATCCGGAGGAGTACATCGCCGCCGCTTCCGCCGTCACTGCCGCCCCCGTGAAAACGCTTTTTCAAGTGAAGCGGTTGGTTGAGGAGATCAAGGGATCAAGGGGAAAGGACAGGACAGGAAAGGGAAAGGAATTAGGGGAGAGCACCCAGCCCTGAGTGGAGTGAGTGAGTGAGTGAGCGGGCCGTGTGACTCGATGAGTCTAAAAGAAAGGAATGGAAAAGAGACAGCGAAAAAAAACATGGTCCTCGTCCTCGTCCTCCTCGTCCCCTCCTCTATTCTAGTTAGCCCTAGCCCCTCCTTACTCTCCCCCGAAAGCTAAGAAGTCATGAAATAGAAGTTTGGTTTAGTTTAGTTCCGTTCAGTTCAATCAGTTCGTGCAGTCCAGTCCAGGCCAGTTTCAGTCGCAGTTGCAGTTTGGACTGAAGTTGAGTTGAGGGTGGAGTCGAGCCGCTGTATGCCGTAATTACAGGTCCCCAGCCCCGAGCCTCTGGAATTACCCAAGGGAGACAGGCATTGAGCGAAAGGCAAATAGACAAGATGAAGAAATACAATGGCACCAGAAACCCCAGCTCCGAGCTGAGCTGAGCTGAGCTGAACTGAACTGAACTGAACTGAACTGAACTGAACTGGATTGAACCGGGGCGGACTAGACCCGACTGCCGACTGGGTTGACTGGACTGGACTGACTTACTGGGCAAGATGCCCCGCCCCGTGTGCCATAGGTAGGTAGGTAGGCAGGTACAATGGGGCAAGTGGCAGCGGCGGCGGCTCGGAATGTTGGAACCTTGGAGATTTGGAAGCATGGAAGAAGCTCTGGAACCCAAGGCGAGGCAGTAGTACCCAGGTGTAGGTAGGTGTATTTGAGGACGTGCGGGTGATTCAATTCCAGCAGCTTCCAGTTTCCAGAGATGCAGCGATGGGGCGATGTAGTTCCCCACTAAAGTTGAGTGATGCAGATGCCGCCATGTCTGGGATGTGGTGATCCAGTTTCAATGTTCCGGTAGCTGGAGTGACCGCAGGAATAGTGCCGAGCTAGAAGTCCGAAATGCTATGTATTTTTTTTAACCCAGCAACCCATTGGGCCCTGTCGAAAGCAAAAATGAAGGAGGCTGCTATCAACTGGATGCGAAGGGCCGTGACTGGAGGAGACATTGGATATTGCCCAGGCGAGAGGTAATCGGTCTCGTCACTCTGTCAGGTCTCCCTCTCCGGCCCAGAAAAGAGAGAGAGAGAGAGAGAGAGAGGGAGAGAGCACAGTGTGTGTGTGTGTGTGTGCGTGCGTGTGTGTGTCAAAGCTGCACCACTAAAAGGCTGGTCTAGTCCAGTAAAGTCTCGTCACAGCTCCCACGTCGCGCGATAACTTCTAAACCGCCGACTCTCTTCGTCAGATCGTCCCTGATGCGACGCGGTATGGCGGATCCGCTCGGCCCACACGGCGGCGCGCTGTTCGTGTTTCCAGAGATGATGCAGCGCCGTGGTTCTTAGGTCTTGTCCAGTCCCAATTCCAGATTTATTATTATTATTCATTGTCATGTTGGGATTGGGGTCTGCTCTGTGGTTTTGAGAGGGAGTTGTATATGTTGGTGCTCTTGGTGAAAATGTTTGGTTTTGGTTCGTGTCTCGAGGAGGAGGAGGAGGAGGAGGAGGGGGTCGAGGACGGGCAGGAAGAGGACTGGACGATGAGGATGCATGTAGAGGAGGTGTAGGCTGCTGCTGTTGTTGACGCGGCTCTGGCTCTTCTCTTCGATACTGCGATGGCTGAGATAGCCTCACTATTAGCCGGGGACAGTAATTACCAAAAAAAGGACTCTGACAAAGAAAAGACTAACCTGCGGCCCCAGGATCAAAAACCGATCCACTCAATACACCACGGCGGCGCGATGCTGCGGCTGCGCCCACACGGCGGTGACGCCACACCACTCCCAGTGATCCAGGGTATATTCCGAATGCGCATGATGTCTCAGTAACCCCTGGCGCTGGGCTACCGCAAAGATATCTCGAATGCACCAGCGGATGGCCGAGTTACAGATTCCAAAAACCCTGTCGCTCGAATTCACGGCCGCGTCGATGCCCAAGAGGGTCGCCAAGCGAGCGAATTCCCCATCGGAATTACCGAGACGGAGACGCTGGTAGAGGTCGGTATGGGGGTAATACTGGGACGGACGCGTCAAGAGGAAAATGACAATGCTGACGATCATGTCGAGACAGAAAAGCTGCGAGAAGTGCGGCGGCGGAAGTTGCGCTTCTTTCAAGCTCGGCTGCGAGACGGTGCAGCGTGGCCGTGGTACGGAAGCAGAGACGGGAAGGGCCGTTTGTGGGGCACATTCTCTCTCTCCTTCTCTTTTTCTTTTTGAGGAGTGACGGAAAACTGTCGCAGGATAGGCAGAGTGTTGAGAAGCGAATTGCAGTGCTGGCGAAAGAGAGTGGGAGACAGCAGCTGGAAGATTAGCTGGGGAAAAAAAAGATAACAAAGGGTCAGGCACATTTAGGTACTGACCCATGTTGCCATGAGAAAAAAGTTTGGCGTTTGTTTGCAACCCCCCCCCCCCCCGGGGGGGGACGGGAAA
>Ga0247760_1002341_pt1 | contig 14685 bp, 14 predicted proteins | sample UWRJL171409R4_FD_179936 | JGI IMG/M metagenome (GOLD analysis project Ga0247760, IMG submission 179936) | Plant litter microbial communities from Arlington Agricultural Research Station in Wisconsin, United States - UWRJ-L171-409R-4 | ecosystem: Environmental > Terrestrial > Plant litter >...
TGTGGGCGCCTAGATTGTGGTGGCAGCCGCTTCTCTCTCGGGGAACGGCCCAGTGTTGATGACGGCGACCCGATCCGCTGTAAGGTCGGGTGCTTGACCTGGCTCTGCGAGGTCGGCCGCCTATCCTGACCCCGGAGGACTGGCCTCGGACCCATAATATCGGCAAATGTCAGGCCTCCTCCGAATGTGTTGATGTCGTTCAATGTAACGGGAAGTCGGTAAACAGCCATGATGGACAGATTGTTCATGCTGAAATCTGACAGTCTAGTGCAGGTTGTCCAAATCGTCGATGCCCGAATGGACATTGCGTCCACTTCGTTCCGTTCCGCCCGCTTGTAAACCCTAGACGCCTCTAGGTCTTCCTCGAATCCACGGAACTTTGTCGAGGCCTGTTCATCGCTCTCGCCAGATAGATATATATGTAGGAGCCCGTCGTCAGGCGTAGGGTCAATACGGTACTCCAAACCTCCGTGTCCAACGGGTCCTGTGTGGGCTTCCAGCTCGACCCCTGACCGTTCGATTCGCCCAGCTAGATCCCCATCTCCTTGGAGAATTGTGTCAACAACTTCATCTAGCTTAGTACTGTCCTTGAAAGCATCTGCCCAGGATTGACTGCCGACGTGTTAGCGACAGCTGCCCCACTCCGTCGATAGCTAGATGGGTAGGTTACCATTGCAAGACACTTATCATGAGCGAGATGCAATTCTTTTGCGCCTCCAGCCTGGTCAAAAGACAGAGGACCTTTTTTTCATTCCAGGTCCATTTAATCCGAGTGAGCATGCTGCTTGCCGGTCCGTTTTTCACCAGCTCCCCGCAAACAAGGCTCTCGAGCTCAGAGAGGGTGAGGACACATTGCGAGCAGGTGACAGCGATATGGTCAAGTCGGATCAGGGCTTTGCGCTCCGATGGAAGAGTCGAGATTGTGTCGAACAGGTGCTTGATGGAGTTGAGCGAGAGCCTGGTCGTCTCGACGGCAGCGAGCACAGCCCGCGCTGACTCGGGAGCGTCGCTGACGCTTGTGCACACCTCTGAGAGTGTTGCAGAGATCTTGGTCGCAGTGGCCACGAGACCAACCACGCCGGCCGTGATGCTCAAGGGGTCCATCGCGGGACGTTCGGCCTTCGTTTGAGTTCAGGTAAGGTGCATGTCGGGTTGATGTTGGACGGGCTGTGTCCGAACCCCACTTGAGCCTTTTCCAGCAGCTGCAGGTCAGCCGTAGCGGTTTCCCACCAGGCGTGATCCAATCGCACTTGTTCAAATCGTAGTTGGTCAAATCGCCGCCCGCCAATCTAATCGCAGGAGGCGGAATGGTGCCCACAACGGGCAGGAACAGCCAGTTGTGACGGCAGGAGCTCTCTCGCGGGGTTTTTCCAGTCAAATGGAAACCCTGCCAGGTGACAGCCGCCTCCGGGTGCCCGACAGCAGCTGCGGTTGGGGGAGAGGAAACGCAAACAAACATCTTCCCCGCACCCCAAACGAATGGGAAATTGTAGGCATCTGCGCCAGCGACCGACCATTCTCAACATCGCCCCTTCTCTCCCAGCAAGATCCGCCTCCTAATTTTTCGCCAGATGGTCACATTTCTCGATCTGCCGCAAGAGGTGCGGAGCTCCATCTACGAGCTTTCGGGGCTGACTCGACAATGCCCGATTGACCTCAGCGAACGGGGCAACGTGCCAGTTCAACTGCTCCCTTACGGCTACGGCCCAGCCAGAGACGAGTGTTGGTACAAGCAACGGCTGCGGGGCTCAACTTCATCCATTACTGCTGATGAGAAATTATGTGTATGTCCCCGGTTACAGCTCGAACTGACGCTGGTGTCGCGACAAGTGCGGTCGGAATCGCTGGATTTCCTGCTGGGGACGAATTTGTTTGTCGTCCGGGCTCGGGATCTGGCGTCGGAGCCCTTTTCGGACTACCACATCTTGAGAAACGTGCCGATTGCGCACCTCGCGCGCATGAGGCGCCTCGTGGTTCGTCTCAACTGTTGGCCCTGCCCGTGGGGCCATGACCCAACGAGTTATTACAACCCGAAATGGCGTCGAACCCCCGCCCCATCTCACTGCAGATTCTGCGATACGGCGTTTGCCCGTGATCATGCCGCTTTGTCCGTATCCTCCCCGACGGACCTGCGCCTGCTTAAGGGATGGGAAGACCTTTGTCGCCGGCTGGGGTCGGGCCGCAAACCCGGACAATCAAGTCTCACTGTCATCTGCGACGTCGAGAGTAGCGATGACGGTCAAACCGCATCACTTGTCACTGGCCCGCTGATCAAATATCTGCCGCTACTTCGTTCATGCACCATCCGCCTCGGACGCAGTGCGAGCTACCGGACAGCAAGAATGGCTCGCGATGCAGCCCTGTCCATGATGGGATGTAAAGCTGAGTTGCCGCCAGCGACGAAAGCTTTCCCCTTTGGAAAGCTACCACGTGAATTGAAACTTGCCGTCCTGAGATACACCCATCTCGGCCCTCCCGAACTTGCTGGCTATGACGATGATTTTGGTCAGGTAGAGATTATCAACGGGAGTCTCCTCCACGGCATGTCCATCGACGCGAACTTTCAATTCGTGAGAGGCTGTTGCTCGACATGTACGGAAACCCAGCTCGACTGGTCAGCATCACCCCTCCCTCACTACTTTTCCTTGACGCCTAGAGTACTAACAGTCGCCAGCTGCTGCAACAACCGCTACGCCTCCTTCTCCCCCACATGCAAGTGCCGCGTCCTTCCTCTCTCGCTCTTTCTGGTCGACCGCGACACCCGTCTTGTCGCCATTGAAGCTTTTTACTCCACCACGCGATTCATCCTCCGACACGACGACCTCGATTCCATCCTCGACTTCCTTCCTTCCGACGCCCTCCCGTACCTGCGGAACGTCACCATCGCCTTCACCCCCGAACATTGCTACGTGTGGACGGGTTCGATTGCGTGCACAGACCTGCCCCTGCCCGACTGGCTTCTCGATCAGATTACGGATGCCCATTTTCCCCATCACCGGAATTTAAAACTGGCACTTGTGGATAGTCACCCAGATCCTCCCAATCACCGAGAAAACTTCAAATCAATCCTGTCCACGTTAGCTTCATGTGGCAGTGCCCCGCTTAAACTGGAACTAGACCTACGCTCCGCCTACGTATTTGCAGAGAGGTGTATGTGGGATGCCAAGGAAGAAGAAGATGAGTGGTTTAGGTAGGTCTATGACATGTATCGGGATGTTGCCGAGGCAATCAAAGCGGCTTTTGAATCGCCGACCTCCAAGAGGACGATCAAGTCTTTGCGATTTCGATTGAAAGTCTTTTCGGATTTGGAGCCATGGTTGGAGAGGGAGGTGTTGGGGGAGAGGTTTAAGGGGAGGGCGAGGCGGATGCCGGGAAGGGGAAGGGGGAGGAGGTTGTTGGAGGAGAAAGTGCCGAGGTGGCACGGGGATAGCTATTCCTAGATTTCCTTTAAGATTCCTCTAAGGTTCCTTTTAAAATCCTCCCTAGGCTATATCTAAGCGAGGGTTACGGTTTGTATGTATTGGTATCAATTTTATCTTCCTATTTTTTATATAACGTGCATGATAAGCGAGCGCAACAGACAAGCGAGCGCAACACTTTTCACGCGTTGCACCATTTCCACATTCAACCCTTATTTTCTCCACAACCCAATATAACAGTACGTTCAAACGAAGTACGATTACTTCTGGCCCTCCAAGCTCTCCAAGACGATAAAAATCTAAGCTTACGTAAGGCAGCTGAGATCTACGATGTTGATTATATAACTCTCTTCTACCGGCGCGCCGGTCGGCCTACGTAACGCGATATTCCAGCCAACTCACGCAAACTTACGGATTTAGAAGAGAAAACGATTATTTAATATATAATTAAGCTATATATACGCGCATTCCATCCCTGGCTTTCGTATGTGGAAGATATGGCCAACCGATTACTACGCGAACGCGACGCGCCCCCTGTTAGTGTACAATAGGCTTATAACTTTATTAAACACCAGCTAAAACTCCGGACGCGTTTTACGCGTAAATACGACTACTAGAGGGCTAAATGCGAAGATCTAATAATTATTCGCAAGTGGTTTGCCCTTATACATAACGTTAAAGTCAAGTATGGTATCCTTAACGACGATTCGTATAATTTTGACGAAACCGGCTTTATAATGGGCATTATTATCGCCGCTATAGTAGTTACTACCTCTAACGGCCGCAGTAGGGCCAAACAGGCCTAGCCTGGAAATCGAGAGTGGGTAACAGTTATTTAAGGGGTAAACGCTTTGGGTTAGGCTATCCCGCCATTTATCATCTTAGCTGGGTAGTACCACCTCGCCAACTGGTATCAAAAGTACAACCTTCCAGCCTCCTAGCGTATTGCAATAACCAATAACGGGTAGATTACTAATAAGAAAGGCATAGATTGGATTCGGCACTTCGATTTCCATATAGTATCTCGTACGAAGGGCAAATATCGGCTGCTTATCCTTAACGGCTACGATAGCTACTACTCCGAAGAATTTGAAACCTACTATTAGGAGTATAACATTATTACACTTTATATGCCTCCGCACTCCTCGTACTTACTTTAGCTATTGGATATTAGTTGTTTTAGGCCGTTGAAGAAGGCGTACAGCCGCCAAATTGAGTAGTTGATGCGGATGAACATTACATATATTAGCAAGTTGGAATTTCTCTATACGTTTAGAGAAGCGTTTTTTACTTCGATTACAGAAAAGAATATTTAGGGGGGTTTTACCGGAGCCGGCCTTATACCGTACGACCCAGAAAGGGTGATATTTAAGCTAGATGTCCGTATTTGAACCCCAACCCCCCCAGCCTCAAGCCTACGTATAACACTACCTTGGGTCTCCTAAACGCCACACAACCCTTGAGAGGCTACCTCGCAGTCAGCATTTATCAAAACTCGAATTTCCAACTATTAGGGCAGCTCTCCAACCTCAATGCTAACTGCTGTAGATCGACTAGCTAAAGGTACGATGGCTGTTATGCACGAGGTAGCTCTTCTACGTACGGAGGTCTTAGTACTACGAAAGGCTAATGAGGGGCTTAGTAAGCGACGGAGAGCCAAAAAAATACGTATGCGGTTTGGAGGGTTACTTACTGTATAAGAGGCATAGGATCTACTGGATCAGAAGGCTGTGGGTGAGCAGTTGGTCCAGGAAACACGATAAAATGGTGGTGGTGCAGGGGGGTTTCGTACGAAGATTCGGTGCTGTGGAGTGTGCGGTAAGCCTGGCCATAATGCACGCACGTGCAAAGAGGCTGCAGAATTGTCTGATTCATCTGTTTCCGATTCAGTTATAGTTATTTCCTAGTATTATGGTTGTGTAATTGAGGATAATTGTGGTGGGGAAGTGGAAAGTGTTGCGCTCGCTTGTCTGTTGCGCTCGCTTATCACGCACGTTAGTGGCAGAATATTTCATTTTGATCACACACGGGAATAATAAATAGCTACCGTAGCATGATATCTAGCCATACGAAGTTTTCGAGCCATGAAAAGCCAAAAACAAAAAAAAAAGGTGGGGAGGAGAGGGTTAGTACAAACTATTGGCAAGGGGTCTTTATATACCATCAAAATCCACGGTGGACTTTTATGGAGTTCTAGCCAACCGAGGTCAGCTGACCGATAACACACTTGGCCCTCAAGTTTAATAAGCGTAGGTAGGTAGGTAACCACATTTCTCGTATGTGGCGTTTGTATTTTTTCCGTAGCCTGGTCCCCTCGTTCGCTCAGGTGGGGGGATATGGAAGAGCTCGACAGTCAATCCGCTGATTTTGGGTCTGCGGTATTTTTTAGTTGGTTGGTTGGTTGCCGGGTTTGGTTACCTATTTTTTCAACAATTTTGTAGATCAGAATCCCGTGTCTTTGGAGCGTACAGCGTATTATGTCCATCCCTATCTTGTCTTTTCTTTTTGAGAGCCTAAGTTCGAAGGATGTCCAAAGTGAGATTGAAGAGCAAGACGTACTAATCATCAGAAATAGGATCCTCATGTCCACGTGGATTATAAATGTCCACACCATCATGGTCTGGAGAGAGACAATTGAGGAGGGTTTAGCGATGAGATTTCGGAAATGTATTGGTTGACAAGACAAAGCTTGAACGGATTGAGCGACGAGAAACAGCCTCGGGTCGAGAGTCAGACTCGGGTCGAGAGTCAGACTCGGGTCGAGAGTCGACCGCTGTGGGGGGGGGGCAAGGGTACATGACCTTCGAGGCCACCGAATCAATAAAAGACATGTTTAGCGCGGTCAAATGCTGGGTCACCGCCGCGGGGTTTGGATTAGCCATTCTCGTGGTTATTTTTTGTCGTTTCCGTGTTTCAGTGGCCCAAATTTGATGTTCACATTTATGGAAAGGCGAATGAGGATATGTACCTAGGTAGGGATATTGAGAATGAGTTGGACTCGAAAATTTGACTGGCGGTGGTTGACCTAATAATGTAAGAGACATAACTGCGTGAGCAGAATACTGAGTTGGAGTGGGTTAGGTATGATCTCTCTCCCACTAACTCAAATATATATACTCCTGCCAGACTCAACATGAGCCCCCCGATGACTTTATCACACCATAAATTTCTTCAAAACCGCCGCCGCCTCTTCCTCAGTCCAGTGTGCAATCCCCCCCTCTTCCTTCTCCCGCATCTTTCTCTCCACAAACTCCTCCATGACTTTTCTCTGCGCATCCGTAAGCAAGTCCAGTCTAGCCTTGTGGTCTCTCTCCTCGTTTGGGCCAAAAAAGCGCTCATCTAAAAATGTCCACCAGAGGTAGTCAAACGCCCAGAAATCTCTCAGCGCGTAGCTGAGGATCCAGTCGCCGGAATCCCAGCTTTCTTTCATTCTCTGCGACAGGGGGATTTCTTTTCGACTTCCACTTTCTTCTTCTTCTTTTGTCAGTGCAATCTTGGTCTCCTGCTCTCTCAGAACTCTCAGAAAGGTTTCCAGCCTCGGTTCGTAAACCTTCATCCACGCTTTATAACTACACCACCAATCCCCTTCATGTTGTCCGTCTTCACTTTCGGGCGATACCGGCCAATCGTCAGGCTTCATGATAAGTAGCCACCACGGCGGATCAAAGCTGAATTGTGCTGGGGCCGCATAGACGAATTCCCAATCGATAATACCGACGATGTTTTCGTCTTTATCGAGAAGAATGTTGGCGGGACGGAGGTCTTCGGAAAAGAGACGGAATTCTTCTTCATCCTTACCATTGCCATCTTCAGCTTCATTTCCCGGTACACTGCTGGTACTGGTACTAGTGGTGGTGGGAATGACGAGTTTATTGTCCCTCGCGAGATTCCGTAAAAGCTGACGCGCAACAAATTTGTCCCTCGCATCCTCTTCCGACTTGACACAATCATTTCGTTGAAAAACCACGGCCGCCAAATGCATGTCGGTGAGAGCCACAAACCAATCTCGAGACGAGGTATATGTGTGTTCCGGAACAGGGAGGATGGTCCCGCTTGGCTTGGTGGGGAGGTGATTGTGCACGATGAGTTGGGCCATGCTTTGAATTAGAGGACGGCCAGCGACGGTGATGTTTTTGGCGATGGTGTTGTCGTCTGTCTTGATAGTGGACTCCACATCATCGTCTTCTTCTTTGACAGTGATGTTCAGATCATTGAGTTTATGGGTTGTAGAATCCACATTATCATCTCCATTCATGGTGGCACCGCAGTCACCCACTTGGCTGCCACCCACTCCCCTTTGAGAAAGAGAGCCAATTCGGGGAAATCTCAGCCTCTGAAGCTGCAGGAAAATGTCCGCCACCTGCCGATAAAGCCTTTCGAGTCTGGCCTCGTCAACAGCAGGATCCAAGATCGATCTTTGTTCGACAGGACGGCTGGGATCCCGGTGAGCGTCACAAATGTCGTTTTCATGATCGATCCAGTCCATGATGATAAACGGGCCCAGACCCGTGGGGTTTTCAGCAGCGGTGCCGTGTCGATATACGTGAGGGACAGGGATGGTGGTGTGGGCAGCGATATAGCGCATCGTCTCTGCCTCGTAGCGGATTTTTTCCTCGGCAAAGGGAGTATAGACTTTAGTGGGGGTTAGATTTCCTAGGGTAAAAAAAAAAAGAAGAGAGAAAAGGAAAGAGAGAGAGAGAGAGACAGAGAGAAGGAAAATACCTGGAATCGGAACCTTCATCACAATAGAATGACCATCCGCATACTCCCCCCGATAAGCCAGGTTATAACCGCCCTTCCTGACCGGGTGCATGGTATCACCCTTTCCCCGTCTGTGCCGGAGCATGAATCTGCCGACGGCTCGGAACACGTCGGGTTTGATGGTTGTGGCCAACCATTTCTCCTCTTCTTCCTCCAATTTTTCCCATATCTCGTCGTCTTTGTCCATTGAGACGTAGTGAAATTTGGGAGCCATGTCGGTCGGGCGTGATGTTCTGATGTTGAATTGCGGTCTGACTGATTGTGGTGAGGAGGAGGTGGGACTCGTAATGATTGATTGATTGAGAGCTGGAAATAAAAAAAAAAGACGCTATCTGGGACTCTGAGTATTCTGATTTCGGATGGTCAGAGGCTAGAATGTTTTCAAGTCCTCGGGCTTACCTAGATACATTTTATCAGCCAGACAGGGGGGGGAGGAGGGCTCGGACACGATGAACTACCTACCTTGCTTCCTCCCAAGTTAGATCCAACTTGTCTGCGGGAAATAAGAGTCAACGGCAAACATCAAGATTCATCAACCTGAAACAAGATCACACACTACTTCTGTTGGGCCTGGCCAAATCCAGGTTTTTTTTTTTTTTGGTTTTTTTCACGGAAATAAAGCGGTGAATGGCCATGCGAATAAGCGCCGAAAGCGGTCAAGCTACGGCCACGCTGACCTGGATGAAATACGGGGTGCCAGACTGTCGGGTCCAAGCAACCAATCCGTGAGCGAGATCATGTTTCACCATCCAGATGATCTTGACAGACCACCGGATCCTTAATCAAACATATCTCTGCTACTGAGCGGTGGGCTCAAGATAACCAACGGCCAACAATTCCCGGTTCAAGATGTCAAAACCATTCTTGCACGTGGAAAGCGAAACGTGCAGTTGTCCAATCGGTTCAGCAGCAATTATCTGCCTCGAACTCAGAAGCCCCTCACTTACATGTGCAGCATATCCGTGCCGCGTTGTAGACATGGCAAGAATACGCCATTACCTAATGCGGGAGATCCCAGGTAATACTGTGAGTTTTTCAATGACGAGCTACGAGCTATTGCGATACCTAGAACTACTGAGAGCAAAACTACCACCTAAACCACTGCATCATGTAGAATCTGGATCCGAAGCTAAACTGCAGATCTATCAATCTCAAAACTTGCCCATCCCACGAAAGCCTCCGAGTCCAAGTCCTCCCTGAACCTGAATGCCGACTCCATTTCCACTTCTTCCGTGTCCATGACTTTCATCGGATCCTTGACCTTGACCCTGACCTTGACCAGGGACGGGAATCTGCACTCTCGGGGTGGTTAGTCCTGCTTTTCCACCCAGCTGGACGGCGATGCCCGGGACATTTGTCGCTTTACCGTTAGTTGGAGCCCCTGCACCGTTAGTCGGAACGGTAGCCTGTCCGAGCCCTGCTGGAATTCCAACGCCGTTGGACGGTGCCGTAACTTGGCCGGGTCCATTCGACGGACCATCACCGACGATTCCACCATTGCTAGTAATTCCCACGTTGCTCCATGTCGTCGGAACCGAAGTCCATCCGCGACCTGTACCTGTACCTGTACCCGTACCCTGCCCTGAACCATTCGGTACCACCACCACGACGCCGGAATCATCCTCATCAGCATCACCGGCTGGAGGTACAGCCTTCCAAATTACCATGGGAGTCTCCACTTCAACTTCGACTTCGACTTTGTTTTTCTCTGCCGCCTTTTTCTCTTCCTCTTCCTTCAAAGCCGAAGCTTTTGTCTTTTCTTCTCTATCCAGCTCTTTCCCCACCAATTTAAACCGTTCTCTCCACCTACTCACGACCGTAGAATCTCTCTTCTTTTCTCCCCACGGATCACGATTCAACTTGTCTGTGTCCACCACGATCTCTTCTCCGAGCGTGATTGATCCCGTAGCGATTGGTGGAAAGGAAAATACTTTTCGGATTAGCCCCTGGGCGGTTTCCTCGGGACCGAGCGGATCTTCCCAGATTTTCACCTCAAATTTCTTTCCTGCCTGGAAGAAGAAATCTCTAGGAAGCTCATTGCCGGTGGTGGTGGTGGTGAGGGGAATAGAAAAAGGCTGCATGGCCGCCTCGTGAACCCCTTCTAGCGAAAGGATCGCTCCCCCTTTTTTCGAAGAACATGAAAGGACAGAGTCGATTGAGACCCCCCCGTTGAGATTCAACGAGATATCCCCTGCAGAGAGAATAATATTGGGAGACCGCGTGAGGATATGGTCAATGTGGTATTCCCCAGATCCTGAATCCCCAGAACCTCCGTAAAGGTAAAACGGCATGGCCCCGGACGGGTACTCGGAATCGTGTGTCGACGACGTGAGCGGGCGGGATTTCACTATCCGTTTAATAGTAATAGGGATCCGTTGGAGGATAATCCCACTAGAGGAGAAACAGTTAGTCTCTGGCCCTAGCATAAGAGAGAGAGAGAGAGAGAGAGAGAGAGAGAAACTTACTTGGTTGCTGTAGTCAAATTCCCCAAAAACTCCGCACTGCCCCCCCTCCCAACCGTCTCAAGAAGCGCCGCCAGATCCAGCTTATCCGAAGTCTTAATAACAAGCTGCTCATCCGTATTGCGCTTGAGTTGACGATAAACCGTCGCCCCCAAATCACCAAACTCGACTCCCAAAATAATCTGGCGTCTATGCTTGGCAATGTGAAACATGGAGCGATACGACAAAAAAATCTCTTCCCCCGAGGTGCCGTGCGTCCAGAAACTGTGGTAATCAGGAGAACTCTCATTGCGGGCTCGACAAACCTCGACCTCCTCCTCCACTATCTCTTTGAAGGTTTGGCCGAGCATGTTGATAAAATCGCCCCGGCTGGAAAGACTCGCAAACGGGCTCATGACGACGTTTCGCAACACCATCAGGTCTTCTGCCGTGTTGCTCTCCAGTCCCAGTCTGCGCTTGAAGTTAGCGGCACAGTCGCCGTAATCTTTGGGTGAAAACTCCGTCGAGGTCAGATATAGCGGGATCGTGCTGGGTTTGTCATCTGGCGACTCGATTGAAAGTCTACTAATGACGCGACCCATGAGGTAGTTGGCCTCTTCAACATCCGTGTTGATCGTCCCGTCGGGATATCGCCAGTTGAGAGCAAAGGCGTTGATGTTGGTGTCGGATCCTAGAGCGCGGAGTAGCGTCATAGTCTTTTCGGCAACGGGCTTGCCTTGATCTCTGGAGACAATCTCGGCGTTGGTCTGGGAAAGCACTTCGTCTCTGATACGCTGTTTCTCGGCTTCAATCTGTTTCGGGTCTCCGCTGGCTTCGGAGGGGAGGGCGTTGAAGGGGACGCAGATGAACGAGTCGGTGGGCGTGGCGAGGGCGGCCCAGAGAGCGGAGAACTATCCATGTCAGTAACCTTTTTGTTGCTTGTGATTGCAGTGAAAGAAAAGGAAAGAAAAAAAAAAGAAGGGAAAAGAAAGGCAGGGAAAAAAAAAAGAAGAAAAAAAAAGGAAAGGGGAAAAGGAAGAAAAAGGAAGGGAGAAAGAAAGGGAAAAAAAAAAATACTTACCCTCGCAGATGTAAAACACGCCTCGCTCAACAACGCTCCATACCCCATTTGGTTCAACCCAATACACTGATTCGACAACCACGTTGCCATGGCCGCCGCGCCGGGTTTACTCCCCTCTACTCCATAAACACCAATACTTGTCGTCACACTCCCCCTCGACAAGTACGGACTCGTCCACGTCACGAGATTTTTGATTCTCCCATCGCGATAGACCAACGACCCCGCCGGGTACGGGATATAGCCCGCCTTGTGCGGATCTACCGTGATGGAATCACAATACCGCATGGCCCACAGATCCTGCTGCGTTTCTACTCGCAAACACAGATCCGGAACGAGGCCATCTTCGCCGCCATCTCTTCCCGAAACTCTTGCCGTTTTTTCCGCTTCGCCTTCTTCTTTTTCGGAAGAACTGGGTAGCATGGTGGCAAAATACCCTCCCCAAGCCGCATCGGCATGAACGACAAACGACATGCCATAGGCATGGAACCGCTGACGCAGTGCGAGGATCTGTCGGAGCGGGTCTACGGCGCCTTCTTCAGTCGATCCGATAATTCCGACAACGGCAAAAACGGGCCGTTCATCCCGCAGACAGCGGGTGAGCTGTTCTTCGAGTTGAGAGATGTCGACGCGCGCCGAGTGGTCGACGGGTATGTTGATGATGTTGGCCGAGCCAAGTCCCATGATTGCTAGAAGGGGGGGGGGGGATTGTCAGTTCAGTAAGCTCAGTTTATTTAGGGAAAGAAAATAGATGGTGGATGAGTGAGGAATACAACAGACCTCCCGCTTTCGGCCAAGAATAATGCTTCGTCGCCGACAGCAAATACGCCGGACTCTCCTGCATCTTAAAATGTTTTTCCAACGAATCCTTGCCAATGGTCTGGATATTATACCGATCCAGCGCTTCTTGCAGCCAAGTCGGCGTGATGCCAAACTGGTCGTGGAGCTGTTCGGGAATATCGAGAATAGTTTTCGGGCGAAGGTTTAGCAGCTCCCACGTCGTCAGGTCGCGAAACGGCTTGAGTTTACCCTGGCAGGTCCGCACGCGAAATGTGTCAGAGACAAAACGGAGAGGGCCGTCGGGGTCGTCCATGGCTTTGCGGATGGATAGGGGGTAAAACTTGAGGTTTCTTGCTGTGAACATGTAACGTCAGTGTCCCTCTCTCTCTTGTTCTCTCTCCCCCTCCAAAAAGAAATACTTACCCACCCACATGGACTCGAGATTCGCAACAGTTCCATCACAGGTAACGTGTCCCCACCCGACCGGTCCCTCCCCCCCCTTTGTTTCTTGGTTTCTAAACCCAAACAGCTCACATAATTGTTCTCCAACCTCGATTTCCGCCACGGTACTGATGGGACTGGCCTCGAGCGCGACATTATTCGGGTTATAAATCATGGTCATGAAATACCCTAGCATCGCCGACATGGATAGGTCCGTACACATGTGCGCCTGATATCGCGGCGACCAAAACGGGATGGAATGCTCGGCCAGCATCCGCGCCGTTTGCTGCACTGCGTTCGCCACGCGCGAGGTAACCCGACGGAATTCATGGCTGGATTTGATAGACTCGGGAATAAAGTTATATCCCTCTTGCAAATCCTGGGGGAAATATTCCGCCCGAGCGAGCTGCAGTTCGTCGAGCAGCGTGGTGAGGTTTCGTCGGAATTCGGTGAGGTTTTCGCAGCGAGGGCCGATAAAGTAGGCGCTTATCGCTTGGTGGGTGATATCTTCGCTTGAGGCCATTATACCTCTTACCTACGTATGCAGCTATGTAGCTATGTAGCTATGTCAGGACACAAGGTGGTGAAATGATGTGGGTGGGGTTGACCACTGCGGAGTGGTCTTTAGAACAGAACTTGAACTTGAACTTGCTTGAAGAGGAGAAACTGTTGGGGGGGGGGAGAGTACAATGAACTGACTGGCTGCAAACCAGGTACTTATACTTTTTGCCAGCAGAGAAATAATGAGTCGTGAGTCGTCGCGAGTCACTGCCACGCTAGGACGAGCAGGTCGGGTTTGCTTGTGCTCTGTGAGTCTACTAGCGTCTCTACTGTTTGTTTCTCTACCTAGGTGCCTAGCGAACATGAACCCTGATGGGTACTTCAAGGTTTCACAATCGCAAGCGAGGAATCCCATTCCGATCCTGCAGGTGTTTTCCGCACTGCAGCTGTTTATTGCCTCAAGGGTTAGTTCCCGATCTCGGGTTGGGGCCGCCCTGATTGGGACGAAATCATATTGTTCTCGAGCAAACTCCATGTGACACTAGGAAGGAGGAGGAGATATGGTTCATGTTGTGTGCAAGAGAATGTGAGAATGCGGCTAGCCGTACTAATTTTCGTCGCGGAACCACACTCATTTCTGTCTAGGTAGTTCCGTCAAGGTCAACTCAACTCGCCAGCCAGCTCCGCTCCGCCCCAGACTTGCCGTTTTCGCGGGGAGAGGCTGAAACCCACCACTTACTTTCCACCCGTCCTGTCCCACCACACGACAAACAAGCACGCTACTAGAACATAATAGTTTCTTGTAGCACCATACTGCAAGCATGTCGTTCGGAGTCTATCCAGGTAGGTAGTCAAGTTTCATGTTCTCATATTTCATGCAGACGGGGTCCGATCTAGCAAGCCACATCGGAGCATCAGAGTTTGCCCCCGGGTTTTGCAGCTGCTATGTCAGCTTCCGGCCCCAACACTCTTCTGCATTGTTCCCCGGCCCCCGCAGTTCGGAGTGGGTAGATGTGTTGTGGAACCAGACGTGTTATAACCACACTACTATTACTTAGGGTACTTATCCAAGGTATCTTAGGTAGCTAAGGTAGATATAGGTAATACTTGGGTATCCACCAGTCGCTGATACCACTCACGTAAATCTAACCTCCTCCAATCCTACGCCACCTCATTCGGTGCTGCTCGCTAGCCGGTGAGACAGCCAGAAAACCAGCCCATCTTTCATTTCATATTCTCTTTCTCTCACCTGCCGGTTCGGGTT
>Ga0247760_1002342_pt1 | contig 14673 bp, 15 predicted proteins | sample UWRJL171409R4_FD_179936 | JGI IMG/M metagenome (GOLD analysis project Ga0247760, IMG submission 179936) | Plant litter microbial communities from Arlington Agricultural Research Station in Wisconsin, United States - UWRJ-L171-409R-4 | ecosystem: Environmental > Terrestrial > Plant litter >...
CCTCTCCCGCCGGGAATTGAACCCGGGTCTCGAGCGAAAGTCGCAATGACAAGCTCACATACTGACCACTATACTACGGAAGACTTGTTGGTGTGTGGCACCAACCGTAGCGGAGGCAGCTGTTGGCAATGGGTGGAGTAATTGGGTATATAAAGGGGAAATGCGGGGTAGTCACAAAGTTATGAAGCGGAGAGGCAGCACCCACCCCACTGGGTGCAGGTTAGAGAGGAGAGAGGAGAGAGGGGGCTGCTAGAGGGTACGTAGTCTGAAAAATATTTAATCCATTTCTCTGTCTGTGAACATGTTTTGATGAAGTGTTGTGCAGAGATTGGAACGTCATGAATTGCATCCACCAGGGGCACATCAGTATCACTTATACGTGACAGCGGGGAAAGACGAGATACAACATTCCCAGTCTCGCCCCAAATTTCTAAACAGCGAGTTCTCATTGTCCTATATTTTCCAGTAACACCAGCAGCACAACAAGTTATAGTGTTTGCCACCGGACAGATTATCATGGGCTTCCTGGGAATGCATAAGAGGGGTCTCCTCTGCTAACCACGCTTTATTGGGACCTTGCCCATTCGCTTTAGTCGCGGCTTCAAGTCGATGCATAACTACATATCTCCCTTAGTCATGTGCGACGAAACGCCGTATGCCGTAACTGCCCACAAAACCAAAGTACCCAAAGCCGCTGCGAGAGTGGGCCTGTCATCTCCGCAGGGAGCCTGTCTTAGAGATGACAGATAAGATATGAACATGGCGAGGCTCATACTTTAAACCCCCGAGGTCACCCAGTGTGAGTTTCCATTTCCTCGCCGTAGAGAACACGCGGGATTTCGCGTCAAAGAACTCTGCGTGCTTTGCCCTGCGTTTTCAGGTCCCCGCTCAGGTTTTCGGAGCCCGTGGCAAGCAGTACATGCCACTTATTAACAATTTCTATGAGCGGAGAAGAAGAGCCCATAGAGCAATCCCGTGCCAGACACCTTGCGACCATCAAGGGATTGTATTGTCCACAGGGGCAGACCCAAGCCACGCCCTCATCACAAAATAGATCTCCTGGCTCGGGAATGGGAGCATACTTGCGTTCGTCGGGAAAATGGGGCTCGGGGCATCCGCTGTCATCGACGGGTTGCCACCAAGCCATCATCTTCGGGGCAAGCCCCGGGATCACGGAAGGGGAAATGGCGTTGCGGAATTGGGATAGAAGTTCTTCGGGTTGGTTTGGCAGGTGCCTTTACCGTAGGGTCAGCACATCGACGGATGAGACACAAAACTAGGTCAATTACCGTTCAAGCTTGGGCTCCTCGGTCTCAAAATACTCACTGCCGTAAGATTAGCACATCATAGCACACAGCACCATGGCGGGTATGGTGGGCAACACTTACAGGGACTGCAAGCCATGGCCAAATCCATCACATCCGTTAACATTGTCGTTTTCCGAGCCATCAACGTTAGGCGGAGCAGCTTGCTTCTTGCTGTATGCCAGGACTTGACCGTAGTCAACACCCTCGAGCCCATTGTCAACATCAGATTGGCCATTGCTGCGGACCGGAGTATCGCTAGGGCTATCATCATGGACGTCCTGAGTGGCATTAACCAGAGCTTGGTGGTTGCCGTTAAGATGAGGTTGGCTGTCGCGGCAGAGTAGAGCCATGGCCACAGTAAATCTATAGGCGAAGGAAAAAGAATGAAGCTTGATTTGCTAGAACTGATCGTCACAGGCGAGCTGGATGCGAGGATGGTGTTCTGATCAAATTGCTGCGGTGTGTGACGGATGACGAAGACGTGGGCGCTGATGGAAACTAAGTAGATTGGAACTTGTGAGAGAGTCTCCTTCCCTATGTTGTGAAGACCGAGAGCACTTGTTGGGTTTGAACCCACACTAGGTTGGAAACAAGTTTTGTTCTTTCTTTCGAAATCCGTCTAGGTAGACAGGCAGGTACGTAGGTAGGTAAGGACCTATCAACGTGTGTCGGGTCGACTAAAATGTGGCTGCTACTCCGACGACTCCTATCCTCACCCCACCCCGGATCTCCGTTGTTAACCCACTGTTATTCCTTCTCCGAGGTCAAGCGCAGCGCGGATTTAGCGCCGGAGTGTACTACGGGTCGGACAGCATATGCCACCCTTGGGGACATGTAGTTACCATTGGCGAAAACCCTGCTCTGCTGCTCGTACTCCATGGCGTGCAGGAACCAGCTGGAAAGCTGTGAAGCCCGAATCCTGGGCCGGTCAAAACACGGCTCCAACATGCCGTTTCCCAGGGAAAGGTGCCACTTGTTGATGATCTCGGCCCCACGGCCTCTATACTCTGTGGTGAAGCGGTTGCACCCGGCCCGTTGGCATTTATTCTCCACAAAGATTGGGTGTATGGGGTTGTATTGGCCGCACGCGCAGACCCAGGCGCAGGCAATAGGATCGCGCATATCGGTAGGTTCGGGGATGGGGGTGCCGCCTGTCCCATAGCTATCAACAATACCCTCGACCATCATGGTTTTGGCAAGGGCAACAATGCAGAATGGTAGGGCTCCCTCGCCAAGTTTCCGAGCGAAGTAGGGGAAAGAACTACTCCACGTGAGCACGGGCTCAGGGCTGGCTGGTTTCCATGTACGTACTCAGCATCGTCCTGGCAAGTATTTACCTGTGAACCTAGGATATTCGCCGGAGATGAAGACACGATTGGTAGCGCGCACTGTCGGTGAGTGACAAGGAGACGTTGGCCTCTGCTGGATTCTTGAAAGGCCGGGGTCGGAGCAGCGAGTACTTGTACTTATGGGGGTGGACAGTGTTTTCCGTTCATCTTTGCTGGTGTCGCCCCTGAATACACTTGCACGCGGAAGCTCATGTTTTCAGGGGGGAAACATTGAAGTAGAGGCTGCCATAGCTGTCTCGTAACACGCGGTGGGACATGCCAACTCGAGGCGAGAGCTACACCAGACATTGGGCAGCGAAGGACACGGCATGGAGAAACCTGCTCGCTTCTTCATCTAGAGGCCCAAGGATATCGAGGACCAACATGGGCAGTCCAAGGAATGGGGGTTCTAGAGCCGCCTTTTCCCCTCTCCTCAAAGGTCTTGGCCATGTGGTTGTTGTGGAGCCAAGTCTGCTCGCATGCTCGCATGGCCCCTCACATCCACCGTCGATCAGGTGCACGCCCGCTGACTCATCAATCATCATCCCGCGAAGAGAGGGGGGCACATCCGCGCCTTCCTTGTTCTCCGATTTAGCTTGAGGTGTCAGACCCAGATAAGGAAGTCGGCATGGCCTTGGTGCAGCATCTTCCGGCGAACTACGCCACTGCCCTCGAGCTCATCGACGAGGCGCATGCCAGGGACCCGAGGAGTGCTGAGGGGGTGCCCCAAGAGCTTCGCTATGCTCAGAAAATGACCCGATGGCTAGCACTGCGGTGTCCTGATGCCTCGCCTGTTTTGCAGCTTGCCTGTCGCGCCCAACACTTTCGCCGGTTTGTCTCTCGTACAAAACCTTCACTCGTTTCAGATGGGCCGTTGACACGTCCTGCTCTCTCGCAGATGGGAGATTCCACGTGACAGCTACCCCATGACGCGCCCGGGCTATCTTACCTGGCGAGCAAAGCTCAAGTCGCAAGCCGCTGTCCAGGTAGCAGGATTGCTGGCATCACCGAAGATTCAGCCGCCTCTGACCCAGGATGAGATTGACCGGATTGCCGCGCTGGTGCGCAAGGAGAACCTCAAGGCTGATGAGGAGACGCAGGTTCTGGAGGATGTTGCCTGCCTTGTCTTTCTTGATGACCAGTTTGATGAGTTTGAGCAGCGATCAGGTCTTGATGAGGACAAGATGGTGGGTATTCTCAAGAAGACGTGGGTCAAGATGAGTCCTGCTGGCCACACTCTGGCCCTCCAGATGGACCTCAGCGACAGGGCTAAACTATTGATTGGGAAAGCTCTTGAAGCTTGACCCGAATACATTGATTGCCCCGCTCGGCTCTGGCGTTGTTCGCCGTTCGGTGTAGTCGAACCCGAGCGCATCGTGGGTGCTCCCGGCCATTTATATAAAGCACAGGATATTCCTACAATAGCAACAATTTATCTTTCCCAACTTTTTGGCTTATCTTCTTCAACATGTTCTCGCCCAAGAAGACAGTTCAATTTGACCCCCTGGATCGAACACGCCTCGCCCCTGAGACACCGATAAAACCGCCTCTGTCTTCCCTGATCTCGACACGCGATTTTCAGAGAGTAGCACAGGATACTTATTCCCGGAAAGCATGGGCGTTCATATCCTCTGCCGCAACCGGCATGTTTCTGAGGCAGAGTGACACGCTCGATTGGCTGACTGAGTGTCTCGAACAGACTCGCTCACCCATCAGGCCAACCAAAGCCTGTATTCCTCCATCACCCTCCGGCCGCGCGTCCTATGCGATGTTTCGGGACCAATATCACTTTCGACGACAATTCTGTCACAAAAGGTGGACACGCCCATCTTTGCGGCACCAACGTCGCTGGGCAGATTAGTGCATCCAGATGGAGAAGCCGAGATTGCCCGTATGTTTTACCCTTGGCCTTTTTTCTGTTTTGGTCGTCTTCCCATGTATCTTTTCCCTCGAGGTTGTGCTTCTTTAGATTTGTCCCTCTCCGAGCCCTGGTTACGTCCTGACCCCTATTTCACTGCTCTCCGTCTTGTTTTGACACGGTCTCCACCCCATTTCCATTCTTTGTCTTTGGACGCTTCTTTCTCTCTTTCCTACCTTCGCACCCCCTAGCATAACCACACACAATCCCACTAATGCATACTATCCAGGAGGCTGCGCCCTCGTCTCTGCTGCCCAGGTCCTCAGCACCAGCGCTAGCTGCACCCCCCAGGAGGTTTTCTCCGCCCGCAATGCCCTTAGCAATCCACACCCCATCTTTTTTCAGCTATACGTGGACCGTGACCGCGCCAAGTCTGAGGCCCTGGTGAGGGAAGCTGTCTCTCTCGGCGCAGCCGGAATATTCCTCACGGTTGATCACCCCGTGGTAGGGAAACGTGAGGCGGATGAGCGGGTTGCCATGGAAGAGCTAGAGGCGGAGGTGGCCATACCGCAGCCCCGGAACCGAAGTCAGGGGCATACAGCATTAGCAATGAGAGATCCAGAATCCGAACAAAGCGCAGGGCCGCAACCTGGGAAGGGAGAACAGGCCGGGCATCACGTAAAAGGGAAAGCAACCCGACCAGAACCACCACCACAAAAGACAACCCCAAGCCCCAAGTCACCGGACCCAACGCCACCCACGAATTCCCAGAGGAGGAAAATAAGAAGAACAGGTACAGCGCGGCACAACTCGAATTATATCTCTCCCTCATTAACCTGGTACACCACCCTCCCGTGGCTCTGTTCCCTTTTTCCTGAGTCTATCCCTGGCCCCAACCCCACCCCGTTAGTTATCAAAGGAATCCAAACCCCTTCTGATGCTCTCCGAGCGATATCTATATCTCACGGCGCAGCAGCAGCGGTAGGGGGCATTGTGATGTCCAACCACGGCGGACGAAACCTCGACACCACCACGCCTTCGATCCTGATCCTCTTGGAGCTACAGAGGTGCTGTCCCGAGATTTTTGCAAAAACCGAAGTCCTAATCGACGGTGGGATTATGCGTGGAACCGATGTGTTTAAGGCGTTGTGTTTGGGTGCAAAAGCCGTGGGGATCGGGAGGGGGGTGCTGTGGGCGTTGGGATATGGAGCGGAGGGGGTGGCGCGGTACTTTGAGAGTAGGTTCCCCCTTCCTTCCTCGCCTTCTTGTTCGTTTTCTTCGTTCTCGTTTGTTCTCCACTAGGTGAATGGGCGAGATCATGACTTTGGTGGGTGAGTAAGTGAGAGATACAAAATGTGGAATGTGGAAGGTGAAAGAAAAAAGTGGGAGGTAGAAAGAGACCAGTGTCAATCTAGGGAGAAAAAAAGAATAGAACGTGCTAACGAGAGAAATAAGTCCTAAACGAAGAACTAGAAACCACGATGCGTATGTGTGGAATCACCAGTCTCGACCAGGTCCATCCGGGACTTCTCAACACGAGAGCGGTGGATCATTTAGTTCCAGACACGGTGAGCGAAGAACATCCCTATGTCAAGTGGCGGCAGCGACCTAAGGAGAAACTTTAGCTTGGTATTGGTACCTACATACAAATGTCGGGATTTAGTTTTATTCTCTACGAAAGGATTACCTACCTATGCGTCGAGATATGGATATTCGAATACCATGTTAGTTGTCTCAAGGGGATGGCTAAGAATATAGGTGTAGGTGTAGGTGTAGGTACCGAAATGTAACCTCTTTTACTTCGATACTCTATATATATATATGATCTGATGCCCCCGTGATTAAATATCTACCTAAGCAACAACAGACAAGAAACTAACGGAAGGAATCCTCCTCAGGTTATTATTGCCATTTCCATCTCCCCCCTCCCCTCCCTCCCTTTCTTTTTCTTCCTATCACCCTACTAGCTTTCTCCTCGTGTCTCAATCCCACCAAGCTGCTACATGTAGGTAGGTAGTAGACTGGACTAAGCAAGCAATAAACACAGCCTAAACAAAAACATGTGTACTTGAAAATGTCATAATCTGATCAATCCTTCCGAAAAATACCTACTCCGTGATAACCAAGCCAAGCCAAGGCAGACATTCTCCTCTCGATAAAAATATCCTCGACTCCCCCCCCCCCTTTCCCCGGGAGGGGGATTAAAATCCCAGTGCTTGCTTCTCTCTCTCCAAAGGACCAGAACATAGAACATGGTCTTGAAAAGAAACACTCCCTCTCCCTCTCTTGAATGCCACCCCCGATTCCTCACTTCTCTCCCCCTCCTATATGCGGGGGAAAAAAAAGCATATGTACGTAAAATCGACAACACCACTACACACCATGGCGCCAGTCATGACCGAAGAAAAGAAAAAAAACAAAACAGAAAACAGAGAAAACAATTTCTCTAACCCTGCAACTCTCGAACTTCACCATCGCCCCTCTGCGTCGACAACTCGGCATACCCCGCTGCAGGGGGTTGGAATCCGCCTTGCTGCTGAGGGTATCCAGCCTGTTGCGGGTAGCCGCCCTGTTGAGGATATCCACCTTGCTGTTGTTGAGGATAACCGGCTTGCTGAGGGTAGCCTCCCTGCTGTGGTTGCTGATATCCGTAAGCTTGCTGTTGTTGTTGTTGTTGTTGTTGTTGTTGTTGTTGTTGTTGTTGTTGGTCGTACCCCCCCCCAGGAGCTGTGCCTTGTCCGTACGGTAGGTTGGCGTATCCGGCACCCTGGGGCGGGGGAGACGGTGTTGAGTGAGGACCCTGGAAGGGCGGGCTCTGCGGCGGTGGCGGGCTGTCGGGCGCGGTATAGTTGCTAGGCTCGTACAATGTCGACGTGTGCTGAGGTTTGGCGATGCTGTGACGGGGGTCGACAGGCGCAAAACCGGCGACGGCCGGAGGCTGGCCGTAATAACCCTGGGAAGGGGTTGTGCTCTGCGCCATCTGCGGGCTTCCGCCGAAGCCGTCGCCGCCAGTCGGCTGCGGTGGGCCAATGTTGGCGGGGGTAATGGTCGGGGAGCTGTCCTTGTCCTTGTTATTCTGGCGGATCAGGAACCAGATGCCGAGGCCGATGAGACCGAGAGCCGCGACACCGCCAACAACACCGCCCGCAATAGCACCCACAGGGGTAGACGATCCAGAATCCGGCTGGGGATTTGATGTGACGGTTGCCGTCGCCTGCCCACCCTGGGTAGTATCGGCACCCTGTGTAGTGCCGCCAATCGGTCTCCTGGTACTGACACTGGATGAACCTCCCGTGAATGCCGTATAGAAAATCTTATCCGTGCCGCCAGCCACAGCGCATCCAAAGAGAGTATATCCGCTAATAGCAGTAGCCGACCCGGTTGTGTCGGCGTAGAGATGGGTAATACAATGCGGGAAGTCGGATAGGCCACTGTCAAAGAGGTGAGCGGTTTATCATTTCTCTAGAGAGGCTAAACTTACCACCACAAAGTGAAACCGTTATTAGTCGTATACAGATCGCTCTGAGTACGATCGTAACATGTCGTCCACACCTTGCAGCTCGTGGTAGCGCGGTCCTCGCAACATCCAACATGTGAGCTCGAGTCAAAACCGCAGTAGGCCGTTGCATCGCAGTACAGTGAGATTTCTGAGCTCCCGGAGACATAGGCACACGTATTGTCGGTCGATGCTCTCTTGTCGAGCGTCCTCGGCTTAAGCTTGGGAGCTTTTGTTGGAAGCGGTGCGGGCGGATTATACAGCTGGGGCATGACGCCGAGCGTCTCCCTTGGCTGGATCCAATCCCTCTCGACTCGGTCATCGCGACTCCATTTTGTTAGTTTGGCGTTGACGGCGACAGCGCAGCCCAGGGCCGCGACAGCCAAACACTTCATCTCGATGGTGAAATGGTAAAATTCAAGATTTGGACTAAACCACACACGTGTGGGATCGGATCGGGAGCAGACAACAAACAAAACAACAACAAGAGCACGAATACTTTGGTGGAGAAAACGGCGAACCAGGGCTTAATGAGGGACCAGGTGACCCCGTGAGGCTCACTGGCGTCGTATCCAGGGCCCTTCCAGCTGAATGCTTCTTGCAGCTTAGCTCGGCCGCTGTTTGGTGAACATACGGAAGCTCATTGGAGCCAGAGAATCCTTGCCAGAAGCAAACCAAACCCCCCGTCGAAAGAAACCTTTTCTTGGGTTAGCAAAAACGCCGATAATCCTTCCACCACGCGGACTAGCATCAGTGGCGTTTTTTTGGGTTCGTTGTTGGAAAGCGAACCCAAGTGAGGGGTTCACCTCTTCCTCTCTCTCTCTCTCTCACTCTCTCACTGTCATCCCTCGAGTATAACGAACTATCTTTACCGACTCCCCCTTCTTCTCGACCGAGGTCTTCAGCCTTCTTCTCCCTCAATCTTAATCGGAAAACCGGGAAAGGTAATGTCTCATCGGGATCGGCACACACACCTTAGCTTGTACCCCGGTCCCCGTTAGTTATCCGCTCGCATTATTGGGCCACCACCCGGCCAGCCCGTGGCTGCGACGAAACCCCAAATATTGGTGCCGCATGGGGAAAGGTGTGCGCGAACCAGTGATTCTTGATGAATAGACAAGGGGGTCCCTCTCTTGTGAGCTTGCGAGCTTCGTGTTTTCTTCTCTTTTTTAATCTTGGCGGCTTGGGAAACAAACCCCCTCAAAAAAAAAACTCACTTGTTGACCGACCATTATTAACCTGCTTTTTTGCTTCTTCTTCTTTCGCCTCTTTTTTTTTTCTCTCTCGCCCTCTCCCTTCTTGTTCGTTAAAGTACCTACCTATTACTGTGTGTTGGATACGGATACGGAAAGTGCAACAGCTTCGGAGCTACACGTGCACGCTATCTAGGCCGAGAGGGAGAGGCCGAGAGACCCAGAGGTGCAAAGGATACGAAATAGAGTGCTGATTTACTTCGGACCGTACCTGCATTGACGTTATCGTGAAAATTCTTGCCAACAGGCACAAAGGCTGACAGACATTCTCATCCTGTCCCCTCTGTCAAGAAGCTAGAGTAACATTCCATCAAAATAAAAGGGGTGTCAAAGTGGAGAGGCCTCATCAACATGACAGTCACACAGCCAATTTTAGCAAAACCCAACCAACGCTAAGAGCGGATACACGGAACAGAAGAGCGGGGCACGGGTCGCATTCCCACTTCCCGTTGTTAGGCCCCTGATATGTTCACAGTGGTGGTTCAGCCCAGACGTTAGAGAGCACAGACACGAAGCAAGAAAAAAAGGATCCTTGCGCTCTGCGCTGTGCTGCCGTTGGTGATCCACAGGTCGATTGTCATACTTCTACCTCTACAACTTGTTGTTTCGTAACACCAACATTCATCGCTTCACTACGGAACCACGCTTCAGCCCACCCGAAACCATCTTGTTCTACAAGCTATCAAGGTCTTTGAACAGACACCAAGGATATTCCCCCCCACTCAGTCTGACCGGGCACAATCCTGGCATTGAACTGTTATGCGCTTGAGGGTATTGGGAATAGGATTCGTCGTCCTAGATCAGCTCCATCGTATCCCATCCCCCAAAATCCGTCCCAAAGTCAGCTCCCAAGTTCCCAAAGATATCGTCATTATTGAGGTCCAACCCCCCAGTTGACCCCGTCGCACTCGCCAGTCCACCAAGGTCACCCCCTCCCATGCTCAGATCCATGCCCGTACCGTCGAGTCCTGTCGTGTCTAAGCTCATGGAGTCCATGTTAGCATCCGCCACCACAACAGCCGCCATGGCGTTGCCGAGGGCCATGTCCGATGCCCCTAATACCCCGAGGTCGTCTGCCTGGAGCATCTGTGGTGGCTCTGGCGGCGGTACCATCTGAGCCTCAACGCGCCGGTAGAGCCGCACCACCGTCTCCGCCATGGGCGCGTCCGTCTTTTGAATGCGTTTCCAGTCGTCCGCCTCCGCCTTCAGCGCTACCCTCAGACTTGTCCTCCGCTGCTGCGGCTCACCGTGTGGTGTGGCAGAGAACGACGCAGCTGCTACCAAAACCTCTGTGCTAACGTCGGGAGCACACACCAGAGCCGTAGCCACGTCGTAAGCAACAGCTGCTGTGTCGCTCTCGTTATGCGCTTTCAATTCCTCTAGTAAAATGCCAAGAACCCGCTTGGCTCCGAGGAGTTTCAGCGCCACTAACATCTGACGATGTGTGTAGGGTGTAGGCACGCCGTTGAGGGGCGGATTTTGCGCCCACTGAATGAGGCTCTGGATTGTGTGGCGGATCGAGGCCGAGAGCCCCATTGTGGGCGTTCCATTGCTCGGCCCGTGGCTGCCAGTCCATGACTCAAGCTCCTTATGGTCCGCGGCACCGGTGCGCCTTGAGAGGGGCAGGAACTCCTTCAGCGCCTTGAGGAGAGGCTCAACCTCCTGGGTCTTCGGGTCTTGCCGTTGGTAGCAGCGTAGGGCGTGATCTAAGGGCTTTGCCACAATATACAAGACCGAAGACATCATTGTTGCTCCCTCTGTCGACATGGAGCTTGGCCTAAGAATAAGTTGAAGAATAGTAATGATGGCTCTTTGGCCTTGAGGTCCATCGGCTCGATGTGTCCAGAGCAGGTCGGACAAGTAGAGTAGGGCCGGAACCAGGGAAGGCAACAGGAGAACGTCGACCAAATCTATACCACCAATCAGAGCTTGCTCCACTGAGCTCATGGCTTCGCGCAGCACTTACATTCAAGACCGCCTTTTAGGAGCTCCTCGTTTAGCCGCCCTGAGTTCAGCGCTAAAACCATTTGCTCAAAGAGCGTAGGCATGAGCAGAAAGAAGCTTTGCGGCGGGCATGATGACATCAGTTCGTCTCCTAGTCCGCCCGCGTCCGCATCAAACAGTCCCCGCACCCAACCACCGAAATGCAAATTCTCCTGCTCGTTGAGCTCGTCGATAGGCCGGGGCAGGTGCCCTCTCGTGATCAGCCGCCCCACGAAGGAATCTGCTGACTGAATACCCAAATCGGCGGGGATAAGACCATAACGATAAACAAAAGCTAGAAGTAAAAGGAGAATGGAGCCAAACTCCTCGTATACAGGCTGATATTCACCCTGGTCCTCATCGTAGCCGCCCCAGTTGTCGAGGACCTCGCACAGTGGGTGGAGGACTTTCTGGGCACTGTTGAACAACAGCAAGATGTCGAGTGATAGCGGCTTACTAGCCAGTTGACGACATAATTGCTTCAGCGTCATCGTCTCTTTGTTTCGACATAGGTTGACCATGACCTGAGACCCAGCTGGTCAGTCTCGCCTCTCAGAAGTCTCAAAGCTAAACAGGTAACTGGCATACCTCAACAATGGCTTGGGCGGCAGCACCAACATTGCCATCCATACTGTCAAGCTCGCCAATCAGTTTCTGCGCCCTCTCTGTGTCCTCAAGACACACTTGTACCAATGTCTCCTTGATATAGCGACCCCCGGCTGGGAGATTCTGATAGGTGATTTCTCCCAACAGCGTCTCTCTAGTCGTTTGGGAGAGCAGTCCATGTAGTTGGCAGGCAAAACAAAAGTCCTGTCGGACAGAGTCTTGAAATGATGAATTACTGTGCATGTCGAAAAGGCCTGAGAGGGTGGGGAAAACAGTGGTGTCGACCTGACTCAGAGCCTGTGTGATGCAGAACTCGGCATCGAAAGGATACATGGGAGATGAAGACGCCGCGAGGGAGCCGAGAATCATGGGCAATTTGTTGGCCACATGTGATTTGAGGAGGTTCCAAGTGTTTGGTCCCTCGTTTCGAAAGACTGCGTTGGCTAGGATGTCGAAGGATGCTAAGATTAATTGAATGGCTGTCGTCTGGATGTCGCCCTGGTACTTATTGTTGAGATAGCCAAATAAAGCACTGTCGTCGAGAAGCGGCCGGCCGACCAGCTAGGTGAGAAGTGTCAGTAGCTCTGCGCGTGGCCACTTTTTGGGGATACCCACCGCAGCCCCAACGTATATATACAACCCAGCGCGTGAGTTGACGATGGGTATTTCGGGTATCTGGACGTTGTCCAGCCCAATCATGTCCATATAGCTCGGTATCTCGGCCGTGGCATCCTTTTTATCAGCCGGCTCGATACTCGCCAGCGTCATCGATCTGAACTGTTCGAGACACGCCACAATACCCGGCGGCGCCGTCTGCATCGTCGACGGAATGAAGCTCTCCAAACTCCTTGAAAGCTCTTTTCGCGCCACTGCAACACCCTGTCAGCCGAAGCACACCCCTCTCCTTGAAAGCTGAGTCCTTGCCTTTTGCGCCTGGTTTTCTTAACGTATTTACCACCAACTGGTTCTCACACATAGCGACAACCAGCAACGAAAAAGCCTGGCGGGTCAGGTCCACCTCGTTTTTAGTCTGCAAGCTAACTAGACCGCCAAACGCATCCCTCGAGAAAGCGGCGGCGACGTCGGCAAATAAAGTCATCCAGCGTGCCACAATACGCACCACGTCAACCGCCTCCCTACCCGACCGGATGCCTGGGCCCTTCGAAATGAACCTATGCAACCTGAAGAAAACCAGTTCGTCCGACGAATACGAGCCCCCCCACCGCCGCCGCGCATTCTCGCCCTGCGACTTGCCGGTATGGCCATTGGCGCCCGCCTTTGCCTTGTCCGACTCGGTGCTGTTCGACGCCGTCGCCGCCGCGGTCGGCGGGGCGTGCTTGTGCAGTGTCGAGTACTTGTAGAGGACGCGCAAGACCGACGGTGTGTCGAGGAGGCGTAGCTTGAGCAGGACATCGAGGTATTGAGGGATACGGTTGTCAAGCATGTAGCTATCGGGTCTTGGGGGGGCGAGGACCAGCTCGGCAATGAACATGGGGGGAAGACGGAACTTGGACGAGAGGATGGACACGTGGGACTCGAATACATCGGCCTCTAGACGCTGGCGCCGTGCCAACTCGAGGAACTTCTTCCATTGTGCCACGGCCGCGGGGAGGACGCCTCCCGGTGCTGGGCGCGCAAGCATGGCTGCGACATAAGGATGAATGCTTGGAGTGCAGCTAGTTCAAAGAGGGGGAAGAGAAAAATGGAAGAGAGTTAGAAATCTAAGGCGGGCGGAAACGTAAATTTTACCGGCCTTGGGGCGCCCCGTTTGTGAATATGTAGAGTTGCCGACGCAAGCAATGTCGTGTGCAGAGCTTCTGTTGACAATATAATTGGAAAACGGCAGAGCTCCAACAAAGGCTCGCCGCTTGGTAGCCATTGGTGCTTGAGCAGCCCCGCACAGCCCCCCTGCAAGATTGTTCGCGTGGCACACTACGTACTTCAAGTTTTACAACCTGGCGGGCACAACCCTTGAAATTAACGGGATTCCTGACTTGAAGGATACAAGCTACGACTCCAAAACTGTACTGGGCTTGAGATGAAAATCTGAGGCCTTTAGTCCCCAACCTGGGGCTCAAAAATCTTCCGCCAGCACACCTTCAACTCGCCATTCGGGTGTTGCAAAAAGTAGGCACTCGCCTTGGGGAAGCTCGGGTAGGTGTCCCTCTTTTGTGTTTCCAAGTTGACTTAGCTCGGTGCACTCTGTTACATGGAATACAGAAGCATTGTGTTTAGGATCGATCGGGAATCAATGATGGAACTTGCCATCTGGGCAACATGAACTTGCATCAATCACCCCCTTTGGGCGCTCGGTGGGATTCAGATGGAGAAAATTCGCCCAAGATACACACAAGCATTTATCTATGGCAGGTATACAGTCTGCAAAAGCGAAGCCACATGCTTCTAATGTTGAAACCCGCCCCACCGGACTGGGACCGGCAACGAACACCTTGCAAAGCCAAAGGAACACGTACACGAAAATGTTGAGCACAAAAAGTTAGACAGGGGGACCACCGCATGCCATCTCGTGTTACCACGTCATATACCACATCTGCGCTGATCCGATATGCCAGCAACAAGAGATTGGTGAAACGGAGCAAGCACGGGGTGAGTCCAAGTCGTTTCTCACACGGCCCACGGGGCTAGGTCGGGAAACGCTCTCCTCCCCTGACAAAGAAAACAAAAGCAGAAGGGGGAATAAAAAGAGACTCATCAACATAATGTGCTATACCCCAACCTACCCACCAGCCCGGTTCATACCAAGCATGAGCTTACCGCAGAACTCCCTTTGTGTGCGTGTATGCTGCCAACCATGAAACATCGCTTTAGTCTTCCAGCCGTC
>Ga0247760_1002343_pt1 | contig 14671 bp, 15 predicted proteins | sample UWRJL171409R4_FD_179936 | JGI IMG/M metagenome (GOLD analysis project Ga0247760, IMG submission 179936) | Plant litter microbial communities from Arlington Agricultural Research Station in Wisconsin, United States - UWRJ-L171-409R-4 | ecosystem: Environmental > Terrestrial > Plant litter >...
GCAACTGTAGCCGAGGCAGCCCAGAACTGTGACCCCCTCGCTCAGTCTGGCTCAGTCTGGCTCAGGCCAAGGCGGCAACCGCTCAGTTCCGAAGAAGGAAAGGGAAATTCATGGTGTCGATTTTAGGGTCGTGAACTGGGTATTTCGCAAACCAACTTGAAAATACGAAGGAAAACAGGACTCGGCTGATGAAAATCATCGACCATATCGACCCACTTCTTGTGAAGCACAATACGCACTTCCCCGTGCTCAACAACCCAACCAACCCGGACTGTGGTGGTGCGTGGACGGGTCATGAGTTCTTTGCAGCACTTTGGGCGTGCAAACCCTACCTCCAGGCAAGATTCGAGGCCCACGAACGGGGCGAAACCGTGATCCCAGGGTTCTCCTCACCCAGTTGGCGGTCTCGAATTTCCAACGCCACAGTTAGGAAACTCTTGCCAAGCAACAGCTCGGACCGCGGCTGGCTCTTGTTGGCCGCGGCGCACGAAGGGGACGTAAACTACGGCAAACAAGCCGGAATCCCCGCGTTATCGCAATGGGTGGCATCTAGAAGGCTAGAGACGGTTGCCTTTCTGCTCCAAGCAGGGCTGAACCCCGACGGGCCCTTGGTCAAGAGCTACCTCAAGGACCTCTGCCGCTCGTCGTCGTCTACACGTTCTTCGTTCTCCAGGAACAAACCGGCTATTGCTGTCGAAATGGAAACGTGCGGAATACAGTTTCGTTACATTTTGTCCAAGCTCTTGCATAACGTTGACTCGGTCGATCTCGAAGGAATGAAGAAAAAGTATTTGCCTCTCATCAAGGAAATTCTCGATGCAGAGGAGTTTCCTGAGTTTGAGATGGCGTTTTAGGAGGGACAGCCACATAGTTGGGAGATTGTGATCAAAATAGGCAGGGGATCAACGCGTCTTCCTCGCATTCATGTTCCCGCCAGGATATCCCCACGAGGCGGCGGAAGGGACTCTGTCTAGATAGAGACTGCTCATATCACCCTCTTGTACTTATACGGTAAAGCCGATTTACTCCCGACCTCAAACGCCTTTGGCCGCTCCGACGCAACACATCCCTGCGACCCACGGCACTCCAACGTCTTGAACCTTTTCCTGCTGCTATCCACCCACGAGTGGAACAGCACCACATGCCCATCATCCCCGCCCGTACCTGCCCCCAGCGTCCCGACGAAATCCCCCTCCTGCAGCTGATCCCACTCTATCCGCACCGCAATCTCCGGCAGCGTCACCGTAGAATATCCCGGATGGTTGGTGTGCAGCGCCATGGACACAAACCCGCTGCAATCGGTGCGGTATCTCGTCCCCTCCGAGTCTGGGTAGGTCGCCGACTGCGAGTACGGCACGTTACGGGACGTCCAGTACCGTCCGCGGGTCATGATCTCGCTCCGTGAGATAGGCGAGTTTATCGATGATTCACCCCCGCCGCCACTACTACCACCGCCAGAAAGACAGCACTTGAAGTCGCTCGGCCCCGGACAGAACCCCGATGCGCTGCTTCCCGAGCATTGGTTCGTCCAGCGGCAGTTCCCGCCCGACGAGCAAGACGCCTTCGTGCAGCATTTCACGTCGTCCGGCGTGCCAGGGCATGCATTGGAGATGTATCGACCGCCGTCAGCAGAGCAGGACGATGTCTTGATGCAGACACCGGGGGCGCCGTTCTCGCCGGTGCAGGGGCCGTTTTCTTTCGTTTGGCCGCTGGAGCCGCCCGAGAGGCAGCACTTGAAGTTAGTCGGGCCAGGGCAGAAGCCCGAGGCAGTTGAGCCGGAGCATTGCGAGGCCCAGCGGCAGTTCCCGCCGGATGAGCAGGAGGCTTTGGTGCAGCACTTGACATTGTCGGGGGTGCCGGGGCAGGCGTTGGAGATGTACCGGCCGCCGTCTGCGGTGCAGGAGTCTGTTTGGATGCAGACGCCGGGGGCGCCGTTCTCGCCGGTGCATTGCCCGTTGACTTCGGAGCGGGCGGTTAGGTTTGAGGGGGTACTGGGGTCATATGGGCTGAAGAGGTCGATTGGGTTGGCGAGCCCGAATGAGAAGGTAGGGAGGAGGAGTAAAAGGAGATGCATTTTTGACATTGCGGTGCTTGCTTCGCGCAATAATGGGAATTCGCTGAGGTGGTTGCGACGAATTGATCAGAATTATATGCCATCACTTCGCAACTTTATATACAAAAGCGTGCTAGCTAGCCTAGGTTCATCTCTGAGACGCTGGTGGTGTGATGCTTGATGGACAGCGAAGCTCAGCTAATAACGGGGCGAGGCAGTGTCGCGGGGAAGTTGGGGTCATACAACGCTGCAATAGCACCCTCGCCGCGAATGAGAGTCCGGAGCGAGGTTGTGTCTCGCAGACGGAAATTGCTCGCTTGCTGGCGACGGTGAAAGCAAATGAATCTCCAGCAATAGCCATTCCAGACATTTCGGTAAGAGTCTGCGCAGTGCGGGGAGATGTTGCCCCGGGTGCTGAGGCCCCTGAGAGAGTCCGTGGTCTGGACCTGGTATCGGGAAAAAGCTTGTGTTGAAGCAACTCAGCCGTCACCTGACCTCCGATAAATTGCAGCTCGCCTCCAGCACCTTCCCATCGAATTGGTCGCGACAGTTCAGGCTGAATTCAGGTCCCAGACCTGACCTTGCCCTCACACACCTACTGGTACTCACAGCTTCTCCCTAGCCAGCGCCTCCACAGGCACAACCCTCTCCTCACCGCCTCCTCAAGGAATGGTATCGGGTCCGCAAACCCCTGCACAAACGTTACCTTCAATCCACACGGCCCATCCTTATCCTTGACCAAATCCACCACGTGAAACGCCTTCATCTTTGCCTCCCACCCCCGCCCATCCATATCAAAGTGCCTCTTCTCCTCGCCCCTTCCCCAGGGAGGTCCGCGTATAGACTAGCCCTTAAATCTGGTCCAGCCCCGAATCTTGGCCTAGCCCGAATCATGGCCGTTCTTTCGTCATTTATATTTGTCTAAAAATCGGGAATACTACTGATGTTCACGGTGACAGTCTGGATGTCACAGCCTGAAGCCGGACCTGATGTTCCCTCGAGCACACCCACCAGCCAGGCCATCGCCCTCGGCACGCCGTTGGGTATCTCGGCAAGATGTCCGCCCACAGTATTCCGCTGATAGAGAATCGTCGCCCCGATTCCACAGTACCTCCCCACAAGCCCATCGGTGTCCTCAACGGAGCTAAAACGATCCCCGATGGCTTTGTACACAAACAAGGGCATCTGCGGCACTCCATGATACCCCATTACGGCATTGCTATGGAACACTTTCTGGATGAGTGGTGCCTTCAGAATATCCCTGCCTTGTACGAAGTACTCGAACGCATCCTGCCCCGCATAGGCGGCAAACGCCTCTGAGATATTCATCTCTCGCACCGCCAGGAAGCCCGTCTTGTTGTAGGGACCTTGCACCTTGAGGCTACCGACCAAAAGGTCGTACGCGTCGGGATATTGGTTCAGCGACCCCGCCATGACGGCGAAGGTGTCCCCGACGTACGGGGACCCGTTGATGCGTTCCAGCACGCTCGTCAAGTTGGGGACTACGCCGCCCAGCGCCGCGCCCGCAAACGCCAGCTCGGGTGCGTATTGCACTGCCAGCTCGGCCGCGAACTCGGACGCGATGCTGCCGCCAGAGTAGCCCCACATTGCATAGCGGGCAACTGCGCCCAGCGGCGGGCCAAGGCGCTGCCGGTCGCGGGACAACAAGAGCACGGCGCGGACCGAGTCCAGCACCGCGTGCCCCGCCTGGACGCCAGCCCCGAAAGAGGCGGTCGGGCCCTCGAAATCGGGCACGACGACGAGCCAGCCGCGGCCCAGAGCCGCGGGGACAGGGCTTCCGGGGACAAACAGCGCGGGCCCGTCGAAGCTGGGGCTGGCGTCCGGACTGGGACTGTTGTATGGGTACTGGTAGGACAGGAGCGGCGCGGCCGTAGAGGGGCTGTACGACGTCGGTAGCAGGAGCGTTGTCACGGCCCAGGAGGGGCGGTAGCGGGTGTCGGTCGTGCGGTAGACAATATGATACGCAGCAGAACAGTTGGCGATGGCGTTGGAGAAGTCGCCGTGTGCAGTGCGGACGCGGAGCACGGCGCCTGGGCTGTAAGTCTCGAAGTGCGGTGGCGTGGTATAGAAGGGATCCTGCGACGGCGGAATTGGCGTTGATGCCGCCGATGTGTATTGTAATAGCGGTGGGGCGAGCATAACGCCCGCGGTGAACCAGTACCGCTTCATGTCGTCTTCGATGGCAAGGCAACAAGGGTGGCAAGCAAGGGAAAAATAAAATAAAAGATAATGCATGCGAAACCCCGCCATATAAACCCTCTGAAAAGATTTGCGTGGATTGTTTTTGGATTTTTTTTTTTTTCATCGGCAAAAGCCGACTTATTTCTCGCAAGCGACGTCAAATTGCATAGGTATGCTCGAGGTCTGATGAGGAAGGAGCATGCCTGTTTTGCGTGTCGTTCTGCGCACCTTAGGCAATATTCAAGTTGGATGACGTCAACCCACACCGCCAGACAACTCGAAATGCACGTAAGCGCTGAAAGGTGGAATGACATCTGCAAGTCATGTCACAATTTCGTCAGCTAAGTTGTGAGAATGCAACCTTTTGTCGGCTCGTGTGGTGATCAACGCTCGTTTCAGGAAACTGATTAGCTGTCACCAATCGGAAAGTTTAAGTCTCAGGCTAAATGCAGTGCAAGACTTATCGGACACAAAACGGATTGCTGCCCGTCGCCGAGAGCATGCGCATTCCAATGGTCATTTCGCTGAAGCAAAAATTCCGAGAATTTACTTCTAGGTTGGATGGACCAATACTTCTCGCTTTACCTGGAAGAAGTCACCCGTTTGCCGCCGCAATCAAAATGGCTGTCGGGCAAGCTTATTACCATCGGCTCTGAGCCTGGCAGTGACTCTCCTCGAGCCATTGTAACTGGCGATGATACCCTGTTCGCTACGTACAGATGGGGCGATGCCGCAATAACCAAGGTCGTCACCAAGACGAGCACGGGTGTTGGCTCAAGACACCATACGGGATCGGGTCGTCGGGCTCGATTTTCAGCGCGTGGTTACCCGCATTTGATCCCGAGCAAACCTTTGAGTATGGCTGGGGTGTTGCGACTTTTTGCTGTCCTTTGCGCCCTGTGCTTTTCCGACGGAAGCTTTGCACAGTTTCTCGACGTGTCAACTCGCCAGACCAATTCATCAAGCCTCTCATCAATCCCAGAACGATCGTGGCAAACATGGGGCCCGTATAGACCAAACCTCTATTTTGGAGTCCGCCCTCAGGTCTCTGAGACTCTTCTCATGGGCTTGATGTGGGCGAGCGTTGGCAGTTGAAAACAGATGCTGAGCAGTAAGTTCCGTCCCTTCGGCCAGACAGCCCCTTCTCATGCATGCGCAGGGCTACGACTGGACCTTTTACGACACACGCATTGGCGGCTCTCAAGCCGTGCACGACAAACAGCTCCAACTCGACCTCAACACCGATTTCCTCAAGTCTGAGGACGGCGGTAGTTGGTCTGTCGGTATCACTGGTACCCCGAAACAAGATGCGCCTCACGTGAGAACCTCGGTCATTCTTCACGTCGCGGTTGAGAAAGCGGACTCGAATGGACCAAAGTTTCTTGTCTGCGAAAGCCACAGAGAGAACAAGAGCGGATCCTCGGCGGTATATTTGAATTCCAAGTCCTGGGAGATGCGAGAAACAACCTTGTGCATGACGCCGCCGTGAAGAGTCTGAATGTGTCGGAGGACAAAATATGGCAAGCAAAGTGTAGGTGTACTGGGACTACCCTGTCGATTGATGCTGACATTTTGAACAGCCGTCTCTACTGATCAAGTCAAGGCTTCTAGTGGCAACAAAATAGCGATCGAAAATAGCCCTGGTGCTGGAAATATTCACTTCATCCAGCTGACTTTCCAAGGCCCGTTCAAACTGACCTTTGTCTACCATGCTGCGGACGGATCCATTATCGATCGTAAGTCAAAATTAGGCCCTATGGTAGTTCTTGCCTGACATGCTGTTCATTGTAGCGAACTCTATCGACGCTAGGATCAACTCCCTCCGTTCTTCGTTTCCTAAGAGGGTGGACGCAGTGTTTCCCAGAACATCACCGTTTCAACAAGAAAACTACGCAAACTTTTCTCAAGAGATCCTATCCAATCTCCTCGGCGGCCTAGGATACTTTCATAGTAACACCAAAGTAGATTATTCTAATTCCTCCAAGTATCAAGAGACCGACCTTAAATTTTGGACACAAGCGGCATCCGCCATGTCGCATGCCCCCATCACAATCACGGCGCCCCAAACGATCCTCTCCCACACCCCCTCGCGCCCCTTTTCCCCTCGCGGATTCCTGTGGGATGAAGGGTTTCACCTCCTCCCTGTGGTCGAATGGGATCTTGATCTGGCCGTCTCCGTTCTCCAGAGCTGGCTCAGTCTGATGGATGACGACGGCTGGATCGGCCGCGAGCAAATCCTTGGTCCCGAAGCCCGCAGCCGAGTACCCTCGCAATTCCAAGTCCAGTACCCACGCTACGCGAACCGCCCTACTCTCTCACTCCTTGTCCCCATCATCATCTCCAAGCTGACCGGCAAATCAACCTATAGTGGTCACCCATCCGTCTACATTTTGTCCCCTGACCGAGCCTCAACAATGCTCAAAACACTTTACCCCCTCCTCGCGCGTCATTACCATTCGTTCCGCCGCACGCAGTCCGGAAACTTCACCAGCGCCTACCCCCGTCCGGCGTCCACCATCACATATATTGGTTTCCGGTGGCGTGGCAGGACACCCAAACACACCCTCACCAGTGGCCTCGACGACTACCCGCGCGCCAACCCACCCCACCCAGGCGAACTCCACGTCGATGCCCTCGCCTGGGTTGGCACCTCAGCCTCCGCATTGCAACAGGTAGCTCAATACCTTGGCGAGGCTGTCGACGCAGAGATCTACGCCAAGGACGTCACAGCCGTGAAACACAACCTGGATGCACTTCACTGGGACGTAACACGCAAGGCCTACTGTGATGCGACCATTCAAGACGGCAAATACACGCTACAGTGCCACGAGGGATACATCTCACTCTTCCCTTTGCTTCTGGGCCTCATGGACGCAGACCATCCCAACCTGCCGGCTGTTCTCGATCTAATCTCTGACCCTGACAAGCTATTCTCAACGCATAGTTTGCGGAGCTTGAGTAAGCAGGATGCTAATTATGGCAAAGATGAGGACTACTGGTGGGGAGCCGTGTGGATCAATCTCAACGTGTTAGCTGTGCTGCGATTAAGGGATATGGGGTTGTCTCTCATGGGGCCGTCAACAGTGCGGGCAAAGGCATTGACGATCGCGGCCGAGTTGAGGAGACGGCTGGTGGGTACCGTGGTCGAGAGTTGGGAGCGTACGGGGTTCTTTTGGGAGCAGTATGCGGATGGGACGGGGGAAGGGAGGAGTAGTAGAGCGTTCACTGGGTGGACGGCGGCAGTGATTTTGTTGATGGGATTGCAGCTTGGGCAAGGGATGGGGGAAAGGGGGGATGACGCAGGGGCACTAAGCGGCGTGTTTTTGGCAGTTATGGTTGTGGTTGGGTTTATGCTTGCTGTTTTGGCTGTCTTTGTTGGGTTAAGGAGGCGAATGATGGCTCTAGTCGCCAGCGCGGTTAACTCTTGGATGTCGTGGAAGAAAACATGGAAGGGGGGCGGAGGATATGAGGAAGTGATAGATTTAGACGAACGTGGGGCGTGATGCTCTCTCATACTGGGAAATATGAACATTGTGTGATATCGCACACACCACATAAAGATGGAAGCAACAATCTATTCCATGTGCCTGACTTCTAAGATTCTGAAGCAAACAACCTTCTTCCCGTATATAACTGCTAAGATCCAGAATCGAAAATATCAATAGATGGTCATGGTCCTGAGGACTCGGATCCAAGCCGTCACGGCCCTCCTCCCCAAGCAAACAACCCATCTCAACCCCATCTAGCAAAAAACCGAATCGGCATTCACATACCCATAAGCCTTCTTCCACGCCAGGATAGACAGATACCCCGGGGCAATATACGGCCCATCAGTCCCATGGCATGAAGCCTGCACCCAGCTCACCGCATCAACCCACTCGCGTGTGTTGCAAGGATTACTCTGGTAAGAGCACAGATACGCCACGGCGCCGCCCCAGAAAGCATAAACGGCCTTTCCGTTCTTGAACCGCGTGTCGCCAACGCTCTGGCACGCGTCGTAGAAGCCCTGCCAGGCGCCGCCAATGTAGAAGTTGTAGTGCTTGAGACAGCGCGCCCGGGGCAGATGGGGTTGGTCTTTTGGGGCCAGGTTGTCGCGCGCGTGTTGATGCGCGAGGTGATAAGGGTCGAGGCCTCAGCGGAAAGAGGGCCGGGGGCGATGTCGCCGATGCGGGTGAAGATTTCTTCGCCGGTGGAGGAGGTGGTGACGGTGTAGACGCCTTCGGTTTGGTTGGCGGGGATGTGGATTGCCAGGGCGGTGGTGGTTAGGGCCAGAGTGGCGGTGAGGGTTTGGAAGAGGTTGAGCATTTTGAATGGTTGCTGGTGTTTGAGGAAGGTGTGATGGAGAAGTGAATGATGATGCAAGATGCTAATGATGAGCTATGTTTGTTTGGAGGAGCACTCGCCTTGTTTCTTAATAATCCTGGCTCACTTTCTCTACTGACAACCCTTTTGATTTTCACTGATGGGTTAGATTATAGGTTAAATTGCAGGTTAGCTTACAGGCAGGATTACAGGATGGGTTATAGGCCAGATTACGAGCCTTCTAAGCTGAGCCGCCCCATCTATTAGCTTTGGCGAGCCTCTTATGAGCCGTAAATGCAAGCGTACCCTCTAGACTTGCGTTAGCTTGCATTTTTTTCAAGGTGGAATTGGCTTAGCTTGCGTTAGCGAGGCTCGGCCGGCCTTTATAGAGGCTCGGAATCGTGCCATGGAGCGTTGGTGGTTGTCCATCTTAATCAGTAAAACCGTCGCCGAAGTCTTGGCGTTGGTTGTGTAGGACCAGGCACCCGTCTTTTGCACCAAGCTTTGTCCCCAGTCAAACGTCTAGCAGGGGGACACGTGCCCGTGCAAGGCCGGAGCGGTCAAATAGTTCTCACGTGTCAATGCCGCTGCTCCAGAGCCGCTGTCAGATGGAGCTGCATTCCGAATATAGAATTGCAGATGCACTGATGCAGTGGTAACCTTTCCCCGTAAGCATATACGATACACGAAAGTAACATACTCGGATACTACCTAAAATATTTATCAGAATCCGCGCACTTGGGAGCTTCCGCATAGGCCACTCAACGGGGCGGTCGAACTCCAGGCTGGCTTCTTTTTCTACGACCGCGGGTCACTATTACAGCGGTCCTTCGAAGGCATCTTACGAAGTGTCATCAACCAATTTCTCACGCAGGAGCCCGATATGTACCATCTTATTCGCCCTGTCATCGATACCAAAGACCCTGCCTCACTTCGAGATAAGAGTTGGACAATACCGGAACTAGAGAGGTGCCTTCAACTACTCCTGGACCAGGAACACGACAAGCTGGATATTTGCTTCTTCTTTGATGCGCTCGATGAGTTTGACGGACACCCGGACATGCTATGCCGCTTTTTGACGTGCCTGATTAGCCGACCGCCGACCTCGCTGACACGCGTCAAGGTTTGTTTTTCGAGCCGGCCATGGGACGTGTTCAAGACACGTTTTAGTGACTACCCGAATATCAGCTTGCAGACATTTACGGAACGCGACATATGGGACTATTGTCTGGGGTCTATTGACGTCAGCGAGCCATCCGGAAAAGTGCTGCGTGAGCTGGTGCCAGAGATTGTGGAGGCGGCTCAAGGGGCGTTTCTTTGGGTCCGGCTGGTCGTCCAAGAGCTGTCAACTGCCCTGGCGGATGGGGGAAGCAATTTATCTGAGTCATACAACCTGGGCCAGCTGCGGGCGCTACTGGGCTCATATCCGAAGGAGCTGAATGGGTACTATGCGTGGATCATCCACCGCATCCTTATGACGCAGCGGTGGGGGACATATGTCTTGCTTGAGCTGGTCATCCGCCTGGTCGAGACGACTGGTCGGGTTTCGCTGCTGGAGCTTGTCGGTGCCCTCGACTGCGCTTCCTCCGACACATATGCGAGCGGGCGTGCTGTCCTGTTCCACCAAAAGTCTGCCCAGAGAGGACGAAGTCACCGCGCTCTGGCTGATGCCAGCCGGCGTGTGGTCAATATTAGTGGCGGGCTAGTCGAGGTTCTGGGGACGACACTCCGCAGTTAATGCATCAGACCGTCTACGACTTCGTCACAGTGCTAGGCTTTAAGGAGCTCGTGCTGGGCGACCTGGCGAAGATCACAACTGAGAACGGCCACTCATTCCACCTTAAGCATTATTTTCTTGGGGCTGACGCGCTGCACTCTCTCAACACGGATCCCTCTTCCATTACGGAGGAGTTTAGTCAAAAGGCTGACAATATCCGCCGCGCGGCTAGTCACGCCCGTCGCGCCGAGTTCTCACAGGGGCGCAGCAGCAAGCAATTCCTCGACAGCATCCCCGCAGCGGCCTTCTCCGCCCTCGGCTTCCCTGGGTGGACGGCTCTCGGATTTGCTGCCTTCGCCTCGCTCGTGCTCTACCTGCGCGACACGTCCTTGTCGACACCCACCTCCATCGCCCGTAGCCGCGAGCGTCTTCTGTCAAACGCCCTGCTCGCATGGCGTGGGACCGGAGACGATCAAGTTGTTTTGGACACGGTGAAACTCCTGCTAGAGGCGGGCTACCCCGTCGCACGCGACCCGCGGGCCATCGAGTCCGCCATGTTGCTCCGGGAAATGGACGCAGAAGCCTCGACGCAGAATCAGCCCATTGGTTTCGCAACTGAGATGTCCTCGGTGCGCCTGAGGCTTGTACTCGTTCTGATTCAGTACGCACATAGGGGTGGACTGAACCCAGACCTCCCGTGCCACCGGTTTTGGCAGTTGAAAGCGCCTGACCTCACCTGCAAGGTGCTACACGTGGCTCCTCCCACGCTGGCGGTATGGCTTCTCGACCACGGTGCCAAACCAAACTGCCTGGACTCGGACGGCTTCACACCACTTGACTACCTGCTCAAGGACCGATTCGTCCAAGCCGGTGACGAAACGCGCTCTATGGTCGTGGTGTATGAACTGTGCCGTCTGCTCATCTCACGTGGAGGACGTAGGACTCTCAGCTGTTTTTATTGGGACAGGGCGTTGGAGGCATTTGCGCTGCTCGAGCTTCAGGGGCTGCTGTTCCCAAGATGGTCTTGGGAACTGAGAGCGCAAGATTATGGTAACGAGGGGCTTTCGGGCCTGCAATTGTACGATCTGGCCCCACCTGGGACAACTTTTGATCCAAGCGAATTGCTGGCCGAGTACGAGGCCAAAAAAGGATTGTGAGTCTAGGCAGAGCGACTCGTCCGCCCTATATATATATTGGATGGGCTATACGGAATCGCCGGAGGCGGTGCGCGCTGCTCGCCCGTGGGGTAAGCACCGAAGGTGGTGTGAAGGATTACTTGGAGTTTGGCGATAAGAAGCCGGAGAATCCGCTGTATTTCGCAGGTTCAGATTTCAATCTAATGCCCTAACATGGCCTGCTATCCTTCGTTTGAGCCCCACGTTCGCCTCTTTTGGACTACTTCACTCTGGTTGGCGCGTCGGGCGTTGTAGGTCTTGTTGCTTCCTAGGTACCTTATTCATGGTCCCCCCCGTCGCGTCCACCACGTTCACCATATCTACCTACTTCTTCGACCACGTCTGTCAAACACCATGTCCACCGCGTCCGCCACCTTGTGCACCGCGTCCAGAAGGAGCGGGGTTCACGACTGTGAAACTGAACTCGATGTGGGTGTCCTGCCCCAGTGGGGGATCCGCTACCAGATCATCCACCAACACCTTCACCAACCAAGCCGGAAACTGTCCCTTTATTGATCTGACTTCGTCTTCCGGCTTGAGAGGGCCGACTGGGTTCTCCTGGCGTTTTCCTTGGCGGTCGTGGTTGTCGAGGGTTTAATCTTCTCGGCCTCGTTTGCGACTGTCTTGGGGCCGGTGTTGCCGCCAGCAACCCCGCTTCTCGGCTTTGAGGCGATTTAATGTCTGAGCCACGTCCTGAGAGTCATCTTGACGAGCGAGGTGCTTCAGCTGTCTGCGCTCTACGTCGTTGGCTGCATTGGAGTCATATGGCAACAGTTTATTCCGGCTATCTACCTGAAGGAAAGATGTGGTAATGCCATTATCCTGCCAAATGTTCTCTAAAGATGATGTTCTTCTGAATTTCCTTATTGCTCTGCGGACCTACAGGCAGCCGGCGCTGCTTGCAACAAGGCGGTTGTCAATGTATCCAATACCTAAGGATGCACAAGCTCATCGTCCATCTCCTCGAATTGAGCCGTGACCGCTTGCAAAGTGTGCCATGAAGGAAAGAATCTACATGCTAGGTACTCTTCAACAGCCCCTTGACTACTTCGCCAAATATGTCGAGATTGGGATTGAGATGGCCGGGCACCGAAGTTTGAATCTTGAAAGTTGAGAACATGAATATTACCAGGTCGATTAAGATGCAGAGCCATTGGCCTGTCTAGACCGGAGTGTAATCCTTTCCGGGGAAGAGCCACAATGTCTCCCCGATGGTGCCACTGAAGTTAGCGGCTACCCGCGGAAGTGAGATAGAAGGTCCAGATCTGGAAAGACGTCACGCTCGTTCCCAGCAGGTGACGTGGGGGGGAGTGGCAGGGATGCTGCTAAGAACCAAGGGGTCCACTCCTTCCAAGTTCCAACGTTCTCCCGGATTCGGGTCGCAGGGGCATTGGAGGATGGCTAGCTCTGTGTCTGGGGAAGCGAGTTTCGGTGACAAAATAGGATCAGGTCTGCAACTCAGTCCAACATCAATATTGAGGACACGCAGAACACAGCCCAAAGCCTTGCTGAGAAATTCAAATAGTGAGCTCCGCCGAGACATGTCACCTGGCCCGACCCCCGAATGCCAAGACATTTTGGTAGAGGGCTTCGTCGCTCTTGCCTGCTACCCGATGTGCGGCAGCGAGCGGAGCCTCATGCAGCACGGGGGCTGTGCCGCAATCACGGTCCCGCATTTGGACACCGGCAGCGAAGTGCACCACATCGAATTCGTCGACCGACACAACTTATCGATGTCTTGTTTCCTAATATTCCGGCGAAATGGCCTCCCGGCTGACTTCACGCTTCACGGCAATTGCGGCACCGCTCGCTCGAGCACACCTCACTTGCATCAAAATGCAGCTCGAGCCGTTGTGGACTGCGCCTCGCAGTCTGGCAGTTCCTGCCAAGGCGATAGCAGTCTGCACTAGGCCATTTTCAAGCATTGTTGCAAGCGTATAACTAGAAGCTTGTCTCCCATGCCAACGATTCTCAGATCCACGCGCCATTCTCGATACGAACACGCCGGCCTGGAATACGTCCGATATGTCCGAAAGAAGCCTGAGCCATTTGCAGCTCCCCATCACCGAGGAGTTCTCGACAGAGCGAGTGAGAGACCATGTTCTGCTCATGATAAAATTTCGGCGTATCATTCAGGACATCAAATATCCCAAAACGTACACAGAATGGTTCCCGGAATCTCCGAACAAGATCTACAACCAAAAACACGAACTGGCAGCGACATGGAGGGTCCAGGCCTTGCTCATGAACGCCGAGGTACGATACTCGCTATATCTGCGCTTCCTCCGGGACTGGATCAACCAAAACCACGAAAAAGCCGCAGACAAAGAAAACTGGCCGCTTCCCCCTTGGTAAGTCTCTTTCAGCCTCCTGACCTGGGAACGTTAGCTCACCGTGTCCTAGGGATGTCGCCCTCATCTTCTACGCCCATGTTCTTATGCCATTTCGGTTCTACCATGAGGTCGAGAGAGCGTTCCCGGAGCTTTGGGCAGCTGGGATCGAGTTCCCGCTGTCTCGCCTCGCACATTACTCAGCAAAAAGCACGTTCGAGGCATCGGCAGCGGAATGGGAAAGAGTCTACCCTCATATCCCTTACCAGGTTGTCGTATCCGACCCAGCTGGGAAGTACATGTTCATTGCCGGCGACGGCGTGCTCGACATCCGCGGGTTCACATGCCTCTCGGAGCCGTGTTCCATGGCAAGACGTGAGCCCCAGACCATCCCTGCTGCAAAATGGTCCGACGCCCGGCTCGGGAAATGCCCGTTTGTGTGCCCAGCGTGCGGAACGTCACCGACTGGCTCTGAACCATTTACTGGCTCGACGTTTCACGCCTTCTCGCAAATTGCATTTGGTGTCGAGATCTGGGAGCTGTGGGAATGCCCAATCCGACAACTCGGCGCTCACGGCTTCATCGAGACGATCCTCAACCTCGTCGACACCTCCGAGGCAAACATGACCCACGCCCAACACCGCTACATCAAGTTCCTCCAGGTAATGAGGAACGCCACCGGAATCTCCGTCCCAACCGTCGACATCGACCTCTTCTGGCACACCCACCAACTCACCCCTCTCGCCTACGAAACCTACTGCCTCACCTACCTCGGCCGCAAGATCTACCATGACGACTCCATCGCCTGTTCCCCGCGCCACGACGCCCTGCACTTCACCAAAATCGCCTGGATCGCCGCCTACAACGAACAATTCCTCGACCCAGACAGCCC
>Ga0247760_1002344_pt1 | contig 14670 bp, 21 predicted proteins | sample UWRJL171409R4_FD_179936 | JGI IMG/M metagenome (GOLD analysis project Ga0247760, IMG submission 179936) | Plant litter microbial communities from Arlington Agricultural Research Station in Wisconsin, United States - UWRJ-L171-409R-4 | ecosystem: Environmental > Terrestrial > Plant litter >...
CCTTCAGAGACTTAGGATCGTAGGCGCTGGCGCTAGGGTGGTCTTCTACATATCTAAATGGAGAAAGATAAATCATACGGCGATAATCTCTCAATACCTTATCCGTTGGCTTTTTGTCGACTCGGGAGCCGTCTATCCCCTCCGTACAATTCTCCGAGCCCTTCTCTTTCCCCCGGCGAAAGAACTCCTTAGGGCTCTTCTTTCTCGGCATCGTAAAAGCGGGTACAGTATAAGGCTACTAAAAGGGATATTGAAAAAGGGAATGCGATATAGAAAAGTAAGGAAGAAGGGAGACACGTGTCACAGGCTTCGCCTGTTCCTTATAGTCACGTGTCGATAGTCAGGTGCCGGAAGTCATGTGCCCAGAAGGGGCCCCGCGCAGCGCCTCCAGAGCTTACCTCTGGAGCGGCCTTCGCCCACAGACTTCCGACTCCCTCGCAGAACAACGAATATCCTACCACACCCCTACCCATGCGCACACACGCGCCGTGATAATACGAGTACGAGTACGAGGAGCAATAACACGGGGACAAGAAGGTCAAAGTTGTACGGTAGGCAGTAGGACTGGTCGATCTACCTCTTTATGGTCAGGAGAATAGTAGTCGTACGGTAGGCAGGCATAATTACTACAACGTAGAGTCTCAAAACGGAGAGTGAAAACGTTAGCCCTAAACCCATTTATTGCCTACATTTTGAAGGCTGCGTTTATTTTGTTGGGATGGGGGGTCCTATTCTGGGACCTCCTATCTTTGGAGGAAGGCCCAAAATCGGTCCCCATATCGCGTAAACTTGCCAATTTTCATGGCAAGGTGAGCATTGGGTGAGTTATGGTGAGCTGAAGCTGAGCCGAGGGTGAAGCGAGCCTGATTTGAAGCTAACTATTTTTGGGCGGGATCCACTTATTTTTAGTCTGAGACTACCTAAGTAAGATAGGACTGAGGCCGAGAGAGGATTTGAAGACAGTGCAATAGCTTTGGTTTCTGTCGCCGCCGGCGTATTGTAGGTAGACACTCACTGAGCAGGACAAGATAAGATATTGGACCTGCCGTGCCCAACGATAAAGGAGTGGCGTGAGGCAGAAAATGTAAGTGAATGTGACAGAACGTTGCTGGGGAACCATGCTTCTCCTTCCCCACATGGCCGTAACCCCCCTGACACCTCAAGCCGTAAGCATCGCCCCAACAGGGGATTATACCGCGCTTGATTGCCTCTCCCACGACAGGGCTCATGTCAGCGAAGATCTGAACTTTCTTCAAGCGAAAACCCTGCGGGCTCTCGGAGTCCTTGGCAATCACAATGATGAATGCCCCGGTGAAGCCGCTGATTTGTAGGGCCTTTGGGCGGATTGTTGGGCATCTTGCGGGAGGGGGTTGGTGCTGGCTAGGGTTGCGATATGGGCGAGCATAACGGTGGAGGTGATGGATTTCTTTTTCTCTTGTTATTTTGTTCTTTTGTTAGATTGTTATTTCGACAGGATATGGTGCTTTTTATTGGTTACGTATTGATGATTCGAAGATGGTGAGAACGCATCCAGTGCGGTAACCCCGTTTTTTTTATAGTAAGCCCCGTGGCGAGGCAGTCTCCTTCGTATCACAAGGGGGAGATAGCTTCAACAAAAAGCTGCCGACACGTGGGGATTCATGAAGCATGTTTGGCTGAACTATCATGTAGAATATTCGCTTATTCATAAAACGCTCAGCCCCCGAAACCGGGCCCGGTGACCAGCGAGTCCGAGATGCTACGCTACCTCATGCCTAACCAGTGCCATCCAAATAGTATCAAGAACAATCCAAACCCTCGCTGTGGTATGCTCCCTGGACCGGGCCGGAAGCCTCCCAGGCCAGTAACAACCGCCCCTAAAATAAACACATACCCTACCTACTGCCCCCTTGTCCCAGAGTCGGCGCAGCGCTGGGGCTGCCTGTCTTGCCGTTTGCTTCATGTGCTTCGCGATCATCGCTTTCGCTTCCTCGCCTTCAGTTTCTCCCCTCGTCTCTTTGCCTCGGCGTCCCTTGCCTCCTTTGCTTCCTGTTCCTTCTTTGCCACCTCTGCTTCGTGTGCTGCTACTGCCTCTGCAGTAATGCGCTCCAAGTGCCTCACCCTGGTTTTCTCAGCCGCCTCGAACGACGTGTGGAACGTTTCGAATTTCAACACCATATCCGGATGATCAGGGTCTGGCCCTTCAACCGGCCACGTGTCCTGGCCACTCGTCCAGCGGTACAGCTGCCGACGGATTGCCTACACCGCCAACTCGCTATTGTAGTCGTAAATACGATCTAGTTCGGCGTAGTCAAAGGCGAGGATGGCCTCTTTGAGGTGATATCGAAGCTTCTCGAGATCGGTGTAGGGCACGCCAAGGGGGTTCGGCTCTGGGATGGTGTTGATCTTGACGTAGCTCATGCCGAGTGCGATGCCGGCCATGTCGGTAAGTTCGTACTGGAAGGGGAGGGTATCGCCGTCATCCTCGACAATGTGGAGCGTCATGTACGCCGTGTGACCCTTCTTGCGGTTTTTCGGAATGTTGGAGGTGTTCTGCCAGTGGCGGGCGGAGCCAGTGTCAGCAAGCGGGTACCTGGAGGCAGGAGAGGGGGTTCTGCCACGAGCACTCACCGGGAGAGGCGCATTCATCTTGATCACTCCACAGGGGAGCATGGACTGGTTGCGGTGGCGCGGTGGCAGCTCCGGGGGCGTGGGAGGAACATAGTTGAGGGAGGTCCATCCGGAGCGGAAAAAGAGTTCCCAAAGGCTTCCAGTTCTGTCTCTCACTGGTTTATTCTTTTTGATGCGCTTTATTATGTGGGGAAGAGGGGTGTTGGTTTCGGCGTGGGCCACAAGGCGGTCGTAAAAGGCGTTAAGGAGTTTGACTTGCGGTTTCAGGAGGTCTACGAGCGAGAAAACGATCGTGTCGTTTTCTACAGCGGGAGGGACATATGATGCGTCGGATGGGGCGGCCATGGTTGCGACGATTGCTTTGATTTGGTACTTCGTATGATATTCAAGAATGGCTGTGATCTTGACCCGGGCTTGGGAGGGATTGGTAGTTGGCTGAATCCAGGAGAACGAAGTTAAGAGAACTGGTGGAGGAAATCTTGGTTGCTGGAATGGCCCGGGAGAAAGCGTCCTTGGGCATGGGCTTCTGCCAGCGGTAGCTGAAGCCTAGCATATCATGGGCAGGAGCAGAGGAAGGGTGAGCCAGGGCAAGTGCGCTTGCAGACGCGCTGGTGCCAAGAATCACGCACCTGACAGGAAACCTGCCACAAAATTGCCCAGTAATGAGAGAAGATTGAGGAGCGCATTCATCAATGAGCAAAAGGTTTATCTGCGCCTTGCAGTGTGGTTGAGCTTTATTGCCGTTTAGTTTGGTGGCATGTCTGGAAGTCTTTTCATAGCAGCTCTTCGAGGCCCGGAGCCACCGTACGGCCTCAAAGCTCAGCTTAGTGGTTCCGGCTGGAATCCGACCGCCCCAATGGTTACTGATGTCGCGCACTACTTGTCTCTTCGCGTCGTCCAGACAGACGAGGCGTCAGGGAGGCGAGCACTTGATTCACGAGGTACTTCTGTTAAGAACCCCTGTTGCGGCTAGTTGATCTCTACAACAGACAACTTGAAAATGGTAGTCGGTTACCTAGGTTGGCACGGCTTAGGTATTTAAGTAGGGTAGTGATCTCCTGATATGCAAACGATGCTGATGTAGTCTGGAATCATTGCGGCATTTGGTTATTGTCGCGGTTGTGATGGATCGGCAAGAAACTACTATCGCTGGTGACTGAATCCATTGCCAGTACGGTTCTATGAAGATCTTGGAAAGTAGAGGTACATGCTCTGGTGCATAGCCCAATGAGGGCCGGTGGGAACACAGCAGTCTCACACTATCAAGGGAAATAATAAAGAAAATTGACAATAACGTATTTGTGACCAGTTCTGGAGTCAATATTTGAAGTTCGAAATGCGCCCGTTGCCCAGGACCAAGCATCGAACAGCATCGGAACCCAAAAGGATCGTCCAGCCGGCACAGGAAAGTACAGGATGTCGTGCCGCACTCCCCTTTGGCTTAACGTATGCAGCACCCTTTGATGATGCCAGCCATCAGGAAAACTTGCCTGTTTTCGCTGAGTGGGACTTTCTGTAGTGTCGGTTCATGTTTTCTCTGCGTCCGCCCCGGAAAGTCTTTAGACAACCGGGGTACGAACAGGGAACCGTGTCTCCTCTTTGGTGGCGGCGATGCCGATTCAGCTCAGATCGCGTGCTGAAGCGGCGGTTACAGCCATCATCAGGACATGAGATTGGCTTATTGTGGCAACGTTCGTGCTGCCTATATTATTTGTCAGTGGGAAGACGATGGGAAATACAGGAGAAGATGCGAACCTAAGCCTGCGGCGGTTCGGCCAGGTGGTGTCACATGTGCTGCACACATGTGAGTCACCTGAAGCTGTATCACCCGTCTCAGCCGGGGGTTGTTGGCCAGGTGATGTTGAGCTGCCATCGGACGGCGAGCTCTGAGTGTTCTCGCTGGCGGTCTCGGCATCCGCTGGGGCTACATCGGCACACCACGGGCCAGGTGAGTTCTGGGGGACCCGTGCGGTCGGGCCTTGGGCTCTGAGATCGGGGCTAGTTACGGAGAGGGAATCCAAGGGTTGGCTTGTCAAATCCAGAAACGCAAAGTCGTCAGCCGAGTTAGTGGAGGAAGGTGCACCCATATCCAGGGGAGCCTGCTGAAAGGACATCCCAGCCAGTGGGTCAGAGCAGAACGACTCGGGCAAATTGCCAAGTGTACCCAAGCCTGAAAACGGAATGTTGGGTGTGCTCTGGCTGAGAAACGGGAGGCGAACTGGCTGAAGGGCGGAAAGGTAGCTTGGGTCAGCCATCACCACTACGGGAACGAGCCTTTGCGACTGTAGGGGCTGAGAGAATGGCCCGCAGAGGTCGTTGGTAAAGATGCTGTGTTGCAAACCAGGCGAGACGAGTGATACGAGGTTGGTTTCGGGACCAAATCCTTGGAGGTAGCTGGAAACAGAGCCCTGGAAGTTGGGTGCAAGGCTTCCGAATCCACTACCCCACCCCTGATCAAAGTGGTTCAAGCTGAGAGATCCCACGAAACTGCTGCATGGCGCATGGCTGGATGGGTATTCCAAGGGTCCTGGAAGCAAGGAAACACCACCATCGAGCGCAAACTCCAAGTAGTCTGTTCGGGGATCTTCTCCGTCAGGATCACTGAGACATCGTTGCGAAATGTGAGGATCTGCGGGGGCACGGGACGCCCCCGCGGGTGTGCGTCAATCGAGGCGGCTGGCCTGAAGTTGCCGTTGAGTCAGTTTGGATGGTAGCCTGTTCTCGGGAAGATTGGCTCACCTGCGCGACACCGGCGCTTCGCTTTGCTGGATTCCGGCTCCGAAGGAGCCTACCTCAGAGAGGATTCACCTTGAAGATGGTGGGATTTCTGACCGCGTCGGGGCCCCGCGAGGATAAATACTTTTCTTTCCGGCCAAGAGGCCACACCGGTGCCCTGCGTCAGCTCTGTGATGGAGGGGATGTGCCTCCCACTCTCGGCTCTAATTGGTCTCTTGGAATGGTGCCTCGCTGCCTTTTTACCGCCAAGGCCCAATCGACGCGGTCTTGTCAACGGATTTCCTGCAGGTCATCCGTCTCCGGCTGTTCGATTGGCGTGGAATATGTAAAGGAGGCAGGAGCAAGTAGCTCGCGAACGCCCGGCATTGGTGACCCCATGCACACTGGCACTGGCACTGCAGTGGCAGAAAATGGAAACGCGTTGGAGGAAGCAACGGACGGGAAGGAGCATGTTGCTGCCTCCCGCCACTTACCCTTGGTATCAACCCTCCCGTCATTCGCGTGTGGCAAGTTGGCGGCGCCGATGCTGGAGCTGGCGCCCAGCATAATTCCCACATTGAATGGATGAGGTGCACCTAGATATCCCAGCCGGTTTTCTAGATCCAAGCCCCTACAGATCGCTGCCCGGGTATCTGCCTACAGGTAGGGGCATCGTGAATGAACCTTGCATAATGTTGAGCAACGGGCCTTCCTCAGGTCCAGGTTACACTAGAATTAGGGTTAGGGTAGATGGTTTGTGCCGTGGTTGTCCACGATATTGGGCGCCACGACGGCCACCCTCCAGATTAGAAGAATCAAGCAACCATCAAGACCATTTTTCAATAAGCCGTGTCAGTCATCAGCCACCACACGAAGGCAACCCCAGCAATATTGTTCAATTCAATTCGCATAGGATTGACCAATTAGCGATAGCCGCTCAGCTGTAGCCCCCAACACCGCGCTGTCTTCAACGCCTACGTCGATGCCCCACCGGCCAATACCACTTCTATCTCGACACAGAGGTTTCACCGGGGCGGTTTTGGACGGACCTCCCGTTTTTTACATGCAGAGGCACCAGCAATATCCAGAGTGTGAGCTATAGCACCAGATGGTCCGTGGCCTGCACCAAGACTAGCAACGGTCTTTCGCTTAAACAGTGCCGTGTGGACATCTTCCTGTCCCTTGTTAGATGGCACCATGCGACTCTTGTGCGTGCGGGGGCATTCCTAAGCTCTTTTCTCTCTAAGCGGCCTGTAAGTCCCGGCCGTGCGCGTCGGCGGATGCGGCGATGAATGTGCCTAGGTGCTAGCACTTTGAACATTCCCTGCGTAGCCAAATTTGTGAGCGGGGAATTGACACCTGCTTTAAATCGCCAGGTTATGCTTGCTACTTTTTGCCACTTGAGAATCCCGACAGATTCGGTTGAGCTTGGGGGGTTTGGTCAATGTCATGTTTCAACGTCGTTGCCGCAGCAAGTGAGTAACTTTGATGCCGAAACGATACCGGTGTGGGTGTGGAGCCAGAGGATTCGCTACCGACTCAATTCAGATGGATGTGGACAGACGCCTTGACATTTTTCTGTGACTGATTGGAGCGCCATGTTATAAAATTCTAGCATCCGGGCTAGCAGCGGGCCGCGCATCGGTGAAAACCGGAATGTCGTTGCAGAATGGCGGTTTCCCTGAAACCCCGGATGTGACCAGGAGTGGAGCCGACTTCTCGGACCAACGGGTGTCTCTTGGGCCCACTAGCAGTATCCATTAGGTACTTCACCGACCGTGGTCGCCCTTTTCAACTTCTTGGCTTCAGCTTCACCTTGATGGTCAGTCCACTCGCGCTACGCTCAGACACGCCAAGGGACCGCGATCAGACTAGTGGACATGTCGCCCATGTCATGTGGCTTACCCGGCCGATCGTCCCAATCGGTGGAGTGTCAAGCGAGTGGCAGCCAAGGATGGACCATGATAAAAAAACCACGGCTGGGTTGCACGATGTCGAGTCGATCGGGGGCCCAGATGGTGTCCAAAAAGAGCCCATGACCCCCCGCTGTGGTCGAGGTGAGCGGTTCTCATCTTGCCCAGTGGATTCTTCTTCCCGACGACCGCCGAGGAGCCGGCAGTTTCTCACCACATGGAGACCGACACTCTTGCGGTCGACCAGCGGCGGCAGAATGAGCTGATCGTCACGACGGTCGTCTTCACCAGCTTGTCCTTTCTCATCGTCGCCATCCGCACCTTTGTGCGCGCAGTACTCATACGAAAGTTTGGCCCCGACGATGCAACCATTCTAGTCGCGCTGTTCTTCTCCGTCGGGTATCTGGCAGAGTTGCTCCTCGGCAGGGAGAATGGCATTGGGCACGCTACGCCGAACCTCAGCTTGGACAACATGTACAACTTGATCAAGATCACGCTTGCCATCCAGTGCACATACTACGGCGCCGTCAACTTCATCAAGTTCTCCATCCTGCTCATGTACCTCCGATTTGCCGTCACAGCAGCGCTTCGGAGAGCGTGCTACGGCATGATCGGATTTCACGTTCTCTTCCTCATCGTATCCATTGTGGTGACTCTCGCGCAATGCCAACCCCTGGAAAAGATGTGGGATCTGATGGGTACTGTGGACGGCCAGTGCATCAACACGACGGCCTTCTTTTACTGTAAGCTTACATGCACAAACTCCTCACATTCCAGCGGCCCAGTGCCATCCTCTAACAGCACCGCACACAGTCACATCAGGCGTCAACATCATCACCGACATCATCATCTTTACCCTACCTATCAAGACGCTGATGGCCATCCAGCGGCCTCGCAACGAGAAAGTCGCATTGCTAGCCATCTTCGGCGTCGGCACCTTCGCCACCATCGTGGCCATCGTCCGGCTGCACACGATCTACACGTACACATTTGCCACAGACCCTTTCCAACAAAGCATCCTGGTGAACCTCTGGTCCGTCATCGAGGTTAACGTCGCCATCATCTGCGCCAGCGCGCCCGCGCTCAAGCCTCTCTTCACGCCGCAGACGCTCTTGAGGGCCCGCCAGGGGAGCACACCGTACAAACACTCCGGGTATGGGCACCACAGTCGGGAGCGCACGGGAATTCACAACAAAATATCAGTCGACCTATCTTCCCCTACGAAAGACGATATTGACTTGGGGCCTATCCCGTCGAACAACACCAGGGCTGCAGGCGGAAAGGGGGATTCAGATTCGGGAAGTACTGATGAGATTCTTGGAGCTGGATTAAAATGAGGGGGGATGGGTTGCCTTTAGGTCTATTACTACACTACCTGCCAACGCCGCCACTCCCAGCTCTCAGTCGCCCCGATCACGATCACCACCCCCTCGCCCTGGCCCAACTCGCTACATTCAAATTGTCTCCCCTCAAAGCGCACCCGCTCAACAGACCCCAAGAACCAAACTTAGACTAATATCGATGACTTCTCCTTTCTTTTCAATATACCTCTAGTCCTGAATCGCGTAGAGCTCTCCTAGGATATCACCAGCCGGTCATCCAAGCTATGGGGCTTAGATATCTACACGGATAGCGTGCTGACAAATAGATACTGAAGGAGAGTAGGCGGCCGTCTTGAATGGCATGATTGAGACGGAACCTTTATCCCGGTCCTCAATTCTTAGCAGACGTCCCTCTATGCTCGCATCTAGGGGAATCCGAGATCGGTCCGTGCCCTGGCCCAGAATCTGTGCTGGGGCACCTCCGCTGAATCCGGCCGCTTCTCAGGGCACTAGTAGACAAAAGCTAGCCGTATCGGTCGTAGGTCAGTACAAAAGTACCCTACGCACTAGCATCGCAGGATTCAACGACGTAACATTGACCATTGCCCCTCTTTCTTGTTTGTGGTTATTGGTAGTATCGGAAGCCGCACGTGCCCGCTGAATCCTTGCTCTGCCTTCTTGAGATGCAAACACGAAGCCATGGCTAGCGGAAGGATCTCTCCGCATACTTTATCCCAGCCGCAGGAGCGGACGTTATCTGAACTCACATCCTTCCCATGCCGTATTTATCATGGTGAACCTATCAACTTCCATGAGCAAGGCCGAGGTCGCCGACCTCGGACTCGGGCTTCCCACCACTTTCTTCAAGTTGTCAAACTCAGGTATAAAGCCCTTGTGATTTCCCCATATCTGCAGTTTACTTTCTCTTCTCTCCAACTTAAACCCGCCCTCAGCTCGACTTCCCATTCATCACCCTCAACATGGGGATCAAAACGTTGATCTTCTCTCTTCTCGTGGCTTCGGCCGCCGCTCTGCCCAGCGGCGAAACTCATTCTCGCGACCTTTTGGTTCCGAGAGACCAGTGTTCTGCAGCAGGACCCCGGTGTACCGGCACGAAGTGGAATCCTACCTGCCCCGGAGGATACTGCATGGACTTTCAAGGACCGCATATTGGGTTCTGGTGCTGCGTGAGTCAATCGGGACCGAAATGTTGTGCAGCTCGCAATGCTAACTTTTACACAGCCTGGAACCTAAGGTCGATGTGACGGGGACGATGGGAAAGACGCGGCGGGGAGGATACGCTTGGGACTTGGAGAGATACAGGGTTGCTGTTGATTACTCGCGTGTTCTTTTACGCTGTTCTCTCGTGACATACCTCACAGTTGCTCCTGGGCGCTTGACTTGGTGATGAAAGTGTCGCGAGGGCTGCGGATGCCGAAGCTCAAGCCGTTTTCTATGGCAACTGTCGCTGAGAAGTTTTACATGCTCGGCTCTACATTGTGGACAGTGAGCGAATCGAAGACAAAGTACAGCCATTTATCCGACTCTGTGCCCATGTGTGTGAATGCGGCATACGCAGTGTTATTTGAGAGGGATGCTGGTGGTTGGGCGGTCACGACACGCGTCAACACAATCTCCACCCAGATATTGACGTTGAAGTTGTTATGGCCGATGAAGTTGGGGACACACCCTCTGCAGAGCTTGATGATCAGTAGTGGACCAACGATTTGATTCGGTCTTGCCGAGTCTGGGGGAGAGATAGCCCATTGAAACCCCTCAGCGAGCGAAAAGTGCGAATACCTGCAATGGGACATTCTTCAAGGAAGCGTTCAAGTTCGTGTTGCTGATGGATGCTGACGGGAATTTCGCCGGCTGAGCGGGTGGAGCTTACCTACCTAGGTGGCCCATATTTGTAGCAGGAGACTCAGCGGCCCAGCAATTCAACACGATGAGTTGGGGATTGTCGTCGCAAGTTTTACGTCGGATTGGTCGGGAAAAGGCCCACAATGAAGGTTCGGCAAATGGGCGCTTGCTGAATGTCTGGTAAGTGGGTACTTGGTCTGAACTTAAATTCCGTCGAATACCGAAGGTACCTAGGTAACTCTTCTGAAAAGCATGGTTCACTCGACTCAAATGAGAGAGATGTGTTGGCTGTGACGGTATCTGGCATTCCGACGGCACCTGGCATCAGGTGTCTGGGCACGCCCTGTTCAAATACCGCGTTGACTTCGAATGGCTGCAATGAATGAAGTTGATGTCCAATATCACCCGACGAGGTCCGACGTTCAGTTTACTCTGCTCAGACGATCACTATTTCTTGCCGCGCTGAAAGTGCCGAGGCATGCTCTGACGGTCTTCCGCGTGGTTTCTCTTTCCGACAAACTGTTTCCGCAGATTGCAGCAAACCCTATACGCTCGAATGCCTTCGCTTCACCTCTTGTTTGTTGCAGTACGAGACAAGCGATTCCTCGCCCGGCAACATAGAGCGGGCAGATGAAAAAAGACTCAGATGGCTGATGAGCGACAGAATCGAACCTTACCCAGCCATCGCAGCTTGAATTGCCCCGGATGTTCAAGATAAAGACTTCAACGGGAATTGAACCGCAGTCGTCATCCTGAGGTTCGGGGGGCAGAGTCACGGGCGGTTGACTGTCGAGATCAAAGTCAATGCCAGCGGACGGCGATGAATCTGCAAGGCGGCCATTGCTTGCGTGCAGCAACACTCCAGCAAGTCTAAGGGACAGCTCTGACTCGACTAGGTCAACTCCGCAGTCTTCTAGACTGAGGGCGCCCCATTCTCGATGGTGCCACACCGTGTCGGGATAGAAAATGGAGTGCTCAAAAGCAAAGCAACACTAGGTGGGGGCTCGAGCCGATCCATCACAGCTGCCAGAAGTCTCAGAACACCGTTGTATATGATCTCGGCGAACCGCACAAGCGATGCTTTTTAGAAAGCAGAGGGCGGTGTCGAAGAAGTGGCCGAATAGACAGCGGAAGCCGAGGGCGTTATGCAGCCGCTCCCGGATACCCTCGATTGCTATGAGCCTGTCGCTTGTTTTTGTTAGCGCTCGGGACGAGTAATACTCAACTATGGAGGCCCAAATCTCGTGGAATCTATCATGATAGAAATGTGGCGAAGTTGGGTTATGATCAAGCTCTTGCGAGTGTACCGAGGGCTCTGAGATGGGCGTGTACGAAATATGGGTTGAGCCCATCGTGAAGTCTTTGACATCGGGGGAGTCGGCAAAAAGACGGCACATGGTAAGGACCTGGCCTAAATCTGGCCAGTCCAGACATCTCGGCTTCCAGTAATAGATTGACTGGCTGTGGATAGACTGGCGACATTCCCAGTATATCTGACCGGCGGCATAATGCAGGATCCGGCCCCATAGAATGCGCTCCTGCAGAACCCAACCTCTTCGGTTCAGGGGAGAGAAGTCGATGTCGTGTTAAGCTAGTACTCCTAGACCAGGGTTTAATGTCACTGTAGGTCGTTGTCATTATAATGTACAGAGGTGAATCTGAACAGTAGGATATAAATGAATAATTGAATACTAGCGTGAGGAACTAGAGTCCTTCACAGCTATCGTGGTTACAATGATGTCCATCTATACTAGCTATCTAAGAGGTACTTTATACCTTGCTTAGTGAAGTTTACTTACTTGCGGACTGAGCACTTTATCACTGAGCACCCTTTGCTCAGTGACTCCTGGGTGCTCAGCAGTTAAGCGCAGACGCTAAGACTGAGTGACTCCTAGTTAGTCGTAGGGGCTTCGGGTCTTTGCACCTCTGGCCTAGTGCTTAGCACCGTGTGCACTGCCTTTGAAGCGGGGAATCGGTCGGGCCGCCCCGGCCCTGGTGACGGCCTGCAGGGTCGTCACAATACCTTGAACTATGTTAGAGGTGATAAGACACATTTAAAGGCAGAACTCAAAACGCACTACGTTTATAAAATGACTACAATGGCAAGTCGATATTACAGTGGCGGCTAGGTTCAGTGTCCACAATCTGATATGTGAAATCTTTATCAGTAGACCTACTTTTTGCTCCTTTTGCTGACATACAGTACGCCTTATTTATACTGTGTCGCGATGTACAGGTATCCTAATAGCTTGAAAGTAGTTAATGTATATTCTGCCTAATATTCCAGCTTACTGTCATTATTATATTGTACGGTAATATCGGTAAATGCGTTGCGAAGCCCGCTCCCTTAACACCAAATCATCTAATCTTCAACTGCTTATACGGGCGTATCAATGTGTGCAAACCACACTTACTATCTTTCTCCTGTTCTAAGTCAAGTGACCGGCTTTTGGAACACCCCTGCTTCTGGAACAGCCCCTGCGTCAGACCCCGCACAACACCACAAACTTCAATTGCCCACAACTTTATCAACTAGATAGCTACAAGAATACAGTCTTCAGTTCCAGAATCCTCTTCTTCTTCTCTTTCAGAAACTTCAAGGTCCTCTCTACCAGCTTCTCTCTGTGAACGACGGATTTCCTCAATCCCCACGAACTGCGTGTTAGGGTCGACTTCAACCCTCCTTTTTTTCCGGCCTTTTATACGTTCCAGGCTTTTTTCTACAGCCTCCAATTAATACATCGTATTTGCCAGTTGGAAAACAACATTATCAAAGGCTTTTACAGTCTTACGTAAAAAAAGCCGGTCGCTGGCGGTCCGTTTTTAGCCAGCTAGAAAAACCTGCCCCTGAACACGGAAATCCTTCAGCTTTTTAGGGGTAAACTATAAAGGCCGGTCCTTTAAATTCTTGCTTAGAATAGGGTTATAGACCGTTTGAAGGCTTATGGAAACCGTAGCGGTTACCTGGCTAACGTTGCTATTGGAATTCTTAATAACGAGGCCGTTATTTAGGGGCTTCCTGAGGCTGACTGGCTAAAGGCCTGTAGCTTTCTAACCGGCTTTAATGTTAGATTCGGTCATTCTACAGACCCTGGCTTACTGGTAGCATTCTAGAAAGGCCCTCTTTTTAGTAACAGTGCCTTTGTCGAAGCCAGAAATAACCTTGTTATACCTAGCTTTATACCGGGCCTTTAATGGGCTGAAAACGGATAAATCTAGGGGCTGGAGAACGTGGGAGGTGTAGGCTGGTAAAAATAATAACTGTACGTTATTTAAAAAAGCCAGTTATATAAATTCTTTAGTGGTATAACTGCCGTGGCCATTTAAAATAAGGAGGCGTTTCTCTAAGGGGTTGGCTGGCTAAGTCTCTAGAAGAAAGATATTACAGAGCTAGGTAACGGCAGTGTTATTGTCAGACTAGCCGTTTTTAGTAGTTTTCCACTTCCAGCCCTTAAATGGCTGTAGATTACGTGGATACCACTGTTATTGAAGGTTTCCACCTTTGAAAATAATAATTAGGTTTAAATACTGGCCGTTAGTAGAGATACACTTGATAATTAAGGTCCAGATTCGGTCTCCTTACTTCTTTTTCTGGAATTTCTTTCTTTCCTTAAACCTAATAACTAGGCCGTTATCTCTAATATTAGAAATAATGCCAGTTTTATCTATATTATACTGATTTTTAGCTGGAATAACCTTTACCCCTGGAAGCTTTAAGTAGTTAAATTAGGGCTAAATAACGGCCTTATAAGCTTGATTAGCACGGTTTACATAGATTTTTTAAGGTCTGATAGTGGTAATAGATGGATTTCTGGTTAAAAACCGGTTAATCTAGCGTTTTCTAAGGGTCTCGTCGTCTCTGAGCATTCTTTTAGCCAGTCTCCGAATTTGGGCGTGGGTTAGAGGGTAACTAAGCGACCCTTAGAATAGAATCCATTCAGTTAAACGTTCTTCCATGGCCGGAGAGAGCCTTTAATTAATAATTTGGGCCTTGGAGGCTGGCTCGGAACCGCGAACCTGATTAAAGAGGGTGGTAGGGGGTATGCCATGGTTTTCAGCAGAGCTGCGGAGTAAGCTAGTTTCTGCATACTCCGCCAGCGTATTCTGTAAATCTGACTCCGTATATCGCTTTATTATTCAATTCTAAACCGAATGAAAAAGACAGGGAAAGGATTGAACTAGAATTGGTTGAGTTGTGGGCGATTTAAATAGGTGAGTTGGGTGGCGGGTGGTGAGTCACTGATGAC
>Ga0247760_1002346_pt1 | contig 14661 bp, 12 predicted proteins | sample UWRJL171409R4_FD_179936 | JGI IMG/M metagenome (GOLD analysis project Ga0247760, IMG submission 179936) | Plant litter microbial communities from Arlington Agricultural Research Station in Wisconsin, United States - UWRJ-L171-409R-4 | ecosystem: Environmental > Terrestrial > Plant litter >...
CAATCTTCTTCATCTTTTCAACGTGCTTTCTCCATTGATTCAAGATGCCGTATTCCGAAGCTGATATACGCAAGGCATGCGAGGCCTATCGAAAAGAGGGCAGGTTGCGGAAGCAGTGCCTGGAATTTAATATTCCATGCAGTACCCTACGCCGGCGATTAATGGGCGTACTTCCACATGCTGTGGCCCACTAAGACCAACAGAAGCTCTCTGTAGCTCTGGAAAAGTCCTTGGCCAACTGGGTAATCTTCCAGGCCGACCTAGGGCTTCCAATAACCCATACGCAAATAAGGGGGCTGGCTCAAAGGATTTACACCGACCGTGGTAAGCCTATAGAATTCGGTAAGCGATAGGTGGCGGCCTTTCTTCGAAAATATCCAGTCCTAAAAACCTAAAAGCTACGTAAAATTAATTCGGCTCGTATTAAACTAGCTACAGAAGAAAGAATTCGCCCGTAGTTTAACTACTTAGCCATCCCAGCCGTCAAAGCCATTCCTCCTCAATATCGGTACAACGTCGACGAAGCTAAGATTATAAAAGGCGTTGGTAATAATAAATTGGTTATCGGAAAAGCTAAAACGAAGCTTATCCTGGCTAAATAGCCTGGGTTTTACAATTGGACCTTTTTTATAAAAACTATTTCGGCCATAGGGGTAGCGTTTATACCAGTAGTAATTTGGAAAGGAAAGACCTAATAATAATAGTAGTATTTAAAAGCTTTAGGGCCCTACAAAGGCTAGTACTTCTGCTTAACGGATAAAGGCTGGACAAATAATAAAATAGCCCTGGAATAGTTAACGAAAGTCTTCCTTCTATAAACCCGACTAGATAACCCTACCCAACGCTAATTATTAATTCTAAATGGCTATAGTAGTTATATAACGGATAAATTCCTTTGCAATGCTATAGGAATAACGTCCACCTATTATTTTTACCATTATACTACTTCTACGTCCTCCAGCCCTTAAATCTCGGTATATTCTCTTCCCTAAAAAGGGCATATCAAAAGCAGCTTTCTAAGGTGGCCCCAGGGGGGCAGGATTATAGCTTTATTTACGGGAAAAGGCTTTTCCTAAAGGTCTATCGGTATATACATTAGTAAGGCCTTTAAAAAGAGAATATCGTAAATAGGTAAAAGGTAACGGGGTTATAGCCGGTATCTGTTACTAAGCCCTTAATAAGCCCTTTATTAGTAAAAAAGAAAACCCCCGGTAAAAAAAACACCCCTTAGAGCGTTTTTCGGACTATTACTACCGCTAACGCTATACCTACCGCCTACGGAATTGACGAAGGTATTATATTTACGCCCAGGAAAGCTAGAAAGGTAGGGGCTTAATTAAAGGCTACAGTTGGAAGGCCGACCGCTTAACGGCTTTTATTCCGGAAGGTAGAAAAATCGCTAAACCTCAAGGACTTCGAAATAACAAGGCTAAGGCAAAAAATCGAAGCTCTGGAAGCAAAGGTGGAACGGCTGAAGCTAACGAAACGAAAAAAGGTGGTTTTGGATCCAAATATCCGCTTTGCTACTATCGCCGACATTCGGAAGGCGCAAAGGGACGCAGGGCGGGAGATTAAAGAAGATTCAGAAGCCTCAGAGGGCTCAAAATCGGATTCTAAACCCGAAGACTGTATTATTGTAGGCGTTGGCAGTCGAAAATAAAAAGATTGTGGACAGTTTCATGGTGTTGAGAATGATACAGAATGTTCCAGAACAGGGGGGGGGCCAGAACAGGGGGGGTCAACTTATCCATGCAGAAAACCATGAATACGAGTAAGTAACCTCTACTGCTTAACCTTGGGGTTCGCCACCTTCTGCTGACGGGCGCAGTTGCATTGCGATTTCGGGACTCGCGAGCCACCCATTTGGATCCTGGCAACCGCACGGAGGCGACAAGTCTTTCATGTGGATTCGGGATAAGCTGCCTGGCTATCACCCTACCGTTAGATTCGTCACGTACGGCTACAACACGAAGTTGTATCCAAGCACTTCTTTCCAGTCTGTGCCCGACCTCGCGAACTCCCTTGTCGTCGCTTTAAGGAGTTGTGGATGGTCATCTCCCAGCGCAAAGCCGCTCATCTTCCTTGCCCACAGCCTTGGAGGTGTTGTACTGAAGCAAGCATTGGTGATGTTGGCCGGTAGCGGACAGACTGAGACTTTCATCTCGGCCCTAGTGCGTGGTGCCGTCTTCTTCGGAGTTCCGAGCCAAGGTATGCCCATGGATGATATTAAAATAATGCTGGGCACGCAACTCAACGCGGACACGCTTGTCACGGAAATCTCTGATACCTCTGACTATCTCAAAACCTTAGACAGACAATTCCATGGTATCTCTTTCCTGTCCAAAGTTAAACTATTCTGGGCATATGAGACTAAGACGACTCCAACTGTTGTTGAGGTAAGTCGATTTCATATCCTGGTAGTTATTGATACACTGACGGGTGGTACCGTGTCAGGAAAGCCAGGGCACTTTTAAAAGATCCGGACCAGATGCGATTCTCGTCTCGAGGGAATCAGCGACGGGAGGGCGTTCGGAGGAGGAACCTCTGAGCACAATCCAGATCGACGAAAACCATTCTGACATGGTGAAGTTTAGCCATGGTGACCACAGGGTTCACATTTTCGCAAGCAAGATTGCCGAGATTTGTGGCAGCTCTTTGCGACCCCTCCCTGCCCTTGTGGATAGCGCTCACGACCATATCGACACAAATAGCCCAGACAACAAAGACCAAGAGCTAGCGGCTCCAGAAGTCCCGCAGTGGTCAGCTGACAGTAGGTACCCTATCTTCCTCATATTAAGACCGCCCTAAAAACTAGCTTCCAGGAATTCTGGGGTCTCTGCATTCATCGGAGCTTGACACTCGCATCCAACAGATCGACCCCGTTTCCAGTCACACTTGCGACTGGGCCTATGACAATCCCTTGGTTGGTCTGTCCCAGTGGCTCCGAAGTGGCCGTGGCATTTTCTGGATCAGGGGAAAGCCAGGATCAGGGAAGTCGACCCTGATGAAGTTCATACATTCCGACCCGAGAACTACGGAATTGATGCATCGATGGAATCCTGCCACAAGAAAAGTGCGTGTCAGCTTCTTCTTCCATTACCGCGGGACGGCAATCCAAAAGTCATTCGAAGGGCTCCTACGACGCATCGTCAGTCAGCTGCTGGCAGCTGAGCCAGAACTCCTGCCCATTTTGCGGTCATACCTCAGCAGCGAATATACTCAAAAAGCTCAACAACTGCGCCTTGGGAGCCTGCGAGCAGATATTTACCACTTGATGGAGACTGCCGGCATCTCTGGAGGAACATATCTGCGAAGTATCATCGATGATATTGTCCAGAGCCAGGACGCAATATCAGCCTTCCGAAAGGCCTTGATCTCTTTTCGCGAGGAGCATCTCGGCCGCCGTCAGTTCGATTTGGAGGGCGTTGACCTTATTGAGCTAGAGCTCCCGCGCCGAAGAGATGAACTCCTACGACAAAAAAAAGTGCCCAAGATCACGGACTTCTTATCTTGCAGATGTTGGGATCACACGAAGCTTTCCGACGTCCGTAAGACTCTTGTCTCAAAGTGGCTTACAGAGCTCGACTTAGATCAAAAGCTTTGCGAACTCTTGAAAAGCCATGGCGTGCAGGAGGCTGAGATGGAACCCAATGAGACTCGACAGGGACCCGACGAGGTTGAACGGGAGCTAGGAGGGGCTGAACAAGAGCCCGAGGGGGTTGACAGAACGCCAACCATCATCTTCCCAGCACGTATCGAGATAGCTCTCAGAGATTTATTGCGCAACCAAAATCGACGTAACAGACTCCGCATCGATATTCAGGACCGTGAGTGGCCGAGAGACCGACTCGAACATGCGCTTCAGCTGATATGCGGACAAAATATCTTTGCTCTGGATCTCTGCCTTTTTCTCGACGGCTTGGATGAGTATGACGGGCGGCCGGAGTTCATGTCACAATTTCTTCACGACCTCGCAGATGAAAACGCATTTCCAAGGACAAAGATCAGAGTCCTCTTTTCGAGCCGGCCGTGGGCTATATTCCAGGAAGAGTTCGCACGGTGTACTGGCTTCCAGGTCCAAGACTTCACACAAGACGACATACGCAACTACTGCATTACAACTATCCCCAATAATGTCAAGGCGATCTGTAACTTCAAGCAGCTCATGACGATATTGTGTCACGATCAAGCGGAGTATTTCTCTGGGTGAGGCTCGTCATTTCGGATCTCCAGGCAGCAATCGCCGATGGACATCCCTCTACGTCGTACGTCAGCCACAAGATTCGGCAGACCCTCGATTCGTTACCAAATGAACTGGATGACTATTACAAAACGATAATCGAACGGATACCTGCGGGTCTCCGTTGGAAGACTTATGTGGCTCTGGAAACACTGGCCAGGTCAGACATCAACCTCTCGCCGGTGGACCTAGTCCGAATAATTGCGGCATCAGAGGCAACCCCTCCTTCATTCAACTATGAGGTGCCTGTTTTCAATTATGCAACTACTGAAGAGCTCGTGCGAACCGTCTCAGGTGGTCTAGTAGACATCACTAATGGCGATCAGCTTAAATTTTCAACGGTCCAGCTCATGCACCAAACTGTAAAGGACTTCATTATGGAACCCCGCTTCCGGTACTTAATTCTAGGGACAAGCCGGGCGGAAGTAACTCAAGAAAATGGGCATTCCTTCATCAGCAAGGGCTACTTACAATCCCCTTGCACCGACATGCAACAGAGCAACTTGGCGCACCTCTTCGGTCACTTGCGCAGGCTGAGAGCACCACCGGGGTGAGCCAATACCACTTTTTGAGCAGTGTTTACAACAATTTCCCTCGCGAGGAACTTAGTGTTGGAATCAAGTTGCCCCTTACCCTCGCTGCCAAAGCCGGCCTACGACTTCTCATTGAGGACGCCGTTAGAGACGATCCGCACGCTGTCGCCAGACACCCCCTTCCATTGCTCGAGCATATACGCGATGCTATCCTAGCAGGCATACAAACACTGGAAGATGTCACCGAAACACTTAAATGTCTCTCGGCTAATGGGCTAGCGTTGCAAAAAGAACAGGACAGCCTCGGGTGGCTTCTCATGGGTACATTCGTGGACAATGATGGAGAACTGAGGCGCGACGGTCCAGACCTGGGTTATACGAAACTGGCATGTGTGATTGCGGATCACATCAAAGTGCCTAATGTTCCAATTCAATGGAAGTTTGCGCTGAGAGATTGGTGCAAACACGCGGTGGATACCTTCTTCGTCGGCCAGATGATCCATCTATCTCCACCCACAGTTGCTGCTCGCCTGCTGGCGCGCGGTGCGAATCCGAACTCCCTTGTGACACATCCGGAAGGAGAATTGACACCATTGGACTACATGATTCACCACTTGTCAATACACCCGCCCTCTCCGGCGTACCTCTACGAACTTGCCGGGCTCTTACTTCGTTTCGGCGGGAAACCCTACAGCACTACTGATGAAGAATGGAAATTATTTCTCCAACATTTGAGCACAGGGGGGTTTGATATCGACGAGGCGGACCCGCTCTGGCACCCGCTTTGTGAAGGTCACGAGATAGCTAATCGACGCTATACAACAAGTATTGCACCGGGGAGCAGAGGCTACCAGTGGGGGGCATCGGTACCCACACAACCATGCAGGGAGGATAGGAGATGACGAATGCTTCATAACAGGAGGCTGTATCTTTGGCGTACACAGATGATAGTACTCCCTACAGCCATGTCCCCTCGGATTTCATTAGGCTGACAACTTGCCAGTGCAAGAGAAACACTGGCAGGCTTTTGTTAGGCGCACGGTTTGAAGTCAGCTGTCGCCGTCAACGCCATCGGAGCTTGAAATATTATATATCCCTGCAAAATACCTACATAATACCTGTACAATTAAACCGCTTCTCTTTCAAATGCTTGAACTTTTAAGTCTTTTAGAAGCCGCGACCCAACGATGCAACGACCCGACGATGCAATTGCCCTCACCATTCAACCCCAGACTTCTGATGCTCAACACATCCCTTTCTTAATAGAGTTCTATTGTTAAAAATGGTCACTGCACTTCCTGAGCCCTCTAGATTCTATCTAGGCCGTGAATTACCATCTCCTACACCTCCTCAGCTACAGGTTCTGCGGTGGGGATCCCCTTACCCTCCTATACTTAGGGGCCCTTACCCTCCTATACTTAGGGGGCTTATAACTGGCTTCCTCGGCCGCAACGATACCCTGTATTCACGTAAATCTATCTCTGGCTGGTTCTCGTACTCCCCTCTTTTTTGTGTAGAGCTCCAAAGCACGTTGGTTCTCTACTAGATGATTCCTTTCCCCGACTAAAAGTACCCCCCTTCCGCAGCCCCTATCTCGAGGGCTTTCTCCATCTTACGTAAGAGAACCCTGAAAGTGCGATTACTTGGAAGAAAATTTTCTTTAGGGTTATTCACGACTTCACGAATACCCTCAGCTTCCTAAGGGTGTTGAAAAGCGATAAGGCGGTTGTTGTGGTGACTAAAGGTGTAGGGGACTGTACCTATAAGGGGAATTATTACAAGTTAATGACTCTAGGTTAACTATCTAATATACCCGCTAATTTAAACAGCTAGATTCCGGTCTTTTTAAAACCACTCCTCATATACATACACCGTACCACTCTATAATATATCCCTATAATAAAGAAGGAACTGCTGTTTATTTCCTAGTGCTAATTCCTTGCAGTAAGCCAGGGTGTAACGCAGGGCTGCTGCGTCAGGAGTAACGAGGATGGGGGGTTGCACTGCAAGATGGTGACTCGTACAATGGGGGGTTGGGTAAGTGATCAATTGAAGACTGCCTTCCGCTCTCTGACTCTGCTGGAGAGGGATCGAAGCGGCTGCGAGACTGGGAAACCGAGCGATGGGGCGACGACTTGTGGGATCAGCCGCAATATGATAGCGGTGATCTAGGTGAAGATGAGGACGGTCGTAAAAGAGATATCAGCATCTGGTGCGGTATGGCGCCAGCTTGCAGTCGCCATGCTAAAGTGACAGTGGTGTCCTTTGTTTGAAAGTTGCCCTAGTCTTCGTACAGTTCTCCGATCGCCGCATACCTTAGGCGTCCTGTCTTACGCTCTGTTTTGACCTTTCCTTGCTAGTAACCCTAACCCTAACCCTAACCCAGTGCAGGTTAAGGTCGTTAACATTAACTTATTGATGACATGCTCCACTCGATGACAAGCTCCGCTGGATGACATTCTCCACTCACTTGATGACGTAATCCACTTGATGATATTCTCCTTTAACTACTTGTTTGATATGTTCCATTTTGCTAATATGACGGCTTTGCTGACAGGAATATGTACTACAAGGTCACTTCTAGCTAGTTAATAATGACGATTACATTCAATTTCATATGACAGCTTTACGATAGCCTCATGTGATAGGTTCATACAATAGCGTCGTATAATAGCTTCAAATGATACTTTCGTGCGGCGGGGCTATCTCAGTAACATATGTCAGAACCGAAACTATAAGCATCGAGCTTGGGCAGTTTAAAAGTGGCACCGATCATGTAAGACTTGGCACCTGAGTTCGTGCGATCGTTTTGTGTTTATCATTCTTTTTAGCGCGTTCCTTTAGAAATACAAAACTTGATTTCTGCTCTTTTCTTTGTGGCTGGCAGCTAATATAGGCGCAATTTGTGCGATTGCAACGATCTGACCCTATGAACGTAGGAAGTAGAGCGGGTAACTAAAGCCGTATTAGTTAGTTCATTGGTCGTTTGACTAGGTGGCGCAACCTCCAATAAGAGCGTTTGCAGCGGCGGAAAATTTATTCCCTACGACAGATTGCCCGATTCAGTCCCAGTGTTTTTGGGAGTTTCTCCTCCGAGCGGCCTGCTCTTATTCATCATACTACTCAAATACAGTTTAACTTGACGTGGAGACGATAAGGAAGGCTGTAGCCGAGCACCTCTGGCTCACCCAGCTCCCCATCGGCTCACCCTGGCCCGCCCTCGGCTCACTCTGATTTGCGGGTCTGGGTGAGCCGAGGTAGCTCCGAACACAAATGCCAGGGAATGGCAATGATGGTGATGGCGCTGGTGGGTTTGGTGGACGCGCCGCATTTTCAGTGGGTTATAGTGAGTAAGCCCTATAAACGCTGAACTGCCAACAAGGCGGTAAGCGGACTCTTTTGGTAGGATCATCCAGTATTGATGGATCAAACTGCCCTCGACGATGTGACTACTTCTAGGCTGCTCCGTCTGGTAGAATTCGGCGCAGAGTAAAAGATGATGCCTCACGTGCGAGACCGATTACTATGCAAACTCTTCGCTCCCTTCCGCATCAACTTCTGACGGTTGCGCACTTTCATGTTACTCGCCATTCCCTGCCTCCTCCACCGTGTTTCCCATCCGAGCATCTCCAAGGTATTAACCTTCATGGGGCTTTTGTTCTTCCATCTTTGTCATCCTCCACATTTTGGGCGATTTCAATTTCTTCCTCCTTGCCATCAAGGTTTTGTGACAAGCCATGCAGAAAATGCCATCAGGGGTCGTCGCATATCTCAGGCTCTCTATCTGCCTCTTGCAGTTCCTACACCGGAAACAGGTGGCGCAGAATGCGTGATCGCCTGTCAAGATTGCCACGTCTTCGATCTTGTTGCTGCAAACAGAGCAGCTGTAAGTGCAATTGTTGCAGATCAAAGACCCATCTCCTAGGAGTAAGAGGTTGGCGTCACTATCCAGCAGTGTGCTGCAGGTGTTACATCGAAAGCAGTCAAGGTGCCATCGATTTCCAGCTGTCTTTGTCAGCTGAAATGTTGATGCGACGGAATGCAAATGAACGTACCAAGCTCCATGGCTTTGCCTTCCTCGAGAATCTTGGCAAGCGTCAGCTGCAGCTCATCACTGCTCCCCTCACATTATGTGTTCTCATACCTTACCGCAACCCTGACATGGGTATGCCTCCTCAGACTCATCGAGGCTCCCAAGGACACTAGCAGCATATGCTGACATGGAATCAGAATCTCTCCGAGTCGGGCTCCCCTCAAGGGCAGCGAGAGAGGCTGAGTGACTGTGAAGGCGACCTGGGGCTGGCTCAATGGAACCGTTCGTGATGCTAGTGTCAGGTGTATCTTGTGGCGGTGCTGTGGCCTCCGATGGCCGATACTCGGCTGAACTGCTGTCTCTATCAGATTGCTCCGTGGAGATGTGACTGGATGTGATGACTCTTTGTGTTGACGGCTCTGGTTCTGTACACTCTTCTAGGACCTGGAGGGCGTCAAAGGCATCCAGTATCTCAGGATGGAGGTCCCCAGCCCAGCTCTGGGACGTATCGCCAACTCTAAGATCAGGAGTTCCTGCGACAGTATTTCTCAGCGCCGGATTAACGCTTCTCGGCTGCCTATTCTGCGACCACAGGGCATCCGGGGACTGAGGTTCGCGATTCTCCTCTTGAATGATATAATGACATGCATTGGATATTTCCTCGGCGCAGAAAGGCATTGCAATCACTGACAGAATTGATATGTCGGCAAGGCTGTATCCGGTGAAGATGGACCGGATGGCGCTGCTGGCAAAGGACTGGTCGCACTCGTGGAAATGTGCTGTCCGCTTGTAGACTCGTGACCCCTCGAGGATATTTTCAAACGCAAATCTGATCATGCTGTTACGAACACCAGTCATAGTGCTCCTCATCGTCTCACTGCGACGTATCCCTTGGAGGCTTCGCAATGTCGAAACATCATCGCCAAACCTGGCTGTTGTGCCATCGCAACCGGGGTGTCTTGTTGCTATGTTCCGGGCGTCAAACGAATCTTGTGACATCTGCAGTTTCTGTCTAAGTTGTACATTCTCGGCCAGAACTTGCTCAACAAGATCTTGCAACTTGGCTTGGTTGATACGCGCCTCGGAGTCAGAATTGCTGCAGAAAAAGTCAAAAACTCTGTGCTTCATATGCACACGGGGCGGTGTCATAGATAGGTAGGTACATACCACTGCAGAATGCTCAACATGAATGTCAAGGACGACTTGTATCGCTCTAGTTTTCCAAGATATTCATCGAGTTGTTTGCCATACTTTGTCCACGAAATTGACACGCGCAATTGGCTCAGGCGGGCTAATGACTCCAGCATCGACTCGAAAGAGGAAAACAGCAACATGGCATCCGCAAGCACAACACGGAGTTCATCCACTTGTATCATACCTTGTCTCTCGCTTGCGGGGTCATTCTGCTGGAGGAACCGATGTAAGGATCGAAGCGCGATTTCTGTGTGCCGAGTCTCACGCTGAACGTCCCGGACGGTGGTTGGCGCATTCCGAATGGATGCAATAGTCTCCAGTAGTGTGTGAGCTTTCCCAGCCGCAGCCAGAAGCCCAAACACGGATGCCGTGACGCTTAAGGGATCCATTAGTCGACGAAATGGTGAGAGGAAACTCTCTGGGAAGTTTCTCTCAACTCACCTTCGTCATTCAGCTGCTGAGCCAGGGGGGGTCAAGGCTCGGGCCCCGCACCGCAGTCTGTCTCTTCTCCGCCCTCTTGGGGCGCCCTCTTGGGGCGCCCAATGGTGAGTGGCCACGTGCCGCCCCCCTAAGCCCAAGCAGGCATTGCCTCCTGATTGTGAAGATGCAGAAAACGCCCACGCGATTCTAGTCACGTGAGAAGGCGGCGCAAGGGTCGCACGAGTCGTGGTATCTCAAAGACAAACTCGGTAGGAGTGAGCGACGTTGAAGAAACAGGCCCCCACATGTTCGACCCAAGATGCCTCCCTGTCTAGCTTGACCCTTTCTGCGAAGTGTCTGGACCACAATTAGGGAAGCCTCTCCTAAAGTTGTCCAAGCAGAAACAGGAAAAATATTTAAGGGACGGACAGGACCGCTGTTCTGAGGTGAGTGAAGTGAAGGAGACTTTTGTTCCGTCTTCTGTGGCCTGGGCAAGACAACCCAGTCGCAGAGTCAATGAAAAATCGGTCAGAGACTTGTCTCATAGCAGCAAACATATGATTGACAACTGACACCAAATATTGATCAGCGAAATGTCTGGTAAAGATGTGTCTGGCGCTTGGCGATGACGTGTCCGAGCAACAGGAGTCTACGGCAGGGATACCATCTGGAGATCGGCATCAGACTGATATGAGCAGTATCAATGGAGTCTGGTGCTGTTAAATAGGTAGTTGGTGTACGGCGCCGCCGTTCTCAACAGCTTGTCGAGCGAACGATAGACGGTCTCCACGTGGAGAGAATAGTCGGGAGCTCATAGGTCCCGAAGAGGAGGTCATGGTCAACGCGGCGGCCACAAACTGACAAGTTTTCGGCAATAAATTTGATTGCTTCATCAGATGGTCATCCGAAACGGAACCTAGGTCGACAAAGGCGCAACGTGCTCGGTGGTAAATCTGCCCCAAAATGCCACCTGGGCGGCTTTGGACTTTTCTATCCAATTCAGAGGCCCAGAGCCGCTTTTGGCTTTTCAGGATCATGTGATCACACCTAGGTATCAATCTCGAAACAGGTGCGTGCAACGACAACTATGACTGTTCAGATTTTCTCCTACCGAATTTTTAAAGTGTGTAATGCAAAGGCACCACAGTCGAGTCTGACCGCTGCTGCGCTGCATTCGGTAAATCTAATATCGACTGGACAACCCTCGTGATGAATATTGGCTAAATCATACATGATTGACAATCGCGCTGTGTGATGCGACAAAAAAAAGGTCCAAATAGCCGTGTGCTCTGGCATCGATCCTCCAAAGTGCCATCACCTCGTATTGGAGCCGCGTACCAAGTTACAAAAGACCCGGTATTGTGCCCTCCGCCCCCCTCCCCCCAACCAAAATTGCCACTCTACATATGATGTGGCAGCCCATGATGTCCATGACAGCTATAAAATCACAGCAACTGCTCAAATTCCGCCAACATCTGACAGGCCTTCGACATCAACGAGCATTGAATCCCTCTCACAACGCGTATATATCACTCCCTAACCTACCTACATGATGCGCGCCCTCGCAGTCATCTCCCTCACAGCCTTCGCATCTGCCGCTCCTACAACAACAATTCCAAGCTACAAGTCCGGCGCCGCCGCCAGAATCCCCACCTCCAAAGGGTTCACCCTCGTGGCCAAGGTAATCTCCGACCCCTCCCATAAGCTCGCCTCCTCTGTCAACAACCGCGTCGTCATCGCAGCGCACACGGGCGCCGGCCTTAACGTTGCTGTGCTTTACCCCGAGGATAACGACGGAAGCATCTTCTACCAAAACGGCACCGCCGAGCAAGTCGCATCCGGCGAGACCACCATCATCAACGATGAAGCCACTCCCCCGTCTCCATTCGGGATGCAGATTCAGACACCCCAGGCATTTGACATTATGTACCCAAAAGAACACTCTATCACCATCAATGCGGGGCTAGGGTCAAAGGTCTCGTTCGAAACGAAGAGGGACATAACAGTGCTGAGGAATGGATTGGATGTTAGCGGAACAGGGGCATTTGCCGTTTGCAATAATACGGTGCCGTATTACCGAACCAAGTTTTGGACGTTGATGTATACGTATGCTGGTGAAGAGCTCGCCGAGGATGCGTGTGTCCTGGTCTTGCTGGTACCAAAGTGTGCGGTTTTGAAGGATTTGCCTAAAGGTGCGTACTCGAGTCATGAGTTTGCCGTTGAGGTGGAATGTTATGAGGATCCCGGAGCATTCGCGGGCTGGCTAGGAAAAAAGGGTTAAAAAGGAATTCGCGAACAAGCCAGTAATCGAACGTGGATAATAATAGTGTTAATGGAACTGTTTATAATTCCGGTGTGGTTGTAGTTGTCAAACCCCTTGTCCCGCCACGTAATGCTATTAGATAGTATCAACTGACTCATTCCCATCTACACAACTCTGGAACTGAACAGCGATGCGATGGAACGCACCAGGTGAGAAAGGCTTTGTTTGGAAAGGCATCCGTGGAAACATGACCACGTTTTTTTATCGTAATTGAGTGAGTGCTTGTAGATTCCCAGTCACGCCCTGCTGAAGCAGAGATGATGTGTGTGTTGGAATTTTCATGTTTTGCGGATCGATGTATGGCCCACATCGAACCCATGACAGGTCAAACAGTCCGCTTACCAATACCGAAGCGGCTTCTGGCATCTGACAGAGAGGGGATTGAGCTTTTCATTGTCAAAGGCCACAAACCCAAAAGAACGCCATTTCTTCGGGGCGCCGGCCACTGCTCCAGCGCCTTGCAGTGCATATATTAGAAAAGTCCTAGGGGTCCATAACATTTGTAGTGGTCTTATTTTCTTACCTATGCGAGCCCCGAGAACGCCCGCCTAATTCAAATGCCATGCAGTCTGCTACCGACGCGCCTCTAAGCGACAAGCTTGGACAAGGGGTTGACCACAGCCCAATAGAACTTCTCCGGGGCCGGCGTACTTTCCGCAGGGCCAATGACGTTGGTATACTGTCCACTCAAACATGCCATCACCGCCTCCATGTATATCTTACCCATCTTTCCACCGAGCTGTGAAGCATAATGATCACGAAGGTGTCCGACGAACTGGTAGTTGGGATGTCCGTTGTACCCCCCCTTGCTCCACAATTCCGCCACGCTGCGCCATAGGCCAATCTCCAACAGCACTACACCAAGCGAGTATACGTCATGAGTCGTTTCAAATCGGCTGCGTGGTCGTCCTGTGGCATCGACGCAGTGGGGATGGCGATAGAGAAGAGCCTGTGGAGACGAGCTGTCGATGGTCTCACTGAATGCACCAGGAGCATCCGGGCGTGCGTACTCGAACCCGAGAAACAGCGGGTTGTTAAGCTGCGGTGCAGTAACGTTGACCGCGCTAGCGCGAGGGGCTTGGGAAGAGAAGATGATGTTCTCTGAGCGGATGCCTTTGTGCAGCCAGCCAGCAGAATGCAGAATGCATACCGATAGACATAGCTCATATGCCAGTCGAAAACGATCGCCCACATTGGGGATGGTGATGCTGATAAGGGCGTCGTGAAGCGACCATGGCAGTGTGTTCGGCCCATACTCGAACACAAGACCAATACGTGAATGAAACTCGTCAGCTACGAAGCCGAGACAATGCGGCACTTGCAGGGACGGTGGCTTATAGTCTATGTTGAGAAGAACGGCGAGCTCTCGTAGCCGGTCAAGCTGCTGTTGCTTGATAGCCTCACCGAGCTGCTTGTCGTAGCGCTTCCACTCAACCAACACGACCCGTGGGGCGGCGCCAGGCGTCTCGGCATAGGAAGCCATGGCGCGGTCCTGGTGCATGGGTGTTTTAGGGTGGTCAGCCTGGGGTTCAAACACAACCCGATGGCCCTCAATTTGAAGTCGCCGTTGGGCATCCAAAGACGCTAATGTCCCGGTAGCCTGCAGGCGGAGCCGTTTGGCGGCTAGCACGGCGACCGAGGCCAGGTCTGCGTACTCTGCACTGGCTACCGACAAATTGTGGATCACATCAGCTTGTTTCTGACCCGGGATCAACTCGGGGGCTAGCGCCTGGCGGAGGCGGCGGCGTTCGACGGAGGAGAGAAGACAGTACAGCCCGTCGTTGTAGTCTCGGAGGTCGGTGATCATGGCCTCAAATCGTGCCCGGTCCACAACCGCCCAGCGCAGTTTGGTCAAAGGCCTAGTGGTTCTCTTACGGGATTCTTGCAGGTTTGTATCTCTCTCTATCATCTCGGCAAT
>Ga0247760_1002347_pt1 | contig 14639 bp, 13 predicted proteins | sample UWRJL171409R4_FD_179936 | JGI IMG/M metagenome (GOLD analysis project Ga0247760, IMG submission 179936) | Plant litter microbial communities from Arlington Agricultural Research Station in Wisconsin, United States - UWRJ-L171-409R-4 | ecosystem: Environmental > Terrestrial > Plant litter >...
TCTTTCCTGAGCTTTCCCTGATTCTTTCCTGAGCTTTCCCTGATTCTTTCCTGAGCTTTCCCTGATTCTTTCCTGAGCTTTCCCTGATTCTTTCCTGAGCTAGGGTGATCCTAGATGTTGCCGCTGCACAGCTTCAGAGACCCATTTTCAGCCCCCTTAAGTTAAAGTCCTCTCACCCACACATTGCTCATTGTCACGGGGCTAGAGCCACTGAGGGTAGCCTTGGCCGAGGCCAAGGCGGACCCGTGCCCCTAGGGTTGGCCCCTCACACTCACGTTACTGGCATACACTGTTACATGTTGGAGGATAGCACGTAGCATCCTAGTCCAGTCCCTAGGATAGTACGTCATATTTTAGTACTATGTGGTATTTAGTATACCAGTATAATAGATAGGTTGATATATAAAACACTAGTACAGCCAATAAGATAACATACTATAAGGCAGCACACCTAAAGTATTGTTTTACCCTAAAATTACCCTTACCAACTACTAATTATCTCTTGATCCGGTGGAAAACACCCGGCAACAACACCACACCCACAAACCATACCGTCTGTAAGTATAGTGGGAGTCACGGCAGGTGCCCTAGATGCCCTACAGCCGTGGTATGGTTAGTCAGCCCTTGGGCTGACCCACTGACCCACTGGTTGAGGTGCTGTTGCCAGCCCTGTGCCCTGGGCCCCACTCACACAGATAGATCTTTGGTATCGCTGCTCCGCAGCGATTCCTCTCCTTCTTTCTTCTTCACCTTGTAATTTTATATGATGATTGCCACGTCTTCGATCCTACGATCATTTTGGTGCCATCGCCGTGACAGTTATGCAGCATACCAACCAACAGGGCAAATACAACCAGTCTTACCCACAGAAACACACCTTAAGCGGATCCTACGATTTGAGAAACCAACTCAAGATAGCTGTCAGGGCGCAGCACCATAGGAGAAACAGGGTTGCAACGTTGATACTGCAGTTGAATTGAAATACTAAACGTGAGGAAAAAAGAGGAAGAGAAGAGAATTGGCGCGGGGCCAATTCCCAGAAAAAGGTGGTGGTCTTGCGCACAGGCCACTCGGGCTGGTCGGCAGAACCACGGAACCTGTCAAAGGCAAGGCTGACCAGTAGGCCAGCCTGCGCCGTGACAATAGCTGTCTTTGACCTGGGCAAAGTTTCTATCTTTCTCAATCTTCTGATAATTAAATATGTATATATCTCGCGCGATTAAAATGTAAAGTAGCCGCTGCGCTGGCGAGTTAGTGACATATCGAATTCCAAGTATGGCCTCGAGCTTACGCATATCTTTACGGCGTCTGATGAAGCTTATTATTAAAGCTTATCAGCGAATTTGGCCTAATCGGTACTGTCGCTACAATGTTTGTTAAGACCGTTGATGAAGAAGCAAAAGCGATGGTGAGGTACGACCCAATGGGCTATTAATCTCTCGAATACATCTTTAATCTGCGTATTATTAAAGAATGATTCAGGGTAGGATATAGCCCTGTGTCCTACCCGATTTTATTGCCCGGGAAAACTACTAGTATGAGATTTGGGTAGCTTCGTAAAGTCTCGAAGAGTAATGAGCGGTAAAAACTAGTTAGTAACTTTTATAGTTCTATCCTTGGCCCTCAGAAGATAAAGTTGGTGAATATAAGAGTCTTTCGTTGCCCGCTACGTTTTTAATTTTCCTTTACTAGCTTATGGTCGGTAAGGTACTTTATTAACGTTGATTTCCCCGATCCAGCTTTGCCGGAGACGTAAAGTACGCCGGTTCCGAATCTCAACCACTCTAAGAGTTTATAGCGGGTATTAGCTCTCTTTTTACGCCCGGATACCTCGAAGACATCTTCCCTACGCGTCGCCATATCAGCCGCCACATCCAGTACCCATTGGAATATACCCTCTCCCGGGTTGCTGATCGCTCTCTCTCTTTGCTCCATAGATGGAAAGTAGAGCTGCTCCAAGATAGCCCGCCCCTTTTGAGCGAAACGCACAGCAGCTGACAGGGCGCTGATGGATTGGTAAACATGGGCCAACCCCTCCTTTAACTCGCGCATCCGGCCCGCAGCAGCCTCGACCTCAGGAGTCGCCGCGATCGGGCGGGTAATTGCATCCAGTCGGGGGTTACTCTTCAAGAGCTGCGTGACATCCTTGATGATCTCCTCCCTAGGACTGATGAGGCGACCTTGTGTGTCAATGGAAACTGTAGCCACTGCGATCCCCAACTGACCGAGTTGCGTCTTGATGTCGGATTGCTCCTCGCTGGTTCATAAAGTCTGTCAGCAAGCCAGACCTTGCCGGCGAGACGAACCTCTCGGCTGCAAAAGCTGCTGACGCTGAAACCAAACTGGTCAAGCGCTGGGGTTACCAGTTGCATGTTTGCGGGGGCGATTGACCGACCTGCCAATTCCTCAGCATCAATCAGGGTGTCCTGTACCTGTTTGGTATGCCCGGCCAGCCTATCGTCGGTCCCAGTCCGGGTTCCTGCGCGAAAGTTAGCTGCTCGAGCGATTCTGGAATTTACTAGTGCAATGATGTGGGTTTTTTTTCTTCCCCTCCCAGTTAACTAGAGTACATTCAGGACTTAAGGTGACTAACTCTGTGTGACGATAGAATGCTACTTCTTCCACGCTGGGCAGCTTCGCCGACGTCGCTTGGCCCGCCTACTACGTTGGCGAAACCTGCCAGGACATCACTGAGACATTGACCTCTGGGCAGTATTTCACAACCGAGAATTAGAACGTGGTTGTGTGTGGGCAGAACGGGGGTGGTTGCTGAGTCCGACTGGAGTTGCTCAACTCGGGGCCCGGTTGGACTTGATGTTCCTGGCAAGGTTTTTTGCGGTAATAAATTAGATCGACCATACGAATGCAGGATATATGTCCAGGCGTGTCGTCATTGAGTCACTGTCAAGTTGAGTCAATGTGATTTGAGCCTGCAATGTTACATTTCCTTGCAACAAACCCACCGACGAGAAATTGTATGTTGTCTCCCCCTGCTGTTCCGATTGGTTGTGATCCAGTCATGGGCCCGATAGGATCTAGGGTGCGGTTCAACGTTTCTTGCTACTCGGACTTTTCCCGGAGCCTGATTGGGTCCTTTAATGTCCCGCAGCGCCTGTGCCGTGCCGCTGCAGCGGTTTGTCTCTGTGCGGGGAATGAGGCTGAGCAAGCCTAGCCAGGTCGCAGTTGCCCGTTTGTGATGCATCTGACGTACAAACAGCGCGGCGTTTTACTCGATTGAGGTGCTGCGGCTGGACGCACCTTCCTGGGTAGGTCCTACCACCTAGGTGAGGAAGACAAACCTGCCGGGTTCATAAATCCTCAACGATTCCCTCGGGGAATCCAACTAGTCTGCACCTCTATGCCCGGACTGCACCGCCTTGACAATGTATCTCAGTCTTTTTTGGATCACTCTCGTCTTTTTGGCGCCAGTGCTGGCGTTACCGCCCCAGACACTGCGACGGGCTCAGAGCATCAAATGGGGGCCATGCAGTTTCCCACAGGTCGGCAAGCTGCCGATTGAGTGCGGCTCCCTTGCCGTGCCTCTCGACTACACCGCGCCCAACTCTACCGAGACGCTGATGCTATCGCTACTGAGAAGCAAAGCTCCCAAACCCCCGGCCAAGTCGAAAGGGAGCATTCTCGTCAATTTTGGCGGTCCCGGATTCGAGGCCATCCACACTCTGGATGTGGTTGCGGATCTCTTACACAAGTACGTTACCCAGCTCGAGATGGGATCAGCACTAACTGGAGACAGCATGACGGGCGGACAACACGATCTGATTGCATTTGACCCGAGAGGCGTCGGCAAGACTCTGACGTTTTCGTGCTTCGACACACCGGCTGCAAGGGAGCTGGCTAATGCCAAATTCCCTGTTCTCCCCATTGACGCATCGGATGTTGCACTTGTCGACACCTGGGCCAACACAAAGGTGTTTAGTAATATTTGTGCCGACAAGTACAAGAACAGCAAAGCGCCCGAGATGATTGGAACCGGCTTTGTGGCGAAGGACATGATGCAGATTGTCGATGCCCTTGGGGAGGACGGGCTGCTGCGGTTCTGGGGTCCGTCTCAATTTTCCGTCCCTCAATCTTGATGCTCACACAGTCAGGTATTTCCTATGGCTCGCTGCTCGGACAGACGGTAGCGGCCATGTTTCCGGATCGAATGGACCGCCTGGTTCTGGATGGGGTGGTGAATGCTAACAACTACTACGAGCATTTCGGCATGTAAGTCCTATCTGACGCCTAAATAGTACCTGGATTGTCAAGACTGATCTGGTCAGCGACATTGACCAACTCCTCTCTGCCGATTCCGCCTTCCGCGCTGTGCTCTCTGCCTGCATCACTGCCGGTCCCAGCAAGTGCGCTCTCGCCGCCAACCAAACCAGCGCCGCCGCCCTCGAAGCAACCCTCCTCTCCCTCGCCGACTCTTACAAGGCCTCACCCGTTGCCGCCGGTACCACCGTCATCAACTCCTGGTTTGTGCGCGAGCTCTATTTTGTTATTATCAAATACACCAGCGACGTCGTCACCGCGACTTCGCACATTCACAATCTGCTGCACCACCGCAACTTGACGGCCGTCGCGGACTACTACAAAAGCCTACTCGCCGGGCTAACCCCCACCGAGGATGACGCGGTATGGGGTATCAAATGCAGCGACACCATTCCCCGGTCGACGGAGCTAAAGGGTATCATGCCGGATGTGGACCACATGATTGGCACGAGCAAGATCTTTGGCAAGTATCTGGCGTCTGTGGCGGCGCCATGTGCGCATTGGCCGTGGAAGGCGAGGGGGGCCTATCCGGGTAGTTTTGAAAAGGGGGTCAAGACCAAGAACCCCATCTTGTTTATTGGCAACACCTATGACCCAGCGACACCATTCGAGTCGGCAAAGAGAATGGCCAAGCTGTTTGGGGGTGTTGCATTGGAGCAGGAGGGATTTGGGGTGAGTTTTTTTTTTCATCTTTTTTTTTTTTCATCTCCAGCAAATCTCCCCTATACTTTGTGGCTTTGCTAACAGGCATTTTGTGGTTTAGCATAGCACCCTTTCGCAACCATCAGCTTGTACTTGGAACGCTATTGCATCATATTTCGGAAATGGGACAGTCCCGGGGGCTGGGAAAAAGTGTAAAGTTGATACGTTGTTATTCCCATGACCGGCGTTATGATTCGGTTTAGCATTTGACTGGCGTTGGGAATTGGGTATTAATATTTGGTGGACTCTCCTCTCAATACGGTGCTGCACCTTTGCATAGGTAGCTTGGGCTTGGGTGCATATCTCCTCTATGGTGCTTTGGATGGGCATTTTGTGCACACACAGTTCTCCCCTCTTTTGTATAATTTTATATAATTCGGCTGACCCTGCTCTTCATTGCACGCGGGGAGGAGATTTCGCACGAGTCTAACTGCCTAGAGACCGAATTTAAGTTGGATGTCGACAAATGAGTGGAAAGATTTCTTCCAGAAGCCACGGTGATAGGCAAGTGACTGCCTGAGTGAGGTATTGACTTACATTACTTCCAAAAAAAACGCAATGTCGTATGTATAGATAGGTATCTTCATTGCCAACTTGAGCCAACCCCCCTCATGTTGTACCTTTTGCACCACCGAAATAGCCCACATAGGTACCTGGGTAGGTAGCCGACACTCAGCTCCAACATAGACAGTCCAACGCAGCCATTGTTATCCAGCGTGCGTGCGTATGTGGTATGGCGGTACATGTAATTTCTTCAACCGACCAGACGTCAATGGGGTTTGGTCTGCTCTCCTCTTGAGGTACTCTAGAACTATCAATGGTACATGGTACAATAGTACATAAACATGTAACATGAAACATTAACATTAAAGGTCCATATTGATGTTCTACTCGGCCAGGCAACTACTCGACACGACACGAGTTGGCAGAATAATCCGTAACCTCGTTTGGGATACCACGACATATCCCAATGATTCCAAAGTCCTCCTTTTGCCATGTGCCCTCCCTTCCTACCTACCTACCTACCTAGGTACCTTCCTAGGTACCTTCCCACCTTGCCTTTGCGTACGATATATTTTCTTTGCAAAACACAACGCACACGAGAGCAAATTTTGTTCCTCGATCCCACCCATATATTTTACTTTCGCATATTTACTTTTAGGCTAGAAAGAAAAAGTGCAATGTTGGAACATGATTTTCACTTAATTACTTTTGTTTTTTTCTACAGCACCACATCGTCCATCCATCACAACCCCCAAGGTAGACTCATGTCGCCGCCGTCTCCAACACGGCCACACTCAACGCCGGCAAGCTAAATGTAAACACCCCCGCATCGCTCGCCGTCAGCGTTGACATCGTCTCATTCACCACCTTGACGCGCGTGAATGGATCGTTGATGCCATATGGATTCGCCGGACCCGTAAGAAGTGTCAATGTCGCTTTGGCTCCCTTGGGTGCTGTCACGGTCTCGAATTGGATTGAAACCTCAACGGGTGCTGTCGAGTTGTAAACGGCCGCCTTGAATACCGTCGTGTTCTTCTCGCTGGTTCCCGCCACGTAGTAGAGCGGTTTGATCCCACCTCCTGAGACGGGAAGGGTGTTTTTCAGAGGGTGGAGGCCGAGGAGCTGTGATTTTTTTTTTTTTTGGGTTAGCGTTGATTAAGCGCGAGGAGAATTGGATAGAAAAAATGAATACTTACACGCCAGACGTACCAGCTTGTCGAGTACGTGGTCAGATCAACGTCAGCGGCGTGCTGCACAAGCGTCATGCCCCATTGCCAGCGGTTGAGGTTGCGAAGGAGGGGCGCCTGAATCACCGGTCTGTTAGTAAAAAGGGTCGAGCCTGGTGAGAAGGGTTCAGGCAGCTTACATAGGTAGCACCGATAACCCTGTCGCTGTTCCTCTCGGCGCCAATCAAAAATATGGCCTCACCAACACTGCCTCCCCACCATGGATTCGACGCCAGAGGCCCATCCCACCCGAGACCACCGTTAGGGTGTGTGCTGGCAGTCTCACCAATAAGCGTCAGGTTCTGCCTCGTCAGCTGGTCGAGCCGGTTAAAGTTCGAAACCATGTTATCCGGAGTCAGGTACGGGTGCCAGTCTCCAGCGGCGGGTGCCGGGATAGTCATGTTGTCGAAGACGGAAGGCGACGCAATGATTTGAATGTTCGGGTGTTTCTCGGTAAAAGCCTTGAGGAACTTGGGGAACCGGTATTTCTTGTACGCCTCGTACGCGGCAGGTCGTCCAGCAAGCCAGTCCTCGTTGCCAATCTCCACGTACTTGACCTTCCACGGCTTAGGATGGCCCAGCGACGCGCGGACCGCACCCCATTTCGTGGACACGTCACCCGTGAGGAACTCAATCTCGTCGAGCGCATACTGGATGGCCTCGTCTGTTTGGGTTTCCGTATAGTAAGCTCCATCGAGGGAGAGACCGGCCCAGACACCGACAATGACTTCAAGATTCATGTCGTCGGCCCATTCCATGTATTCAACAATGCCGAGACCCGTGGTGAGTTGGTATTCCCAGGTCCCAGCCATGCCCGGACGGTCTTTGAGCGGACCGAGCGTCTCGTGCCATTTCCAGTACGCGTCGATGGTGTTGCCCATGAGCATGTTGCCACCGGGCCAGCGAAGGAATTTCTTTTCTCTCTGTTAGCTAGGGACCAGGTACTACACCGCCGAAATCATGTTTCTTGTGCCTTGGAAGAAGAAGGAAGGAAAAGGCTTACCGGGTTCAGCGCAGCAAACGCCTCGGCGAGGTCGATACGTAGACCATTAGGACGGTTCTTGTAAGTCGGGGGAAACAAGCTGATCAGGTTAAAGTCGAGTGATCCATCCTTGGTGCCCTATACACCAGACGCCATAATAGTTAGCTCGCAGGGTCTTTTTTGTTAAAAACTTGAACCAGACATACCGCAGCATCAAAGGTGATGGAAAACGTGTTATTGCTATTCGGCGCCTTCTTGGTCGGGACGAGGGTGAAGTTATGCTGTGTCCACGCGCCCGCCACACTCTGGGAAGCAATCTCGACAGACCCAAAAAGCTCCTTGTCGCCGAGGGCGGATCTTAGTTCTGCCGTGAACTTGCCGTCGTACGCGCCCTTGGCGTAGAATGAACCCGTGTAGTTTTGCGGACGCACATCGATGCCCCAGTATCCCGAGTTGACGAGTCCGATCTTGCCCTTGCCCGCAACGTTCACTGACATGGGCAGCGCCTTGGATAGCGGTTGCTCGAGACGCTTGAGAGTGAGGCTGGCGCCCCCAGAACCGGACCACCCCGTCAGGTTGGAGGGGAAGCGTTGACTGCCCTGGAAGGCGCGGTTCTGGATCAGCTCCGCGTAGATGCCGCCGTCGCCCGAGTTGTTAATGTCCTCGTGCATCAGGCCGTACATGTGCGGAGTCGTGACATTGCCGCCCGTGGAGCGAACCACAAGGTTCACTCCCAGACACGGTGTCGCGAGAAAGGAGGCCGCGGCCAACAACACGGACGCAGAAACCATGATCAACAATGATGATGGCGGCGATCAATGGGTGAGACGTGAGAGAGAGAAGACAGACACATGACGATAGAGAGGAGAACCACCTTAATATCTCCGCATCGACTTCTGCAGGAACCCGTAGGAACCCACTAAGCCAACCCGCCGAGAAACAATCTCGCCATAAGTGTAATCTCCAACTCTCCATTACGACGGATTCCGGCCCGTTTCCAAGACCCAGGAACTCGGGACTCGTCATACTTTACCACACTATACGGAGAAAGAGATCGGTGGCACTCTACATACAGAGGGTGATAGAGAGGGAAGGGGCGGGGGCTAGTCCGGGTGTTGATGCGTATGTGGTAAACGGCTGTTCTGTTTTGACCACGGCAAAACATCAATTCTTGGTTGTCAAGCTGCTTATAAGCGCTCCAATGCTTTGCGAATTCTCTCTCTCTTTCCCGGCTTCACCCTTTGATACGTAAGGTAGTAAGGTAGGGGAACTTTTGTTCGCCCTTGCGGCTAAATGGCCCTCCCGGGTGCCCCTCCGTGGACCGTGACATTCCAGGGCCTGTGAGGTGGTCCGGATGGACAAACCGATCGCTGCAAGGTACGGATGCAACGCTTCCCTAGTGGAGGAGCGGAGAACTACTCCGCAGCGGGGTATAGTTAGGTAGGTAGTTGGAGAAAAAGGACGGAAAATAAAATGCTGAAACTATGCGCTCCAATGGGGTTCGGAGATTTGTTCTTGTGGCGTATTTACTTTTATCCAAACGTCCAAACGCCTTTTTTTTTTCGCAAGTGATACATGTGATGCTGTTTTCAAGGTAAAGCTAAAGGTACATGTATGTTTGTTGTTGTCTCGGCGTCTATGCTGATCATCCCTGGCGCAAGTGTCCTACAATCATCCCCATCCAGCTCGATGCCGTCCATGTCGATGGAATATCCGCTGATGAGCCTTGCGAGGCTGGCGCTGTGTGCAAAATCTGTTAGACTTGGGTAAGTGATGCAGGGGGTTTGTTGTTTACTGACGTCACCTCCACAAGCTGTCGTTGCGATCTCAACCTGCCCAACTCAATGTCAATATCACCACCAACACCAATTTTGGTGAGAGAGAGAGAGAGAGAGAGAGAGAGAGAGAGAGAGAAAGAAAAGAAAAAATAAAAAAAAGAAAGAGAGAAAAAAGGGAGGGAGACATACTCAGCGCAAAGAGACCTCAACAAGACCACATCCTCCTTGTACATTTCATACTTCCTCTTCAAATCTTTTTCCAGCAGGGGTAGCTTCAGATTCACCGCCAACCACGATGTCTTCCACGTTTTCACCCGCTGCATGGCCGGCACCGCCACCGCCATGACTTTGTCGAGATCCCGTCGTCGCTGCTCGCACATGATCAGCGCTTCCAAAATTGCCTTGGGCGGATTCGCTGCCGTGGTCGAGTGTGAGGCGATCATGCCACGGCATTCGTCGAGAACCGAACCGAGCAGATCGATTTCGCGTCGGTGGATGTTAATAACCTCGCGGGCGAATGCGGCGCGACGTCGCCACTCGCGAGAGATGGTCACGAGGGTGAAGATGCAGGATATGATGGCGAGGATCGAGGTCGTGAAGCCGATGATAGCGATGGGGTCGTATTTGGTGGCCATAGCCAATTTGCCGGTGCCCCTTTGTCAGGTAAAGATTAGTGTTGCAGTTGGGTGAGAGTTGGACTTTTTGGGGGGGAAGAAGATCTGGCGGGAGAGAGGCTCTAGACCTCGGTCGTTCTCTTCTGAGGAGTAAGGATCTTGTCTCGTGGACATGGCATGGCATGGCATGGTGCGTGCGTGGACGAATCGGGGAGGCATCATCGAGACATGGCCCACTGTCGGTTGGGCAACTTGGAAAGTGCCATGGTGATCGGGCAGATCTGCATCTTATCTCGGCCCCATCCGTGGTCTAGCGCGAATTCGGCCCCGGCCCGGGCCCGACCCCCAATACTAGCTTCGGCGGAATAACACATGGGTAAATAGGCGTGATAGGTCAACTGGGTTCTGCATTGGGCTCTGCATCGAGGGCGTGGTGCAAGTGCACGCTACGATTTTCAAGTTGTATGTGTTACTCAAGTTGGGTCTCGGTAAGTGACTTTTGTTTCGTTGTTTTGTCAGTGAAAGTTGACGTCGGTGAGCCCCCTCTGAACTTTTCCCAGTGCTTCCACGGGCCGAAACGTGCATCGCAATTGTTAGCAAGAGACGCACTCAAAATCCAGAACCCGGAACGTCCAGTCCAGTCGTGTTGCAGCCAAAACGCCGCCCTGTTTCAAAGATGTATTGCAACACTTCACGTGCTTTAATGACTGTCGGGCCATTTGTGAAGGTGGCCAGCACTCTTTCATGACATGTGCTAGCAATTTTCAAGGGTGCAGGTTCAGATTGTCATATGTCAGTCAGTCATATGACTCACCCTGCAGTGCAGTCAGTCTAGTGCAGCGATTTCCAAGTTCTCATTTCTCCCCCTCTTCAAATTGACGTCAACCCGTTTCATTTGAAAGCTAAATCTCAGTTTGCCGTTGCAAGAGCACAGAGTTTTGTGGTTTCTACCTCTCTTTCCTCTGGTGAGACATCTGCCTTGCGACAACTCCCTCTCCTCAACTGCACATATCTCGGCCTGCTTGTTTCCAAACTAGCCACACACTTGGAGGCATGCCCGACATCAAATGGCCTCGTGGCGCCAAATGACATTCGACGACATCCCCCAGGTCGTCCAAGTGGCTGACCAAATTCACCCTGGTCTTCCCGAAGGCGAATACGTCTTTGCCGAGCGTGTGAAGCTTTTCCCCAAGGGCTGTCTGGTTCTGGTCCTCGTCGATGGATCCATGTCCAAAATCTTGGGATATGCAGTGTCCCATCCTATTCGGTATCGCCAACCGCCAGCGTTAGATAGTCTATTAGGAGAAATCCCCCCTGATGCCGACCAGTACTACATTCACGATGTGGCGGTCCTTCCCGAGTATCGTGGTCACGGGTCCGCCGCCAAGGCAGTGCAAATGCTTCTGGAGGTTACGGGAGAATACACGTATGAGACGACGTGTTTGGTGTCGGTTTATGGTACCGGTCCACTTTGGAGACGATTTGGGTTTGAGGAGGAGCTTGCTGGGAGATTGAGAGAGAAGCTCCGTGGTTACGGCGAAGATGCTGTTTACATGTCTCGAAGGAATCTATTAAAGGGAGAGCAGGGTCTGATGCAGTAATGACAGTTACAGACGGCAATCTTAGGGATACCTTTTTAGGTCTGACAGATACACTGAATTCATACCGACATAACTCAGCCCTCGGACACATCATAGACCATAAAACACCACGTATAATCTCCACTCCCACCAAAAGGCCTATCATCCTTTGTAGTCCGCTCAATCTCGACAAACCCCGCGCGCGCATACACCCCCCGCGAACCCTTGTAAGCCACCGTGAGGATTGGCAGCCGCAGGATCTTGGCCTGTCGGATGCCTTCTTGCACAAGGGACGTGGCGATGCCTTTGCCCTTGTTCCGCGGGTGGACGGCGAGGAATTCAAGAACTTGCTTTGTCAGGACAGCTCTTTTGGAGAAAAAGGATAAAAAAAGCAAGGGGGAGGGGGGTAAAACCGCAATCAGTCAATGAGGTGAAAAAGACTAGAATAGCTGGGAGGTAGGAAAGGTTGGTAGACTCACCCATATACTCCCCCCTCCCCTCCATGATCCGGTTCTTCACCTCGTCGTTCCCTTCGTCCAACACATCAATATCCGTGCGTGGTTCCCACCATACCGTCTCTGCGACTTTTTCTAGCAAAGTTTTGTCGGTGGCGGAAATGTCGGGGATTTGTGCATCTGTCCATGCCCATGCCCATTTTGCCTCTTTTGCCTCCTTTGTCTTCTCTTCCTCGTTTGACTCGTCTCCATCGTGAGTAGTGGTCGTGGTAGCGGTCTCTGGCAATCGCCATCGCGCATACCCTACGAGCTCTCCCGTTTCGGGATCCACGGCTTTTTGATAACGCAGGGTATCTCGATCCTGAAGAAGCCGGAGGGGTTGACGTTTGACGAGCTGGGAGGCGAGGAATTCCGGGGTTATTTCCGTGTCTGTATCAGGAATCTGGATCCCCGACCATTGGAGGCGCCACATGGGTTCTTCCCAGAATGCACCGCACGTGTTTTTGGCAATTGCGGTGGCGTCAGAGATGGTGATGGGTTCGATTTTCCACATGGTGGGCATTTTCTAGTCGTCTGTATACCAACACTTAGAGTATGCTTCAGTTGCTTGACTGGGGTTGGAAATGGTGTTTGACGACCAACAATGCATGCTTATATGCCGGCAAGAGTCTGGTTTGTTGCTGCCTAGATGTTACCTGTCTGTTTGTCCACGTATGTAACTATGTATGCGGGAAGGTTGCATTTTGGCTGAATCCCTCAACTCCGTGGCAGCATGAACTCCGCGGCAGCTCAACTGTGATATATATATGTGTAACAGGAAGATGCACGGGTCAACACCTACAAGGCTAAACTGGGACGATGACAAAATCTACATGGAAAACATATTGGTTGATACCTAACGATTGAGCCTTTATCTCTGGAACATCAATTCTAGCCCTGGACGTGATGAAGTAGAAAAAATTCCCGACAATGGCAAAATCACTAAAAGGACTAGAACAGAGTTTTCACCGGATGTTTTCTGTCCATTCCAGGTTCACTAAAGGTCTTGCAGTCTTTTCGTCTTAACTCTCCTCAAAGGTATAAATACCTGCCTAAGTTAAGAGCATAGACAAACTAGGAGAAGATCGATCCCAGATAACAGGTAACCACTAACCATATCCTTCCCGTCTCGTTCTCCTGCCCGTCCAATCCGCAGAGAGCCCGAATTCCCTCCGGATTTAGCGTCTGGTGCTTCTTTATCATGTCAGAAACGGAATTAGAATCAAGATGAGTAAGTGTCCTACAGAGCTGCCTGCAGTGCTTGCAGGGCCGATGCATGTCCCGACGGGGTGTTCTGTGCATGGGCTGTCTCGGGTCTTGGGCCAGAGGATGGCTGTAGCTGGGGCTGGACCGCACGTGTACCCAGACCGCATTCTACCACCTTGGCTCTCACGGTTTCTTTGAGAGCCTGCATCACCGCCTCTTCTGCACGTTTTTTCGTCTTGTCTACAACTCGCCTGTACATAGGGTTTCATCAGTGGTGGAGGGGAGATGATGAGCTATGTGGGAAACCTACCACACGTGTCATGGACGTACTTGGAAACAGCGAGCCAAATCATATCCTCGCCCACATTCTCCGGAGTCAGGCCAGAGTCGATGAAGACGGAGGCGCAGGTTCGAACAGCTCTGTTGACTTGCTCGCAAGCATCGGCAAAGGGTAGCAGAGTACCGACATTCTGACGCACCTGTCTTCGCTGGAAGACTGCAACCAGACTCTGGAGATGCTCGTCCCAGCCGGGGGCCGGTGGAGCCGACATGGACAGGGCGTGCTCCGGCATGGTGCACGTGTGGCTTGCGTAATGGGAAAGTCCAAGATGTTGGTTGTGGTTGTATGGAGGAGGAGGGATTGGGGAGGGGAGGGAGTTGAAATTGCCCATGAATTTAAGCAGTCTTCAACAAAAATTTTGGTAATCACGGCGTATAAACGAGGGATTGGCTCAATGTTAGCCAAGGCGATCCAATCGATTATGTGAGCGACAACGGCGGCACAAAGAGAAGGGAAGAAAGAGCGGATACAACAGTTCAAACCTGATGCAAAGTTTCAAACCGACAGCTTACACGCGGGGTATTATTCACACCCCGGTGACGGGAGCCATTCCCGGTCCCGGTCCCGGTCCCCGGGCATTGACTTGTATTGAGAATAGAATAGGTATGCCAGCTCATGGCTGCACCATTGTGCCGGTCGTTGAAACATGAAACCAGTCATCTTTTTAGACTAGATAATCGTACCTCGAACATCTAGGGCGAGACATACTACACGTCTAGTGGCCCAACACAACTACTACCTAGGTACCTTACCCAACTACTGCTGACCTACCTCTAACGGACTGACAAGGCTGGCACACACCGGAATCCACATTTCCACATTTCCCAAAGAAACCATCACAAATCGTTACCGTCTGGCGGATGCAGCCCAGAGGATAGCTTTATTGTAATTTTCTGATTTCACATGTAAAAAAAAAAAAAAAAAGGGGGGGGGGACAA
>Ga0247760_1002349_pt1 | contig 14636 bp, 13 predicted proteins | sample UWRJL171409R4_FD_179936 | JGI IMG/M metagenome (GOLD analysis project Ga0247760, IMG submission 179936) | Plant litter microbial communities from Arlington Agricultural Research Station in Wisconsin, United States - UWRJ-L171-409R-4 | ecosystem: Environmental > Terrestrial > Plant litter >...
CAAGACTGGATCGGGGTCCTGAATCGATGCCAGGAGCAGGCCCTTCGCGTCGTACGGATTGGACGGGCAGACCACCTTCAACCCCGCCACGTGGATGAAGGCCGACTCCGGGTGCTGCGAGTGATAGTGGCCGCCCTTGATGCCACCCCCGACCGGCGTACGGATCACGAGCTTGGCCGGGTACTCCCCGCCCGAGCGGTAGCGGTACTTGGCCAGCTCGTTCACGATTTGGTCGTACGCAGGCCAAATGAAGTCGGCAAATTGGATTTCGACCACCGGCACCATGCCGTACAGGGCCATGCCCACGGCGCACCCGACGATGCCATTCTCGCTCAGCGGCGTGTCGATCACTCGCTCTTCGCCGAACTCCTCCTGCAGGCCCGCGGTGACGCGAAACACGCCGCCGACCTTGCCCACGTCCTCGCCGAGCACGACCACGCGCTTGTCTCGGCGCATCGCCGAACGCAGGGCCTCGTTGACGGCCATCACCATATTCATCTGCGGCATCGCTATCGGTCCTGGGCGCTACGCCCGCAAAGGTCGAACAACAAACTCCCGAGCACTGCGCTGACGACGCAGCTCAATGAGCGGAGGGCGCGCGCGGACCGCGCAAGAGCTCTGCACGTTGCTCCTGCAGGTGCCACGGCGGTTTTTCGTACACGTCTTCGAAGATCGACTCGAGGCCCGGGGGCGGCGTCCGCTCGGCCACCGCGACGGCGGCGCGAAAGTTCTTGTCGATGTCCGCGATCAGCGCTTGCTCGGCGCGATCGTCCCAGGCCTTGCGGCGCTCGAGGTACTGGCGCGTGAGCGCCAGCGGATCACGCTCGGCCCAGGGCTTCAGATCATCGGTCGCTCGGTAGCGGTTCGGATCGTCGTTCGTGGAGTGACCCCCCATGCGGTAAGTGACGGCCTCGACCAAGGTCGGGCCCAGGCCCTGCTCACCGCGACGCACGGCTTCACGCACCACGCTGACCACGGCGAAGATGTCATTGCCGTCCACGCGCACGCCAGGGATGCCGTAGGCCGCCGCTTTCTCGGCAAAAGTGCGAGTGGCGGTTTGCCGCTCGGCCGGCACGCTGATCGCCCAGCCGTTGTTGCGACACAAAAACACTACGGGCACCTTGAACACGCCCGCGAAGTTCATCCCGCTGTGGAAATCCGTGGAGCTGGTCGCGCCGTCACCGAAGTAGACCAAGCTGGCCACGTCTTTGCCGTCGATCTTGGCGCCCCACGAGAAGCCGACGGCTTGCGTGATCTGTGTGCCGACGGGCGAACTCACGGAGGTGAAGCCGGTTTCGCGCGACGTGATGTGGTTCGGCATCTGCCGCCCCTGCACCGTGTCGTTGGCGTTGCCGAACATGTTGTCCATGAATTTTTGTAAGCCGAGACCGCGCATCAGCGCCGCGCCGAACTCACGGTAACAAGGGAACAGCCAGTCGCTCTTACGCATGGCGAAGGCCGAGCCGATGATGGCCGCTTCTTCCCCGAGCGAACCGACATGAAAGCCGATGCGCCCCTGGCGTTGCAACGCGACCAAGCGCTCATCCAGCTGGCGCGTGGTCACCATCCAACGGTAGATATCGATCACCTCGCTTTCGCTCAGCCGGGGATCGTGGCGGGGGTCGAGCGTGCCGTCGTCGGACAGCACGCGAATGACTTTCGCCGGCTGTTCCGGCCGGAAAGTCGCAGGCATTTCGGGCATCATATCCATTCAGAATTTCGAGGCGGAGGCGTGATGGCGCGCGGCAGAGGATTCGGACTGGGCTCGGGTAACCGGCGCCCGACCGCACGCGCTACTCGATGAGCGCGTGAGCGGCCTCTGCGATGGCTTGTTCGACCGCTGCATTCGTTAGTTTGAATTCGGCGGCGAGCTTGTCCAGCACTTCACGCTCGACCAAGCTTACTCCACCCGACACGTGGGCCAGAAGCGAAGAAACCCGCAGCACTTCGCGCGCGTGGTCCTCACGGCTGATGGCCCGGGCTACCATTTGGACGCGCTTCTGCATGCCGTCTTCGTTCAGCTGATCTTGCAGATCGGCGAGCAAGGCGGAGACTTGGCTCTCACCCACCTTGCCGGCGCACGCGCTCACGACCACGTGCTGGAAGGCGGCCAGCTCGGTGTCGTCGAAATCACCGTCGGCATTTGCGACTAGGAACGCGCCCTCGACCACCGCTTCGAACAAGCGTGCGGCCTCGGGATCGAAGCCCGTGGGTTGGGTGAGCTCGTCGTTGTCGGCCTTCCAACCGTAGGAGCTGGCCGCCGCACTCAGCAAGGAGCTGCGCGCGCCGACGGCTTCCGCATAAGCTGGGGCCTGGGTCAGCTGGCGTGCGACCTTACCAATCAGACTGGAGTCCGGGGCGGGCATTCAGTTTCCCTCGATTACGGGCTGCGCCACGCTAACCGAAGATGGGCGCCGCGTCATTGCCCGTCAGCGTCGAACCAGTGACTCGGCGCGTATCAGCGGCGCGCGCTCCAGCTCCGGGCGCTCCGGTAACGGGAAAATGGCCGCTGCAGCTTGGTCAGCGCTCGGCGCAGCGGCAGCCGCAGACGCGTTCGGCGGCCGCAAACGTGCCTCGACGAAGCCTTCGGCGGCGTGATAGCTCGAACGCACCAGCGGCCCAGAGGCGATGAATGCGAAGCCCATTTCGCGCCCCTCGCGTGCGTACTCGTCGAAGCGCTCGGGCGTCACGTAGCGCTCCACGGGGGCGTGCTTGGGAGTCGGGCGTAGGTACTGGCCGAGGGTCAGGATATCCACCCCCGCCCGGCGCAGATCGCGCATCGTCTCCAAGACCTCGTCGTCGGTCTCGCCCACTCCGACCATGATCGAGCTCTTGACGAAGCGATCCGGGTGGCGGGCCTTGGCGTGCGCCAGGACGCCCAGCGACAGATCGTAGTCACAGCGCTGGTCGCGGATCTTGGGCGTCATGCGCCGCGACACTTCGATGTTGTGCGCGAACACGTCTGGGCCGGAGTCGACCATGCTGTTCACGTCGCGCATGCGGCCGCCGAAATCACCGACCAGCGTCTCGACGAGCAGGCCGGGGCTGTGCTCGCGCAGGGCCACGACCGCGCGGGCCATGTGCGACGCGCCGCCGTCGAGCAGATCGTCGCGATCGACCATGGTCAGCACCACGTAGCGCAGCTTCAGCTGGGAGATCGCGCGTGCCACGTGCTCCGGCTCGCGCGGGTCGACCGCGCCCCGTGGATTGCCGGTGGTTACCGCGCAAAAACGGCAACCGCGAGTACACGTGTGACCGAGCAGCATCACCGTGGCCGTGCCCGAAGCCCAACATTCGGCCACGTTGGGGCAGCGCGCTTCTTCGCACACCGTGTACAGATCCAGCTCACGCAGCGTCTGCTTCAGGCGCGTGTAGTTCTCGCCGCCGGGCGCGCGCACCTTCAGCCAAGGGGGCTTCGGGTCGTAGATTTTCAGGCTACGCGTGGCGGTCACGCGCCGCCTCCGAGCAGCTTCTCGAACAAGGCGCTGATCAACTTCGGATCGGCCGAGCCGCCCGTTTCCTTCATGGCTTGGCCCATGAAAAAGCCGAGCAAGCTCTTCTTCCCTGCCCGCACCGAAGCAGCCTGACTCGGGAACTTTTCGATCAGCTGCAGACACAGCTTCTCGAGCGAGGCGCTATCGGAGACCACGCGCAAGCCGCGCTCGTCGACGATCGAGCGCGCGCTCTTGTCCGTGCCTTCCAGCGCGGCGAACACCTCTTTGGCCTGCTTGCCGCTGATTTCGCCGGACTCGACCAGCTGCAGGAGCTCCGCGACCTGCGCGGGAGTGACCGTGAAGGTTGCTTCGAGGCCGTGCGATTTGGCGCCGCGCAGCACTTCATTGGCCACGAAGTTGGCGACCTTCACCGGCTGGTCGAACACCTTGCACACGGCTTCGAAGAAGCTGACGTAGTGCGGATGCTGGGTGAGCGTTTGCGCCGTCGGCAGCGGCAGGCCGAGCTCTTCCACCCAGCGCTTGCGCACGGCCACCGGCAGCTCACGTAGGCCCGCGCGTTGAGCCGCGATGAACGCGGGATCGATGCGCAGGGGTGGCAGATCCGGCTCGGGGAAATAGCGATAATCGTGCGCGTCATCTTTGGCGCGCAGGGTCTGCGTCAGGCCCGTATCCGGGTCGAAGCTGCGGGTCTCCTGCTTGACCTTGCCGCCGGAGTCGAGAATCGCCGTCTGCCGGATGATCTCGGCGTCGATCGCGCGCTGCACGAACTTGAACGAGTTGATGTTCTTCAGCTCGCAGCGGGTGCCGAACTTCTCCGTGCCCACCGGGCGAATCGAAACGTTCGCGTCGCAACGAAAGCTGCCCTCTTCCAGGTTGCCGTCGTTGACGCCGATGAACACCAAGAGATCGCGCATCGCGCGCAGGTACGCGGCCGCCTCCGCGCTCGAGCGCAAATCCGGCTCGCCCACGATTTCACACAGCGGCGTGCCCGCGCGGTTCAAATCCACCAGTGAATCACCGGCCACGCCGTGCACGTTCTTGCCCGCGTCTTCTTCCATGTGCGCGCGGGTGATGCCCACGCGCCGCGGCACGCCGTCGACCTCGATGTCCAAGTGCCCGTTCGTGGCGATCGGCTCTTCGAACTGGCTGATCTGATAGCCCTTGGGCAAATCCGGATAGAAATAATTCTTCCGCGCAAAGATGCTCTTTTCATGGATCGTGCAGCCGAGCGCGAGCCCCGCCTGCACCGCAAACGTCACCGCCTGCTCATTGAGCACCGGCAGCGAGCCCGGCAGCCCGAGACACACCGGACAAACATTGGTGTTCGGCTCACCCCCGAAATCCGTCGAACAAGCGCAGAACAATTTGCTCTTGGTAAGCAGTTGCGCGTGAACTTCAAGCCCAATGACCGGTTCGTATTCCATGTGCCAACCCGTGCTTTAGCGCCGAACGCCCTAAGGTTCTAGTGCGCGCAATCTACGCGGCAATTCACCGTATTTGGGGGCGCCCGCAGGTGCTGCAGCGCGAGCCGCGCCGCGACCCCGTGCTCAGAGAGCGCCCCCAAAAAGAAGGCTTATCTTGCGCCGACCAAGTTGATGGGGACGCGCGGCGCCGAACGCGTCGCGTCCCTTACAACCTAGAACGCCGACGCCAGCAGCACGCGGAAGCGACCAGTCAGTGCTTCTCGCGATCCAACCCCGGGTGCGAACCTTCACCGGGTTCGTGCCTCGGATTGGCCGTGAGGTGTGAGCCGTCCCGGCCTGGGAAGCTCATCAAGATATCCTTCTCGAAGATGAACTGCTCTCGCGAGTCGTACGGGGCGGCGTGAATGCCCGTGTCCATGCGAATGGCGTCGCACGGGCAGGCTTCCACGCAGAAGCCGCAGAAAATGCAGCGCAGTTCGTCGATCACGAAGCGTTGCGGGAAGCGCTCGTAGCCGCGGCGGGGATCGCCTTCGGGATACTCACCAGCTTCGATGTGGATACATTGCGCAGGGCACGCGGTGGAGCAGCACAGGCACGCGACGCAGCGCGGCGAGCCGTCGTCGCGCTGCGTGAGCCGATGCATGCCGCGCGAGCGAGCCGGGTACGGGCGCTTCTGCTCGGGGTAAGAGACGCAGTTGATGCCGTCCTCGATGCCCTCGGTGACCGGATCGTTGCGCTGACCAAAGGCCATCTCTTTCGTGTTCTGAAAGAAATGCTTCATCGTGATGCCGAGGCCCTTGGCGATCTCGGGGATGTAGGTCTGGACCGACGCGGTGCGATTGGGACGCGCGACCGCGACGCCGGTGACTTTGTTCGGGCCTAAGGCTTCCGATTGATTGCTCATGCTGACATCCGTGCGCTGCGAGTACCGCCCGCCGCGGCCGCGAACTGCGCCGAGGAGGAGGCCAAAGACTTTCGTTTGTGCACTGGCTTGACCAGGAACACGATGAAGTAGATGAAGCCGCCCAGCCCAACCAAGGCCACGAGCGCCTTGCTGTAATCGGCCAAGAGCGCCATGAACGTGGCCACGGCCGGACCGCCCGTCACGATCGCCATCACGATCAAGCCGGTCGCCACCACGTTGGCCAGCGAGGCAGGCAGCAGCTTGCGCCAGCCGAGCCGCATCAGCTGATCGTAGCGGAAGCGCGGCAAGGTCCAGCGAATCATCAGCTGCAACCAGCACAAGGTCAGCGTCTTGAGCACGAAGCCGAGCGCGCCGATCAGCACGATCGCCAAGTGCGGCAAGGCCTGCTCGAAGATCACCGTCTGACCGATCGTGACGTGCAGGCCGTCGCGATACAGGAACGGCAGATCCCAGCCGCCCAGGAAGATGGCCGACATCAAGCCGGCGGAAGTGACGACCGCGATGTACTCCGCGAAGAAGAACATCGCGAACTTCATGCCGGCGTATTCGGTGAAGTAACCGGCGACGATTTCACTCTCGCCTTCCGGAATGTCGAACGGGATGCGCTTCGATTCGGCGACGGACGCCGTGAAGAACAGGAAGAAAGCCAGCGGTTGCACGAAGATGCCCCAGGCGTTCTGCGACTGCCATTCGATCATCTTGTCGACGCGCAGCGTGCCGTAGACCATGACCGCGCCCACCAGCGTGAGGCCCATAGTCACTTCGTACGAAACCATCTGGCTTGCAGCGCGGACGCCGCCCAAAAGGCTGTACTTGTTGTCGCTCGCCCAACCGGCGAGGGCCGCACCGACGATGCCCGTGCCGGCCAGGGCGAAGAAGTAGAGCAGGCCAACGTCCAGATCGACGACCTGGAGCGGGATGGCGCCCGCGGTGCACGCAGAGCCGCGCGGCATGGTCGACATCAAGCTGTCCAGGCCGCCGTCTTTGGTCAGGTTGAAGCAGAGCGTGTCCCCGAACGGGATCACGGCCATCACCACCAGCGCCGGAAAGAAGGAGATGAACGGCGCCAGGCTGTGCAGGAACTTATCCGCGTTCGGCGGTATGAAGTCTTCCTTGAAGATCGTCTTCAAGCCGTCCGCAGCCGGGTGCAAGAGACCCGCCAAGCGCAGACCGATGCGCGGCTCGTCGTTGATGCTGATCGCCGCGTACAGCGCGCCGAAGAGCACCGACAGAATCAAAAGGCCCGCGCCAGCTCCGTAGCCGACCGCGCGCACCTGCTCGCCGATCGCCGATTCGTTCAGCGCGAGGCCCACGAACAGCGCCAGAAAATGCGCGAACAAGCCGCCGTAGAAGATGCGCCGCGGATCGCCGAGCGAATACAGCCAGGCGTCGAAGCTGTTCAGCACGCCGCGGTTCTGCACTTTGCCGGCGATCACGACGCCGGTCAGCCAAGTGAACAAGATCCCCAGCTGGCTGAACAACATCGCGCGCTGCCCGAGCTCTTCCGGCGGCGGCTCGAGCTTGATCACCACGAAGGCGACCGCGGCGACCACGGCGATGGCCGGACCGACCGCGATGCCTTGCGCGACCTTGGTTGGGATCCAAGCGACCGCGCGGTTCGGACCCACGCGATCTTGAATCATCGCGCCTTGGCGACGATCCGCCCAGGTCAGGATGACCGCCACGTTCATGGCGAACATCACGACCACGAAGGCCTTGAGTACGAACAATAGAAACGAAACCAGGGTCAACGTCATCATTCTGCTCCCAGCGACGCGCTGCTCTCGTCGGGCGCGGCCACGCTGTTGCGCGCGGGCGGTGCCATGGCGGCACGAAGGTCAGCCAGCTTCTTCCATGCGACCGGTTTGCCGGCGGCGGCTGCGAGTTCGGCGATCAAGCGGAAAGCCGGCTTGGAAGCCCCTTGCGGCGTGATCACCTTTTCACTCTCTTGAGCCATGCCCTTGGCGTTCACGAAGGTGCCGTCGGCTTCGGCCCAGCTGCTGGCGGGCAGCACGACCCGCGCGTGTTCCGGAAAAGCGCCCTCGTGGGTCGAGATCGCGATCAGGTTTTTCACGTCCGAGAGCGCCGCGGCGCCGCCGCCGGTGGGCGTGGCCGCGCCGAGCGCGATCACCGTCTGCGCTTTGCCGGTGCGAATGGCCTCCACGAATTCGACGAACGTCTTCAGGCCCGCGGCCTTGCCGAGCGCGGCGATGCCGGTGGTGTTCGGGTTCTTGTCCGGGTGACGCAAGATGTCGTCCCCCTGCCCTGCCGGTCGCCCGCTCTGGTAGACGCCGCTGAAGCCGAACGCCTTGGCCAAGCTCAAGAGCGCGAAGTTGTCCTCTTGCGAGTGCTCGGCGCTGAGCACCACGGCCGTCGAATCCGGGTTCGCGCCGTTCAGGATTTCGGCGGCTTTCGCCAGCGCCGTCGCTAGCGGGCTGGTTGCGCCGGCGACGCGCGCTTCGAGCACGCGCCCCTCGTGGATGCGCCGATGATCGAGCATGCCGTCGTCACACATCCAGAACTTGTTCACGGCCAAGTTCTCGCGCGGACGGTAGCGGTACACCTTTTGGTTGCGCGGATCGAAATCCGAGAACGAGTTGCAGCCGGTAGCGCAGCCCGTGCATACGCTGCGCGTCGAGCGCAAGAACCAGACGCGCGCCTTGAACCGAAAATCGATCGAGGTCAGCGCGCCGACCGGGCACACGTACTCGGTCATCAACGTGTAGGGGTGATCGAGCTGCCGGCCCGGAGCGACCACGATCTCATTCAGGTTGCCGCGCTCGCGCACGCTGAGCACCGGATCTTTGGCGAGCTCTTCGGACACGCGCACGCAGCGCGTGCACACGATGCAGCGCTCCGCGTCGTAAACGATGGTCGGGCCGAACACCACCGCCTTGGGCTTGTGGATCGGCTCGTCGCGCATGCGCTTTTTGGTGCCGGAGTGCTCGAGCCAGTAATCTTGCAGGCGGCACTCGCCCGCTTGATCGCAGATCGGACAATCGACCGGGTGATTGAGCAGCAAGAGCTCTTGAACGGCGGCGCGCGCGGTGTCCACGTGCTCGCTGGTCTGGCTCTTGACCACCATGCCGTCAGCGGCTGCCTGCTGGCAGGAAGGCACCAGCTTGGGCTTCTTCTGCGGCAGGTACTCCTGCTTGTCTTTGTCCCAGGCCAGGACATCCAAGAGCATCGCCGGACGGCCCGGCGGCGGCATGATCTCCACCAGGCACATGCGGCAGTTGGCAGCGACGGACAGGCCCGCGTGCCAGCAGTAATGCGGGATGTCGATCCCCGCCTTCTGTGCAGCGCGGATGATCGTCTCGCCCGGTTCGAAGGGGATCTCGCGGTCGTCTATCTTGAAGGTAGGCATCACGAATTTCCGGAAACTAGAAGAGCGCGATCAGCGATCACACTCACCACCGATCATGTTCAAGGAGCCGAAGCTGGGCACGACGTCGGCCATCATCGCGCCGGTGATCACGCGCTCGAGGCCGGCCGTGATCAAAAAGCACGGCGGGCGAATGCGCACGCGGTACGGCGTGCCGCTGCCGTCGCTCACCAGATAGAAGCCGAGCTCACCGTTGCCGCCTTCGGAGTACGAGTAGACCTCGCCAGCCGGCAATTTCAGGCCTTCCATCACGATCTTGAAGTGCTGGATGGTGCCCTCGATGGTGCTGTACACTTCTTCCTTGGGGGGCAAGATGATGCGCGGGTCGGTGACGTTGACCGGGCCGGAGTCGGCCATGCGCTGGCAGCATTGCTCGATGATGCGCGCGCTCTGGCGCATCTCGGCCAGGCGCACCATGAAGCGATCGAAGCAATCGCTGGCCGAGCCGACCGGGACGTCGAAATCGACCTCGCCGTACTTGAGGTACGGGCTGGCCTTGCGCACGTCATAGGGGATGCCGGTGGCGCGCAGGCAGGGGCCGGTCCAGCCGAGCGACACGGCGTCCGCTTGGCTGATCACGCCCACGCCTTCCAGGCGATCGAGGAAGATGCGATTGCCGAGCAAGAGCTTCTCGACCTCTTCGATCACGGTCAGGATGTGCGCGGTGACGGCGCGCGCGTTCGCCTTCAGGTGCTCGGTGGGCGGCGAGGCCATGCCACCCACGCGGCCGAAGCTGTGCGTGAGACGCGCGCCGGTCTCTTCCTCCATCAGATCCCAGATCATCTCGCGCGCCTTGATCATCCATAGAAACGGGGTGAAAGCCCCGAGTTCCATGGCCATGGCGCCGTCGCAGGTCAGGTGGTCCGACATGCGGGCGAGCTCGCCCAAGATCATGCGGTACCACTGGCAGCGCTCGGGCACGGTCACGCCCAGCATCTTCTCGCACGCGAGCGCGAAGCCCACGTTGTTCAGCATGGGCGAGACGTAGTTGCAGCGGTCGACGTACGGGAACACCTGACTCCAGGTGCCGCGCTCGCACATCTTCTCGAAGCCGCGGTGCAGGTAGCCGACCTGCACGTCGACGTGTTCGATGATCTCGCCGCTGAGCTCCATCACGCAGCGGACGGTGCCGTGCATGGCCGGATGCGCCGGGCCGACGTTGAGCAGCATCGGCTCCGTCGGCATCTCCAGCTCGGCTTCGTCTAACTCTTGATCGAGGGGCTCCATCAGTTCACCTGTGAGTCGTCAGTGTCGTGCCGCCGGCCGGTGTGCGTTTGGCGGCCGAAGGACATGCCTTCGTCGACGCTGAACGGCGCGATCTTCTCGATGTTCGGCACGTCGCGGTAAGCAATCAGCGGTTGAATCTTGTCGGCCGGGTAATCTCTGCGGAGAGGGTGGCCCTCGAACTCCGGGTACAAGAGGATGCGGCGCAGATCCGGGTGATTTTTGAAGATCACGCCGAACATGTCGAACACCTCGCGCTCCATCCAGTTGGCGCTGGCCCAGAAATCACACAGCGAGTCGACCTCCGCCTCGTCGCCTTCCGAATCGCCCGTGCGGGTCTTGAGGCGCAGCCGGTGGCCCTTACCGAGTGAGTAGAAGTGCGCCACGATCTCGAAGCGCGGTTCGCGCTCCGGGTAGTCGACCGCGGTCAGGTCGGTCAGCATGTCCATGCTGCATTGCGGGTTATCGCGCAGGAAGCGCGCGACTTCCTTCCAGGCGGCGGCTTCGACGACGACCGTGTCGTCGCCGTACAGCGAGTGCGTTTCGAGCACGGCCGCACCGAAGTTCGTCTTGATGAGATCGATCAAGGCCTTTGACATATGTTCGGGCTCTTTTTCGCTTAGGCGACGGAGGTGCGCGATTTGCGCAGTTGCACGAGCCCGATGTTCGGCTCCACCACCGGATCTTGGCGGGGCTTGACGATCGCGGGCGTGCGGTTGCCGGTCTGGATCTTGTCCTGGAGCAGCATCAAGCCGTCGAGCACCGCTTCCGGGCGCGGCGGACAGCCGGGCACGTACACGTCGCACGGGATCACTTTGTCGACGCCGGCCACGCACGCGTAGTTGTCATAGAAGCCGCCGCACGAGGCGCAGGTGCCGAACGCGAGCACCCACTTGGGCTCGGCCATCTGCTCGTAGATGCGCTTCAAGATCGGCGCTTGGCGCTGGGTGATCGTACCCACGACCCAGAGCAAGTCCGACTGGCGCGGCGAGAAGCGCGGGGCCTCCGAGCCGAAGCGCGAGAAGTCGTAGCGCGGGCTCGAGACGGACATGAACTCCATGCCGCAACAGGCCGTCACGAACGGGTACATGAACAGCGAGTACTTCTGCGCCCAGGCCAAAACGGCCTCCAAACGCGTGGTAGCGAAACCGGCGCCGCCCGCGGCGCCTGGCTCGAGGATCTGAGTCGAAGACGCTTTCAGCTCTCCCATTCGAGGGCTCCCTTTTTCCAGCAGTAGGCGAGGCCGATGACCAACGCGATGATGAAACTGAACATCGTCGCGAAGCCATTCCAGCCAAGGCCTTTGAACAAGGCCGCCCACGGGTACATGAAGACGACCTCGATGTCGAAGACGACGAAGAGGATCGCGGTGAGATAAAATTTGACGCTCAGCTTGGTGTTCTTGGCACCTTCGGTGTCGTTACCGCACTCGAAGGGACTGAGCTTTTCGGGGTTCGGATTCTTGGGGCCGATGAACTGGCCGCCCAGGAACATCACGGATGAGATCACCAACACGATGGCGAACATCACGAACATCGGCAGATAGGTTAGAAGCATGCGGGGCTCGGTGCGGGGCTAGCTAGGTGGTGCAGCGCGGCAAAGTGCTGCAGACGCTGGCGTCGAGGATCGCGTGGCGGGCGTTCACCCGAGAAGTGGCTCGAAAAGGCCAGCCCGGACGCGATCACCGCGCAACCTCTGGAAATTACGCTACGTCTGGGCGCTATGTAGTGCTGGCGTCCGCGGGCTGTCAATGCACGCGCGCGGGGGCCGCGCTCACGGGCTGCACGGGCCACCCACGAGGCCGCTCAAGGCGACGCAGGCGTCGAAATTTCCACAGCCTTTCGCCAGGCCGCAAATGGCGGCCCAAGGGCCGTTTCTACCTGTCGCAGGAGACCGGCCAGGGCCTGGGGCTGAGCGCCAGCCAGCTGCGCCTCGACGATGGCGGAGTAGGCAGCAGCGTAGCGCGAGCGGGCCAGGAAGGCCTGGGCCAACAACGGCCAAACGCGGTCCCCGGGCGCACCCAGGTTGGCCGCCCGACGCAGCGGCCCGATCGACTCGCCCGGTCGGGCATCGCCCAGCATGGCTTCGCCCAGACGGAAGTAGATATCGGGGGCCGCGCTGCCGTCTCCGGCGTACTGGACGCCGAGCCGGAGCACCTCTTCCCCCTTGCCCATCTCGCCCAGCGAGATGCAGGCGCTGCCCAACAGACCGAGCGCCTTGGCGATCAGCGCGCGAGTGTCCGGGTTGAGCATTTGGCCGTCCGGCGTGCGCAGGAAAATGGCCAGCGGCGCCGGCCAGGCCCCGAGCAGCTCCAAAATCCGCACCTGATCCCCGCGGGCGGCGGCCGCCTCGGCTTCGGCGACCCGGCTCAGCTCGATAGCGCCGCGCGCGGCCGGGCGAGCCAAGCGCTCGAGCTCTTCACGGACGTGCGTGCGCAAGCGCGCACGAAACGCGCCCACCGAGTAGCTCTCCTCGACGCCGTCGTGGAGCAAACGCAGCTGCGAGCCCTCACGATCGACCGAGAGCTCACGCAGCGTGTAGCCGTAGAGCGGAGCGAGCAGCAGGTAGCGCACGCCGATGTGCAGCTGCACGGCCTCGAGATCGGTGGCGCGGCGGGGCGCGGGCCCCAGCGGCTCCTCGGTTACCAGCGCGCTCACCAAACGACGCCGAAAGTCACCCAGGGTCAGCCGCTGCGTGTCGCTTTCGACCACTTCGGCGTCTTCGGGACCGACCACGAAATCGACCAAGGTGTTGTCGGGCGTGCGCCGATCGACCGTCAGCGACGTGATTCGCGCGCCGGTGATCATGGCAAAGCCGAAGAACCGTGGACCTACGATGTCGCACAGGGCTTGAAAACTGCCGATGCCCTCACCAATGCGCTCGAACCAACCGTCGGTGCGTATGGACTCGAGCGAGACGAGGAGTGGCTCCGCCATGAAATCCGAATCTTCTTTTTCTCACGGAACCCGCGGATCAAACAAGTCAAACCCGGGATGCTGGTTTTTTACCTGGGAACGCTCAGCGCACCTACAATACCTACATCATCATCGTGTTGGATAAGACAACGGAGCGAAATCGCGCCCGGGCAATTGGCCGGGCACTCCTGACTTGGTACGCGAAGCACCGACGTGAGCTTCCCTGGCGAAAATCGCAGGATCCGTACGCGGTTTGGGTGAGCGAGATGATGCTCCAGCAAACCCAGGTGCGCACCGTCATTCCTTACTTCCAAAGCTGGATGCAGCGCTTCCCGGACGTGAAGGCGTTGGCCAACGCCGAGGAGAGCGACGTGCTGCACGCCTGGCAGGGCCTCGGCTACTACTCACGCGCGCGCAATCTGCGGCGCGCGGCGCAAGAGATGTTACGCGTTCACGACGGCCGCGTGCCCGATCAGGTGAGCCAGCTCTTGGCGCTACCCGGGATTGGACCGTACTCGGCGGGCGCGATCGCCAGCATCGCTTATGGCCAGGCCGAGCCGTTGGTCGACGGCAACGTGATCCGCGTGCTAGCGCGGCTGTTTGCGCTGCGCGGCGATCCCAACAAAGCGCCTCTCAAGGCCGAACTTTGGGCTTGTGCGCGCGCGCTCATCCCCAAGCAAGCCCCGGGTGATTTCAATCAGTCGCTGATGGAATTGGGCGCGACGGTCTGTACGCCCAGAAGCCCTCGTTGCGAAGTGTGCCCAGTGGCCAACCATTGCCAAGCGCTGGCCGAAGGCTTGGTCGAGATCTTGCCGGAGCTGCCAGCGCGCGCCAAAGCGACACAGGTCCATGTCGTCTCGGCGATCGCCACGCGCGGCGGACGCGTGTTGGTCACGAAGCAGCGCCCCGATGCGCCGCGGTGGTCCGGAATGTGGCTGTTCCCGAACGCGGAGGTCGGCTCCGCCGAAACGCCCGAGGCCGCGGTGGCACGAGCGCTCTTTTCCGCCGTCGGCTTGCGTGGCGAGGCAACCGGACTCCTGTGCGTGGTGCGGCACACCGTCACCCGCTTCCGAATCACTCTCGATGCGTATCGAACCAGCGTCTCGCCAGGCGCCGCAAAAGCGCTCACGGTCAGCGACTGTGCCTGGAAAAAGCCGCACGAATTGCTCGATCTGGCGATGCCCAATGCGCATCGCCAGATCGCCGAGCGTTTGCTGCCCGGCTAGACGGCTCCTCTGTGCCGACGACAACGCCGAACGACAACGCCCGAACGACAACGCCGAACGACAACGCCGAACGACAACGCGA
>Ga0247760_1002352_pt1 | contig 14594 bp, 15 predicted proteins | sample UWRJL171409R4_FD_179936 | JGI IMG/M metagenome (GOLD analysis project Ga0247760, IMG submission 179936) | Plant litter microbial communities from Arlington Agricultural Research Station in Wisconsin, United States - UWRJ-L171-409R-4 | ecosystem: Environmental > Terrestrial > Plant litter >...
ATCCGATTCAATGCAATGCGTCTCGTTGATTTCATTCCCAATATTTTTGTTTGTTTGTTTGTTTAGATAACCCAGCTGAGTGAGTGATGCCAATGAACGCCAAGCCTTTTTTTTTTTTCTCGATAAAAATGCAAATCGGTATGCAAAAATGTCGATCATCATCTCTAGCTGGAATGGCCGCCGCTGACGTAGATTTTAATTTCTCGGACCGATCCGGTTTGGCGCCTAGTTATCGCCGAGTCTAGACTCTCTCTGAGCTAAGACACTCTGTTGTGAACAGTGAACATTCACCAATTGAGCGGCAGGAGAGAAAGCTCTGAGAGCTGACTTGAAGGAGATTAGACTGACACACACACGGACTGGACTGGTGGGGGGGTGGAGGGGGCCGACATGCATGCCTCCCTCAGCCGCTCGTGCTGATGCCCGCCCCCCCTGAATTCGTGTAAATACCGAACAAAATCCCACCTTCTTGGCGCTTCTCCTCCTCCATTCCCACCTTTGAAGCTGATGGTCCATCAACCCAGTCACTCTTTTTTTATTTGTCCCCGGTTGTAATCATGCTTCGCACATTCGTTTCTTCACTCCCAATCCTTTCCGGATTTCTTTCTACCGCTCTCGCAGGAGCTGCTGGTTATAATGACCCCGAGCAGCAGTCTTGCAGCAAGGGAGCGCTTAATTACCTTGCCTGTCATAATGGGATTCCAAACAAGTGTCTTCCGGAAATCGCCCCTCAGGCTGTCGAGTTCTGTAGCCGCTACTTGGTTGTGACGAGCACGCGTCTTGCGACTTCGAATCGCGTCAAAACCGTTACCGTAACCACGACGCAAACACTCGGCAAGACTGCGACGAAAACCTCGGTTTCCACCACGGCGACCACGGCCATCCAGACTTCGACAGTGACCACCACGACGGCTACATCGACCACGACGGTTACCGCCTATGCCGCTCCCTCGGTTACCATCTCTACCCTGGTGCCCCGGGAAGCGCCTGGTCCTCACTGTGACTTGAACGAAAAGAAGTTGACCCGACTTCCTGCCGAGAAGTTGTCGTCCGTGTGCAAGTGTCTGGGTGTCAAGCCCACAACCGTGGTGGCGACTGCGACCACGGCCGTGACCTCTACTTCGGTATGCACTTTTACTTTTACTCACCTGCTCAGTTTCATCTCAAATCTTGCCCGATGGCCATTTTACCACATTCGTTCATTCATTTCCAAGACCACGAAACTAACCCGAGACTGTCTGTGACAGACGGCATCAGCGACCAGCACCACCACGACAACCACCACGGTAACAACCATTGTCACATCCTCGTCCACAACCACCAAAACCTCAACCACCACCACCACCCTCTCCAACGTCGCCACCGTCACCGTCACCATCGACGCCTGCAGCATCAACTACAACCCCTCTGGAAATGGAGTTGGCAATACCATCCTTACACCCGGCGGTGTAGCTAGCGCTCGCGACTGCTGCATTCTGTGCTGGAATACCCTCGACTGCGTGGCTTCGGCTTTCCCAGGTGGGTGTCAGTTGTTGGTCAAGACGACGCCGCTTAGCGATGCGCCCATCAGTGGGACGTGTCCTCTGGGGATTGAGAATTATGATTTCCGTCCGGGGCCCGGGGTAGTGAACGTGGGCCCCTGTGGTGTTCCGCCTGTGGCTTGAAGGCGCGCGAGTGGCATTTTGTATTCAGGCACTGAGGTAGGGAGTTTCGAGTCTCGAGCTTGATACGTAATTGGCAAAGGACAGACAGACAATATTATAATGCTAGTGAGGAACCATCCCTCCATGACCTGAGCTCTTCCATGAAACCTACCAGAAAATGAACCTTGTCCCGTGTCAAAGCCTGGTCATGGCGGGGGTGGTCGCAGTGATGCGCACGATGGCTCCGGAGACGGCCGTGGGGTAAGCAGCGCCGTCTCAACCGGCTTCTCAAATGCATTACGCAACCGCCTCAGATGCGACAGGACCGACTCATCGTGTCTAGTGCGGAGTTCGGCCAGTTCCGATTCCATCTTTACAATATTGTCCATGTCATCGAGGTATTTCTGCGTAAAGATGAGGCCAGTCTGCGCAAACTTGTCACGGTATTTTGCAAAGGCCTCCGCCTCAAGTGTCTTTGCATGGCACTCACTTTCGAGACTGGTGACCAGGGTTTGCAAATGTGTGGCTTGGTTGATGAGACTGAGGATCTTGGCGCTCTTCTTCTTCTCTTCTTCTTTGAGGGCGTAGACTTCGTCGCCTGCGGTTTCCATCACGTCAGTACTTGGGCCAGCCACCATAATTCAAGTCAACGGGATGGGGTTCTCACGTAGATCCCCATTTTCCTCGCGGAGCTCTTCATTGCTGCGTTGGAGGTCCTCATAGCTCATGGATCCAGGGCATTGATACACCTCGGACGCCCCGAGCTGAACGGCTATGTCTACTACGGCATCCCCTGGCGGCAAAAGCTGAAGATCGAATATGCTCCTCGTGCCCTTTGCTGCTGTTGGCGTGTCGACCCGGCAGGAGCGAATCGAACGTGCGTCTTCAGCTGTCTTTCGGAGACCTCGTGCCTCGGTTCGCAGCAGGCGCTCGACTTTGGCCATAGATTCCCTGGTGCTCGTGAATGGCATGAGTAAGAGTGACCGAGGACCGCAGGATTGTCTCTTTGACGTATGGTACATGTACTTACGCCTGAAGAAGTGTGACCAACGTGTTGATCGCCACATGTTGGCGCATGGCAAGATTGAGCAGTTCTCGCAAAGAGCTCTCCTTCCAAACGTACCGCGCCCGCGCCTTGATGCCCATGGTAGTCCCTTGGCTGTCCTCACCTTTAAACACCTTGGCGAGTTCGGTCGCTATGATGCAAAGGGTGTCGTCGCAACTTGTAAGAGCATCGACAACACTGTCTTGGACGAGTTGCGGCATTCTGTCCGAGGACAGTGCGATGGGATTCTCCGAGTCCACAAGCCATTGCAGGTGCGCGAGAGCCGTCTTGATCGTCTTGCACTCGGTGATAATGGCGTTGACCGTGTCTGGGGCGCCCTTGAGCGATTCTCGGACCTTGTACAGCCCGTTAATCACTCCCGCGGCAGTAACCGTCAGGCCGGCAGCAGCGCTAGCAATTGAAAGCGGATCCATGGGTAATCAGCAAGTAAGGCCGAGTGGGATGCTATAGTGAGGACGAAATAAAGAAAAAAGCAAAGAGGAGAAAACCCAGAAAATCCCTGGGTGATTCTGAGTGTTTTGCTTGTAGGCGGGCACACTAGACACTGTCGGGGAATTAGCATCTACACAGGTGCGTATCGCGGTTGAAATGTTCATCAGGGTTGCCACCTGTATCGCAGACTGCAGACTGCATTGGGGCTTGGCAGTCAAAATGCGCCAAGGCACAAACAAGAGCAAGGCCGCAATTCGGGCCTCCAAGACCAACGAGGATTGTCGCCAGATTGGATAATTTGCCCTCTTGCTCATCTGTGCAAGAAGAACCATTGTCGAGCTGCGCACAAATATGCCCGCGCCATGGAGTGCCGGGACACGTAGGGTGTTCGTCGTGTGTGGCGTGCTTTTCATGTCTTTCGTGTGGCCGCTCATGATTCGACGCAGCTTGGGGAAGCTGAGGCTAGGCGCATGCTACTGGGCACTCGGTGGGTCCAGTAGGAAGTGCAGGTGAACGCGCTTGCCGCGGACAGAAGAATATCAGGCGCCTTCACGGGAACACTCGTCGATCGCGTCCGGAGGCCTCGGGTGGGCGCAACGCCGAGTTGGCGGGCAGGCAGAAAGATAGGCAGAAAATGGATGGCGAATTTGATGAACAAATAGGGTCCCTCGGTGAGAACCCTGCATGCCTTTTAAGAGGGTCGGTTCGACATGTTCATCCTGGATCGCGCTTTCCTCCTCACGCAACGATAATCCACATCGACGGAGCATGAGTACCACCGTTCTTTCCCCGCGGGTCAACGGGCTCGTTCGCGACGTCGCAGCGTCTCCAAAACATAACCTCAGCATTGCTGCGACAGGCGCCTCCCGCGAGATGGATGCGGGCCGAACGAGCGAGCTCGCCCGCCAGCTCCGGGGCCTGGGTCAAGACCAGCAAGGAATGCTCGACGCCATCGACCGGCTTCGATCCACCAAACTCTCGGACATCGAACTGCCTCAACTCGTCGTCGTGGGCGACCAGTCGGCCGGCAAGAGCTCGGTGCTCGACGCCATCTCGGGCATTCCCGTCCCCCGACACGCGGGCGCATGCACAAAGATCGCGACCGAGTTCCGCCTGCGCCGGGCCCAGGGAGGAGAACACATTTCGGTCAGCGTGACCCCCGGGCCGGACCGAACCGATTCCGAGAGACACGAGCTCTCCAAGCTCAGCGAGAATCTCACAAACGTCACCGTCGACAAACTCGGTGACGTAATTCGCAACATTGGGAATGAGATTCTGTCCATGCATGCCCAGCGGGGCCAGGGGAAGTTTACTTCACGCGACGTTCTCACCATCGAAATTGCTGGCCCCAAGATGCCCATGTTGACGCTTGTTGACCTGCCTGGCTTCATCCACACGCCCGGCGAGCAGCAGACAGAAGACGACATTGACATGATTCACGAAATCGCTGAAAGCTACATGAGAAAACCGCGCACAATCATCCTGGCCGTAATCAGTGGTGGCTCCAACTACGCCAACCAGGTCGTGATGCGCAAGGCGGAGAAACACGACCCGCAGCTGAAGCGGACTCTCGGCATCATAACCAAGCCGGATTTGGCAAAGACCACGGGTCTTGAAGGCGAGTTTCTGAAGCTCGCAGGCAACAAATACAAGATGCTCGACTTGGGGTGGCATGTTTTGCGCAACCGGGGTCCCCAGGAAGCCGGCGACAGCAAGGACCGGGACAAGATAGAGCGCGAATTTTTCGCCCAGGCGCCGTGGAATGAGCTCGACAAGGCGGACACGGGCGTCGAGGATCTAAGGTCCAAGCTAAGTGTCCTGCTCTATGGTCACATCGCCGACCACATGCCGCAGCTCCTAGGCGAGCTTGGGGATGAGCTGCAGCGTACAAAAAAGGAGCTGCGAGCGCTCGGTCCTCGCATCGGAGACGGCGTCCAGATGAGAATGGAATTGGGTGGGCTTTTTGATCAGTCGTCAAGGCTGATTGAATGCAGCACCAGCGGCGGCTCGGGGCCCAATCTCCGTTCCGACCCTCAAGACTGCTCCCGCCTGACCGAGACGGAAAAGCGCGAGATGGCCCGTGGTTTCTACTCACGTATTACGGGAGAACGCCGGGATTTCGAGGAGGAGATGCGGCTGCACGGGCGCGAGCAGTGGTTCGACGACCGCGGGGCTGTGGCGACGGCATATTTGAAGAGCGAGGTGCAGCCTCTTTTGGACCGGAGCAGCGGCCGACAGTTGCCTGGAGACCTGGACCCCATGCTGCCCTACGACCTCTTTGAAAAACTCTCCTCCGAATGGGACGCGATTGCGAAGAGGCATAAAGATAGAATCGTCAAGACCTGTACCGAATTTCTGCACGAAGTCATCACCTCTATCTGGCCAGAGCGCATGCAATTGCCGCTCTGGTCAGAGGTGGTCAGTAAGCAGGTCAGAGACTATGAGGAACGTGCCGACGCTGAACTGGACAACCTCGATAAAGACCGGCTGAGACGCGTTCCGCCATATGCCCCGGACTTTCTTGCACAAGTAAAGGAGCTGGAACAGCAACTGCCTCGGCAGCAAGATCAAAGCCTGGAATGCTACCGTTTGTTTGTGAGAATGCTGGCTTTTTACGAGGTATGTCACCGTCAAGCCTTATAACCCGTAGGAAGCGGCCAGTAACTAACATGACGTTTCTGATCCCAGCTCACCCGCAAGACATTCATGGCAAACGTGCTCGTTCAGGTTGTGGAGCGCCACATTATCTGTGGCCTGGATAGCATTTTCAAGCCCGAGAAACTCATCGAGATGGAGGAAACGACCGTGAACAAGATTGCTGCCGAAGACGAATTAACGCAAACAAGACGACATGATCTCGAGCAAAAGGTAAAGGACTTTGACAACATACACAGCAAGGTGCAAACCATCATGGTCAAGACGAAGCAAAGGGAGAAGGAAAAGGAGAAGACAGCCACTCCTATAGAGGCTGAGATCTCGGAGGAGCCACAGCCTAAACGGAAGCTTCATCGCCGCGACACCACCAGCGCACCAACTGAGCAACGACCCATTACTAAAAAGGAAACACGCAAGCCCCTCCGCAGACGACCCCGTACCCCTCCGACGACCTCCGAGGGTGAATCAGAAAGCGAGACAGACAGGGCGGGCCGTGTGCCGCCTAATTCGGGATTTAAACGGGCGGCAGAAGGCGGTGGAGGTAGACAGACAACGGGAGGTCGACGAGATCGCCTTGAGAGAAAGGAGCAAGCTCGCCAGGAGGAGGAGCAAGATCACCCTGAGAGGATGGAACAAGGTCGCCCCGGGGAGAAGCAAGATCGCCCCATAAGAGAGAAGCAAGATCGCCGGACGCGGGATAGACATGGGGAAAATACCAAACCGCAGCCGCAGCACCCCGTTGGGGACGCAGACAGCGCTTTGGCGGTGCCCGAAGATGGCAGTCAACAGTTTGACGCCAGGAACGCGGCGAGGGAACTCTTGGCCGACTTTGAGAAGGACGCCAAGGGAAATGGCCAAGCCAGGGAAGCCAAGGAATCTTGGATAAAGACGCTGGTGGACGCTAGTAGGAGTGGAAGAAACCGAGTGGATGATGCCAGCGAAGACTCGGATGCGGGTTTGGCTTACGGGAACTCGAGTGGGCGAAGAAAGTAGAGTTGATAGAGTTATACTGATTTTGAACAATTGTCTTGTTCTCTTTGTCTTTCTGGGGGTACTATTAGTCAGAGCATAACACTCGAGCATTGTAACCGAACAAGTGACAGCTGTTGACGTGCCGAGGGGCCAAGCAGTAATGGTAATGACGAACTAGATGGCTGTTTACTGTTTACTGTGAAGATGATCTACCCTCCTCTCAGAGAGTGAAGACAGAGCTTGTACACCTTGAATATCCAAATTTGACTGCCGATGTAGTAGATACACTTGTATCTAGCTAGTTCCAGCTGAGGAGACTGTTTACGGTATATCCAACCCAGATCTGATCTTGCCAGCCCTATAAAAAGAAAAACTCTACCCACCCATCACTTTGGGGTCTACTCACAATCAGTCTCTACCAACTGCACTTGGAAAGCTTACTACAGCGAAAATGCACGACGCTTACCAAGATATCACCCGCACCGACGAGGTTACTTTTGACCTCTCAGGCGACGGCAACAATGCAGTGTCTCTTGGAGATGCAGCCAAGGCTATTCGGCCGCAACTCCGTTTTCGGGAGTTTAAACGGACAAAAGACAAGTCTGGATCTGCGAGTCTTCTTCCTGTCAATCATTACTATACCCATCTCGATGAGAATGGTGTGAAACAAGTCCCTGAGAAGAAGGATCTATCGGGATCTCTTCTGGGTAGTTTGAGTAACTTCCACACCCTCACCTCTAGTCCACATGGGGGTATTTTCCCCCGGTTCATGGAATTGCCGAGGGAAATCCAAGATCTCATCTGGACGCAAGTTGCAGGAAGTACTTCCTAGCAAACCAAAGCGCACTGGAACAGTCTCGAGCCAAAGGGTGGTAGATCTGCCATTGATATGGAGATTCGTCTCCGACGAGGAGATATTCAGCGCATGTGGGCTTCGCCGCTGTTTCTGGTCTGTAAACGCTCGAGGGCTCTTGCTATTCGTCTCTGGGGAGGAACGTCAACAAGACATGCTATCCCGTTCAACCCTGCTGCGGATGTTTTGGAGGTAAACCTCCGAACCCCGCCGTTTGTTTACTCTCCACCCGGACAAGCCCAAGCCGGAGCGGGTTGGTATATGATCCCGCCTCCCCCACAGTGTCATCTCTGTGGAAACAGGCGACTGCGCGACGCAAAGCGTGGTAACCAGCTGATGGATATCCCGCTGACTTTTGTAGACAGCGATAATTATCTGGGTATGCATGGACTTTCCGACCACCGCGCCAGTTCCCTTTTTTTGTCGCGAGTTCGTAAAGTGAGGGTGTATATCCCCCGCTCAAACGACGAAGGCGATGCGGCAAACCACCACCCCGAGGGATGGACGCGTTACCGAAAAGTGAATTGGTATGACCAGGTTCTGGGTCATTTATTCCTGTATTTTCCATCTCTGGAAACCTTGGAAATCTCCGTGGAGAAGAGGTGGGATGATACGGTGGGGAAATGCTTTGCTTTTTCGGGACAGGGAACCGGAAATATCACGCAAGATTGGGATGTCTATGATTTCCGAGCGCTGGGACTCCTCGAGGCACTGGAGAGATTGTCGACAAACCCTATTCTCGAAGGAAAAGAAGCGAAGCTGAAAAACCTGGTGTTTAACCTCTGGGGAGCACACAGTCCAAATGATAAACCTGGCGAGGGAACGACCGGAAAAGTGGGACAGGACCAGACGTGGAATTTCACAGAAGCGTTTGCGGGGAATTGGAAGGCGCATTTGGTGCTTTTTCCGAAAGGAGAGGAAGATCCGCGCACGGAGAGGGGCGTTTATAGACTACCTTGACCTCTTACTTTTCTGTATTCACGTAAGAATCGTATTGTAGAGAAATGAAAGAATGAATGAAAAAAAAAATTAGAAATTGTCTTTCTTGGTGTGTTGTGAGTGATTCCTTTGTTTTGTGGTGTTTTGTAAGTGAGTCCTTTGTTAAGAAGCAGGCCAGTGAGCCCATCAAGAGACATGTAGGTAAGATACTGCATTTTCAGTGAGCTATCTACTTTTTGTGTTCTCCCATCTACCTATCCATCATTCATCTCAATCATTCATTCTCAGTCACCCATTTCAGTCAAATCCATAAATCTCGCATCACTCTCTCTCAAACTCATGCCATGTATCACATCCCATGTCACCCCGTTTCTGCTTCCAGCAACACTGCCATCCCTCTTCCTCGTCGTACTGGGGGCTATCAAACATGGCCATTCTGCAGCGATAGATCGGTCCCCACTTTCCTGTTTTTTTATCATAACCATTAGCTTCCACTCATTTTTACCTCAAGACACCTACCTAGGGGCAGCTAGATAGATAAGTAAAATAAAGAGTTATATAGAACGTACCAGAATGCCGCGGCTCTCTACAATAGTCCCCCCGCTCCCTGTCGTTGCACATTTCCCCACAGTGCTTACACTTGAAAAGTCTCACCGCCTGGGCCGGTGCCGGCGTAGTGGTCTTTGCCTCACCCTTCCGCTCCGTCGCCAATGAAGAAGCAAAGCTAGACTGAGTCAATCTTGAACTCGAACTAGAACTCGAATTTGCCACCGCCGTATCACCGCCCTTCTAAGACGACTCAGCACGGGGTTTATTCATGTTCGCATTCTGGTTCTGGCCCTGGTTCGGATTCCGGTTCTGGTTCCGGTTTTGGTCCTGCTTCTTGTTCATGATATTTCCACTGTTGATCATGTTCCCTTTCTGTATGATCTTGTTCTTGTTCATGTCCTTGTTCATGCTCATCTTCCCCATGGATTCTACAAGGGAGTCATCTTCCGTCTTGTTCGTGTTGGCCTGGCCGTGAAGGGGCATGGGCGTTGTTTTGGGTTTTCGGGCTGGCCATTTGAAGAATGCTGATGGCCTGTAAGAGTTGTTGTTTCTGTCATCGTTGGGGGAATCGGTGGGTGCCGCCATGGTTGGGTGGGTGTGTGTCTGTGTGAAGAGGATTTGTGAAAGTGAAGTGTTGTTTGGTGGTTGTGGTTGAGGATTTACAGTCCATGTTGCTCGGTTTCTCCCTTTTTATCATTTTTTCGTGGGTTTCTAGTAGATACCCTACCGTTTCTCATTTTATCGTTGGTTTCCGGTAGATGCTATGCATCCCTTCCATCTTCAATTCCTACAAGAGGCTCGATTATTCCACACTCGCATCGTGGGAAATTGCCACACACTTCAAGGGCGGTGCTGGGCTGAGGCAGGTTGTTCCCGAAACGTCCAGAAGTAAATGCGTTCTTTGTTCGCTGTTTTCTGTTACTCTAATACAGTAAGTAAACCTGCATCCTTTGTGAAGACCTTTTGGTCAACAAAAGAACACATGCCTTCATGGTGGCCGTCAACGTCGTTCTCGTTCAACTAGTAGATATGTCCAACACGGTTGACGTGCATGTGTAGGGACTGACTAGAGATGCTCCGCAAGCGGAAAGACAAAGAAAATAGCATTGCGGTGATAACTCAATACTTTTTTGACGGTCCAACGCAACATGTTCCGAATGCGGCCATTGAAGTGACAAAGCATATTTTGAATGTGAAAATGTCGGCAGCCGTAGCACTGGTTTCCCCAACTTTACCACCTCTCTTTTTACGGATCGCGAAAAATTAATTACATACGCCATGGCCGACCCCGTGACACCAGTCAATACTGCCCCTGCCCCTGCCCCCGCTGATACAACTGTCGGCGCAGATGCGAACAATCCAATCGTTATTGGAGATGATAGCACACAGGAAGTTCCAGATTGGAGTATGCAATTCCCTGATGACTATCTAATTGCCCATATTTTCGAGGAGCATCGAGAGAATCTCGACCGCATCTCCTCTACCCGTCTCGAATCCGAACCTATGCGGATATTCTACATCCTGCGGCATGAACAGGTGGCGGATCAGATTGGCGATCCATTCAACATCGAGCAGCATCTGGTGCTGCAGTACCTTGACGCGCTCGAACACAGACATTGGAGGCAAGGCACGGATACGGGCGCGAGCCTCGAAATGTCCACTCCCAGAGCAGGGAGAAGGAGATATACGTACCGCGAAGGGGGTCGCCGTTCGGACCGACCGCCTATTATAGCCCACCGACCTCAAAGCAAGAGAGACGAAAAAAAACTGGCCGATTTCAATGACGGGGATATGATTTTCCTCGACACCTCTTTCTGGCAGGTGCACATGCGCGTCTCGGCCGACCTGTTCAGGCGATTTGAGCAAGACGTCGCAACCTGGGAGAACTCGGACAAATCAACGCCCAAGCCAGAGAGAAAAGACTACCTCAAAATATCTATGCCCGGTTTCGCACGCATTAAACCCTGGGTGCGGCACGTGGGGCTACCGACGTCGATGATCTGGAGCGATGTTTTGTACCAGACGATCCTGCAGTACGTCTACAACTTCTTCCCCAACGTGCTCCATTTTTGGTTTTTCAGCGATGATTTCCTCCGGATCCCGGAAAAGAATCCGAGAGTTGATTATCCCGTGCTAAAAACTACCGTCATGTCCACGGCGCAAAAACGCATCCACGGCGTCCGTCCTTGGTTCAGACCCCTCGAGCCACAGGGGGCAGCAGCAGCAGCGACTAATAATAATAATCCGGAACACGCCGTCATGCTTTATGAAAAACTCGAAGCGAAAGCGCTAAAACATGCTAATACCCTACGTATGCGCGGGCGGTGGAATCGCAATCCCGATGAGGCGCCGCTGTCTATCAATTTCCGCATCGCGCAATGGCAGCTGGATCCGCCGCTAGCCTACCCGAATGACCGAACCGAATATGATGCGTGGAATCCTCACGAGGATTTCGATTGGGATTCCGACTTTGAGGCGAATTTGGATTCGGTGGCGAGGAATGATAAGGCTTTTAAAGTTTTCTTGGATGATACAGCTACTAGGCCACGTGTGAGGCAGCCGATACCGCGACCACAGACTGCGCAACAACAACAGCAGCAGCAGCAACAGCAGCAACAGCAGCAACAGTAAGGGGCCGCAGGGCAAGCTACACGTACGCAGCCAGCGGTAAAGCAGCCGATAACGCGACTATGGGGATAGGGAATAGAAATAGGGGAATGGTTTTAAAGGTTAAGAGCTGTTATTGCTTTAGGTTTATGTTGGAATGGGTTTTAGTCTACATGTAATGCACTAGACGTCTAAGGGGGAGGAAGTTTTTGGGTTTTCTCCAGCGAAATCCAAATTGGCTCCGTTTGTCTTAGACCGCAGAGTATATATAAAAAGAAAAGGTTTGCTAGATGGAACTTGTAGTGCTTTTCTCTAAAACATTTACTCTACAAATCCCTAACTCGATAATAAGGATTTACATCCTTCACCTTCCTACTATATATTATCAGAAATAAACTAATTTTAATATAGGAAATCCCAATCTTTAATAGCTATTCCGTTAGGTATAAATAATAAGCTGGGTGTAATATAGGCTTAAGACTCTAATGGTAAACAGCATTTAGCTCCGGACTACATCGTTCCCCTATTTTACTCTTGGATAACTCTCCCTCGTATATCCCAGGACCAGTTAACGACAGCTACTAGACCTTACAAAGTCTATCCTAACAAACAGAGTACTGACGGTCCGCATTAATCAGAGCTTGGTCAGCTCCGGCGTTCCCTCGGCACGCGGAAAAGAATGCCGCGTCTCGACAAACACCTTTTGCATCGAATCGTCCTTGGCGTCAAACTTGCCGTACAGCTTGTCCATGTCCTCGAGCCGGACGCGGTGCGAAATCATCTGCGTGGGATCCAAACTTCCGTCCTGAATCCGCTTGAGCAGCTCGTGCCAGTATTTATGGACCGGAGCTTGCCCGTTACCGATGAGGCGAATGCCCCGCTGCATGAGGGAGCCAATGTTGAAGTGGTTGGTCTGGGAAGTCTGGTTAGTGCCTCCAGTAACAAGGAAATATGGGAAATGGAGAAGATGGAAGGGAAAAGAAACATGGGAAATATGGAAATGGGAAGATGGGAGGTGAGGAAGGTAAGATAGAAAACTCACATATCCTACATATACCCCCGTAATGCCCGCCCTCCCGTAGTTCCTCACCCCCTCCACCATCTCATTCAAAATCTCACTCGTGTCCGTCTCCGCACCCAACTGCATCTCCAACCAGTGCATCCACCCTTTGGCATATTCTCCTGCTGCACACTCAATCGCCACATCCGGGCCTCTCCCTCCCGTCAACTCTTTGAGCTTGCTTACCACCGTTTCTTTCGTCGTCACTCCAAAGCTCAACTCCTTGTAATCCACCAAGACCAACTTGTTACCATGTTCCACCGGCCATCTCCCCTTCACAAACGACAATCTCGGTTCCGTATCCACCAGAATGATCTTTTTCGCACCTTCTTCGAGCGCATAAACCGCTGCCATATGCCCAATCGGACCAGCCCCAAAAATCGCGACATTATCTCCGGGGTACACAGCAGTGTCTTTGACGGCATTATACGCCGTCGGCAACACATCACTTAGCCAGAGCGCCTTCTCATCGGGAACCCCCTCTGGAATTTCCAAAAGATTCACATCCGCCAAGGGAACCCTCACATATTCCGCTTGTCCTCCCGCAAACCCCCCCGTCAGATGGGAATATCCAAAAATCCCCGCCGTGCGTCCGCCGTACATTCCTTTGACCATGGTATTGGAGTTTGTGCGTTCGCACTGCGAAGACAGTTTCTGCGAGCAGAAGAAACATTCCCCACAAGCAATTTGGAATGACGCGACGTATCTCTTTCCAATTTGGACTTTGGAGGTATCGACTTCGGGGCCGACAGATTCGACAACTCCACAAAATTCATGGCCGAGAATATCTCCTCGCGACATTTGCGCGACGACTCCATGGTAGAGATGCAAATCACTCCCGCAGATAGTCGTTCCTGTTACCCGCACAATGGCGTCGCGGGGTTCCAGAATGGTGGGACGCGCAACGGTGGATACGGATACGGATTTTTTGCCTTGCCAGGTTAGGGCCAACATGGATTTGTCCGAGGGAGGGTAGTTGGAGACATCTTGGGCGAGAGATTCGGGACCGTGCCCAATGGCTTTTTCAGCAAGGTAAGCAGCTTGAGAGGTGGCCATTTTGATAAGTGTGTGAGTGTTGTGTGTTGAAAGGTTGTGGTGAGTATAAGTGTAGTTGTGTACCTATATTATTTGTGAGTGTCGTAGGGATGTTAACCAGAAATATTCTGTGAAAAAAAAGACAATGGGAAAAGAGGAGATCAATAGAGACGAAATGCTCAATTGCTCGCATGAAATCTAGACTCAAAGCAACGCATTCTTAAGGGAAATTCTTCCCAGGTATATTTATGACGTTGTCCTTCGTCATTCGTGGTGGTTCTGTAACGTTGATCCCCTTTTTGTCCGGGCGGAAATCTACGTCATGGACTTTTCCCCACGATCCACGGTCTACGATCCACACGTACCGTTACATGTACCGTTCCATCCCCAAACCCCAACTCCCATCCCGTCGCCAATCATCCGTTTCTGTTGGATAGGTTCTCAAAACCCTCCACCATTACTCCATACAACATTCTAAACTCTTTTTCTGTAGTCTGTTCGTGCAAGTTCAAATCAATTTGTCCATCCTTGTGTCCCTGTCGCACTGCTGGTCCATTTTATCGTGTAGAGCTGCGATTTCCTGTCGACGAATTTCGTCCTGATGCCTGCGAGTCGTTTAGGGTGTCCTCTGTCAAAAAGAAAAGTTTCGGCCCCGAGGTCCAAACCAACAGCTCTCGTCAGCCTCAATGCATAAGGATGCCTGGTACAACCAACAATCCAACCGATGTACCACTAAGCCAGCGTAAGCTAATTCATATAATAAATATATATATATAAAAAAAA
>Ga0247760_1002353_pt1 | contig 14592 bp, 15 predicted proteins | sample UWRJL171409R4_FD_179936 | JGI IMG/M metagenome (GOLD analysis project Ga0247760, IMG submission 179936) | Plant litter microbial communities from Arlington Agricultural Research Station in Wisconsin, United States - UWRJ-L171-409R-4 | ecosystem: Environmental > Terrestrial > Plant litter >...
TCATCTATTTTTGTTTCAAAAAAAAAAAAAAAAGAAGAAAAAAAAATTTGGTCACAAACGTTTTGTGGAATCCAATTGAGACTAAATAAATGCAGTTCCGACTAAAGTTTCGCATTGCACCCACCAACCTTTGACGCGTCCATCATCTTCTCTGAATGCCGTCCCAACCTCTCAACGCTATCCCCACTCTGTTCAATATTCATCATCTTTTGCGCCCATCCCGCAACCACCAAAACCAAACGTCGCACCTGCTGTTCCGTGTGATCAGCGTGGAAGACCAGTCTCACTCGTGGATATTCCTTGGGAACCGTCGGATGCTGGACCGCAAAGGCGCAGATCTTGGCTCGTGCGAGATGGCTAAACAACAAGTAGTGATACATGTAGCCTGCGCGAGTCCAAATCGGTACAATAGGCGTCAGGAATGGTCGCTGTTCCCATCCCTCGGCGAGAGGGACCGAGATTATGCCCATGTCCCTTGCTTTTTGCAAGACGGCATTTGCGGTCACAGTTTTGAAGAAGAGTCGGACAAGATGTTGGAGGCGGTCCTGGCGCTATGGATGGGTCAGATTGGTTGCTTTGCTTAGACCTTCATGACTCACAGCTCTAATCTCCCCCGACTTGAGCAGATTGTAGCCGCTGCGGATCAAGGCCACAAAGGGGAATGACGGTGCAGTCGAGAAGAAGACGGGCCGAGCGAGGGTGGTAAGGGCGTCTTTGATGGTCTTGTTACCAAGCACAATTGCTGCAGAGATTGTTAGCAGGGGTCTTTCCAAGGAGAACCTCATGTTCAACCCTGATCCTTTTGAAAAAAAAGAAAAAAAAGAGCTGATTACCCCCATTGGCAGCCATCGCTTTGCCGCAGGTATGAAGCCGAACAGCAATTTCCCTCTCTAGACCAAGCGCGTTGACTAGTCCTGAACCGTTCGGACCCATGACGCCGGTGCTGTGTGCTTCGTCAACAAAGAAGCAGACGTTTTCCAACGTTTCCTTGACAACTTCGACGAGTTCCTTAAGGGGGCAAATATCCCCCTCCATGCTGTAAATGGATTCCACCGCCACAATTACCGTGTTTTTCTTCTCTTTTATTTGTGGTCGGTTTAGCGTCGACAGTAGTGTCTCCCGAAAGGCCTCGACGTTGTTATGGCGAAATGAGACTCTGTCGGTGGCACGGCTCTTTTGCATCCCATCGTGAACACTGGCGTGGATCATTTCATCGTAGAGAATAACGTCGCCGGCCTGCGGGAGACTTGTGAAAATGGCCACGTTAGCTTCAAATCCCGATCCAACGAGAATGCCGCATTCTGCCTTGTGGAAATCGGCAATCTCCTGTTCGACTTGTTCAATGTAGGCGTATCTCCCATCGGGGAGAGATCGAGCTCCTCCCGAAGCAAAGTTGGCTTGGGGATGGCGAGAAAGTTCTTTCAGAAATTCGGCACGCAAAACCCCGCTGCTTCCTAGCGATAGCGTGTCATTGGAGGAAAAGTCCCAAGCGTCCCGGTCTTTCCAAGTATCGCCCCAGAACGAATGACTAGCCCTGCGGACGTCGAGTTTCTCTTCAATGTTGCGGTAGAAAACAGGGGCATCTTGGAGGGATGGCGCTTTCAGCTCGTGAGCCTTGATCCAGCTTGATAGCATTGAAGACATGATTGTATTCTCTCACTAAGGGAGAAAAAACACAAGAAGGATGTCACCTCGTCACAGAAGATGATCGAAAAAAAAAATTTAATTGGTGGTCGCGATTACTTCCAACATGTCTATCCTGTACATTGGGAGTCTCGTCCCCTTTGCACTCCATGTGCACCTCTCTAATGTGGTGAGCCTATCATGAAACTTCTGGATAGAGTTTTGTTGGCCAGGTACAAACGGGCAACTGTTCGGTGTTAGTGGTGTTACGTGATTCGGCGGTTTCACTGGGTTGGGTTTATTCCCAATTCGGTAACTCTGCCAGATGCGGTAATGCTCCCAATTTGGTAACTATACCAAAACTGTCTCAAGACATCCGAAATGGCTTTTTACCCAGGAGAGAGGTAAGCCGCATTGATGGGTCTCGAGATGGATCTTCCCATCCGGGGTCTTGATCTCACTGCCTGATTGGTAAGCAGGTATCACTTGCATGGATTCCGCCAGTTGGGATCGGCACTTGTGTTAACGGCCGATTTCGCGTCGATAGTAAGCACGGGGCACCGCGTTAAAAAAAAGAAAAGAAAAAAGACCCTTGACAAAACTGGAAAGGGTAATTGCTCTGCACGGACATGCGTGCAGCATTACCCATGACAAATTTTCCTCCTGCAACAACCAGCAATCAACAATCTTGGACTCCCCGTCTTTCGTGGTGCCAACATCCACCCCCACTTATTCCTCGCGATTACCATTTGCGGCGATGCAGAGACAGAAACAGGACGACCCCGATAACGGCGAGCTCGAGCATGGAAGCACGCCGACCATGCCGCTTCGGTTTTCCGTATGGTCACTTGTGTCCCTTGGCTTCGCCATGACGGCAACCTGGAACGGTTTCGGCAGCGCTATCGGGGCTAGTCTCGAGACATCTTCTTCAGCAGGGACCATCTGGACCCTGGTCATTGCCGCGATCATGAACCTCGTCGTGTCGCTGGGCATGGCGGAACTGGCTTCGGCTTTTCCCGGCTCGGGCGCCCAGTATCTTTGGTCGTACAAAGTTGCCAGTCCGGAATGGGCGCCTTTTGCATCGTACTTGTAAGTTGGGCCAAACGTTACCTCCTCCTTTTACCTACCTAGGTACGTACCTAGGTGGGTACCTACGTTTGTTCTTCTCACCCCAACTATTTTTTCCTGTGGCTTGATAGGTCGGCCTGTATTAGTTCCTGCGGTTGGTGGTTAGGTCTTGCTAGCGTGTGCAACTTTGTTGCCACCATGGGGCTTGCTATAGTGCAGCTCTGCGTTGAAGGGTACACGATCCATCCGTGGCATCAATGGTTTGGCTATGTTGCCGTTCTCTGGCTGGCCGTCCTGCTCAACATTGTGGGCATACGCTTTCTTCCGCTTCTTAACCGTTATCTTTGTAAGTTCAAGCTCCCAATAAAAATTCAACACTTGTCACTGAGGTTATTTTTCGTCAAGTGTATTTTTCATTCTCGACCCTCGTCATCACCATTGTAACCCTCCTGACGAGCGCGGCTCCCAACTATCGATCCACAACCTGGGTATTCACAGACACGACAAACTTGAACCACTCATACGGAAAGGGGTTCCTCTTCATCCTGTCCTTGTTGAATAACACGTATGGATTCATGGGCACCGACGCAGGCGCTCATCTCGCCGATGAGATGCCTTGTCCTTCTATTAACGCACCCAAGGTTATGGTGTATCCGATAATTATCGGGCTTGTAACAGGTTCGGTCCCTAGAAACACCAGCAGGCGCACCTGCCCAGTGTATGGGGCTAACACTTGACATGTCTGGATAGCATGGCCCTTTGCTGTTGTCTGCATGTACACCATCACTAATGTTCAGCGAGTGCTAAATCCGCCCAGCGGGATTGGTTTGATTGAGATATACTACCAAGCCACGGGAAGTGCATTTACCACGGCGCTATTGTTGGCTGCGTTTGCCGTATGTCTGTTTGGATGTGCCGTCGCCAACATCACCGGGTCAAGTCGTCAAATTTGGGCGGCGTCCCGCGATAGTTGTTATCCCATGTCGGCATGGCTGGCAGAGATTCACCCCAGGTATAAAATGCCAGTCAACGCGGTGTATATGACGGCAATATTCACTACGGTAAGTCAAGTTCTCGGTTGATTTCGGTCCTAACCCACCTTAACTCTCAATGTGAGTCCTTGTTGTTGACTTTTCCCCATTTAATGATGCAAGGTCTATGGATTGCTCTTCCTCAGATCCACAACCATCTTCACATCCATGGTCAACGCAAGCATCGTCTTCATGATGACTTCATACGCTATCCCCCAAGGCATTGTCGCTTGGCGGGGCCGGTCCCGTGCTCTTCCGCCGACACGACATTTCCAGCTCGGGAGATGGGGACTGCCCATCAATGTGGTGAGCTGCATTTGGGTTTGTTTTCTCGACATCGTGGCCTGTTTTCCTATTCATCGACCAATTACGGCTGCGAATATGAATTGGGTTAGGTAAGAGGTCATCTCATCTCATTTCCTTGGACAGATCTAACATGTGGACTGACCATGTCCCAGCCTCGTCACTTTGGCTATTATGGCTTACATCGTCTTGGCTTGGCACTTCCGACAGCGGCATGTATTCAAAGGTCCTGGAACCGGTTTACAGACGATGGATCAATATTCTCGGCAGGCTACGGGGGGCGTTAGGCGGCATGGCTCTGTTTCTTATAGCCGCGTTGGAGTTGCAGAAAAAGATGGCAAAGAGGAGACGGCGAAAGCGAGCAAGAATGACTAAAAGCAAGAAAGGAAGATTGATGTTAATAAGGTAGGTAGGTAGGTAGTTACGTCTCACGAGACTTTAAAGGAAACTGCAGCCTCTCTTGGAGGTATTTCATGATTCCCACAACTTTTTCATCCTCATATCGTCGACAGACCAGCTGCAGGGATATTGGGATCTTGTCGAACAATTCAGGGTCGTCTACGAATAACCATCACAACATCTGAGATTAGCATAGCCACAGAAACTGCGCGTAATTCATGGTGGTGGGCTTTGCTTACAGAGTTTCCAATTATATTTATCGTCGCTGGCCATCAGATCCAATGCTCTTTGCTTCCGATCAATCTGCGCGTCTGCCATGCCCACCGGGAACACAATGGCCGGGTAGTCAAGCAGGTTCCACTGGCTGGTATATCCCCAATACCTCGCTGTTTCGTGTGTCGGTGCAAGGCCGGGACCCGCGGGACATAGAATGGCGTCTACCCCGGCCTCATTCCATAGTCTTGCATACTCGCTGCGATAGGCCTCTCGCTCGCTTTTCCAGTGCTGTAACTCGGCGACGGTAAGTTTGCGGACCCAAGAGCCCTCGCGAATCCACCGAGTCAGCGGCAACATGGGCTCTCCGGCTTGTTCCAACAGCGGTGCGTCCTCGTCTCCACCATCGGGATAGTACAAACTGGAGATGATAGACCAGGCTTTTTGATGTTGATACGGTTCCCAGCGGGAGACGCAAACATTCGCCAAGTCTTTGAGGCGTGATGCCATAGTCTCGAGAGTGCGGGTTATGGGGGGATGGGGAAGAACAACCTGGTCGTGGAACATGATTGCGATTTTCAACGGGCGCCCCGCCGTCGCGTTGTCGACTTGATAAGGTGTCCACGGAAGAGGTAGCAACGCCGGCTCGACCAGCCACGGCTTAGCATCAATGACCACTTTCATAAATATTTCAATGCCGTCGAGGTTTTTGCTCAAGGGGCCGATAGCACCAGGGATTTCGTCAACATTAGCCGCCCAGCATGACCATCCGTCGGTGGGGATACGGAAACTCGTCGGGCGCAGTCCCCAGATGCCATTATTGGCTGCGGGGGAACGAATGCTGCCTGTTCTTTTGGTTTAGTACCGCATCGATTCGGGGAGAGTCAATTTTGGTGATAACTTACCCCCAACATCCGAACCTATACCCAACACGCTTCCTCCCAGACCAATAAGAGCACCTTCCCCTCCCGAACTGCCTCCCGCAGAAAGGTCGCGATGGAACGGATTCTCCGTAATTCCATGGAGATTCGAGCTCGTTTCCAAATGCATTATCGTTTGAGGCTGGGTCGTCCTAGCATGGAATACCGCTCCGGCATTTTCCAAGATTTGCAAGACCCGCGCATTCTCTTCGGCCACATTATCCCACATGGCGACATACGAACCATGCAGACGGAGGTCTTTCATCCCAATATGTTCCTTAACAGAAACAGGGAGTCCATGTAACGGCCCCACGGGTCTGCCATGTCGTTCAAAATACTCGTCCAGAAACCGGGCGCGGTCTAGAGCTCGTTCGGGGAGTAATTCGGTCAGGCAATTTACTAGCTTTTGCGCCAATGCAGCTCGTCGTAAAAATGCGTTGGTGACCTCCACTGCACTTAGTCGTTCTCCTCCCCGGCCGTCTCCATGTCGTCCAGCGAGGGCATCAAGCAGAGCCGTGACTGGGAGAGAAGTAATGTAGAGTTCTCTCGAGGATAAGATCTGGTCTGGGATGGCCGTGACATTTTTGGGCAAGGGATGAGGTAGAGCAGCTGGGAGGGGCGGCTGGATATCGTCAACAGTGCTGTCGCGATGGCGTTGGGCTTCGCGAGCAACTTGCTGCCATGGCCTCGTTGGCTTTGCAGTCTTTGTTTCGGAGGTCATGGTTGTAGTCTATGTGTCGGAGGTCATGGTTTGTGGCTCCGTCCGGGTCGGAGGTGGACGTGCACTGGCGGACGGGGAGTGTTAGAATGGGGTTAGTGCCAGATTCCTCACTTTGGCTAGAACTGAAAGAGCAGTCTATCCATTTTGACAAAAGTCTGTCGGATATTTTAACAACTTTTTTAGGTAGGGTATGTGGTGGTGGTGAGCCACTTCCAACAGCTGTGTAACCTCAACAGGTAATCAACTTATTTTGGTCATTACCCCTTTAGGAACATGAAACTTCCTACGGGACCCGGTAGAGTTTATCATATTTTGAAATAGTGCTGTGCTACCCTCAGAGTTAGCTGGGCAATACTGTTTGTGCGACATCAATGGACTCTTACCATGTTCTCATCACCGGCTCCAACCGAGGTTGGTTCCACCCCAGCTCCTACGTAGGCAGGTAACACTAATCAGACACTGGACAGGCATCGGTCATGCCCTATGTGCCAAGTATCTGGCCCGTCCCAACCACACCGTCATCGCCTGCATTCGCAACCCCAGTCGGCCAACGTCACATCTAACCAGCCTTTTCCGCGGCGAAAACACCAATCTCATCATCTCGCATATTGATAGCACCGACGCCTCTACCCCATCGGCCGCTATTGCCCGCCTCCAAGCCCAAGGAATCACCCATCTCGACCTTGTCATTGCCAACGCCGGCATCTGCACATGTTTTCCGACGGCTGCCGAAGCGAGACTCGATGATGTCCGAGCGCACCACGAAGTCAATGTGCTGGGCCCGTTGGCAGTATTCCAAGCTACTCTGCCGATGCTGAACCACGGGTTACGGCCTGGACATTTACGTGGGCGTGAGTGTGGGGATGGGGATGGGGATAAGAAAAGGACGAAGAAGAAAAAAGGCATTTTCGTAGCCATCAGCAGCATTGGCGCCAGCATTTCGGGCATGAACCGGGTCATGGTGCCGAGTTCAGCATACGGACCGAGCAAAGTGGCTTTGAATTACATTATGCGGAAGGCACACTTTGAGAATCATGAGCGGGTTTGTGTTTTTATGGTTGAACCGGGGTAAGTCTCCTTTCTCTCTCTCTCTCTCTCCTATCCCCAAACGGCGTGCTTGTCGAGCTAAGTCCGTGGCCCCCTTACTGACGTTAACATTACTTTGTTAGATGGGTCAAGACAGAAATGGGTATTCGCGCCGCGAAGCTACTGGGACATGAAGATGCCGCTGAGACCGAGGTGGAAGAGGCCGTCACCGGTATTGTTGGCGTTATCGATAAGGCCCAACAAGAACCCGAGGCGTACGCGGGCAGGTTTCTTTCTTATTCAGGAAATAATGACGATTACCCTTGGTAGAGAGAAAGGAAGGGTTCGCCCTCTGGATACCTCCCCTCAAGCTCCAGCGGCCATTTATCCCATCTGTGCGGGTAGTAGCTTAAACGGTTCAGAAGTTGTTTGCTAGTCACCTTTTTTTGGTTTGCTCGTCACACATCTGGAAAGTCACCTCCCGTCTCCACCTCCTGCCATGAATTACCCAGTGTATAGCATTTAGTTTCGCCGGGAAACTAACTGGTATCGAGAGCAAAAAAAAGGATCGCCACGGTCAAGAGACAGGGGGTCAGACTGCTGCAGCTATTGCCCAGGGTGCGCCATAAGTCAAGTCCTTGGCAAGGGAGTCGAGTCAATTCCAAGTCAAGCCATCCAAGTTGCCGAAAATCCAGCCAAGTCCAAGTCAAGTGCAAGGTCCCCAGTACTTGGAAAACTTGTTAAGTATTTTACCTTTTTCAGGCTAAAACTAGGCCTGTTCAGGACAGGTATACCCCCCAATCAGGACCGGGTCACAGCCCCAAGACGGCAAAATTTTCACCAAAGCCAAAGCTTTAGGTCGGGTTACCCCAAGAAACTTGCCGCCGAGTTACAGTTCCATTACTACCATCGCTACCAGCCGCTATTACACCTACTAAAATTACCGCTATGACCGTTATACAATACCCCTCCGTACTCAGCAACACTGGAGCCACTGTAGGAAATGCGCAAAACCCGAAAAACGACCCAATTTACCGCGTTTTAAAGCTCCTCCGGCAGGTACAAAGCATCTGAAACCAGGTCCGATTTATCCAAGCTATCGGGCTAAAAACGCTGCTACCGAATATCGAAAATTAGCCGAAGATTCGCGTAAAAAATAAGGAGTTTATACTAAAAGCGTGGCTTTACAAGCCTAGAGAACGCAAGATTTGGATCCTTAACTACGGAATTTTCGTAGTTAAAATAGTTAATAATAAAGTTAAAGGCGCCTATTAAATCTGCAATTACTACCCAAACGTTCTATTTACCGCCGAAGCCTCCACCTTGCTAGCTAAGCACTTGAGAGAAAAGCATCGCAAATACCCCCCTAACGAAAAAGAAATAGTTACAAAAAAAAGAAGATTAAGCGTACTGTTGGCAATTTAAATGGAAAGCGATGGCGTTACGCCAATTGCCCGAACGGTTACTAATAACCTGAAAAAACACCTTTTAGATTAAATCGTTAAGGCACATATACCGTTCCGGGTAATTTAGTACCCAGGATTCCGGAAATTCTTATCAACTTTAAACTATAAGCTTTTCTACTGCGCGCTCCCAAAAAGCGGTTTAATAGTTTCTTACTAAATAAGGGATAAATTTAGCGAGGAGACCTCTTTTTTAAAAGACAAATTAGCTGGTATTATACGTCAGATCTACTTCTCTTTTAATTATTAAACTTTACCAGTTACTACAGAATTGCTTACGCTATTCAACCACTTTATTAATAGCCGCGGCATACCTTAAATTCGCCTCCTCTTACTTTAGCAACTTTACAGTTACTATAGCGGCGTAGTAATGGCGTAATTAGTATATAAAACTATCGCAAAACTTGGAATTAAGGGTAAAATTAGCTACTTTTAATTTAATAACGTTAATAGTAATAAAAACTACATAAACGCGGTAATTTAGAAGCTTAACCCCGGCCTTACCCCCCTCCAACTCGCCTAATTAACGCAGCAGTACCAAGTACGCTATATTTACTATATTATTAACCTCGTAGCCGTCTCTTTTTTTAAAAACAACGATAAAGTAACGTAAAAAAACCTTCCAGAAAATGACCTACGGCGCGTTACTAGCTAATATAAATACCAGATACTAAAAAAGTAGCGATTAAGGGGACCTATTGGAAAGCTTCGGTAGGCTATTTAGTTCGTACGGAAAAATACTTAACGCCGCGATACCTTTAAGGTAGTTGTTAAAGCCCTTATTTCTAGCGCCGAAGGTTCTGAAAATACCAATGGTTTTATTAATTTAGCTAACCAAAACCTTAAGCTTTTCGTTAGTAATACTACGCGTTGGAACTCAACTTTCTTTATAGTAAAGAGAGGGCTTCGGCTTCGCAGCGCAATTAATAATTATACGTATACGCCTAGTAATAAGTTTCTACAAAATCGTTACCTTTCCCAAAATAACTAGTTGGAGTTAGCTTTGATAAAGTAAATATTAAAACCTTTTAAGTGCTATACAAAGGCCTTTAAGGGTCGCTACGATTCTATCGCCAGCGTACTTTTAGCCATCTATTAACTCCTTACCGAAATCCGGATTAGTTTTTATCGCCACGCTAAGGCGCCTATAAATGCTACTAAGTTTCCTAATAGCCTAAAAATACCTACCCTCCCCCTCGCTAACCTTAAGCACCTCTAAGCCTTATAAATTCCAGACTACCCTAGGCTCAACGGCGCCTAACGAGGTCTTTTATTTACGATTAAAAAGGTCTTAAAGTATATTAAGATATTAGAAGATATACCTATCTACTAAATGGCTTAAATACTATACCCCGGCTTACGTATACGAGAGGTACGGAAGCATCTCGGCGATTAACGTATAACTACCGCAGTCGCTACGATAAAGGAGCTCTTTTCCAAAGATTACTGTAGCCAGGGCAATCTAGCTACGGGTATGCAACCAACCAGCGGCTACAAGCCTTACGTTTAAGCCTAAATCTTTAGTACGGCGTACTTGGATATTCGAAACGTTAGTAAGGTAGATAAGTTGGAAACTTATCTCGCTAAGTCAATATATAAGATACCAGATAACCCGTTGGCTTGGTGGCGTAATCACCAACTCCAATACCCTTGGCTATTATAAATGGCATTCGACCTTCTCTCTATCCCTGTAAGTTCTTGCGAGTATAAACGGTATTTTAGCTCAGCTAAGTACGCGTACGAACACCAACGATACAAGATGGGAGAGTATACCCTTAAGATGCTGATTTACCTGCAAAATTGGGCGCGAAATGGGGCTTTTCAGAGCAATAACTGGGATAAGGGGGGCTTGATCTTATCTGTATAGGTGGTTTAGCGGCTCGGATAATCTATTCTAAGTGTATTATATAAGCGACTGGCCAGTACTGGGCAGCTGATTCAAGTCAATTCAAGTCAGGATTTCCCTGGCAAGTCCAATTCAAGTTTTGCCCTGACTTGGCTTGACTTAACTTGTGTTGCACCCTGCTATTGCCTGCTGCCTATTCGGATGCCGCAAACACTGGATCATATTTGGAAGGTGTCAATAGGTAGGCAGGTATGTATCATGTTTATGTGCGCAACTCAGTTTCGTCCACAAATCTCCGAATTCTTGGCCTTCATACCATCTCCTTTCCGTGGTCATGTTTCTCCCAAAAACCTGTTTAGGTGGGAACGAGTATGCCGACGGGGTTTACCATCAAGGCCCCCAATCGACGATCCCTTTCTCCGCCTCATGCCGCTTTTTCGGAACAAGATCCACGTGGAATATTCTTACAAGTGAGTTTAAAAGCGAATGAGCGCTATGGATGCAGCAACAACCGGTCAGGGGCGTAAGCTGTAACCCTTGGCGAAATCGCTGACGTTTCTCCGTTTAACTGGTAGATCTAGTCCTAAGGATGTCTTGAGTTGCATTGTACTTGACAGTGCCGTCTTGGAGTTGCCCTTACGTGAGACGATCGACAACGGCAATCCATCTAGGATAGTACGTCCGTATGGCGTAGCAGTACTTTGTAGATGGTAGTGGCAGTCACCTTCGGCGAAGCCAAGTGGAAACTCTCTGGTCTTATTTTGAAGTTGGACACCTTTGATTCGCTCCTTACCTTCAAAGTTATTACCTGGAAGGTCAACCGGGAAGTCGGTCATGGCTTCAAACGCCGTGTCCATGACGTCACTAGCATAAGTCTCACCATTTGATAGTCGACCAAGACGGCTTGGCCGAGGCTTATACTGGGGTTAATGGTCGGCCGTCTTTTCAAAAAGGCAGGTTGATTTAGTGAAGGATTGCCCATGACGCAACCAGATCTTCCCCAAGTTGTGCTGTTGTCAATGACTCCCCAGGAGTTGTCAAGTTTGTGTCGACAAGGTCTTGCACTTGTGAGGGCGTGTCAGGTGCTCTCTCACGATACGGTTAACTTAGAGAGCGAGAGTATTATAAAATAGGCGCCATGCCTCGCTATCTCAGGACTCTTGACTCTGCTTCCTCACACAGCAGCTGAATAAGAACAAAAGAATAAGCAAACACAAACTCATTACAATGCTTTTCACTGCTTCCTTCCTCACTGCCCTCTTGGCCTCCACGGCTATCGCGGTTCCCGTTGCCGACATTGACCAAGTCGAACAGGTGGCCAAGAGACAGATTGGTATTGTCCCACCGCCTGGCGTAAGTGCCCCGTATCTTCCTGTCACTCCAGTTTAGTCTGGTATTTATTTATTCCTCTACTCTGAGCATTTACTGATTCTAAAAACATAAAAACCTGTAGTGTGGAAATGGCGACGAATACATACGCTGCATTGCGCAGCAGCACAATGGTTTCTTTTGCTGGAACCCCATTGCCGGTCTTTCCACCATCTGGTATGTTGGACGTAAGCAACCACGACATGCGAGGGTTATTAACACGCTTTATTGTAGCGTCATTACCTGCTCGCCTTGCTGCAACGGCCCTGACCACCCGGATTGCCCCTCTTAAACCGGGGACTATTCTATTCTACAGAGGGGTACATGTACATCAAATGCTAGCTGTACCCCATCCACCCCGGGGTTAGGTGTGTGTTGTTCTGGGCCAGGGTTCTACAATTGATAACAGAAATGTAGTCGGTGAAGACGAGACAAAAAACGGAACTGGACGGAGAATGCTGCCGGCGCTGGGAAAATCTTGGAGTGGAGGGGGGGACAAAAGACACAACTTCTCCTTCTAGTGTCAGAGTCTGTTATTGATAGCTATAGAACAGGTATCATTTGTGTTCAGGACTTCCTCGGGGCTCACCCAAGGCCCCCGCTTTTTGGGTGTCGACCTAGGTGAGCTGGTTGAGCCGGACCTCTATATGGGTGATCAGCTCGGTGAGCTCCTTATGGCAAGTCTTAACCTAGTCAACTGGGAGTGGGTCAGAATATCAGGTCTATGACGTCAGTGTTTAAGCCTAGGTAAAAATATGAAGACATTCTATGAGTCACCAAAGTAAAACCGATCAAAACCGCCGCTCTAAGCGCTGACGAGCTTCGATCTGCGATCTACTGATGGGGCCTACTTTGCTACATTGCTATATATAACTATGTGTGGGATGTAACCCGGAAAGAGGAATTTATGGTATTCTCTAGTAATTATTTTGCTGTTAGGTTTAGTCAGTAAGCCAAGATATAGCTCCATGAACATGGTTATCCAGCTCGGTATCCACAACCTAACCTCTAGCCGTACACCTCCACTGGGGAAATAAATGTTAGCGTGACGGTTGTACCACTGTTATACCCTGGCCTAGAATCATCGAGAATCATAACAGTGGCTTCTGTCACGCTAACTTTTGTTTCCCCGGCGGAGGTGTAATGACACGGCTGAGTCAAAGCTTCTAAATCAGACCCTTACTCCTCGCCGCTGGAGTCTATTTCTCTGTGCTAGCAGGCGGCCTGGGTTATTTCCAGGACTCTGACTATCCACCAATCCAGCTCTCCAATCTGACACAAGGGGAAAAAAAACCTCGCCTTATACTTTAGCTTCATCCTTCTAGCCTTAGGCGCTCCTTCTCCAGGTGTGCTGAGCTAATTGTGAGAAAGAACAGTGTCTAGGGGGAGGCTAGAAAACTACGAAGTTGTGGTTGACTGAGCTGAGTTTTGGTGTGGTCAACTCAGCGGAATATGGAGGGCGCTATGGTTGCTAAGTGTAATGGGGCTAGGCGACACGCAGGCGAAACCCCGCCGCAGCGTCTGCGCAGCGCCGGGGGCAACAGTGACGCAATAGGTCGGCACACGCATAAAAGCCGCTGTAGGTAGTGGCGCTCGCAGGGGGTTTTCCCTTCTGCAAGAATCAGTCATTGTATCGAAGTGGAATCTGCTTTATCAACTCATCGCTAGCGAATCACCTGTGTATCGCAGCAGCATCGGGCTCTTTCTTGATCGCCCTAGTAGCTTATTACAAAGTGATTCCCGGAATGAGTGGCTCCCTGGATAAGCTGTATTTGAATAGCTTATTGGAAATAAGGCCATTGTAAATGGCTTCTTTTTCTGAGTGGCTCAAAGGCTCTAATTGTCTCCCAGAATAAGTTATGTAACCCAGAATGAGCAACGCGGCCAGCCCTCATTTGACCAGCGGCTCGAAAAAAAAACCAGCTTGCAAATTTGACTGGCTTATTGGATTGACGCCCTGGTACGGGGATTCGAATCCATAAGTGCCTCATGAAGCACTCACGGGACCCCCCTTTTTACGGTACTGTTACGTCGATTTGAATCGCGCGCGCGGCGGCTGCGTTTTGAGCGCAACTGCAGTAGGGCCGCGGCTTGTGGACGTGGAATAGGAGGGCTACGGTACAGGGAGATGCTCTCGTAATAAATCTACCGTGCGGGGGATTAGAAAGCTATCGCCCGACTTTGGGAGGGCTTGTAATTCCTCGCAACCCTCTTGGCTTAGTGCGTATCCCAAAAGCGGGAAGATTTTATTTAATGATAAGAGTAGTGATGTAAATGACTTACCTAGATGACTGTTGAAGCTTCGCACTGCCACTACTAATGAGGTTACACACCTTGCACAGGTCGCAGCAACTGCGGATGATGATGGTAGTGGTCTGAAAACTGAGGTAAGAGACGGAGCCTGGCGGTGCATCACGTGACGCGAAGGTGGACCCCTCCTTTGCCAGACATTTTACTTTCCATCGGGAAGGAAGGCTCTGCCCCAAGCTGAATTTCACGTCGCAGCCCAACTTCGCCTTGGTCGGTAGCGACACCGCCACGACTGAGAGAAGCGCAAATCAATCCCGAAGACATGAGCACCATGCGAAAAAAAGAGAGATGAAAGTCTATC
>Ga0247760_1002354_pt1 | contig 14585 bp, 12 predicted proteins | sample UWRJL171409R4_FD_179936 | JGI IMG/M metagenome (GOLD analysis project Ga0247760, IMG submission 179936) | Plant litter microbial communities from Arlington Agricultural Research Station in Wisconsin, United States - UWRJ-L171-409R-4 | ecosystem: Environmental > Terrestrial > Plant litter >...
AACTTAATTGGCTTCAAAATTTCGCGGCACACCAGCTGTCTGCACATCGGGGCTTTTCCTGCATGCGCCACGCGTTGCTGCGAGGTCCTGGTGGGGTAGGGGGGGCACAAGGAGCAATTTGTGACACTACCTGGCCGATATTCAGCATCTACTCTAAATGTGAGATATTACGTATATGAGAATTGCTCAACAACATAGCTGCGAGAACCACAATGAACGCCATGCCAAAAACCTCAGTAAACCTACCCCATGCTTTTACAACTTCGAATCTGCGGTCTTCCCTAGCTCGCCGCACCGGGCGAGGATCCAGTCCGCCATATCGTTGTAGAACTCATCGCTGCAGGGTCCGTCTGCATGCAGCTGGTGATACCAGCCCTCATACGTCTTGAACTCTTTGTCGGGCACGGCGCCAGCAAACTGGTCGAAGAAGCGCTTGCTCGCATCGTAGCTGGTCACCATGTCCTTGGTACCGTGGCCTATCCACAGGCTGCGCAGCGCATCGCCAGTTGGCCGGACGGTGCCCCTTGACAGAGATTCGATTCGGTCCAGCATGCCGGAGAGACCCTCGAGCGTGCCAGTGTTATGCATCAGCTTGTCTTCGGCCAAATCCTTGACAATAGCCGGGTCACGCGAAAGCTCGGCGGGCCGCAGCTCAACGAGCATCTGGTGGCGTGGCAGCATACGGCCCAGCAGGCGACCGGCCAACACCTTGATTATACTCGGCGTGTTTTCAGGCGAGACGCCGATGAGCGGGCTCTCGAGCAGCCAGCCGCGCACGTGGCGCACCACTTCGTCGTGGTAGGCCGGGGTCGACGCCAGTGTCAGCACCTGCTGGCCACCCATCGAGTGGCCGAGGACGAACACGGGCAGATCAGACGACGCCGGGAGGTGCGATTTGATGAAGGCGGCAATGTCTGCAACCACTCGCTGCGTCGGCCCTGTGAGCCCGTTCTCGTGCTTTCCGCTGACGCTGCGGCCCCAGCCGCGTTGGTCGAAGCCATAGACGGCGATGCCCCGCTGCGCAAGCGACGTCATCATGCGATTATAACGATTGACATGGTCGCTAAAGCCGTGAACAAAGAGCAGCTTTGCCTTGGGCGGGCCATCAGGCTGTGTATGCGATTTCCATCTCAGCTTTTCTGGGTTGTAGAAACATATTTGAAACTTACCAGCCAGGCCTTTGTGTACAGGCGTTTGCCCTCAACTTCGAAGGTATCCTCCTTTGCAACGACCATCTTGTGTTCTTGTTGGCTCTGTTGAGTCTTTGCCGGTATTTCGAGAAAGATGGGAAATCCGAAGCTGGCCAGGGATGTTTGGGACTCAAGGTCTGAGGTTGGCGGTTTCCAAGTTGCACGTGAGAGTCCGTCGTGACTGCCCCTGCGCCTTTCGGGGCTTCAGCCGCGGCTGGCTGGGCCAACAATCTGAGTTCACAGCATGCATTGCCCGACTCTGCCTAGTTCACAATGCAATGATCTTCCGAAACCACCAATTGGCCAGCGTTACTGGTGAGCGGGTATATCCGACTGGACACTGTACCGTATTCAAGTTGGGCATTCAGCGAAACACAGGGTCTGTGAGATTCAAGTGCAACATTGTCTACTGACCGGGTACTTCAGTCCGGCCACCGCATCCTCATTGGACCTCGACACTTTAGCAGTGACACAGAGTATACATTTACTGGAAACGGTAACAAGCGCAACAACTCCGCGACACAATTATTAAGTTCCTCAAAAAAGACATGATCCTTACGATTGGACAACCAGCCAAAAAGCCACCCGGCTGAGTCCTATCCCCAAAGGTCTCAGGCTCCCATTGAGCGCCCGCCTTGATATAGAACACCTGTAAGACCCAAGCCCGAAGCCAAAACCAAATTCCCAGTGCCACGGTCGTGTCATCGTCCCGTCATCCCATCATTGACATGAAGAGCCAGGTTTGGTATACTACACCAAACTCCGCTTGTAATAAAACATCTATAGAAACACCTGCAGACCGGGCTTCCCAGCCAGTGCCGTAATGTAGCCCACTCAGATATCAGCGAGTTCTGTGCCCTCAAACAGGTCTTGGGTGTGTGACGGTGTGTAACTAAATTTCTCCCCAGGGAGGTCTTCATCTGGTGTCCTGATCCCGATCCCGCTGTCGTCGTGGTTTTGCTGGTTACCTGCAGGCGGCACTGAAGGGAACAACGCCCGGTCCGGTTGTGACTCTGACATGCGCGACATGTGGAAGTCGTCGCTGGCACTGCTGTAGCGGGATCCCGGGTTGCTGACTTCGTTTTTTGCGGACTGGTGTTTGGGAACCAATAGTGCATCCTGCGAGGATTTTTGTTTCATGAAACCACCTTGCTCCGCCAAAAATTGTATCATCTCGTCGATCCAACATTTTGTAACCCACCATGAGCCGAAGCTCTTTCCTTGCGCTATGGTCAGGTCTCTCATGACCGCGGTACCAAGACGCTGAACACACCAAACAATATCCGTGTGTGAGGCGTAGGGGAAGTGGCTCGCAAGGGACCGCAAGAAACCGACCCAGCGGTCCAGGACGTTGGATGCATTTGCCTCTTCATGTACCTCCTCTCGCGGTTGCCGTCCATTGCGCATAGCAATATCGCCATGCAGCGTCAGGCACTCGATCTCCCAGGGTATATTGACAGGATCCAAAAGGTCGCGCATCTCATTCAACAGTAGGTTGACAACATCATCCATGCCTCTGGATGGGGCAGTTTCCGCAATCTTCCGTACATTGATCATCGAGATCCATTCCATGTACATCAGATCGCGGTTGGCCGGGTTAGACAGCATATTTGCCGCTGCGTGTGCTGTGAGGTTGACGCGAAGCGCCCTGTCAAGTAGCCCCGCGAATATCGTCGCGGGTGCTTCCTTTGCCTGTATTACGTGATGGGGGAGTCCTCGGAATGACTCCCGGATGTGAGGGACCAGCTTCTCTGACATGCTGCGGAGTGTATCTAGAACAGGCTTAGGTACAACTTGCAACGTGAGGCTGGACACGATGCGCATCATCCGCTGATACAACATAAAGTCGCACTCTTCAATCCACGGCGAGACAGCGGGGTTCGTGAACAGTTTTTGAACAGGCATCGTGAGGGTCCCCTGAAATGAGGTGAAGAGATGGAAGAAAGTCTTCTCCTTGCAGAATCGGATACACTCCACCAAAGATGTGCAGTGGGAGCGGTAAAGCGCTGCCAGGGATTTCGCAGCGTCGGGGTCTGTACCGTTAGGGAGGAAAGGCTCGATATTTGGGAGAAAAAAGGAATCCGACTGCTGGAACGGCTCGTTCGCTTCTGTGGAGAAGCAGAGAAGTTGTGCTGTCTTGCTCATCGTGTTATTCAGCTGTTCGATACTCGATACTTGAGGCTGATTGTAAAGGCTGTGGCGGAATTCGTGAGATCGCTTCACAGGCGCTGCCGGCTGTTGGCCGACATCTGGAGTCGGAAACACTGCTCGTTCAGGCCGTGCCGTGGAAGAGCTAACAGGAAGTGTGCTGTGCGCGTTAGAAAGCCCGGATACTTTCAGGCGGCGTAGTGACTTACTTGAAATTTTGTGAATACGAAGTATTTTCCCCCAGGGGCATGGTGGGATGCGTTGCGGGCTCCCGCGTTTCCGGCTGTTCTTCCATCAAGGAAAAGTTGACATAATGGTATTTCGACTCCCCACGAACACCGAGACGTCTAGTCTTGAGACCAGGGAAGAGCACTCGGACGAGTTTCCCGAAGCTTGCTGGGTTCAAGACAGTGATTCTTTCAGTTGCGCAACGAGATGCGTAATTGGCGTATACTCGTCCACGGGGTACTGATCCTTTGCCCTTGGTGCACACCTGGTTGATCCTGCAAGAGAAATTAGTATTTCTTAGCAATATGTTGAAAAATCTAGATCGGGGATATGTACCAGAGCATTGCAAAGACCTGTCGAGTCCGCTCTGAGTTGGGCCCGCGTTCGTTACCGTGAAGTTCCTCGGCAACATCCTGGAGATGGCGGTGCTTGTTGGCGGTAAAAAGCTGTCGCATCTCCATTTCATTGTTCGCGCTGGATCGAGATCCCGGCTTCGAATGTCCAGGAACTCCAACAAAGGAGTCATTGTCATCGTTCGCGTCTCGGTCCATCATCTGGCTGTCGTCGGCGAAGCTGGTATTCCCAGCAAAGGAATCGGCTGACATCGAGTGGCGACTGATACTGTGGCTCGGGTGGTGGTTGAACGCGACACTCTGCATTGAAGCATTCAAGGGGCCGTCCAGGGAGAAGTCGCGGCTGGCTTGCAGCTGGGAGGCGAGGAGTAGGTCTTCGGTCGTCATCTGGTTAGGTGCGCCAACAAGCTCTCTGTGGCCGTGGTCGTGGGGCATCCATTGTGCCGAGTAAGCGTCGGCAGCCTCTGGGAAGCTGTGGTCGAGATTCGGTTGAGTCGTGGCACTGTGAATGGACGCCGTCGAGCCTCGCGACCGTGGCCGCTTTCTGGCCTTGGCCATGACCAGTGGATCTGCGTTCATAATTAGCACCCTGAGGTCTTGGTGGGCGAGATGATCCAGAGCGCGCAGTTAAGAAAGAAGTGCGGCTTTGTGGTGGGGACGCTGGCTCACCGTGGGTCGAGTCCATCCGCACGCTTCCGTCGACAAATGCCGTTATCAAAACAAGGACCCTAGCGAACAAATGGCGGTTGGCAAATGCGACAACCAAGAAGGCGCGCAGGGTTACTGTAGAGAGAAAAGGATAGAAAAGAATGCCCAAAAAGATGTGTTGTATTACTGCTTGCGCGCGGTCAATGCACAGTTGTGATGTCGCTGGCGTCGTGTGAATCGCATATTTTCGAGAAGGAAAGAAATCAACAAACATTGCGAGGCGCTACCCGGGCAATGCAGCTCGCTCCAGCCTCCCGCCCTGCTCCCCGCACGCACCACTGTGGCACGCACCAACCACAATCCCACCTCACCCGCAGTGGTGAATTGTCATTGGCTCGCTTGACAGCTTATTCGCAAGCGAGGGAAACAAACCGAGTCCCTTTGCAGTGTTGTTGACATTTGCCCTCGACTGTGCGCGCATTCATTGCTTTGGGCCCCCAGTCAAATGATGGGTGCGACGTTGCGGTCAAGCCTTGCAGTATTGAGCATTTTCCTCTACCATTCGCAGTATTTGCCTGGCTTGGTGCCACCGTTAGCTGATATCCGCTTTGTCCTGGCTTCCTGGCGAGAACTTTGTTTTGAACCAAGGGGCTAAAAGGGAGGTAACTTCAACTGCACCAATGCAAATAAAGTTGCATCGATCCTTCGATATGCCAGGTCCACTCCAGTTTACGGTCTTCCTCCATGTGCAATAACTAATGGTTTCAAGCTGAATGTACCGCCCGGATTGCCACACTTGATGTTTCGATGCAATTTCTGGGACATCATTGCAGAACAGCCAATTTTGGTTGAACTACTTCAGATGCAAGTCTAACTTGTCGATGGAATTCAGACCTTACAGCCCAGTGGCGGGATAGCCCCCCGGACAGAGCATTCCAGGTTTCCGTGCCCAAGTACCAATACTGTTAGAATAATTGCCAGCGTGAATATAGTCACCGATCCCCGGGTTATAGACCGTGTGACTCTTTAAAGAGGCTGTGCGTCTTGAAGGTGAGCGTGGAGCGAGTGGTCAATCCATGTCGATCAGCGATGGAGACTGCCGTGGGCCACTGACCTATGCGAACTTACATTCCTAGCAAATTAGTTAAGCCCACATCTACTCTCCCCTGTAGCCTGTAGCTTGTGTCTGGACACCAGGCGTTACTCAAACCCGGTTCAGCCTCTCCTCTGGCGTACACTCAGGCAGATTGTGGATGAGAAATGCAGCAAGGTCAACCGAACAAGTGGGCGGGCAATCCACCCTGCATTGGCAAGTAAAACCTGACGATCCGTGGGGAGTTTTGGCATGTAGGTAACTGACTTGAGATGTATAATGTATAACCGATGCATACTGGGCGGATTTCTGGCGAACCGAGGATCAAGTTGAGCAACATTCATTGAAGATGGATGGCGTGCCTGATTATTGCCGCGCCTTGGCAGCGGATCGCCTCAGGAGCATCGCCCCTAACCCGCGGCTGTTCATCTGATCGATCTCGGATCACCTGCTGGTCCGAGTGTGACAGCGTCATACAACTGTGTCTGTTCGAGCTTGTGAACGGCCCTTTTCTGCACACGTCACACCATCAACCTTCTTTGAGCCTTTCCGGATCACAACAACAATCCACAAACAGCATTTTTCTTGGTGCTTTGTTGCAATATTTCTAGGTGAGCAGCTCTTTGATCCATGCCGCAGTCCGAGCACGGCGATGGATGGACCATTCCAGCTCCACGCAGCTCCAGCTTCCCCGCTGGCTGGTCCCACTGGCCCTGGACCTGGCACTCGCAGTTGACCGCCGCCAACATTTTGATCTGCTTCTGACAACCGCACAGCTCGCTAGCTTTTCGCACACACTCATACTCGATTCTCGATCAACTTCGCAGCTATGTCTTCTCCCCAGGACCGCGTTCAGCAGTATATTGGCCAGCTCGACAAGGAGGTATGTCGCTTGTTCCCATTGCCGATCGCGCATTGCATCCTCACCGACTTGCGCCTTTTGTCGCTAATCTGGAACAATAGCTTTCCAAATACCCCGCTCTGAACAATCTCGAAAAGACGACATCCGTCCCCAAGGCTTATGCTGTCATCGGCCTGGTGACCCTGTACTTCTTCCTTATCGTCTTCAACCTTGGTGGTCAGCTCTTGACGAACCTCGCCGGCTTCGCCATTCCCGCCTACTACTCGCTTGGCGCTCTCTTCACCGCGAGCAAGGCCGACGATACTCAGTGGCTGACGGTAAGCCTGGCCGAATCTATACCCATGGTGCTGCTTGATGCTAATTTGCGTGCGTAGTACTGGGTTGTCTTCTCCCTGTTCACGTATGAACCCCCATGACTTCCAGAATATCTGGCGCGTGACCATGCTGACATATCATTATCGAAGTGTTGTTGAGAGCCTTATCAGCGTTGTCTACTGGTTCCCCTTCTACTTTACCTTCAAGTTTGTTTTCCTTCTGTGGCTGTCTCTTCCCGCCTTCCGGTAAGTCGAACTCCCACTCCCGGTGCGTGATCGCAGCTTGCCAACCGTTTTGACCCCAGTGGCGCCGACATCATCTTCCATTCTTTCCTTGCCCCGACTCTTGGCCGCTACTTCCAGAGCTCCGGCGGCTCTACTGCCAGCGGTCTCCGTGCTAAGGCCGACTCTCTCCACACCGAGTAGACAAGCATAAGGATGCGGGCCCCGGCAACACAAATACAAGGCGCACGCCCTTGAAGAGAGGGCCCTCTTAAACCATGGAGACCGGATGCAACATTGAGCTGCCCCATTCCCTCTTTGACGTTGGACATGAATTACGACTTGAATCGACGGCAGGGCTGGGACACGGGCAATTTTCGGCAGACGTCGCGGAACGGACCGGATTACTTTCTGGAGGCGGTTAGGGTAAGGTGCTGTGAATAGGTGCGGGTTTCCTTAGGGTTCCTTTTCTTGGGATCGGTTGATTTCATCAATATAGAGTCGCGCCGTTGGAATACCTGTTCTTGTACGTTGCGGTTTGGAGCGAAGGAGCGGGGGAGCAAGAAGGCATGGGCAATTTCTGTCATGACCTGCTAGTTATATATGACACTTGTTGCTGAACGGCCTCCTTGGTGATTTATCATGCCTAGAATGTTGTCAACTTGAGCTGGTTGCACATGCGACCTGTCGGATTCCCTTGGCGTTGCCGGTAGACACACGGGCCATGGAGGCTTGGCCCAAAGGAGATTTCCGGCCAGGGGAGCATGTCAGCTTGCCCCACGCTTGAAACCGCTCGGCGCCAGTTCGACGACACGCTTTCTTGAAAGTCCAGTCCCTTTGCGCCGCGAAACATTTCATTCACGTAGGAGCCGGACTACCCACAGTATTATGTCACAATAGCGAAGAGCATCTTGCTTCGATCTCAACGAGTGTGGCCAACGGAACCATTCGTTCAAACGACTACCCCATCGCCGATAAATCTGGGTTTCAACAAACACGGTGGCCCCGCGCGGGCGTTCTCGCGATGCAGTTTAGCCCTCTGCAGTCGCGATTAGCGGCTTCTCTCATTGCATCCTGTCTGCTGATCGCGCTCTACTTCACTCTCTTCTCTCCGCATTTCGCCGTCGCCGCGGAGGTGCGGGGACACTCGCCGATTGTCATTGACGATGTCGATTCCCCATCCGCCTTTCAGGCGCGAGATCCGCTCGATCCAACATACGAACCCGAGTTTTCGGCCTTTGATAGAAGTATTCTCGGCCGAGCTCCAGCAGGAGTTAGCAGCCTCCCGAAAGTTGGAGCCGCTTCCATGAACGTCGTCGCCGGCACGACACAGGTTTTCGTGTTTTCCGTGGACCCGATATCCGCGCGAACAGTGGCGGAAGGGTCACTGGAATTGAGAGGGGGACACAATGTGACGGAGTCGCAAAGACTGGGCGACAAATTTGCAGAGCGAGGTCTTGCGCCGGATTCTGAAGACTCGAATGAACTGGCAAGACGACAGAGTTCTCGAACGGTGTACATATCAGCAAACACATGCCAGCAGTCCCCACCTGTCGCAAGATCGAATACGACATCAAGCGCTCCCCAGCTAAGACTATACGTCTCGAAATCCGAGGCCAACCAATCTCCTGGCCCGCTTGCGGACAATGATTCGCAGTTTGAGGTGGAATTTACTGAAGGGGCTGTGATGTTCAACCTCACCGTGAGCGGCGACGTGTATATTGGGATCCATGCTCCGAACTCGACTGTTTTTAACGGGGCGTATAACTTCGAGCTTTCTGCATCGACCAACGCTTACTTCTTTACCTATAATGAGACAGAGGAGGCCGATCTCATCTGGGTGGACAGTGACGCCCAAGGTGCCTTGCTGATAACTCACAACCTCACTGAGAGTTCGGATCCAGCACTGGAACAAAAGATCATGAATTCGCAACCGTACGTCATGTTTGCCCAGAACAAGGACGACAGATCCATCGACGGCCTGAAGTATTCGTACTGCGGCCTTCAAAAACATGCTCAGATCGCAGCAACCAAGAACGGGCAGTTTTCAAGCATGGTTTCAACAGGGATGACAAAGAGGGGACCAGGAAACCTCCCAAAGCAGCAATTCTTCTTCAGCGGACTCAACTCCAGTGCAAGCTACCTAGGTATCCTAGCCAGGGACGGCAGCGAAAACGGGCTGGCTGGAGGCGGTGGCCATGTTTTCAGGGCGACGAGTTTCAGCACTAAATCGGGTAAGCAATTCTCTCTCAACCCTTGAATACAAGACCCTGTACTGACTGTAAACAGACCATGGCAACTGCGGTATTGTCTTCAACCTCACATTCTGTGACCAAGTCGCGTATTCAGTCCCCAGCAATCCCAACTTCGGGAACTCCACACAGCTAGCCAAGTTCTACGACGACTACGCCGCAGAGATTTACGATAACTTTAACAAGTCGCTGGCTCAGATCGCGTGTGAGGCCCCATTGAACCAGCGTTACTCCCTAGCGCGTAATTGCACTCACTGTGCGGCGGCATACAAGGACTGGCTCTGCTTGGTCACCATCCCGCGCTGCGAGGACTTCAACAATGATGCCGCGTACCTCCATCCGCGCGCAATGTCGCAGCCTTTTCCTAATGGCGATGGCCTTGATGACGCTGCTCGGTCCCAGGTAGAACTGTCCGACACCATGGCGTATAACTCGAGCCGTAATCCTCGCATCGATGAAACCATCAGGCCCGGGCCGTATAAGGAGCTGCTGCCGTGCGAGGATCTTTGTTACAATATCGTGCAAAGTTGTCCCTCTTCCCTCGGGTTCAGCTGCCCAGTGCCGGGACAGGTTGGGTTTAGCTCGAGCTATGGCCGACGGCAAGGTGATGCGCTCACCTGCAACTACCCTGGGTCCGCTCACGTTATCTCATCGGCTCTGAGGTTAGCAGCCCCGTGGATGGCTGCTCTAGCGGTGGCAGTGTTTGGACCTCTCCTAGTTTAATGATGGGATAATGCCAATGTTGACTAGCGGGCCGGGCCGGGCCGCATCTGGGTACGAGGTGTTATGACTAACGGCGATACGGACACTCTTGGTTGGGGCTGGCGTTTGAAGCGATTTGTTCTTCCTGGTTTGGTTTAAACGGTGTGCTGGGAATGGAGTTGGTGGCATTTATCAAGAGAATCTGAGCAAAGTATTGATCACCCCGTGTATGCCTCCGACGAGGAATTTGGGCTTGGGGACCGGCGTGGACTTGCGGTGGGCATGTATAAAGCTTCACTATGGGATATCCATATTTAGATAATGGAATAGAGCCACACATACATGTGATAACAATACACACATGGTGCAAGCATTTGACGTGGTGTTTGCCGAAGCCCGGTATCTGTTTGGCAACGGTTCAAAGGCTGATGAACATGCACTTATCTTGGAGAGGAAAGGAAATATGTTCCGGATAAAGAGCATTAAGTTCCCTAGTCTTCATTGACATACACTTGGCCCAATCTCTAGATACGATACCAGAGTATTTGAGTATGCGGGGGCTCTAGTCAAGACACAGGCCTCTCTGCTGTATGCGGAAAGGCATTGGGAAAGCCCCCACACATTTTATGCCAGAATAAGGGTCTGGCTTACCGTATTGTATCAGGCTTTGCTCGTGTGGCGGGAGACCCTAGTCAAACCAGGTATAGGTATGCTTTGCGGTACGCCGCAACACCTCTTGAGAAACTTATATGGTTCGCAACATCAAAACCTACCCCTTGCCCCGACAGTCAGAAGGCATAGGTCACAACTGGCTAGAGGGGGTGGGCTTTATTTGGCTTGAGCGGTTGTGTATACTTGAGTGCCTTGCCTCACCAAATCAAATAGAAGGGATATCATACTCACTGCAGTAGTTTGCAGAAGTTTGAGCTCGTCAATCCAAGCAATCACCATATGTTCAGCGGTGCTGTACCCCCCTGATGTTACAAATACCTACATCCGCCCTCCGACCCAGTCTTCCTTAGCCATCAAAATGGCCACCACCCCTTCTTCTTCACTACCGCTGTTGCGCTCTCCTTCACCTCCAGTGCCTTCTTCTCTTTCTCGGCCGCTGCCGCCTGTAGAAGCTGCATTTGGGCTTCAAGCTGCGCTATTTCGGCTATACATTCGCCAGAGCAGGTTCGTTGCGTGAGTGAGACGAACAACACAACAGCGTTACATCATCCCGCGCAAGGGGGAGACGCCATGAAGCGGGGAGGCATACCTGTGCGTTCTTCCTTGATCTCGTCTACCTCGAGCTTCGCCCAGCCCCAGTAGATAATTTGGTAGGTCAAGAGTGCGAGGAGCAGGGTTTTGGCGACGGGACGGGTGAAGGTCTTGTAGAATTCCCCCTGGGGTGTATGTGTTAGTGGTATCATAGGCATCTGGGTTGTTTGTATGCATTTACAGTTGCAGATTTTGGTTTGCCTTGTGTGGCGTAGTGCCGTTTTGTCTTTTGGAGCTGTTGGAGGGCTGTAGATGAGGCGGGTCGTACTGAGATGAGAGCACCTCTTGCGATGAGGGCGGCTCGAGGTAGCATTTTTTCTTGTTCCTTAGACCGGTGTGTCACAGTACTGAGGAGATGATAAGTTTGTTGATTACATTCACTTTCTGCACTCAGCGTGGGCTGTCGTAATCGGTATAAGTCGGGCTGGCGAGGCTGAGAGCGTGGTGAGATGTGGTGTGAGAACGCGATTTCTCAATGAGAGGCTAGTGAAGTGGAGCGGGGCATCAAGGCAAACGATCCATGGCGCCGGATGTCGGCGATTGCTGCTGATTGGACAACCCCAGCCATTTCTGATGACCCCTGCATGTCAGCCCGTACCAAGCTGCGGGCGGCAGGCAGGGTATCTCCAACGACAGATGTCCAGATGGAAGTCATAGCTTCGTCTACTGCAATCTGTCCCGAAATCTTACCCAAAAGCTACATCCGCCACCTACGTTATATAGCTCTTTTCTCGACAGTCGAAACAAGATATTGACCGTGTAATCTTGTCAAACCATATTCCCGCAACATTTCAGTTTGATCTGAACCCCTGTCTGGTCGCGTCCATCCCTTTTCAACAGCTTCGAAGCACCTACGCATCGGTCCTTAGACGATCGCCGACACAACCTCAAAATGGTATTTTCGCCTTCTCGCGATAGTCCGTCCAGGTGGACAGAACATTAACGCGAGCGATTGTACAGGCCCAAACACCGCAACAACGACGCGCGAATCTCAAGTTCGTCAAGGACCAGGAGGCCCGGCGCGGAAAGTCGGAGGACCAGCTCAAGAAGAAGGCCGAGAAGGTAGTGAAGACGCCCGTCTCTCCCATCTGGCTCAGTAAGCAATATCTGCAACTCCTCTCACCCATTGTTACCCTTCTAACCGCCTCCAGTTCTCCTCGCCTTTGTCGTGTTCGGCGGTATCGTCGTTGAGGTGTTCTCGCGGTTCTTCCTTCGCTAATTCACTGCCCACGGATGTTTCGATCAAGATGGAGAGGGCCAAAACAAGAGGAATCTGCAGGTATATACAAAAAGAGAGGGGTTCACTACAAAGTCTGTAAAATCGGGGCCGAGTCCGGGCACTAAACGACGTTGTGACAGAAGATTCCGGTTAATTTTGAGGCGGCTATGGCCTGAAAAAGAGCGCTATAGGCTTAGGCTAGCGGCTCTACTCGCTGCAGCGATTATAATATTTGTACAGGAAGTGGGCGTACGCTCGAGCGATGCTGAAGCGGACAGCGCCATGGAAGATGGCAGTGGAATACCCATTTGAGATTAAGCACCAAGGCCCTTTCGTTTTCCACCAGCTTCAAACTTCATGCGGACACCAGTCTCGAATTGCTGCTCCAGCTCCCTTGATGCTTTGTTGATATCCAGTCTTGGCCGAGAGACTGCTTCCGCCGTTGATTCTGTTGCAGCAGTGGTAGCCACGGCCTTCTTGCCTCCAAGCAGCCGCATAAACTTGCTTTGCCGACTTGCACCGCCATCGAGAACATCGACATTCCAGCGCTCCTTTAGAGCTGCGGTCGACACTACAGGGGCTGGGGAGGGCGTTGGATTGCTGACTGTAGACGTAGCGGCCTTGCTGTCCTCATCCCCGGTCTTCGGTAATTCTTGCTTGACCTTGTTCTCTCGCCCCTTCTTCTTATCCTTTTTGGCTTTTCGCTTCTCTTTGGTGCTCTGTCCGTCTACGGCCTCGGCCTCAACGCCCTCAAGCACCATGGCATCCTGGTCAGCGCTGCTGCTCTCCGCCTTTTTAGACCTTTTCGCCTCCTTCTCGACCTTGCTAGCATCTTCGGCGTTTCCAGTCTCCTCCAGAAGCTTCTTCTTCTCTTTCTTGCTCTTCTTCTTCTCGGAAGGCTTCTGACTTGGCTTTTCGGGAGACTCCTCCGCAGGCTCTTCAACAGTCTCCTCAACAGTCTTCTCAACAGCCTCCTCAATTTCCGCCCGGCGCTTCTTTTCCTTCTTCTTGGGCAACTTCTCGACCGACTCCCCAGTGGATTTGTGGTATTTCTTCTTCTTGGGCGATGTCACATCCTCACCACCTTCGAGAACATCTGGCGCGGCCTTGCGCTTACGCTTGCGCTCCTTCGTGTCGGCTACATCAGTGAGAGAAGCTTCATTTTGCTGCTCCTCTGTCTTGATCTTAGACTTTTTGGACTTTTTCTCCGCTGTGCTTTGCTTTCCCATTATGGGCTACACAGTTGAATGGCAGGCGCTGAGATACCGATAAGTCGAGATGATGTGAAATATGTGATGACGATCACTGTGGTTGAGTACTTGTATTGAAGACCGATCTGAATTGAGCGAGGTTGACGATTTGCGAGGGTGATGAAACTGTCGAGCTATTCTTGGCGCATAACCCTAACCCTAAATGCAAAAGTTTAATGCGCTTGAAGCTTATCATAGCGTGCTAGTCAATAGAATAAAATGTATTTGGGTATAAGTAAAACGCCAGAAACGTGCAACAGTTTGACATATCCTCCTGTCTCTCTAATGCTGATACTCAGCGGCTGGGGCTGAGGGGCCTGTTGAACCCACCAACGCGGTTCATGTACTGTCTGTATTCTGTTTTCTTCTCCTTGCGAACCGCGCCGACGTTGTTCCCTAGCACCTTCTGGTTTTTGGTTGTTCCGAAACCTCCAAACCCTAGCATAGCCTGCATTGCGTCCATGCCGTCATCCTCAACAACAAGGTCGTCAGCATCATCTTCGTCCATCGGGTCCATGTCGAAACGCCCGCGTGATCGCTCCTCCTCCTCACGCTGCTGGCAGTCATCGCGACTATCGTGGCTTCCATATCGCTGATGTTGCTCTGGCGCGTGACTACCCTCTCGGCGATCCTGTCCCTTGACTTTGAACGATACAGGAGCTGCTGGCACAGTTGGTGTTGCGGGCTTTGATCGTGTCGGCAGTGATGTGTCTGCCTCTGCACTGTCCCCTATTTTCCCGGGGCTGGCCGAGCGGCGGAGAGAGCGGCGGGGAGAAGCAGGTCGACCAGTGTTGACTTCTTTCTCGTTTGCCCTCTTTTCGTCGCGGTCTCGGTGGGTATC
>Ga0247760_1002358_pt1 | contig 14573 bp, 16 predicted proteins | sample UWRJL171409R4_FD_179936 | JGI IMG/M metagenome (GOLD analysis project Ga0247760, IMG submission 179936) | Plant litter microbial communities from Arlington Agricultural Research Station in Wisconsin, United States - UWRJ-L171-409R-4 | ecosystem: Environmental > Terrestrial > Plant litter >...
GAAGTATAGGATTCCGAGGACGAGGATGACGACGAGGGCGAAGAAGGCGACTACGCCGCCGACGATGGCGCCCACGGGGGTTGGGTTTGAGGTGGAGGGGGTGGGTAGTTCGGTGGATGCTGGGGTGGATGAGATTGAGGGAGGTGTCGAAGGAGCCGGAGGACTCGGGGTTGGACCCTGGACGACCGATGTAGTCAAAATCTCCGGTGGGTAGTCCTGAAGACCATAGGTGATGCCCTTGGTCACGTAGCAGTCGTATTCGGTATACGTGATGGATGGAGCAGCGCGCGATGACATGTATGCTGTGCCACATTCATGGTGGCTCGAATATCTCGCGCTGCAGCCAACGTTAGCATGGCGGTCTCGCCTACGTCAACTGGTGTAACTCAGGCCTTACCAGCACAATGTTCGGGATCCGCAGGCGCCCGCATTAGTCTGTAGAGACCGCGGGATGCAGGTTGTCCAGAAGGTTGAAGCACAGGACAACGTTGGCCCGTTGCAGCAACCGCGGATGGTTCCGATGTTGATACAAGACTGCCCGATCCCTATGCAAGTTTCGGACACGCCAGCTTCTCTTTGTCAACACAATAGCACCTGATGCTCTGTTGGGTTGGAGGTGACATACTTTTGTATTCGTCATACCATCCGCAGTAATCGCTCGGGAGGATGTAAGGGTCCTGTCTCCGGAACAACTCCATAGGGGCCAGCTCGGGCGGGGACGTGGGAGCAGGCGACACGCCGTCCAAACTCGGTGTCTGCTCCTGGGGCTCGGGGGTCTCGTGCGGGGGTTGCCAGCGGCTTTGGCTGGGACCGCCGAGGAAACCAAGCCCCGATGCCGTCTGCAGTAGAGCTGCCGCCCACAAGGCTGCGAGTAGTATGGACATGTTAGAAGTCAGCACCAACCACCAAAAAGCAGCTGCGGGGTTCAAACAGTACGTGGAAAGGAGAAAGCCAACCCTACAAGCTGGCCCCAAAGGGCGAGGAAGGCCCCGATTTAAGACTCCGCCGTCTGTTCCTTGGCAACCACCCGCTCGGGGCTTTTCTGTTAGTCAACAGCCTGGGCAAGCCATGCAGGTGGGAGACTGCCTTGGTTGCATCATCGAGCGGCTGAGATCCCGAAAGCAATTCGTGCATCGCCTAGTCTCTTCTGTTGTGACGGTTCGCAGAACTCACAGCAGCTGCTTGGGAGTAAGAGGACAACAGCCATGTCGGGCGCAAGAATGGGATGTCGAATCTGCGCGCCAAGTCCAACGCTTGCAACCTTTTCGAGGCTCAGGCTCCCAGATCCGCAGACTTGTACCCCAATCACAGCACACTGCGTCACTTGGCACTCAGCTCGCAACAGCTAGCTTGACCTTATCACTCATGCGCACACCCAACCAAGCACGCAGCAACATCACAACCGGGAATTTTGGGGCGGGGTAAAACGCCACATTGCACACTCGACAGTTCACACATGAAAATGAAGCCCTGTGATGGGGTGGTTCCAGCAGGCTGTGCGGCTGTGCGCTCAAACCTGCAGCTCCGACGCGTCCCGACTAACCATATTTGTGCGTACCTCTTGCGCGAGAGACGTAACATTTTGTCTTTTTTTGGACTCAGTTGCGCCATTCCTCTGCCTCGCCAAAGCGAATGCTCCTCCGGGCAAGAAATCCCACGCCTAGCCGGAAAACACCGATTAAGTCCGAGTCGAGTGCATTTGGAAGACCACGAACTGAAGCTGGACAACGGAAAAGGAATCACACACACCGGCGGTTCACCCATTGAGAGAGAAAAAGAGGTCTGCCGAAACACTGGCACTTACACGGGAGACTGAGGGTTAGGGTTCAGACTTTCACATTTCCCTTGCATTGCAATGCCGTCTCCAAGTTCACATCATCGCTGTTCCGTCATACACCTTAAATTTCCCAAACTTAAAAAGGGATAGAAGCAAAAAAGAAGGACCGATCGTGAGTTGAACACGAGACCTACCGGAAGATGCTTATTGCACTGCAGCCGGTTGCTCTACCACTGAGCTACCGGTCCTTTTCAGGTGGATTACCTGGGTTGTGTTGATGGAGCAGAGTTAGGGCTTATGGGGTAGGTTCTGCATGGGATCCGTTGTTCGATCCGGTGGAGATGGGGCGGACTCCGCTTTGCTGCTGGATCCGTTTGGTGGAGATGGGCCGGGCCTCGCTTTGTCGTCGGATTTGGGTTGTGGGGCCTGCGGAGTTTGGGCCGGTACAGTGCCGGGTGCCGATCTTTGCCGGATTTCGGATGACTTGGGCGGACTTCTGGCGGAGAAGCAGCGGACTTTGACCACAAGGGCCTAGAGGTCAAACGACTGTTGATTTCGGACTTGGGTCCTAGCGAATGAGTTTCCAGGTGGGAACATAAAATGACCACGAAATCCGCTCTTTCGATTTTCTTCCCAACCTCCACTATAGTCATCTCGTTCTCTCAGCCCACAGCTCGACAAAACTAGTATGGCGAACCAATCGGTATTGCGCGCCTTGGGTAAAGACGGACCTCTGGTCCCTCGAATCGGCTTTGGTGCCATGGGATTGGGTGTCTCTCGCACTGCCGTCCCTCTGCCCGACCCACAACGTCTCGCTGTCCTCGACTATGCCCATGAAGTGGGATGCACCTTTTGGGATACGAGCGACATCTACGTAAGAGCTCCAATACCCCCTTCTTGAGATTGTCTTGATGCTAATGGGTACGGTTCTGGAAGGGCGACTCTGAGGAACTCATTGGAAAATGGTTTGTTACTCTGAACATGCTCCGCTGACTCGGTGGACTGACTTTTACAAGGCTGTCACAAAATCCCGAAAAACGCAAAGATATCTTCCTCGCGACGAAGTTCGGCGGGATTCTTCACCCCGGGGGTGGCTTTGAATTCCACGGAGATGCAGAATATGTGCCTATTGCTTGCGAGAAGAGCCTGAAACGGCTCAATGTGGAGACGATTGACCTGTGGTACCCCCACCGTCTCGATGGTTCGACACCCGTCGAGCATATTGTGGCCGAGATGGTCAAACTCAAGGAGTGCGTTGCCAATATCGGGAGAAGATATGTATGGTGTTTTTGCTGACGTTTCCGTAGACAGGGGAAAATCCGCTACATCGGCCTGTCCGAGGTGACTGCGGCTACCCTGCGACGTGCACACGCCGTGCATCCGATCTCGTGTGTTCAGATGGAGTACAGCATGTTCAGCACTGAGATCGAGTCTCCCGAGTACAATCTCCTAGACACATGCCGCGAACTGGGCGTTGCAGTCGTCGCTTACTCACCATTGTCCCGGGGTCTTCTTACAGGCAGTCTGAAGGGAGCCGGCGACTTTGAAGAAGGTGATGTACGCCAGTACTATCCGCGGTTCTCGGAGGAAAACTTCCCCAAGAACATGGAACTCGTCAATGCAGTCAAGACCGTAGCTGCCAAGAAAGGGATTACCGCCGGCGAAACCGCCTTGGCATGGCTGTTGAGCCAAGGAGACGACATTTTCCCCATTCCCGGGTGAGTGTAATGATCCACCACAACTCCAAATTAATCTGACGGCGGGAACAGGACGATCACTCGCAAATATGTCAAAGTGAATTTCGATGCCACCGATGTGCAGCTTACCCCTGACGAGTCGAAGCAGATTCGTGAACTGGTGGACAAGGCGTCTGTGTTTGGGGAGCGGTATCCAGCCGAGCATGCGCACGCCCTGTTTGCCGATACACCGCTTCCGGAGGATTGGAAAAGAGAGGAGAGAGACACTGGCATACGGGGATACATTGTGCCTTCCAAGTAGAATAGTTACACCGCTGTAATTGACGAGGGTTCCTTCTCCAAACAGAATAGATGGGACGCATGGGTGCCTGATACGTAAGGCCCTGAGGTTTTGACCAATCTGGTTGTTGGATTAGGCAGCCATGCTGGGAACGCAGTGCTCGCGAACAAGAGGATTCCGATGGCCGGCAGGCACAACATAATACAACCAACTCAGCGAGCTTCCAGTGCAAGTACTAGACTCGACACATGTCTCCTGGGTACCCCTACCGGCCTCTCACAGGGTCAGCCATCCGCCTCATTCGCATTCTGCCAGGAGAGGATGGGACGGCGACAGACACATCCGCGCCCCATTTGCTCCGTTGCAAGCTCATCCACATAGTTTTCGACGCATCCCCACCGCCACAGTACATCGCTCTATCGTACGTTTGGGGGAATGACCGGCGAAAAATCGAAGTCGACGGCCATGTTGTCTCCATCCCCTCGAACCTCTGGCACGCGTTGTGCGCCATTTACCAATTCGAAGCACACGATGCCGCGCGAGGATATGGGCCGTTCCCGATGGAGGAAATGATCTTCCGCAATCGCCGCCCATGGATGATATGGGCCGATGCGCTGTGCATCAACCAAGCTGATAGCGACGAGAAGGCCGTACAGATCCCACGGATGGGCAAGATCTACAGCTGCGCGACGGAAGTTATGGGATGGCTCGGCCATCGACCTCCCTCCGGCACCGACCCGGAGGTGATCAACGACGTCTTTGAAAAGGCGAAAGAGATCCACAAATTGATCCGCAGCGACAGAAACGCGCTAACCAAGCTCAAGCTCAAATCGATAGTGGGTCTGGACGAAATCTTGGGCGACGTTGACGACGTGGATCGGTTCGTCGAGACGGTTTATGCCATCGCACAGCTTCCGTACTTCCGCCGGCTGTGGATTATCCAGGAATACGCGCTCAATGAGGCAGTGTTCGCATTGGGCCCGCACGTCTTTGACGCCGACGGGTTCACTTCGCTGCTATTCCTGCTAAGCTACAGGGCAAAGTGGTTCGATCAACCCGTGCACCTGGCGTGCCTCGAGGCGATGGGTTGGATCCGCGACCAGATTGGGCCGATGTCGCCGAGGGGAAGGGCCAAGGCCTTTTTGGATAACCACCGCGACGAGGAAAGTCAGTCAGGCGATGACGACACCTCCATGTTGGACAAGTTTGCAAACAGGCTGCAAACAATTCTAGACCTCACTTCGGCGGCCCCGTTCGAAGCCACAAAGCACCACGATATGATCTACGGCCTTCTCGGGCTAGTATCCCCCCCAGATCCCATGCCTTCGGAATTGGCAATCAACTACGCCGAGGACTGGGCCGAAGTATGCCGCCGGTACGCGCGGTTCATCGCCGAGAGGACAGGTTCCATCTCCTTCCTCACCAGATCCGCATTCCGCCAGTCGCGGCACGTAGTCAACCCCCTCCCCCCTGCATCGCGACGGAATCTTCCCTCCTGGGTTCCCAACTTCAGGTCCTGTAGCATATCCTTCCCGGGTGGCGCCATGCCGCTGTATCTCTATAAAGGCGACCGCTACCACTGTGGCCGCGTCGCAGTCACCTTCTCATCGGACAGCCACGCCATGACACTCCAGGGCTTCGCCCTCGGCCGTCCCGTAGCATTCACCCCCGACCGGACCAATCTGACCCAGAAGGCCCTCGACCTCGTCTTGGGCCCAGACCGACCTGAGAATTGCCTCTTCCGGCGCACCGACGCCCGCGAGTTCCTCGATCAGATCCTCCGACCTGCCGCGATCCGACAGGGACGCTCCGTCGACGCCGTCATCACATCGTGGATCGAGAGCTGGGAACACGCGCTCGGGTCTGAGTCGGAGGCCCCCTCCGAAGCGCGCCTTATCTCGCGCACCTTTCGGTCGTGGCTGTTGAAGGAGAGAGGGCCGGAGCAGCTACCTCTCCCGCTGCCGGATGCTCGGAGGTCGAATGGGACCAAGATAGGCGGGCGTGTCTTTTCTGTCCGTGGCCTTAATGTCTGGCGGCGGATGATGGGCAAGTCAATTATGAAGAACTGGCTGGTAACGGCTGACGGGCGCGGATGGATGACGTTGTATCTGCATGAGGGCGTTGAGGAAGGAGATGAGATTGTGGCGCTGCGGGGGCTGGAGGAGCATCCTGCGGTGTTGAGAAAGGCAAAGACAACGGCTTGGGGGGATAGATGTTATGAGATTGTGGGGTTGGTTATCGAACGGGTGCCTTTGGTAGGGAAGCCGTGGGAAAATGAATGGGAGCAAGTCTTTGAAAGAGAGAAGTACCGTTGGGAATCGTTCACATTGGTCTGAATTCCTCGTGTAAATGCTTGTCTCTAGAAAGAAATACACCAAGACACCAACTCCTCGCAGACGTTCGGGTTCTCATAAAACGTTACCCCAACACTTTTCAGTATTTCGCAGTTCACTTTAATATCGTCTGTGGGCGGCAAGTCCGTTCTGTCAAGTTACCTACTCCATCGCTGGCTTCAAAACCCACACCCCCTCTGTCGCAGGCTATCCGACCATAGTTGGAGCCTCCTCTGTTCCAATACTCAGGGACTCGATCCCTATCAGCTTTGCAAGTTCTTCCGAAGTCGGTGGATCACTACCATTGTCAGCATATCCAGTAAAACATTCACCCCTTGACAGGAACAACAACAACAACAACAACAACAACCACAACAAAAGTAACCCCAGAAATAACTCACCCAAACCTCATCCCCTTCTTCATACACTCCTCCCTCACCCTCTCCGTACACCCCGGATCTCTCTCCTCCTTCTCCCTCCTTTTCCGTTCCCACTCCCCCCTAAGCTCCTCACTCGCCGGCGCAGGCACCAACCGCTCATCCGGCAAGAACCACTTCACCTTCGGGACCTTCGTCCCATCCGCGCCGTCATCAAATTCTGACTCTCTCATTCGCGACCCCTCCGGCCAGCGATCAATCCACATGGCGATCTGGGCGGGCGTAAGGCCGACGGCGTCGACGACGCGCCGGTCGGCGGTGAGGGAGCGCATTACGCCGTCGCGGCTGAGGATGGAGATGCCGTGGAGGGTCGAGTCGTGTTTGAGGTTGATGAGGCGGGAGAGGGCTTGTTGGGCGGGATCGGAGCGATCCCACGTGCCGCAGCTTGGGGGAGGGGTGGTATTTCCCGGGGTTGGGTTTGTCATGGTGGTGATTTGGAGGTGGTGATGATGTGGAAGGAGGGAAGAAAACGGCTGTTTGTACGACGAATCTGAGCTCACAAAATTTCCTTTTTCATACCTTGCCCACGTGATATTGCTCACCTCGGCTCAGGTCCGGCTCAGGATTGGCTCAGGTTTGCTCAGCCCAAGAACCATTTCCGGAAGGTTGTGCCGCAACATGCATAATTACTTCAGTTCTAGCCGAGCGAGCCCAGAATTGGTCCCATACATAAAAATGGCAAAATTGGTCCCCGTCTTTCGAAAGCGAATGGTTCCGCCTTCACCTTGACTTTACCCTTGTCACAAGGGGCAACCCACTCCGCCAGAGCTTAGGAGGAAAGAAAGCAGGTTGATCACGGCTTGGAGCCAAATTGAAAGGTACTATTGGCAATAATCTTCTATGGCTGCAAAGGTCCTTGCTCTTTACTCTTTGGTTCTGCTAGAGTGCCTTTTTTATATGCCTGCAGTTTGCACTAGTGCGATCATACTGCAATCATACCAACCGCATGCACGATTGTCGTAGCTGAGCCTACCTAGCAGGCACGCAAACTGGGGCCCCTGAGCGCTCCCTTGCACCGGCAGGGCAGCACCACCCCCGTTGGGCCCGCTGTTAGAGGGGAAAAATCTACTGTGCGTAACAGAAAAGACAGGATTGGCCCGGCGGAAGCAGCCCGGCTGGGCGAGGCGGCGCCTGGCAAGTGCACGGAGACCCCCCACTGTTACTATTTTTCTAGTTGGCTAATATTCTCCAAGTTCAAAGTCCACTTGCGCCAATATTTGTGGTATGGAGGATTGCCAAGGCTGTCTACATTTTTGGTTGTGGTGGATTTCGTGGGTTTTCGCCGGCTAAGGGGAGTCACATTGGAGTCCGACATTGGAGTCCGACATTGGAGAAAATCGGAGCAGCTCTCGGTGCAAGGAGCCCGTTTATGCAAGCGTTCCAAGGATGTGCGACAAGATATCAGAAAGCTAGCTATATGAAGTTTAAGCGAAATCAAAATGTAATGCCGCGTTTTGAGCGCAGGGTACTGATTTGAAGGACTTAATGCTGCACAACTTCCGCAAAATGTCAAAGTGATTTTGGTCACCACGTGAGCCCCAAACAAATGTCGTGTCCAAACTAAGTAATGACGTATACAAGCTAATATTGCCGCCTTAACCTTTCAACTAACCTAATTAGTTTATCCAACCCCAACTATCACTGGCAGCGACTCGATCCTGCATCTTTGAATAGAGCGAAGGATTACGCTTCTATCATACTAGATCTCCATCCTCGGACCACGCTGCTCGCGGCACACGGACACGACAAACAGGGCAAGGCAACTATTACATGTACCTAGTGTCAAGAACCCCACAACTCTCACAATACTATCTATGTAGCATTATACCATGGGCGGCCTTGTACTGGGTAGGAGCGACTCCTTTACAAGTGCGAGTTGACTTCTGCTGCTGCAGTGCCTTGGAGGATGGTCTAGGTAAGGCATAATGCCGACCGCGGCGCTCCGGTCCGAGAGTCCGAGCCTGGTACCGACGTCCTCGCAGCCAGGGCCTGGTCCATGTTTTGACCGACGCCATCACAATTCCGTGAGGGCTACTTGGGCACTGTCTTGATGTTCAATCCTACCTGATGCCATGGAACATTGGCAAATTGCCTATATATAAGGGTTCCCATTTCCCTCTGCTGGTGAAATAGGACTTCTACACAAGCACATCAACTTCTAAAACCAACATTCCTCCTCACATCACTTTCTACTATTCTTCTCTATCACAATGCAGCTCTCGGCCTGCCTCCTCGCCCTCACGGCTTCCTTCGCCATGGCCCTGCCGTCTGCTGAGCCTGTTGCTCCAGAGCACACCATCCAGAAGCGCTCTTGCTATAGCAGCGGCGTGACCTGGGGAGGCGATCGCGGCAACGCATACGGAAAGGCGACAGAGGCTTGCAAGGGTTTTGTCGGCACTTTCTCCTCCAAGGATATCAAGTACGCCTGCCGGAACCTCAGCAGCAAGAAGAAGGTCGACTTTACACTGCACTACATTGGCTCCGGTTCCCGTGACATTGCTGAAGCCGAGTGCTATGACGGCTTGAGAAAGGAAATCGACAACTGCGACCGCGGAGGCTCTACGTCTTATACTAACTGGAAGTACTCGTATGTGATAATCCATACAAGCTTGCAGTGGACCATGGAAAATTGATGCTGACTTGGCGTATTTAGGGCCGACCCCAATGACGGGCAGTGCTAGAGCGCTCGTTTTTGAGGAGGTTGAGGTTGTGAGGGTACTCAACCCTGGGCCACATGATCATGGCAGACTCGGAGTGCAGGACAACTGGACTTTTTAAATTTCATTCTTCTACTACACTCGTTGGTATCGACACATGCTACTGCATCAAGTTACGCCTCATGGGATAGATTTTCTGGTTTCTATGACGGCAAAAGGGCGTGTTTGTTCATTAGTACAAGTTTTCGTTCAAATCTCCAAAAAATTGAACATCATTGATAGTCGTCGAACAGCTTAAACTCAACGTTGTTGCCAAGATAAAAAACAATATCCGTTCTTCTCAATCTATTTTGGTAGCACTGGGAGAGAAAGGAGCCGTGTGGACGACGGTCGAGGAAGCAGAAGTCTAGCTAAATCTCGAAATAGAAGAGTTTTCTGTCAATGGGTGGGTCAGCTTGGGGACTATTCAAGAACAGTTGACACTACGTTCATCGGTGACAAGGGTTGTGTTGAGGACGTTACAGCTCGGCTTGCTCTCTGCCATACAATCCGAATCAGGGCTCTTAATATATACATTCGACTTGTTCATGATGACGACAGCGCAACCTGGTGGACTTCTCTCGACGCTCCATGCGATCGTTGTTCAAAAAAGGCCTTACACCGAGTTCCTCTTGACAGGTGCAGCAAATGTGGACAAGCCTTCCTGAACCGCCTGCAGTCAAGAACATTTTCTGGCTTGCTACTGGGTCACACAAACAAGCTCGATCAGTATCTGGCAGAGCCCTATTGGCCGGAAGTGATGGTATTCGACTGGCAAGACGAAGAGCAGACTATTGCGGAACGGCTTGAATTCTTTTGTATCCGATCTAGTCTAGTCCGCTTCGACCATGCATGCTGCCGCAGCTTCGATCTCTGTAGCATACCGACCCTCGAACGCGAGGTTATCCTACGGTAATTTGCGTCGTGCTATACGGAGTCCAAGTGGCCCGGACGGCGAACACCGGGCCCAACTCCTACGGCAAGCGCAAGCGACAGCTTTGCGGCGAATATGCTTGGGAGGCTCTAGCAGCCCACAGCACCTAATGGCCCGTTGACATATAGTTTGCTGTCTGCGCCAATGCCTGCGCGGCCCCATCGTCCTTCCATCTTGCGTACATCGTAATTGGAATTGTTGCCTGGGAGCTATCCTTACAGATTATGCGTCATCTGCTTCCATCGAGAGGAATCTTTAGTCGGGGGGTACTGAGAAGGGGCCTCTGAGGCTGTGCGGCGGCGGCGAATGGGATCACCCTAGCTCAGGACAATCAGCCACCGCTTACCCCAGCTCAGAATGACGAACGAAAAAGGAAATTTCGTGTGCCCAGATTCGTCGCAGACAACCGGGCCGTTTTTTCGAAAAAGAAAGGGAGATTGTAATTTTAGAGAGGACGTTGGGTGAAAGGCGAATTAAATCGGCATGGCTCAACGTAGAGAGGAGATGCGGGGTTGGCTGTTGGAGGTACCTATGGTTGCCTTGAATTTCACTGGATTTGTTGGTGTCGCGCGGAAGAGAGTTGTTGCTTGGGTGACAGTGCATGCGATTTTGGGGTAAGTTACCCTTCTTAGGAACCGTAACAAATGTCCATGAAGTTCTCGGCGAGGGAAAAGCCCGGTCTACAAGACGTACCGGCCTGGGTTAGCTAGCTTCAGTCCCTGGAACTCGTTAAATCCACCTTATTCGTTTATAGAGTAGTGGTAGATTTTGTGTCAAACTCTGGGTCAGGGCTAAGGAGTTCGATGTCGTGGCAACTTTGCTGCTTCCGCCTAGGTCGCTCAAGGGTGACGCTAGCCTGAGCGAAGAGGGACTGGGAGCAAGTCACAGCCAACCACGTCCTTGTAGTGGAGCAGCTGTCGTGGTTTTGTCTCGGTCCTCGACTTGTGAGTGGCTGTCGCTGCAATGATTGCTTGGCACCACTGGACCGCGGATATATAGCTCTGGGTCGCCGCTTCACCATCACCGCGTGCACGCGCTCTGCTCAACATCGCCGACGAAGACGGAAAATGAAGCAATACATTTTCCTCCTCGCTGCGGCCGGCGCTGTCAATGCTGCGCCAGCACCTACAACGGGCCCCGTGAGCTTTTCCCAATTCAGTGACAAAAAGACCCCTGTCTCACATAAACCCTTCATCAGCCCGGAATCCCCTCAAAATCCGTCGCTCAAACTGAGCTCGCCTCTCTCACCGTAAAACCATTCGCCGACCCCGGCGGCTACAATCGCGACCTCTTTCCCCACTGGGGCACCCAAAGCGGCACCTGCAACATTCGGTATGTGCAGCGATTTTTCATTCTTCATTTAGGTCTTGTAGAGACTCAGAAACATCTAACCCCCGACCCAGAGAATTCGTCCTCAAACGCGACGGCCTCAACGTCCTCACCAACTCCGCCTGCACCTCCACCTCGGGCACCTGGTTCTCGCCCTACGACAACAAGACCTGGACCTCCCCCGCCGACATCGACATCGACCATATGGTCCCGCTCAAAAACGCCTGGGCCAGCGGCGCCAGCAAATGGACGACCGCCAAGCGCGGGCAGTTCGCCAACGACATCGCGTCGCCGCAGCTGTGGGCTGTGACGGATGATTTGAACCAGGCCAAGAGCGATAAGAGCCCCGATGTGTGGAAGCCGCCGCTGGTGACTTTTTATTGTACGTATGCGAAGAGTTGGGTGGAGGTTAAGTATAAATGGGAATTGAGCGTTACGGAGAAGGAGAGGGAGGCGTTGAGGGGGATGATTGAGACTTGTTTGGAGGGGGGTCAGGTTGTTGGATCGGGTGGGGGAGATCAGGGTGTTGGGTCGGGAGGGGAGAGGGGAAGGAGTTTGGTTGGGGGGAGGGGGTTTTTGGTGTTGCTGGGTGTTTGGGTTGGTTTCTTTGGGGAGGTATTTGGCTGATGGATTCAAGGGAGTTAGGATGGCAGCGATACATCTAAACAGGGTGGGTTTTGGTGATATCTATCTCTAGTTCTGGGCGAAAAATGAAACAAATGACAACAAAAAGAAACGCTTAACTATTAAAACACGATCCACGTCTCAATCGATGCCCTGAAAGCACCCATCATACCCCTCAGAGTAAAATGGGCATAGGGTGCATACACTTCTATCCAAGCGCCATGCTCATCCCCCAACCTGATACAACGCCCGCGGCAACGCCTAACTCATATCGCTCGACCCCTGCTTCGTACTCTCTTCAACAACATCTTTCTGCTTAGTTGAGCGAAGATGGTAGACGGAGAGGTAAATGTGAATGCAGAGGACAATGTACTCTGGAAGAAGACCCATCAACCCGAATATCGTCGCAGATCCATACAGCGAGCTCCACTCCGACCTGAAAATCTCGGCTCCAGAGGCAAGAGCGACACCGGCGATGCCGTATGCCGCGCGGACGCAGAGAGGAAGGGCTGCGGCAAGGCACCATTTGATGTACTGTGAATAGATGTTAGTACTCTAGGCACTTTGCGTCGATGTGGGTGTAGTGAAATCCTGTCTCAGGAAGTTGCTTACAGGTCTGTGAGCGGGCGTGACCATGGTTTTATTCACAGCCAAGACGACAAAGGAAGCGGTGAGAGCCACGAGAACGGCAGAGAACAAAATATATGCGGCTTTAGAGAGTGTTGACTGGGTGCTGGCGAATTCCGATTTCCCGGCGTAGCCACCTGCGGCGCCGAGAAGGCCGGCTGCCGCTAAGACGCACGCTTTGATCAGGCGAAGGAATATGCTGACTTTCTTGATGTCGCTGAAATCGTGCTCTATTCTAATGTCCGTGTGGATATTGGGTTAGTAGGAGCGAGGAGTAAAAGCGCGAGACTTCAGTGAACAGCTGCGGGGAGTTGACTTACACAAGGCGAGCGTAACCCAGGAAAGCCATGAGCAGAGGGATGAGGCCGATGTTGAGGAGGACGATGGTTGCGATGATTAAACTGCGGTCATCCTTGTTCTGTTGCTCGATGATTGTCATGATGCCGCCTACCAACCGAACTAGACGCCCAACGTCAGTCATACTTGAGGTTTTCGCCGTCGTGGTGGTAGTGAAGTGCCACGTACTGGATGAAAATGCTGCTGGGGGATACCACGCCGTGCGGGGCCGGTGTTTCCAGTTCCGAATCATCAGATATAAGGAGATGGGAACCATTGGGGCATACAAGACGATCTCGGCGATGGCAGCCGCCGTGTGGGAGTTGACAGACATTTCCGGGGTTATTTCAGTGGGGAATTGAATGAAAGTTGATGATTCAACTGGTGAGTTGAACTTGTGATGCGAAGACCAGAGATGAGGGTCACAGTGAGAAAGGTGAAGGAAGATCAACTTATATCGATTCGGGCTATCCTCCCATGTACCTGGCGACGGTTTGCTGTGTGAGGTCGGTCTGACCGGGGTGTGTTCTGGTTGGCCACAGCGACACGGCGCAGCAGGGAAAGCACGATTGGCCTCTTGCTCGATTTCGCGGATTCTGACCCAAAGCGGTATAGCGCAGCTCGAGACCGCTACTGCGTAATTGTCGAACGGGCCTCAGCCCTACTCTCCGTCCCTCATCACCTCACCCCTCATCTTTTTCCCTGGTAATTCCAACCACCAGGCACGCGGAAAACGGCCGGAAATTTTGGCAATGCGATCGCATTCGCCAATGCACGACAAGACGCGCACGAGGTAACGTAACGGGCGGCCTCATCCAGCGAAGATCAAGTACCGTCCCCAGCACTGTTCTTCCGCCGTGGCTCGGCGCTGCGTGATGCAAGCCCCGCCCACGATTTCCCCAACTCACGAAGACCCTGAAGACCCTGAGGAGCCAAGACTCTTGGTGTAGTCCCCGCAATCCACCACGCGAGTTGCTAGTGTCGCGCTCTTGGCACCGCATCTGAACTCTCGGATTTCTGGAATCCCTGGTCAGGTACGGGCAGCAGTACGGAGGCGAACTTTATCTCGCCAAGATGGTCGGCGTTCCTGGGCGATCCAAAGCGTGCCACACCTGCCGGCAGAGGAGAATCAAGGCACGTTGCCCCTCCCCCCAAGGTGCCTTACTCATCCGCGGAATCTGACCGCATTGGGACTGGTCTCGCGGTTTCTCGGCATCCTTCGGCGCCTGTGCAACCGTTGGCCAATCACCCCTGTGGCGATGACCCGAAGGAAAATTGACAGACTAACAATGCAAGCAGTGTGACGGCGATCTCCCCAGCTGTCGAAACTGCGCAAAGTCCGGCCGCGTATGCACCGGTTACCAACACAAGCATGCCTTTATCCTGTCCAAAGACATGGTGGTCGCCGGGGCTGGCACCAGCTCAGAATCTGCCCTGCCGCCCGACCAATCACAACAGCTCCTCCTGCCGGACGAATCCGACTCCGGCAAGGTCATGGTCTCC
>Ga0247760_1002359_pt1 | contig 14570 bp, 6 predicted proteins | sample UWRJL171409R4_FD_179936 | JGI IMG/M metagenome (GOLD analysis project Ga0247760, IMG submission 179936) | Plant litter microbial communities from Arlington Agricultural Research Station in Wisconsin, United States - UWRJ-L171-409R-4 | ecosystem: Environmental > Terrestrial > Plant litter >...
ACCCGCGTCGATTATCACACCTGCCGCCATCTTCCTGTACGGGTGGTCAGCTCACGCGAAAATGCATTTTATGGTCCCCAATATTGCCGCTGGCTTATTCGCTGCCGGTTCTATCATTTGTTATCAGTGCATTTCTGCTTACATCTCCGACGCATACACTCTGCATTCGGCATCGGCATCGGCAGCATGCGCATTTCTACGGTCGACATTGGCGTTTATATTTCCATTATTTGTCCCAGCATTATTCGGTAATCTCGGCTATGGCATCGGAGGGAGCATTGTAGGAAGTATTGCTATTGTCTTAGGGATCCCGGCACCATGGATCATCTGGCGGTATGGGGCGGGGATGCGGGGATCAAGCCGGTTTGCTGTGGATGAAAAGGTCTGATGAACAATACAATAATCTTCTACGGCCTCAAGGTCGTTGTCCTGCACTCTCTAGCTCTGTCAGAGAGGGCCTCTTATACCAATCGTCGGAGGTGCTCGGCGTTCATGCGAGCTAAGCCATTATCGTTGTGAGCTGAACTGACTGCGTCAGTTCAGCTTGGATGGTGCAGATTCGCCACCAACCCCGCACCTGGTCAGCATCCGCTGACCACAGGGGGCACCACCACCTTAGCCGTAGCCGTGTGACACTCGTAATAGCGGTTACCCAGAACTTTATGGACAATTCGTCCAGGCCTTCCGCCTATTAATACTTATATCTATTACTAGTCGTTAATACTAGGGATATTTAGGAGATGCTTTTACTATTTGTTGCTCAGTAGGCTCCGGAGCACTATACTATAAGCTCGGGAGCGCTGTGAGCTTTCTAGAGGGTTCACGGTTGCCCTTGGCAACCGTGGCGAGATGTGTTACCGCGTGCCTTGTGCTTCCACACCCTGTACCTCCTGTGCTTTACAGGAGGGTGCAGCGCCTCTAGCGCTGCGTTGCAGTGGTTTCAGAGGCTATATCTCAACAGTACCATTAACCATGCCAGAAAGGGGGAAGCGCGCAACAACAGGAGGCAACTCCCTAGTCACACCGCTTCGCTATTAAAACTCACTTATACTGTTAGCAGCTATACGGCTGCTGCCACTGCCGTTACCCCGCCCTTTAAAAGTGACTCCCAGTCTAGCTCGCCTAAAAATAGGGAGTGTGAGAAGACTTTGGCAGGCGGACCTCCTATTCCTCCTCGGGAAGGATTACAAACTCATGGCCAAAAACCTCGTTAGCATAACGCGATAAGGCTCTCTTTTAATCCTTCAGCCTAAGGAGTTTAGCTAAAATCTCTTACTCTTACGTGTTAAGACATTTCTTATTAAGAATCCCCTAAAGGCGATCAGTCGTAACCATACACATTACATAATAAGTACACGTTCCCCCCTGGCAGATATATATAAACTGTAAGACTCGCTTTTACTTACAGTTTTAACGTCCAGACCCAGGCGTTAGCAACGGAAACACTTCACAACTATAACGATACCAAAGACACGAATAAATTCGGCGCTTACTAGACGACAGTCGGAGGATAAAAGAAGTATTAATTTTCTGTTTTTCCTTACACTGTTAACAGACGTGGCAAGCAGGTAAAGAGAGGAAACTGGCCAAGCTTTTTTTATAGAAAAAGAAGTTTAATAAGGGGGAATCGTGTGACAACCCCTGTGGTCGTCACTTAAGCCGGCGCGGCCTGACGAATTTCTCGTAGAATAAACGGTGTGATTTAACAGTACATACTGGACACACTGTAGGGATTATAAGACGTGGGCAGCTAATTAAGTCTTCTTCGTTGCTGCCCTGTAGGGCTTCCTCTTCCTCTTTTCTCATCTTAGAATTTACATACGATTGAGTCACTTCTTTGGGCCTTGCTCTGGTTGCCGGGTGCCCTCGCTGTGATACTGTTACCTCTCCATAGCTACAACGAGAAGGCCTTATTCCGAGTAATTCACGACTTTGGCTTCCATTTACGAATACGGCCCCGGAAGATCCACCATACCGACCAACAAAAGAGGGCACGTTTTATCTATGTCACGGTACCGTGATGCTGCCTGCCTGCGGCTGCAGCTAGATGTAGAAGGACTATAGTGCAGTGCCCTGACTGTATAACGTTCCACTTTTGTGGTGTTTACGCATTGCGTCCTTTGGTGCCGTGACAATCTAGTGCTAGGAGAGTTTATGCGGACGGCCGAATCTAGAGGATTGGGAGACGTTTATTTTTACTGACGGGGTCTGGGCCATGAATGATCCAATGTAGAAAAAGATACGCCTTAATTCATGACGACGAGGATCCGGACGAACTTGGCTTTTAGAAAGCAGAAGTCTGAAGGGTGGATGTTTTGGGGCCAATTTGCTTGCCGATACAAAGGCAGAGAGGATGGGTTTGGCCTAAGGAATATATGGTGGTGTTAGTGCTGCAAAATACATTCGATGGGTGGTGCCTCTGATTATTGAAATTTCATTGACATATCCAGGCCACAGCATTCCAATAGGACAATGCACCATCCCACAGAGCCATGATTACAAAGGACACCCTCAGATCATTTAGCGTTAATCTTGTATAGTATCCCGCTTATTCCCCGGACCTCTTACCTATTGAGAATGTTTGGTCCCGGATGAAAGACTAGGGGGAGATAATGTGCTCGGGTGATAGTTAGGAAGTGTTACTTCCTGAACTGTTGAGGCTTGTGTGGGCTGCCTGGGATGCAGTTCGTCTTGCGCACTTAATGCCACATCGCCGCAGGTTGGTTATTGAAAAAGGAGGCGATATAATAGATTGTTGGATTCCTGGCCTTTTGACCCCCCCCTTTTTTTTGTGTTTGTGATGCGCTCTGGCACGTGTACAATTCTGGTTGTTTCCACGCAGCGCTGACGGAGGCTAACCCCCCCCAGCCCCCCGTTAACCCCTATGTCGATCTGCAGCGGTAACTTATTTAACGGTGGCAGAGGAGTAACAGGTGATTGTCGCTACATCCAGCCTCTGATTGGCGGCCAGCAGCGGCGCTAAATTGACTCAACTGGCAGCAGCTGAATGAGGCCACACCAGGTCACTGGAGGGGTGTGGCGCCTCTACTAGTGTCGGTCTCGGCCGGCGATCGGCAGAGCGTCGCGTGATGGGAATGCACCCAGCCATCAGGAGCGAGATTACATGGCAAGCGGTTGACAAAATAAAACGGACTCATTACCTTGACAGTACCTCCACCCCAGTATAATTTGCTGGGAAGAACCAGGTAGCCAGCAGGTAGCGACCTGATCAGTTGACAAACCTTACACTAACAGATCTCCCGACCTCACACCACAGTATCTTGTCATTGAATCATTTACCCCTTTGCTTTCCTACCTATTTTCTTCCTCACCTCAATTTTATTTTTTCTGTTTTAAACTGTACATTAATACTATATCATCTATCCGTAAGTTACACACTTTTCTTTTCATCCTTAAGCCTTTGGGTCAAGGTATAAAATGGGTTGGTAGTGGTGCAAGGCTCAGTGGGGTGATAGACTATGGGAGAAATGCTAAGCCACTGTTAGTACAGGGTCTCGTGCTGAATTTGTGAGTCCGTGTTTTTTTGGCAACCGCTTGCATGGTAGAAACTCCCGCAAAGCTGATGATAAGTTGGTCTTGTTGCCAAGAGGCACAATGCCTGCGAGGCATCAGGTTCAAAGTCGAACCATCGTGGCCTGAATGTGAATGGAAAATGTGTCTGCAGCGAGAAGAGAACCTCACCTCACCACTTTTCAGACGCACGCCAAGAATGTGGCTTTCCATCACTCCACCACTAAGCAAAATAAAAACGCTACAAGTAATCACAGCAAAGATATTCACCCGTTTACGTGCCAACAACCTCATCGCCCGTTGACGAAGACAGGAGATTGATGCAAATGCAAATCAGTTAACTCGACCGAGATGAAAGTACCAACATTCATCGGCATTCTGGCGGCCCAGCCGACCGCTTCCTCCTCCAAGCGCTTCCCACACAAGAGAGATCTCGTGTTATCCACCATCCCAGCAAGCAGTCTCTACAACACTTCGATCTGTTCTTGGGGCACGGCATGTGATCCTGATCATGGGTCGGAAATTTTCCTGTGCCCTGACTCCGGCATTATGTGCGGTCGATTGTCAAAGTTTACGACTTTTACTTTTCTCACTGTTCGTGCACGTTTCATGAGGTCTCCCTTCAATGGTGCTTAGATAGCTAGCTGACAGACGGCTGAAACAGGCCGTGGATCGACATTGCGGTGTATTCTCAGGTCCGCTGCAGGCATGTTCGGAAGAGTATCCGCTTCGGAGCGCAGCTGCGGATGTCTGGGCACTATGCGTCACCAAATTGTAAGAGCTCTCTACTATCATTCCTTTAATTCTCATGTGTGAAGTAACTCGCAATGGTCTCGTCCCCGTAACAGCTAACAATGGTCCTCTTGTGACCGCCTGCGTTAGATTCAGTGAAATGTGGTCTGAGCCAAGCAACAGTCATGGCGGCCCAATCGCGTTTGACACACGTTCTGGGAACTTTGACAAGGTCAACTATCTCCAGGAGACGGATGACCGCACATGCGACAGGTCCAAACCAGACTTCCAACCGGTACGGGTAGCACTTCAGCCATTTTTACCCTAGTTTAAAAAAAAAAAATTTTAACCTATCTGACCCAATAGACAGATTCTAAAGCAAGTATGCTCCAGTAAATTTGCCACCCTTGAGGAGTCTACGAGAAAGGTCTTCCGCAGCTCGGCTCGCACCGACGAAGAGCAATCGGTTCTATACTGCCAAGTGGAAGCGTGAGTGTGCATCTCCAGCCATTTATGACCCTTTCCTCCCTCTTCTTCTTCTTCTTCTTCTTCCTCTTCTTCTTCCTCTTCTTCTTCCTCTTCTTCTTCCTCTTCTTCTTCCTCTTCTTCCCTAACAGCACTAATTACCTACCCTTTTCACCAAAATGCAGCGCGATCCACTACACGCGGTGCACCCAGTGGCCCACAGATGGCAAGTCCGCCCTGGCTTGCGTCCAGGACGTCACCTCCCGTCTTGACTGGGTCGACTTCGCCCTTCTTACCGATAACGGCAAGGACCAATGCCCCAGCGTATCCGACATGATCCGCCGTCTGGCCATCTACAACGTCGTCTTCCTCTTCCTCTTCCTGCTCTTCGCCAGCCGGCGGCTCGTCCTTGGCGTGTTCGGGCGGCGGCTTGGCGCCCGACTCGGCCCCGAGGACAAGGCCGTCGAGACAAATTACTGGACCTGGTTCCTGTCCTTGGCCTTCCACATCGGCTGCACCGTCGGCACCGCGATCCTTACGCTAGGCAACGGCAGAAACACGGCCGCGGTGCCGCCGGATGCGTCGCTGAGGCTGGATGTGGGTATCTGGCAGACTATGGAAATCTGGGCTCTGAGGCCACGCATTGCGGGCGTGCTCGCGCTGATTGGGCTCGTCCATCGGGGATATACCGGTCGTGCGCTGCGCGCCATGTTTGTCAACATGCTGATGTGTTTTCTGGGCGTTGTCTGGAGCGGAAACCTTGCTTTTGGTGGCGGCGGCGGCGGCCGTGGTGTGAATGGCAACGCGCCAGACGGGTGGTCGGCAATGACGAGGGGTGCCTTGGCGGCTGTCATTGCGCAACTGATCTTCGTTACTATTGGCGTGCTGCTGTTCTGCGGCGCCAAGGGCTTTCAGTTTCTTATGCAGCGAGCCAAGCGGCAGAACGAGATGCGCCATCCTGAACCTGGATCAAGGAAATGCGGAGTCAGCAGGAGGGAGTTTGGGAAGCTCGACTGGACCATCTATGTCATATTTGCGCTGCTGTCTCTCTGGCTCTATGCCGCTAGCTGGGCAATGTGGGTCGGGTTTCTCAAGTTGTACGGCCCGCTATACTGCCCCTCGTCGCTTAAGCAGGTCGATCTGATGTGGTGCCTGGGAGGTTTGGGCACCGAGCTGATCAGCCTCGTGTTCGACCTGATTGCACTTGGCACTGGGAAACCACGCGCGAACCTTCCGGACACGGCGACGTCCCCAAGCGGAGAAGATGCAGAAGCAAAGGGGCAGCAGCATGTGGGAATGAGCGAGGATTCATATCCTCTGGCTGCCCACGGTGTTCCGTATTATCCAGAGCAGCAGTACTCGTATCCTTCGGCGCCATACCCGGCTCAGGGGGACCAGTACTACTATCCTTATTCCTACGATCCTTATTCCTACAACGGTAACCAATACTGTTATTGATGGTCTGCGGCGGATTTTGGGGTTGTTTTTTTTCTCCCATATCTCTTGATAACAACAATTGGGTGGATTCGTGGTTTTATTGTTTATTAGGGTCCTATGAATGAGTGGATTGAATGAGGTGTTGCATATATATCGCTGGGGAGGTTAATAGGTAATTGAGTCGGCAAATCTCTACTGTGTGAGGCTCTCTATATCAGAAACCGAGATATATGTTTCGCTTTCTGGCTAAAACACGGTGCCAAGGCCCAAGCCAAGGATCGTCAATGTGCCGTTCCCACTGCAGTTGCGCAGCATATAAAGGCGATACGAATTTGATAGCTGTGTGATGATGAAGTAGGAAAAGGTTGGGGTCCCCGGTTGAGGAGCTGCTTGCTCTCAGGTGCCTTCATTACCATTTGGGGTGAGGGAGGAAGGGCTTACGTGTGCGAGCTCTGACGTCGACACAAAGAAAGACTTGGAGATTGGAATTAGATCCCGCCCGGTTTTGACAGGTCGTACGTCTCACAGCACCCCGAAATCTCGGGATGTTGGGACGGCAGCACCGGCTGGTCTTAGCTATTCGGGATGCTTGCTTGGATAGTGGAAGCACGGCTGAGTGGAGGAAGAATGAGAGATGCATTGTACGATGAGATGAGAGCAAGATGAAGACGAGTAGGGTCGGGGAAGAGCTGGGTGTCCTTAAAATTGGGATGGAACCTGACACTGGGGAAATGCCCTCCATTCACGTCTCAGCCCTCATTGAAAAAAAAAAAAAAAACGGGCATGCGCGATTTCCATCCTTATTTTATGCAGCTTTATGCTTTCGCAAAATGGTACTCGGCTCATCATGCCCCAGGTAGCTCGAGAAAGGTGATGAATATCAGCCTTCCCCAAACCAACTACATCCCTTCGCTCTGCAGGTTGAAGAGAAATCCGCGGAGAGTTAGAACAGCAGTTTACATGGACAAAGAATATGTTGACGCCTTGCATTATTACCTTGCATTGACACCAGTTTGACATCACACTACATATAGTCTGACAAAGCCGCCGATCCCGGTCCTGGACGGTCTAGAACACATAAAGAACCCTATATGTAACCGCCAAGCCGCATGTCTTGACGCAGGCCCCCAAGAAGACCATCGCCACCCAACCTTTCCAGAAACCCACCCACCCCACTCAAATTCCTCATAGTCCGCACGAAATGCAGCCTCTTTCGATCCAGCCATCAATGTCCCAGCCTCCAAATCAGAACCGACACAGCTGCATATCCCTCTCTAGGAAAATTCCTCCAACTCCAATATATTTCCCCGACAAAAACCGCACCTCATATGCGTCTTTTCAATCCCGACCCCGTTCTGCCGGACCTTCACGGGTACATCTCAGCAAGAAAAGGTACCGGGCTTTTTTTGTTGAACCTGCACTGACGGTATGGCTTCTTGCCAACGAAAATCCATCCATTCCGACTTCCAAACCGTCCTTGTTAGTAACATATGCTATGCCCAAATATCAACGTAAAGCGCAGATAGCCGTAGTGACAGCCGAGTTACAGTTGAGGGGTGAAGAGATTGAGCTCCATGATTAGCTCCCTGTGAATCTGACTCTTTAAAAGCGGTGGTGTGTGACTACCCCCGCAGGCAGCCGCAAGCGGCCTAAGAAGGGGGCCGGCGCGGCCCGGTGGTAATATTAGTAATTCTTATAAAATATTTTTATTTTATGCTAGGAGTTATTAAAAGTTAAATTTCAAACAAAAATCGTCCGGCTGTGAACAGCCTCTTCCTCCTCTTTTAAGCCTTTGTTTATATCCTACTAGTAGAAAAGTTTTTTTCTAGTAGGAAGGTTTTTAAGCTGAGACACGCTTGAAATTTATATCATCATATATATATATATATATATTCGCACTTACAACTCTCGTCTTTTTGATAACTAACCACTCCCGCTCCGCTCTATTGCTTGAAAGTGCTGCCAATCTCTCCCCAGCGGATGTTGGAAAAGGTCACGCTCGCATCTGGCGTGTGCTGGACGATCTGGCGAGGGTCGCCCTCGGTGGAGTTGCACGGCCCGGAATTGCCGCTATCCATCCAGGTCATGAAGCCGCCGTCGTCGGCCCAGAGGCTGAAGATGAGCACCATGCCGCGGGCCAGGGCCTGGCCCATGACCTCGATGCCGCCGCGCTGCTGGGTCCACGCGGCCGTGGCGTTGCAGTAAGGGTCGTTGATGTTGTCGGTGGTGCGGCCGGCGGCCGTGGTGGCCGTGTTGTGGATGACGGTCCCGTTCTGGAGGTAGAGGCGCGTGATGTTGGCCAGGGCGCCCGTGGTCGGCGACGTGTGGAACTGCGTGATGACGGTGAAGGGGAGGAGCGTGTCGACCTTGTTCTGGGCGCCTCGGCCGTAGAAATCGTGGTGGCCGTGGGCGTAGGGGTTGTAGCTGCAGCCCCACTTGTCGCAGTAGCCGGATGGCTGGCCGCAGTCTAGTTCAGTGTTGCACGTCCGGATGCGCTCGGCGCGGCACGGGTGCGGCGTGTACACGGTCGAACGCGAGTTGGCCTCCCAAATGTCCATCTCGTTGCAGCAGGCGCCAAGCTTGCCCGTGTTTGCCGCGCCGTTGATGAAACCAAGTACGGGGCACTGCGCGTCGCAGTAGCCCGTGCCGTATTCGGCGCCGGCCGCGTTGAGGCCGCCCGATGCCTTGCGGCCGCCGTCCAGCTCCATGTCCGAGAGATATAGCGCACCGTTCATTCCGCACGGCAGCTTGGACAGCTCGACATCGAAAGTGAGCTCGTTGCCCAAAAGCGTGAAGTTTTCGTAATTCTTGCCGTCGGCGGCCACAAGATAGACGCGGGGTGAAACGGTCACGGTCTTTCCATCGGCATCCTGTCGCCACTGGTTGAGTATAAGGGCGTCCCCAGACGTCCTTATCCCGCGAATAGAGCTTGTGATCATGTCAGCAAAAGTGATGCGCTCATCTATGTTGATGAAGCTGAGTAGGTCAGGTAGGTAAATGAGCAGGGTTGGCCATACTAGTCAAGACCTTCGAGGGCGCAGTTCTTGGCGCACGCTTCTGCAGTCTCGCACGGTGTAGAGCCCACATTACATGAGATCTCGGGGGAGGATATAGAATGCAGCGGACGCGCGAACGCATCTTGAACGACGGACGTGTTGACGGCTTTGCAACCCCCAGCGTTGCTGCACTTGTATGTGGTGAGCGGCGGGTGTCGCTCCGGGACCGACGTGCCGATTTGCTGGGCTGTCGAGAATGACAAAAGAAGAGAGAGAAATGCAGCTTCTAGAAATGCCATTTTTGCTTCTGCGGAATGGATGCACACAATTCACAATTTTGACAACTGAAAGGCACAATCCTAGGGTTAAGTACCTACCTTACCTGGAGCGAGGTCTTTGATTTAAAGGAGATCTGGATATGCCAGTCACCAGTTTTCTCGGCGAAGGTTAGTTCACGGCAGGGGATATATTGCAATTTCTTAGTGACGGCAAAAAACCTAGAGAAGGCTATATTGCCAATTCGTTTCGGAGGCGGATCCCGGCTTTCTGAAGCCGAGAGATAGCTAAGACGGGATCCGGTATTGCGTCCAAGCAGCGGGTGTGGTGGACGCACAGCAATCTATGAGAAAGGCTACGATGGGCTGGGGCTGCTCTTTAAATTTGGTCGCGGGACTCTGACGGCGGATATCTGTCCAGCTGTCCTCCTCTCATTAGTGCGCCTAAATAGGACGAGTAGATTCTCCCGGCAACCCCCGCTGCCTCGCAAATGCTAGGGCCGCCATCCCATACACCCCAATTCTTTACCCACGCGGCCCTCAATCCCTGGGTTTGGTACCCACAAGACCGCTCATGGTGGGGAACGGGGGGAACAGAGGTTGGCCTCCCAGATCCGAATCGCAGTGCCTCTTATTTCTGATCAAATATGGTAAAGGGTACCGAGTGCCTGAAACTCTTTAGGGAGATCGATTCTTCCATAATCACAACCAGGATGTTTCTTCCTAGAAGATAGGTTAACACATCGAACGACGTTTCTGGCACTCATGATGAATCGAAATCAGAGCATGCCAAGATGTAATATGCCGAAAAAAAGGGAGATAAGCTTTTTGAGTCCCCCACATATCCCGGCTGTTCTGGGGATCCACGGGTTCACCCGGATCTGACAGCGGGCCGATTAACGATAGCGACTGTCTCGGCATAACCTTATTGATGAGACTACTAAAACCGCCTCGTCTCGGTTAGAATGCTTGGAATAAGCGAGAATAAATTCGTCCGAGCACCCTTCGCATCACCTTACCACTGTAGACACTGTAGTTTACGATAATTTGCAGAGCCCTTCCCCCTTTGAGGGGGATGGAAAGATGCTGTGCACCGAGTCCACAACCTTCTCATCCAGTTGCTACAGATAAGTCGCACTATGGCTTCGTGGCTTGAGCTCGGCAAGTCGGTGTGGTAGAGCTCAGCGTCGAGAACTAGGACGGTAGTGGCTAGCTGGTTACGGAAGAGCTATGCGGTCGAGAACCATGCGTCGAAATCCAGCAGCTGCGGGGCCGCGCGGGACATAGATTGTATGCCGATCTAGAATGTTGCAAGACAATGCAGGCACTCCGATGCCATCCACACCTGTTGAAGAAGTGTGGCTACCATGACCCGTAATATGTCGTCTTTTGTGTAGCGTTGAATCCTTTTTTATAAGAGCGGTGAATTGGTATTTGCAATAGCCAGCTGTGGTTCTCGTTTGCCTAGCCCATCTGACCAGACGTGTGAGACAGCAGTATATTCCATTCCGGCCTGGTAATTGCTGACTGTGACAATAACATTGCCGTGGCCAGATAAAGAAGCCATGAGAAGAGGGCAGTCCCCCTTCTGCAAGAATGGCGAGGATGTGAGCCTGGGTCGGCTCGATCTCAGGACACCTGCCATCACAAGGCAGGTCGATGCTATCGGAGTGCTTGGGTAGTAGGTTTGGCCCAATGTCTCGCCGAGGATGCTGATGGACAAGCATATCTCGGGCGCAACGAGGCAGTCTGGTCGTTGGGCTTCATCTAGGAACGCGAAACGGGAGGCGCGCGCGCGACAGGGAGACACCGCTCGGGATCTTATGTAGCAGTCCCGGCGCTGGTCACCCGGCATTTTGAGGGAGATTCCTGTAGTATGCGGAAGTGAAATGGTGCAGCCTCTTCATCGTCACGAAGCCGTCAACCACGAAGTCTTGAGCCGCAGTTGTAATACCAAGACCCTCGGCCAGTATGTCGAAAAATAACCAAGCCTGAAAGAAAGATGACTGTTCTTGGGCAGATCGTCCGGTGGGTCTGATTGCGCCAAGGGTCGTATCAGACTGGATGAATCCTGCCATTGCTTGCGGACGGGATAATCTGCAAAGTCAAGTCCATCGTATTCTTTGTTGCTGGCGAAAGGAACACTCATGTGTCGCCAAAGATGGCTCTCAGTGCACGGGATATGGTCCATGGTATAGGGAATTACTGCGCGGGCACCCTGATTTTTACTGGGGGGGCACCCCCTGGCACAGCACCATAAAGGCCACTTAACAGCGCATTTGACGCAATCCAGTCAATCGCAGCGTATATGCAACGTATTTACAGGTATAAGAGCGGTTTATTTTACAATACCTATCTAATCTAACAAATTCTAGTATCCGTACGTATCTATCCTCGCAACTTGGCTGTAGAGTAAACCTCGCAACCGCTCCGTATTCTCTTCGCAGGCAGCTTTGGGCTGATATTAACACCTCCGGAAATTAGGAGGCCCGGTTTCTTTCGTAGTATAATAATAAGGGTAATACGTAATTCAACCAGCTCCAGCTCTGGCTTCAGCTCCAATACGCGCTTCAGTTTATTCTTTAAGCCAACGGGTCTTCTATAGCGTTTAAATAGCGTAGGGACAGCTACTAATACGCTACTAGCCATAACCTCATCACTAGACAAATCTGTCGCAAACTACCCACTGCGCCAAAAAGCGGGGAACCCAATTGCTTCCTGACCCTAGTAGTTGCACTTATATCTGACACACCCCCTCAGCTCTAAGACCTTTTAGGGTTTAGGGCTGGAGAACTTTGCCTCCCGGAGACCACACAACTCCGTTGCCCGCACCTTGTCTGAGCTTATGTAAGGTCGGGTGGCAGATAAAATCTGCTTTGCCTGGGAATTGAACCCATGACCTCTCTAAGCAGCTAGCACCATAGAGGCACTGAGACTCTTAATTGTCGCAAACTACCCACTGCGCCAAAAAGCGGGGAACCCAATTACTTCCTGACCCTGGTAGTTGCACTTATATCTGACAAAATCCAATAACGTGCGTGATAAGCGAGCGGATAAAACAAGCAAGCGGATAATTTTCCCCGCAACGCAACTCCCTTTACCTTTCGCAACACTTCCTCAACTACAAAATATAACATTGCGTTCAAACGAAACGCGGTTAATCTTAACCCTTAAGGCTTTTTTTAAAAAAAAAACCTAAAACTTAATCTTTATAAAGTATTAAAAGTCTATTCTATTCCTTATACTACCCTTTACACCCAACGCAATAATTAGCCTATACGATACGATACTTTAGCCAATTTGCACAAACCTACGGATTTGGAAGAGAAAATAATTATTTAATATATAATTAAGCTATATACACGCGTATTCCACCCTCAGCTTTATTATATAGAAATTTAGCCAACCAATTACTTCGCAAACGCAACGCGCCTCCTATTAGCGTACGATAGGCTTACAACTTGTAATGTGGCCAGCGAAACCCCGCCGCAGCGTCTGCGCAGCCGCTGCGGCGGGGTTTCGCCAGCCACATTACACAACTTTATCAAGCGCTAATTAAAACTTCAGACACGTTTTACGCGTAAATACAATTACTAAAGGGCTAAGTGCAAAGATCTAAAGGTTATTCGCAAGTAGTTTGCCCTTATACTATTGGGAATAAAACACACTGTACAGTACTTATGCTGTACAGCAGCATAACAATGCTGTGCAGCAGCATAACAATGTTATGCAGCCCGCTGCACAGCACAACAAGGCCCTGCAATAAAACCTCGTATTCTACCACACTAAGAACGCCACAGCGCTTTAGCGCCTCGGCACCTCGGCTTTCAGCCTCTACTAAAGGCCAATGGGCTAATGGCCACAACTATAATAACCATAGCTCGCCCTCTCTTTTAAATAAAAGAATCAAGCACTCATCCATCTTCTTCTCAATGACTTGCCTCTATCACCATTGTGACCCATAGCTTTATCAACAACATGTAAAGGCCAGTAAATCCCACCCTTGCAGTCGTATAAACTGCCGCAGCAAGTGACGGCAGCTTGGCCGTCGTGCCTGACCACACCTCCCAATCCGACCTAGACCCACTGGAACATTTTGCCAACCTACCCCGCCCGCCCCACTAATCGCACCACCATTAGGGTGGTGCAATTCAGGGCTTCCTTTTCCTTTTCCTTTTCTCTTTAGTTTTAGATTTCTGCTAATAGTACAAAATAACCTTGCGTGAGCAATCGCATTCCAATTGCCGTGACACAGCCCGCTATACCGTTTCCAGCTACCCTTATGCCTCACGTCAGCAAATGATGCCAGCTAATTGGCTATATAATCTAGATTAGCGGGCCGGCGATAAGTCCGCTTTTATCTTAATGCACAGAGAACAGTTAATCGGAAACTAGAGAGGCGAAAGTCCGTCATCTGCTTTCTCTTTGGGTTTGTTTTGTTAATTTGTGTGGCCTGACTGGTCTCAGTGAGGTCCAGTACAGGAGGTTACAGGGGGTGAGTCCCCTGTAACGGGCGCAGCGGAAGGCTTTAAGGGTACGATGACTGCCCGGGACGGGGTTAAAGGAAGCTAAGATCAGCAGACCAACCTGCTGTAACAAGCAGAGATACAGGGGTCTATACCCTGTAACAGGGTGACTATAGTAGGCTTTGCACAGAGATCACGAAGGTTAAAAGGTTGCCCTAAGGCTATATATAAACTATCTTACTTAAGGTAAAAGAAAGGAAAAGAATCAGACACTAAAAACATAGGAGGGGAAATGGTTCTTTATAAGGCCCTTAGTAGGTGTGGGTCAACCTTATAGGGGGTAAGGGCCCTAAAATACAAAAGGAAAGCCTATACTATAGAGGGAAAAGTACTTACGTTAGCGCTGGAATCCAAAGGATTCCAGGGCAACGAGTTGGCTATGCTAACGTAATAGTAGTAGTAGGTCTACCCCTATAGGCCAAGCCTATAAGTAGTGGGTCCTCGGAACTCCCCGTTGGTTCTAGTAGGTTTTAGTAGGTTTAGGGGGCTTAGCAGCCCCCCTAAACCACAATACTAACTCCCCGTAGTTGTAGTAACTGTACTTTACCATAGTACAGTTGGCAGCACTCCCAGGGTAGTAGATTAACTAGGCTACAGCACCTAAGGGT